>Ga0209274_10000096_pt1 | contig 78112 bp, 64 predicted proteins | sample HubBroMetageREF1_FD_188343 | JGI IMG/M metagenome (GOLD analysis project Ga0209274, IMG submission 188343) | Reference soil microbial communities from the Hubbard Brook experimental Forest, New Hampshire, USA - Hubbard Brook CCASE Soil... | ecosystem: Environmental > Terrestrial > Soil >...
ATCGGCCGCGTAGCGGGCCGGTCCGCCCAAGTGAAGCGCTCGTGCAACAAGAAATTGTGGATGACCGCAATCTCGACCGCCAGACCAGTAGCCAAAAGATAGTCCAGTTTCAGCCAGGAACGAAAAAGAGCCAGAGCCGCCAGTTGCACCACCATGCCAAGCGCGCCAACAAGATTGAACTTCACCCATCGCCGAACGTTGCGCCCAACAGGATTCTCCTGAGAGCTGAGAACTGAGGGCCGAGAGCTGCTCTTCTTAGAACTGAGGACCGGGAACTGAGAACTGTTCATAAAATTCTCTCTTCCCGATAAAGCCGAACTGTGTTCTTCACACAAACCACTACCAGCATCAGCAGCATCCCCGCCAACCCGATGGCGCCGCCAATATCGAACAGCCGATAGCGCCCGTGAATCACCCACGCCCAGCGGAACACCGCCAGGTTGCCTACCACCAGCAGAACGCGCAACTCAGTCGGCCCGAAGCGCCACAACGAAAGATGAAATTCGCCAAGCGTATACGTCGCCAGATACGACTGGATGGAGAGCAACAGAAAGGCAATCAGCAATCCCATCGCAATTAAAGGATGCATGCAGCCGGAAAGCGCCAGCCCTCCCATCATGGCCACCGCGCCGATGGAATCGATGACGTGATCCACGTAGAAGCCGTAACGCGGCCGCTGACGCTGGCGCACGCGCGCCAAGGTTCCGTCAAGACTGTCGCCGAACCAGTTCACCGCAAGACAAAACATGGCCGCCAGCAGCATGCGACGGTCATACACGGCGAGGGCGTAGCAGACGCCAGTCGCGATCTGGGCGGCAAAACCGAGGAGGGTCAGGTGGTCGGAATTGACCCAGACAGGCATGTGCTTAGCCATCCAGATGAGGGCCCGTTTCTCAGCAGCGGCCAGAAAACTTCCGTGAACCCGCGCCGCTTGGCGAAAGCTGGCGCGTCGTGCCTCGGCCAAAGTCGTGGGATTGATCTGTTCCGCAAAATCCGCCAGTGAACCAGCCATATTTGCCTCCGTACTGGCGGCACTATGCGGCTTCGGCGGCGGGATGACAATGCAGAGCTGGTAAAACGTAGATCAACAGGCAAATCTTTAGATTTCAAATAGGTAGCGGAGGTTCTCGTCTGGGTTCGTGTGGAGCGGGCGCCCCCGCCGCGTGCGGTCCGCATTTCCACCAACGCGAGGTGCCGTTCCCGATTCCGCTCGACGATAAGCGTCCCACCAACCCCCGGATGCTTTATTCTGCAAACGATGCGTCTGCTGCGCTTCTTCCGTCCCTCGCACCAGCACACCGCCTTCTCGGCGACGCTGCTGCTGATGACCGCCATCACGCTCTCGCGCGTCATCGGATACATCCGCGAGGCCTACATCGCCTACGCGTTCGGTGCCGGACAGCAGACCGACGCCTACGTAGCCGCCTTCACCCTGCCCGACTGGCTCAACTACATCGTCGCCGGCGGCACGGCCTCGATCACCTTCATCTCCATCTATACGAGGTTTCTGGCGGAAAAGCGCGAGCCCGACGCGCAGAAAACTTTCTCCATCATCATCACCGTAATGACTACGGTGCTCATCGCGGGCACCATCGTGGCCGAAATCTTCACTCCGCAATTCGCCGGCTGGATGTTCCACGGCTTCACGCCCGAGCAGATGCGACTGTGCGTTCATCTGACGCGCATCCTGCTGCCGGCGCAGATCTTCTTCTATGTCGGAGGAGTAGTCTCGGCCGTCCTGCTCTCGCACCGTCTGTTCCTGCTGCCCGCTTTCGGTCCGCTGATCTACAACGTATTCATCATCGCCGGAGGAGTAATCGCCGGGCGCCAGATGGGGATCGCATCTTTGGCGTTCGGTGCGCTCGCCGGCAGCATCGCCGGACCATTTCTCATCAACGCCATCGGAGCCGCGAAAATCGGCACCGGCTATCGCCCCTCGTTCGAGTTGAAGAACCCTGCGTTCCGCGAGTGGGTGCGTCTGTCGATCCCGCTGATGCTCGGCGTTTCGCTGGTCACCGCCGACGATTGGATCCTTCGCTACTTCGCCTCCAGCGGAATCGGTGACATCGCGCGGCTGAACTATGCCAAACGTCTCTTCGCCGTGCCCATCGCCATTCTCGGACAAGCCGCCGGCCAGGCGTCACTGCCTTTTTTCTCGCGCCTCTTCGGAGAAAAAAAGTTTGACGAATTCGCCGCCACCGTGAATGCTTCGGTCTATCGCATCACCGCGGCTTCCCTGCTCCTGACCGGATGGATGATGGCCATCGCCCTGCCGCTGATCGACCTTGTCTATCGCCGCGGACGCTTTACCTTCGGGGATTCCACAGCCACGGCTGTTTATTTTTTCTGGTTTTCACTCTCGTTGGCGCTGTGGTCGAGCCAGGCGCTCTATGCCCGCGCCTTCTACGCGTCGGGCAACACGCTGACTCCGATGATCGCCACCAGCCTGATCACGCTGGCGTCTCTACCCATCTACGCGCTGTTTTTTCGGACGCTCTCCGTTCGAGGATTGGCCATCGCCTCTGACATCGGCATCACCGCGAATGCGCTGGCCATCGCGTTCCTCTTGCATATTCGGGGCATGGTACCGCTCGGTGGATTGAACTGGAAAGAACTGGGCAAGTGCACGCTGGTGGGCGCCGTCTCCGGAGGATTGAGTTATCAAGTCATGCGTACGATCGCGCTCGATGGCAGTCGCCGCGCCGATTTCCTCGCCATGGCGCTCGGCAGCTTGACCTGGGCTGCAGCCGTCGCCGCCGGACTGTGGTTATTGCACTCGGAACTACCCGCAGATTTGAGAAGAAGAAAATCCGCCACTCTCCCGAGCCTCGCCGAAGGCCAAGCCGCAGAAACCATGGCCACCGGGAAGGAACCTTAATCCGCCAGTAACCATTAACATTGTCCTAATCTGAAGTTTGGGATACCAATTTAGTATGGATGCCACCGACATTCAGATACGCCGCTTGGCGCCAGCCGATGCCGCCCTATACCGCGACATTCGACTGGAGGCGCTCCGATGCAACCCAGAAGCATTCGGCAGCACGTTCGAAGCTGAAAATGCCCTACCTGTGACTTGGTTCTCGGAGCGACTTCTTGGTGGCGCTAAAATCTTTGGCGCTTTCCATGGCTCGGAACTCGTTGGCGTCGCTGGATTGTTGATCCAAGAGGGCCGAAAAGAGGCTCATAAGGGCCGGCTCGTGGGCATGTACGTTCGGTCTGGCTCAAGAAGGGCTGGAGTGGGGCGACGACTGGTCGAGACCATAATCGATTTTGCGCGCCAGCGGGTCGAACTGATCCAGTTGGGTGTGGTTAGCGACAACGAACAAGCGCGGCGCCTATATGCCGCCCTCGGATTCTCGCAATATGGAATCGAAAAGAACGCTCTAAAGCAAGATGGCCGCTACTACGACGAGATCCTCATGGCAATCGATCTTAAGTGAGCAGAAGCATCTTTTCGCGACGAGTGGTCAAGGCGTGAAAACAAGGACGGGCACTCTTAGGAGCGCCCGTCCATCAACAAGTTGCCAGCCATCAACAATCGGCGATTAACGATCTAGCGATCAGCGAATAGGAACCGCCGACTTACGCCCGTGCCGCAATCGCCGGTTCCGCCAGCGCGCTGGAAACGCTCTTCGTTCCTGTCCCTGTCGCTGTCACTTCTTCCGGCTTCGCTCCCGCTGATCCCGCTTTGCGGATGTCGATGCCACCCTTGAAGAAGGCGCCGTCTTCAATCGAGATGCGCGCCGCCACGACATCACCGGTCAAAGACCCATCGCTGCGGATATCGACCCGGTCGCTCGCGGTCAGGTTGCCCCGCACTTTGCCGAGCACCACAATCTCCCGTGCGCTGATGTTGGCCGAAACCACGCCATTGCGGCCAATGGTCACGCGATTGCCGGAGAGGTTGATCGACCCTTCCACCCGGCCATCAATATATAGAGACTCGGAACCGGTCACTTCGCCTTTAATCACCAGCGACTTTCCGATCGTGGCTTGATCCGAAGTGGTGGTCGTAACCGGGCGCGGCACAGCCGCGGGCTCGCTCGTGCTGATACTGGAGAGCGGTGCCGTCGTCGCCGTTGGTGTGCTTGGACGCTCCGGCTCAGCCGGCCGGCCAGGTGTCGCAGGTTGATTCGTGGGCTTCCACATTGTGGTCGAAATCCTTTCGTTTACCAAGTGATGACTAAATGATTCGGAATCAGCGCCGCATTTCGGCTGCCAAATCGAATTGTACTCCTTGGTAAACCCCACACGCTGTGGAAATCAAGCATCTTATTGATTCTCATAGTTCCCAAAGAGGTTCCCAAAGTGGTACCTCCACTAGCTTCACCATGTCCGGGCATTCGAAATCGTGTAAGCCCTGCCCGGCCAGCGGTAATTCTTCTATCGCGATAATATGGAGTCGTGGATCAAACCAGATTCTCAGCCATCACTCATGAGAAATTTATGACTTCGCCCGTAACAAATTCGGCCGCGACCGCCTCCCTACGGCCTCAACCCGAAGAATACGCTCCCTACTACGACCGCTACGTCTCGCTGGTTCGACCGAACGAAGCCTCGGGCCACGACATTCTCACCACGCTCGACGACCAGCGCCGCCAGATGCTTCTGTTGCTCTCGGGACGCCCCGAGGCCGACGGCGACCTCCGCTACGCGCCCGACAAGTGGAGCCTGAAGGAAGTTCTTGGCCATCTCAACGATACCGAGCGCATCATGAGCTATCGCGCCCTGCGTATTGCGCGCGGCGACCAGAGTCCCATCGAAGGCTACGAGCAGGACGATTACGTCCGCAATGGCCCATTCGCAAAGCTTTCGCTCTCCGACTTGATTGAGGACTACATCGCTGTGCGACGCGCCAGTCTTTCGCTGTTCCGCAATCTGGACAAAGCCGACTGGAGCCGGCGCGGCGTCGCCAACAAGAACGAAGTGACGGTGCGCGCTATAGCCTACATTATTGCCGGACACGAACTGCATCATCGGGGGATTATCGAGGAGAAGTATTTGAAATAGGGATTTCGTGATTTGGTAATCGGGTAATTTTGCAATTTTAAACCGGCCTTGAAAACGCTTTTCAGATTACAAAATTATCCAATTGCAAAATTACAAAATGAAACTCGTCGGCCGCCTGTCCATGCATCGCGACGGCTTCGGCTTCGTAATTCCCGAGGCCACTTCGCTCGATGCCAATCTTAAGGCCCGCCTCGCAGGTGATGTCTTCATTCCCCCGCACGCCATCGGATCCTCCATGCACGGCGACCGCGTGCTGGTGGAAGTCTCCGCGATTCGCACCGATGGCCGTGCCGAAGGACGCATCCTGCGCTCCTTGTCGCGCGCGCATCCGACCGTGGTCGGCATCTTCCACTACGGACACCGCCACAACTACGTCAAGCCCATCGACGAAAAAGTGACGCAGGAAATCGTCATCCCGCCGGGGATGGAGAATCCGCCTTCCCCTATGTCCTCGGTGGCCCCCGTGGTAAAGATCTCTTCAACGGAACCACCGAAGCCTCGAAAGAAGAAATCTGCCGACCGAGTGATTGGCAACGAAGCAAAAGTCCACACCGACTATAAGGATCTGGACGGAATAGTAGTAGACGCGGAAATCACCGACTGGCCCAGCGCCACGCAGCAACCGCGCGGCCGCGTCATAGAAATCCTCGGCGAAGAAAGCGACTTCGGAGTCGACGTCGAGATCATGATCCGCAAGTTTCACCTGCCCCACCGGTTCCCGCCCGAGGTGCTCGAAGAGGCGCAAGCCATCCAATCTGAGGACGAAAACATTATCCCCGCCGCCGAATTGCGCCGCCGCCGCGACTACCGCGACCTTCCCATCGTCACCATCGATGGCGAAACCGCGCGCGATTTCGACGACGCCGTCCACGTCCGCCAGCTCGAAAACGGCAATTACGAACTGCAAGTACACATCGCCGACGTAGCCCAATACGTAACGCCCAACTCGCCGCTAGATCAGGAAGCCCGTCTGCGCGGCACCAGCGTCTATTTCCCCGACCGCGCCGTCCCCATGCTGCCGCTGGAACTCTCGACCGACATTTGCAGCCTGCGTCCGCAAGTCGACCGTCTCGTGCTCTCCTGCATCATGGAGATCGATCACCAGGGCGAAATCGTAGGCTACGAGATCAATGAAGGCGTGATCCGCAGCGCTGAGAGAATGACCTACACCGCCGTGAACGCCATAATCGAAGGAGACGCCCCAGCGAGCATAGAAGCTCGCCGCGAATACGCAAACCAAGCCGAGCACTTCGAACGCATGCGCGATCTGGCGATGATCCTGAATCGCAAGCGCAGACGCCGCGGATCGATCGATTTCGATCTCCCCGAACCGGTCATCGAGTTCGACGAATTCGGCATGATGAAAAGCATTACCCGATCGGAGCGCAACATCGCCCATCGCCTGATCGAAGAATTCATGCTCTCGGCCAACGAGTCAGTCGCCCACTATCTGGAAAATAAACGGATCGCTTCGCTCTACCGCATCCACGAAAAGCCCGACGCGAAACGCGTCTACGACTTCGAAGTCATCGCCGCCACTTTCGGATATTCGCTGGGAGTGGGCGCATTGCCCATTCAGCGCGTGCAACTAAAAGCCGATCGCCGTGACGCCCGAGGCACCGGCAAGGGCGTCCGTGAAATCGAAGTGCCCAAAGAAATCCACATCACCCCGCGCATGTATCAGAAACTCACGGAAAAGATTGCCGGCAAGCCCGAAGAAAGAATCCTGAGTTTTCTGATGCTGCGTTCGCTCAAGCAGGCGCGTTACTCCGAAGAAAATCGCGGACACTTCGCCTTGGCCGCGACCACCTACACGCATTTCACTTCACCCATCCGCCGCTATCCCGACCTGATCGTGCACCGCATACTGAAAGATGTGCTGCGCGATTCGCCCGAGAAGATAGATGGGGAAGTGCCTATAGGATTGTCGTGTCATCCTGAGCGAAGCGTAGGACCTCATTCTCCTCAACTCAAAGGGGAGCGAGACGCACCGCCATCCCCCTGGTCCAAGCGCCGCGACCGCGACGAGCATCAGCACGCTCTCGAACCTCGCGGCGGCCCGATCAAGCTAGAAGAACTCCACAGCATCGCCGAAGAATCCAGCCAATCCGAACGCCGCGCCGACGAAGCCGAACGCGGCCTGATGGAATGGAAAAAAGTAAAATTCATGGAGCGCCGCATCGGAGAAGCCTTCGACGGCCTGATCATCAGCGTAATCAAATTCGGATTCTTCGTGGAACTTACCGACCTCTTCGTCGAAGGCCTGGTCCCGTTAAACACGCTAAGCGATGGCGATAGGAACGACCGCTACACCTACCACGAAGCCACGCGCCAGATCATCGGCCAGCGCTCCCGCAAAAGCTACAGCCTGGGCGACCGCGTGCGTGTGTTGGTCGATCGCATCGATCCGGTGGAAAAGAAGATCCAATTCGCTGTGCTCGAAGAACAGCCGAAACCGTCAGGGAAAAAGCGGCGCAAGTGAGTTAGTATGTCCGCTGACACAAGCTCCAAGACAAGAGCTGTCGTAAGGCGATTCCGGAACCGAAAGGCAATTGAAAACAGGCAGGAAAATCCCGCAGAGTTTTCTCTGTTTCTTTGCGCCACGTAGCGCCATCATGGCCCTGCTCGCACTAACAGTGTTGCCCACGCGACCCGCATGGGCAAATGACCTCGAGAAGCAGGTCAAGTTCGACTACTTAGAAAAGGTGTTGACACTGCGTCATTTCTACTCTGGCGAACGTCTTACGTTTCACTCTGACGGTACGCTCCAACGGGACGCCCCGATCGGTCCCTGGACACTCGATGGACAGATCGAGGTCGAGGATATCCATCTGCACGGCGCGCACTTGCTGATCAAAGGCAGACGAATCCGCCGGATCTTCGGCGCGCAACACGACCTCCTGGACGAACTGAAGACTATCGATAGTAGCGACAAGAAGCAAAAAGACCTAGAAAAGGAGCTTCGGCGTCTAACGGTTGAGATCGAGATCGCACTGCCCCGCGAAAATCCCGACGAGAAAGATGTCACCTCGGCGATCAACGCCGTTTTCCTCACCAGCTCCGAATCCATGATGGACATCGTGCCGAGTTACTGGCGCGCCTATTTCGCCAAGCAGGAAGGAAAACCGCTGATCTCGCCCGACCAGACGAAGGAAGGTGTTTCCAATTTCAAGGTAGGGGGCGGAGTTTCACCCCCACATGTGTTCTTCAGTCCGGACCCGGAGTACTCAGAAGAAGCGCGGAAGGCGAAGTTCCAGGGAACAGCTGTTCTATATCTGGTTGTCAATGCTTCTGGGACACCCACAAACCTGCAAATTGTAAGGCCGCTCGGACTGGGCCTGGACGAAAAAGCCATCGCGGCGATCAGCACTTGGAAATTCGATCCCGCGCAGAAAGACGGCAAGTCGGTGGCCGCGATAGTCAATGTCGAGGTGACATTCCACCTCTACTAGCGACCTCAGCAATCACCCATCACCGTCTCGAGTCGGCTACCCAATATGTGCTCCGGGATAGCGCCGTCTGATTCGAAGCCGCGTGCGTCAGCCTTACTTGAATTCTGTGCCAGCCGGGGTGCGGGCTTTTCGGCTCAAAGCTCAGCAGATAACGACTGTGGAGGTGGTTCGCAAAGCCAAGCATGTCCGACTCAAAGCCTTTGCGCGTAGCAAACTGTTCATATTCGCCACCCGTCATAGAGGCGAGCGCCTTCGCAGAATTCTTTCTCATCGCTTGCCGCGCGGCCGCAAGTTTCTCGATGATGTCCATGGTTGGGCCCCACTCGTCTTTGTTGCTGCCGCGCATAGTGTCGAGTTGTTGCGAAATATAAGGCGAGAACGGCAAAGCATAGACCAGAGTGTGAGTCTCCCCGACCAATCTCACGGCATCGTCGATCTTCGCAAAGTGGCTGCCGTGATCGCGCGTTTCGCTGACCAACAGCAGCACACGTTGCCGCCCCACCGGCCTTCTGCCGAGCATTTTCGCGGCGTAGGCCACCACATCAAGAATCGCTGCGCCGTGGTCCCCCGGCTCCAAACTCTTCAGGTCCGTTTCGATGACGTCGGCCTGGCTCGTAAAATCCTGCACCAGATTCAGCTTGCTGTCGAAAACGAGCAACGCCGCTTCATTCTGAGGTCCTGTGAGTACCGGATCGAGCATCGCAGCCAGGCCCGCCATTCTGCCAAATTCGCGTTCGGCGCGGCGCCCGCACTGCACCGCGATCACCAGCGATATGGGCTCAGCCTCTGCCGGTTCATCGAGATGAACCGCCTGCGCGACGCCATCATCTTCAATAATAAAGTCTTGTGCCTGCAGTCCATAAACCGCATTCCCGGCAGCGTCTCTCACCAGCGTAGGCACGGGCACCAGGTTGCTTTGGGAAGTGAAGCTCGGCTCCTGCTGGCCCACGGCAGGCCCGAGGAGCAGCAACAGTGTCACCAACCCTGAGCTGAATTTTGGCATATGTCGACCACCGGTATGACGATCCTGTATAGAATTAAGTTGTACCGCGGAGCGAACGACCATGCCAACGCCGACCAAACCCAAGCTCGAGCAAAATCCAGCCCAGGCGGCAGAGCAAGTCGCCAGCGCTCACAAGCTTCTAAAGGAACTGCAGAAGAAAATCGGAAATCATCCCGAACTCGGCGAGGCCATCACCAAACTGGAGATGGCGCTCAGCACCTTGGCGATAAAGACCGGCGGGTTGTTGTAGCGGTGAGCACGTTGAGCGCGGTTGAAGAAGACGGATTCGCAATTCTTCCTGAAGTCATCTTGCCATGTGAAGCACGGCAGCTTATTGATGAGATCGACCACTTGTCGCTAAGAAGAACCAAGGCTGGCATACGGCACGCCCTGCGACATCCAGCAATCGCGCGTCTAGCTCGCGAGCCGCGGCTACTCTATTTGGCGCGGGAGATTCTAGGCCTCGAAGCACTGCCCTTCCGCGCAACCCTCTTTGACAAGTCGCCGCAAGGAAACTGGCTTGTGGTTTGGCATCAGGACACAGCTTTGCCACTTCGCGACCGGAGTGATACTCCCGGTTGGGGACTTTGGTCCGTAAAGGACGGGATAGTCTATGCGCACGCTCCGGCAGGAGCTCTATGCCGGGTGTTGGCACTTCGTATCCATCTCGATAACTGCACTACACACAATGGGCCGTTGAGAGTACTGCCGGGAACCCACACTCAGGGTGTATTGAGCGACGATGCTCTTCAAGAGCTTGCGGCCCAGATAGACCCCGTAGACTGTCTGGTCCCGCAAGGCGGAGTTTTGGTGATGAGGCCGCTTCTTGTTCATGCTTCTTCCAAGTCCCAGTTGGAGGCGCCCAGACGAGTTCTGCACATCGAGTACGCCGCGTCCATGATGATTGACACAAATCTCGAACTCAACGTCGCTTGAAGCTCATCCGCGAAGCGTTTGGTGCCTGCACCAGTCTCCCGCTCCGACCTGCTAAAATTCTCCATCACTACTCTTGGCGCCTGCCTAGGAAGTCAGCTCCATGTCCACCAACCCCGCTCCAACCTCACGCACCCGCATACTGCGCGAACCGCAGCGCGCCGTCTACGACCGCGACGCAGTCAACCAAATCCTCGACGAAGCTTTCCTCTGCCACGTCGGCTTCGCAGTTGACGGCCAGCCCTTCGTCATCCCCACGTCCTACGGACGCAATGGGGACATGCTCTACATCCACGGCTCGGCCGCCAGCCGCATGTTGCGCAATCTCGATCAAGGCATCCCGGTTTGCATCACGGTCACGCTGCTCGATGGATTAGTCCTCGCCCGCTCCGTCTTCAATCACTCGATGAATTACCGCTCGGTGGTAATTCTTGGCGCGGCCACGCTGGTCGATGATCCGGCGGAAAAACTCGTGGCCCTGCGCGCGCTGAGCGAGCACATCATCCCCGGACGCTGGGACGACGCGCGCCAGCCCAACGAAAAAGAGCTGAAGCAAACGTCCGTGCTGCGACTGCCGATCACCGAATTTTCCGCAAAAATCCGAGTCGGCCCACCGATCGACGACGAAGAAGATTACTCGTTCCCGACCTGGGCCGGAGTGATTCCACTAGAGATGAAAACAGGCGCCGCCGTCCGCGACGAGCGCTGCCAGCAAGAACTGCCGGCCTACCTGAAGAATTATTCACGCAAGAAAAACTCGTAGCCCGCTAGCGCTCGCGTAGGGGCGGACGCATTCGTCCGCCCCCGTTTAGAAACTAGCCAGTGGTTGTTTCGAGGTGCGCCACCGCACCCGTCATTCCGACGCCGGGACGTAAACGGCGTCTGCCGCCACGAGATCGACATTGTGCAGTTCCGTCTTTATCTTTACCGCTCTCATGCCAGATTTCTTCTGCGGTTGCGCCAGGAACGTTAGCAGGAATTGATGCTCCAGACAATTCGCCGCATCCTTCAGATAGGGCTCGAAGTCCGGAGCTGGGCCAACAAATCCGATGTAATACCCTTCGCCTCCCGTTTCTTCTGTCAGATTCGAGAGGTAGACCTGTCCCCAGTTAGTCCGATTGCGTCGGCGCCGGGAGCGCCCGCCGCCTGGGGCGTAAATGCCGGAGACGACGACACCGGCGCGCTGGCAATCCTCGATCGCCGCCGTCACGTAAGGATCGAGTGCATCGCCCCTTCCGTAAAAGGGGTCAGCTCCATTGGTGACCATGATGACTTCGTGCCGATTCCCGTCCGGCTGCCAGTGCTTCACCAGGTCGCTGAGAGAGAAATACGGGCTGCCATTTGCGGTGATATTGCCCAACGGCAGGCGAAGCGCTTTTGCCGCCAGATCGTGGTCGCTGGTTAGTTGTTGCTCGATCCGCGCCGTCCCGTTTTGCATGTAGGCGACGCCGACCTGGGCGGTGGGTGGCAGTCCGGCAATGAACTTCTTAATGTCTCCTAATTGAGTGCCGAGCGCGGAACTGGAACCGTCATCAATCATCACATAGAATTCCAGCCCCGCATGGTCTCCCTGGGCTGGAATCCATTCCGTGACCTGATCGCGGATCTTTCCTTCATAAACCATTACGTCTTCGCGATTCACCACCGGTACTTCGGAGCCGCGGTGGGGTTTGACCGTAACGATCATGTGTATGGGGGTGCCATTCGCGTTGGGAGCCGGTTGCGCAACTGCCCGGCTAGAGACCGCGGCCAAGATCAGACATGCCATCAAACCGATCTGACACTGATATCGAAGCTTGTCCGAAAGAAATTTCTTCAAAAACGGAGCGTTCACAAACGCCTCCCAGGGGAAATCCAGATTCCCTTCTAATTTATTTAGTTATCCCTACTAATTTAGATGCGCTGGAATGCGGATCGGACAAGAATCCCGCAGCGCCGCGCTGAACTCAAGGCAGCAGCAGCAACTTTCCCGTAGTCTTGCGTGCTTCGAGATCGCGGTGCGCCTGCTGCGCTTCGGCTAGCGGATACACATGTTCGATCCGCAATTTGAGTTTGCCGTCGCGAATCATGCCGAAGACGGCTCCAGCACGCTGCTGCAACTCCTGCGCGGTAAGAATGTAGTGCCCAAGCGAAGGCCGCGTTAGGAAAAGCGACCCCTTCTGTACCAGCACCAGCGGATCAAGCGGCGCGACCGGCCCGCTCGAGCCTCCGAAAAGCACCATCATGCCGCGCGGACGCAGCAGGTTCAGTCCCTTGTCGAACGTTGTCTTGCCCACCGAGTCGTACACTACGTCGACGGATTTTTCGCCAATCGTTTTTCCGCCAAGCAGCCGTTTCGTCTCCGCCTCAAAATCCACCTGTGTATAAAGAATGATGTCATCCGCGCCCGCGGCTCGCGCCAGCGCAGCTTTTTCCTCGGTCGAAACCGTCGCAACCACGCGCGCTCCGAGATTGTGCGCCATCTGCACCAACAGCAAACCGACTCCGCCGGCAGCGGCGTGAATCAGCGCCGTCTCTCCCTTTTTCAGCGGATGAGTATCGTGCGACAGGTAGTGCGCCGTCATCCCCTGCAGCATGACGGCTGCGGCGTCGCGCTCGTCCACTCCCGCCGGAATCTTCACCAGGCGGTCGGCAGGCACTGCGGCATACTCGGCATAGCTTCCTAGCACCGAGGTGTAGGCCACACGATCGCCAACGGCAAGACCACGCACGTCGGAGCCGACCGCCGAAACCACGCCCGCCGCTTCCTGTCCCAGAACAAATGGCAGCGGCACCTTGTAATGGCCGTCGCGGTTATAGACGTCAATAAAGTTGACGCCCGCCGCTTTGATCTTTACGACGGCTTCATTCGGCTTCGGCTGCGGAACCGGCAAATCCACCAGTTCCATCACTCCCGGCCCACCGTTTTGCTTGATCTGTATCGCTTTCATAATCGCTTAAGATGTTGCCGGCGAGGGTAAAGACTCGTTGCCATTGACTGCCGGCCTGGGGTAACATGCCCAGCCAGTTCCTAAGGTAACGGGCTTTCGGTGTCTTACGTGGCATTGACCCAACGAATTTTGCGATAGTACCATCTCAGTACAGAGAAAGCTGGATCGCCACCGGCTCAGTACAGAGAAAGCTGGATCGCCACCGGAGGGGTTTTCGGTAAGTTTCTGAAAATATGAGACTTTCTTCTCATTCCTATCTCGCGATCCTGCTCTTCGCCGCATTGGCGGCGACGCTCGGTTGCCAGACCGCTCAGAAGTCTTCGTTCCTGCCCCCGGCCCAAGCCCAGGCCCCATCCCTGGTCGCGACCAGCGGCCCGACTGATCCGCAAAAGCAGACGGCGGTCGCATCCGCGGATCGCCAATCGAATGGTCGCCAATCGAATGCTCCCCAATCCAAGCCACCAGTGCCACAGGCGCTTGCCGTCGATCCCGTAGCCGACCTGATCGCCAGCGTCGAAAAGGAATTCCAGGCAGGCCAGGACAACTATCAAGCCGGGCACCTCGAAGCCGCGAAGCTAAATTTCGACTCCGCTTTCAATCAGCTGCTGGGCAGCGGTTTCGATCTACATTCCGATGACCGGCTCGAACGCGAACTCGACCGCGTTCTCGATGGCGTCAATGGCCTCGAACTCGCCGCCTTGCAGCAGGGCGACGGTTTTGCCGAGCAAAAATCGGAACCCGCCCCGATCGACGAAGCCAACGAACTCACGCCGGCGGTCGACCAGGGTGTCAAAGCCAAAGCCGAAGCCGAGATTAAATCCACTCGTTCCGACTTGCCCTTGATGATGACCGATCAGGTCGCGGGCTTTATCAATTACTTCTCCACCCGCGGACGCGGCACCGTGGAGCGCGCTTTGGCACGCAGCGGACGCTACGACGATATGATCCGCCGTACTTTACAAGCAGAGGGGGTGCCGCAGGATCTGATCTACCTGGCCCAGGCCGAATCCGGATTCCACCCCTTAGCCGTTTCCCGCGCCGGCGCTCGTGGCATGTGGCAGTTCATGGGCAGCCGCGCCAAAGGCTATGGACTCGAACGCAGCTGGTGGGTCGATGACCGCCAGGATCCCGAAAAAGCCACTCGCGCCGCCGCTCACCATCTGCATGATCTCTACAACGAGTTCGGAGACTGGTACCTTGCCATGGCCGCGTACAATTCCGGTCCCGGAACAGTCCAGAGCGCGGTCAAGCGCACCGGCTACGCCGATTTCTGGGAACTCTACCGCCGCAACGTGCTGCCCAAGGAAACTCGCAACTACGTCCCCATTATTTTGGCCGTCACCATCATGGCCAAGAATCCCGCGCAATATGGGCTCGATTCGGTGGTGAAGGACAAGCCGGTTCCCTATGACACCGTCAAGATCGACTACCCCATCGATCTCCGGTTAGCCGCCGAGTGCGTCGATGCGACTGCCGAGGACTTGCTCGACCTGAACCCCAGCCTGCTCCGGATGACCACGCCCAAATTTACGGGAGACGATAAGGAGTTCGAGCTGCACCTTCCCGCCGGGACGGCCGACAAATTTGAGACGGCGGTCGCCTCCATTCCCGCCGACAAACGCGTCTGGTGGCGTTATCACAAGGTGCAAAATGGCGAAACGCTGGCCGCGATTGCGCGGACTTATCACACCACTCCGAAAGCCATCGCCGAAGCCAACGACCTGAACGACGGCCTGAACGGCGGCTTGAACAGTCGCTCAAACAATGCTGCGCTCGCGCCCGAAACCCGTCTCATCATCCCCATCGCTCCCGGCAAACAGAGCGATCTCAGCACCTACTCTCATGCCGTGACTCGCTACCACGTGCGCAAAGGCGATACGGTGGAGTCGGTGGCCGAGAATTTCGGCGTCTCCGAAAAAATGCTTCGCTTCTGGAACCACCTGCCAGGCAGCGGCCTGGCCGGAAGAAAGGTCTTATACATTCACCTTCCCGTTACTCCGAGTGCGCGAGAAACGCAGGTTGCCAGCCGACATTCCGATGTAGCCGCATCGCACCACCATGCCGCAGCCACGAAGCAAACCGCCTCGGTCAGCCGATCGTCCAACCTCCCATCCAATCAAACCGCCAGCGCCGCCGGACATGCCGCCGTGAAGCATCACAAGGTGAAGCAAGGCGAGACCCTGTATTCCATCGCCAACTCCTACAACACGACCGTCTCCGCTCTGAAGCACGACAACCGGAATATCGCATCCCTGCGCCCGGGCATGATTCTCATCATTCGCGACGTGCGCTGAAGAGACGTACGCTGAAAAGATGTGCGCTGAAAACGCTCGGTGGAGAGCACACTCCGTGGTAGAACCTCTTCGGCGATCGCTAACTCATACTCGCGATCCGGTTAATGAGCTAATGGGAATTTTGCAACAGTTAGGGGCTGAGACAACTTAGCTTCTGGCGGTGGACTTGGCTGCAAGCAGGGTTGCCGCCAGACTGCGAACACTCTCGAGGAGCCGGTTCAAACTCTGGGCTCCGGCAGAACCTGTCGACCCTTCTCCTGGAGCGTCACTGAAGCCTGCTTGTACCATTTGCCTGGCCGCGGCGGCAAAGCGGTCGGTGCTGGTATCGTCCATGGCGACGAAGCGAAATGCCTGGGCGAGCGCAACGCCATCGGCCCCGGTCCGCAGAAATTCGATCTTGGCGTCCACCCTCCCGAAAACCGTGTTCAGGGATATGTCGCCCACGGTTCCATGTGGTATGGGACCCTTGGAAAGAACGGCCGAACCACCGGTGAGAGAGAGACGCCGAATTACGCCAACGAACTGGGCAGTGTCCACAGTGAAGAGCGCGCGCTCGCTATTGGGAACGTGAATGCGAGGGGCTCGGGCCCGTTTGCTCGGTTTTTGAGGCTTCTGCACCATCCTAGGCAGCATGGCAAGCGGGGCGGCTGCGGTCAAGATTACCGCGGTGCCATGCCGTACCCAGTCTTACCCGCTTTGGCTTCTTGCAGTTTGATAGTCGACGTTAACAGATTTCACTCATTGACCCGGCCAGCCCAGGGAAGGTGGTTTTGAGTGTATTGGCGATTTATCGCCAACTGAGGTCCATTGTCCGTATGCAGATTAGTTGTGAACGATAGATCAACCCTGATCCGGGGTCTTGCGACGTGCAACGCCGGATCGCCGCATTTCGACGAGTCGAACAGCTCGTTCCACTGTTTCCCATACGACCGCGAGCGGAACGAGGGTTGCCAAAACAATGAGCATGAGTCGAGGTCTTGTCCACGAGTGATGCTCCGAATACAACAAAAGCAGCACCACGCCAGTGATCAACCCTATCCAAAGCAATGCGTAAGTAATAACCCAGAGAACGGGCCATCGCCCGGTCCGGTGCTTAAACGCCCGCCACTCCCTGAGAGTGTCGCGGAAGTCACGAATTGTGCCTAGCGTTGTGGAGAGGCCCATCAGCGGCTATCTCGGGAAGAATGATACCTCGTAACTGCTCAGACGGCGAAATCAGGCGTTAGCGCAAATTTGCGTCGTCTCTTCGCCCTTTTGTCGAGTCAATGAGTGAAATCGATTTATCACCAACTCAGGGCACGAAGAACCTTACGAACTTACCTCGCCATCCGGGCTCGCGATTACCACCACATAACCGTCAGGATCGCGGAGCCAGATTTCTCTGTGCTGGGGCGCCGGGTTGACGCGAGGTTCTGCAATCACTTCAGCCCCTAATTCTCGCGCTCGATCAACCGTCGAGTCGAAGTCGTTGACCTGGAACCAAAGCAATACCCGTGCCCAGGAGGCCCGGAGTTCGCGTTAATAAGGTTGGGATGATGCTCTTCGTCCCAGGCGTGGAGATGAAGAATCAAGCGACCCGACGAGAACACCCGATCATAGGAATCACGGTGCCTGTGATCAGGCAGCGAGTCCGCCGCCAACAATCTCCCGTACCAACGGCTACTCGCCCTAACGTCGCGCACAGCAATCAGAGGTTGAGCTTCCACGGACACAGCCATGCGTAATAGCATAACTGTTGAGAACTGTTTTACTCAGTCCTTATCTACTTGTCGCTCGTTTCAAGCAGCGGATCGGGCTCTGAGGAGGATCCCAGGTCAGCCAAATCCAGCTGCAGATTGCCGGGGTTGGTGGCGTAGGCCAGTCCTGTGTCGCGATCGATGGTGCCATTGCGGATGAGCCTCTCGATATCGCCATCGAAATGCTGCATGCCCTCCGTTTCGCCGACCCGCATCGCGTCCAGCAAGGTCTTGCCGTCGATTTCGCCCTTTTCGACATACTCACGAGTGCGTAGGGTGGACTTCAATATTTCGATTACCGCCACGCGCCCGGCCCCGTCCTTGCGCGGGACGAGCCGCTGCGAAATGATGTACCGGAACGTTTTTGCCAGGCGGTTTCTCAGCGTGTGTTGTTCGCCCATCGGGAAAACTCCGACGATTCTCTCGACCGTCTTCGACGCGTCGATGGTGTGCAGGGTGGAAAGGACAAGATGCCCGGTCTCCGCCGCCTCCATTGCGATTTCGATGGTTTCCTTGTCGCGCATCTCGCCTACCAGAATCACTTTGGGAGCCTGGCGCAGTGCCGCCCTTAGAGCGAGCGCAAAACTGGGCGTGTCGCTGTGCAATTCCCGTTGATTCACGATGCAGTTCTTGTGCGGATGCAGGAACTCTATCGGGTCCTCGATGGTGAGCACGTGATAGCACTGTTCCTTATTAATCTTGTCGATGATGGCCGCCAGAGTAGACGATTTGCCGGAGCCGGTCGGGCCGGTGACTAACACGATTCCATTGCGCAGGCCGACAATCTTCGCCAATTCAGCGGGCAGGTTGAGCGATTCGAAGACTGGCACATTCGCGGGAATTACGCGCATCACGATGGCACAGGTGCCGCGCTGCATGAAGACGTTAACTCGAAACCGATGTGCGCCAGGCAAACTGTAAGACACATCGCAGGAACCGCGTTCTTTCAAATTATCAACGGCTTGCTGGTGGCTGCCGATCAGGTCGGAGGCAATGCGCCGGGTATCGTCACTGGTGAGGGCGCGTGCGATCCCGGCCGGAGACAGTTTCCCGCCAATTTCTACAAGCGGCGGCTTGCCCGGAGAAAAGAAGAGGTCGCTGATCTTCGGCGAAGTCTTCAGCATCGCCGCCAGCAAGGCTGGAGTCGAGAAGGGCGCCGGTGCGGGAGCGACTGCGGCAGCCGTTGCCGTAGCGGCAACTGGTCGGGGAGTTGAAGGAGTTAAATTCGGTGCGCCGTTCGTAGGAGAAGACATAGAAGAAGTGCCGCCTTTTTGAATAAGAAAAGGTAAGACGCTCAGGCTTGGTTGTCTGAGAGATTCAGCCGGGTTACAGGCCTAAGTTGAGAGTACACGATGAATTAGTGGGTTAGGAAGATTACGGAAGACACAAACGTCTAGCGGCGGGTATTCAAGCTTTCCAGAAGATATAAATCTGGCCGGGTGCCTTACTTACGGAAACAAAAAGATCGCAGCGCCGGCCTAAGGCGATGGTCCACGTCGGCTTGATCTCGCTCGATGAACTCCCGGATCGCACGCCCCTGAACTCCTGCTCGCAGCGATTTCACTTTTTTTGTGGGGAGCCTCCGCCACTGTTGATCATGATTGTGCCCACGTCGTAATAGGAGTTACTTACCGTGAACCCGGCAGGAACCTGGTCGAGGCCAATTCCCGCGTCCATGATCGTATTGGAATGCACATTGTTATCGGCGAAGCCGTTCAGCTCAATTCCGATTGGGCAGCCGGTGATGGTATTGCGCTGGACCGCAGGCAAAGCCGAGTTCACCGAAATCCCCTGAGTGCTGCTCATGAAGATGTCGTTACCGCTGATAGACACTCCACCCCCATTGATTGCAATTGCGGTACCGTCGGTGATCAGCGTGTTCCCCGAGATTGAGCCATCGGCGCTCCCTGCCGCAAAAACCCCGGTTGTGCCGCCGGCAAGGTAGTTGTCGCTTACCGTGGTGGTCGCTCCCGGCCCCATCGCGATGTCTGAGTTAGCAATGACACCGCTACCGAAACCGCCGTTTATGTCATTGTGTTTTATCGTCGCGGTGAGTTCGGAGGAGGCAGCGTTGGTCTGCGTCCAAATGCCGATGTCATCGAAGGAGCGGATGCTGCTGTTCTCGATCGTGACCGCTGGCAGCAACAGACCTCCTTCGATCCATACTCCCACCCCAGCAGCGCCGCCCATCTGATTCCGAGTCGCGATGTGGTTCGCGGTTCCAGAGCTATTCTGGAAAAAGATACCGACAACATAAGCGGTAGCTATGACCTCATTGTTGGCAGCATCCAGCGTGATATCGCTGATCTGTTGGGGGTCTGGACCTTGCTCGACATATACCTGCGCGGCGATCGAGTCTCCGAGATCATCCATCGCGTTGACCACAAGGCCGTTGGGTGGCGAAGCAATGATCACCTCGCCCGAGTTGCCGCTGATCATACCCTGCAAAGTGACAGGATATGTGATGTTGACCTGCTCGTTGTAGGTGCCCGGGCAAACCTTCACCACGTTTGGAGGCGGCGTCGCCGTGAGTGCAGCCGTAATAGTCTGGAAAGTGTGGGGTGCTGGTTTGCACGTCCCCACTTGATAGGTAACGGTGGCCCACAGTTCACTCGACCCTAGGGTCAGTAAAACCACTAAAAGCAATTTGACGAAACTGATTCGCGACATATTTTCCTCCTCTTACTGGTTCGAGGCCGGATTATGGTTCCGGCCTGACGATTCGGCCTGCCCCCAGAGTGAGCGACAGAATGCGCGAAGATAGGCGATTTGTCAAAGCTTTTGAAGTGATCCATCACTACCCGCTAAATGACTCTTTTCAATGGGCATTCCAGCCCAAATAACCCAGGGTGCCCCACTCATCGCGCTCTTTGCGATGAGTGGGTGTATGCACTGTCACAACTTTCGCTGGCAGGTTCCGGGGAAGATTGAAGTTTGCCCTGGGGCGGGATTCCCGATACATTCAAGCTGTCCAGAAGATATAAGTCTGGCTTTGAGCCTGGCTTTGAACCCGGCTTTGAACCTTATGATCCCTTCCTCGCTCCCTTCGCTCTCTTGGTTTAATCGAATCTTTTTGTCCGCACTCTATTTAGTTCTTATCGCCGGAACACTCCAAGGCCAAAACGCGACAACCGCACCCTGGGAGGCGGCCGCGTTCTCCACCGACCCCAAGGATATTGCCACGGCCGCCGCAGCCATCAAGGCGAAGAAGTTTGCCAATGCAACCGTGCTCTATGAAGAACGTCACGTAGTGTTCGATGCCGCCGACCGCACCACCGCGACCATACGCATCGTCTATCGCGTCGAAACCAAGGACGCTTTGCGCGATTGGGGCACCGCGCGAGCGACCTGGTCTCCGTGGCGGCAAAAAAGACCCGAGATTCGCGCCCGTGTGATCGCGCCCGACGGCACGGTCGCGCTGTTCGATCCGAAGATCCTGACCGAGTCTCCCGCGCACGATCAGCGTCCCGAGATTTACGAGGACCAGCGCGTTTACTCCGGCCCACTGCCGGGAGTCGAGATTGGCTCCATCGTGGAAAAAGAAACGACTTGGGAAGACACCGCGCCCATTACCAGTCATGGAGTCATGCGGCGTTCTTATGTGGGTTACACCGAACCGTTGTTGCACACCGTTTTGGAGTTGAAAGCGCCTTCTTCCGTTCACCTGCAATACAAGGTTCGCAAAGTGCCAAACGTAAAGGTGACCCGCAGCGAAGAGAACGGCGTCGTAACCCTGCGCTTCGAGCAGGGAGAGATGGACGCGCTGGAACGTGCCGAAAGAGATCTCCCTTCGGACTTCGACCAGTGGCCCAGCATCGACTACGCCACCGGCGAGTCCTGGAGCGCGGTTGCCGAAGGCTATTACAAGGATATTGAAAGTGCCATCCGCCCCGCAGAAGTCAGCGCGCTGCTGCAAGGCACCGCCGGATTAAAGGGACCAGAACTCATGCGCCGCGTAGTCAGCAATGTGCACCAGAAAGTCCGCTATACCGGACTCGAGTATGGCTCCTCGGCGCTCATCCCTCATCCTGCTGGCGACACGCTAAAGAGCGGCTATGGCGACTGCAAGGACAAAGCCATCGTCGTAGTTTCCGCGCTGAAGGCAGTGGGCATTCCAGCCCAGTTGGCGTTGCTCTCGACCCGAGGTGACAGCGATGTCAGTCCCGAACTGGCCGGACTTGGCATTTTCGATCATGCCATTGTTTACATCCCTGGCAACGCCGGAACTCCCGGAACCTGGATCGATGCCACTGCGGAGTATTTCGAGCCAGGATATCTTCCCTGGCCTGACCAGGGAAGGTTCGCGCTGTTAGTCGGCTCCAACTCGAAGGAAAGCAAGTTAGTGCGGACGCCGATAAATACTCCAGCCGAAAACGCGCAGACCGTTCGCCGCGAAGTGAATCTCTCAGAATATGGCCCTGCGCGCTTCGTTGAAGTGTTTCGTGCTGTAGGCCAAGAATCCGCAATTCTGCGCAACAATTACGGACAGGAAGAGAATCAGGAGACCCGGGAAGGCTTGGAACGTTACGTCAAGACCGCCTTCCTCGCCGAAGCTCTGACCAATGTAGAGCACTCGTCCGGATCGGATCTAACCAAGCCCTTCGAATTGAAGCTCGAAATGGCAAAAGCGCGCCGCGGACTGTCGGATTTAACCAGCGCTGTCGTCGCTATCCGGCCCGACGCTCTATTGTGGGGCTATCCCGAGTACGTGTTATCCGACGATGGCACCGACAAACCCGATAATCCCGGCTGGAAGCCGCGGCAGAACGATATCGAGTTACAGCCCTTTGTTACGGAGTGGCATTACACCATCGTCGCGCCTCCCGGCTTCGATGCCCCGGTGCTCCCGAAAGATGTTGACCAGTCGCTCGGTCCTGGAAAGCTTACGCAACACTACGATGTGGGAACGAACGGCGAAGTCACCGCCGTCTGGCGCTTCGATTCCGGCAAGGCGCGTTACAGCCCGGCTGAGCTCAAAGCGCTGCAGCAGGCAGTGCACACGCTGACGAATGCCAACGCGGTGCTAATCTCGTTCCCGCAAAAAGGATCGGTTCTGCTCGCCCAGGGGAAGGCGCGCGAGGCGCTGGCCGCCTACGCCGATCTGGTCAAACTCCATCCCAGCGAGGCGATCCACCACATCCAGATCGCCAATGCCCTGCTGGGCGCCGGTTTCGGCGAAGAAGCCCGTAAAGAAGCGCGCCACGCCACCGAACTCGACGCCAAGAACGCCCTCGGCTGGAGCGCACTCGCCTGGATCGACGAGCATGATGCCATTGGCCGCAGATTTGGCAAAGGCTTCGAGATGAGCGCCGCGATAGCGGCTTATCGCACCGCGATCGATCTCGATCCGAAGGAATGGAGCAACTATGCCGACCTGGCGATTCTGCTGGAACACGACGATGTCGGTGAGCGTTACTCGGCCGAGGCGAAGCTCAACGACGCCGCGGCTGAGTATCAAACGTTGAAGCAACTCAACCAGGAGAAAGGCGAGAGTTACAACGACAATTTATTATACGTCTTGTTCTATGCCCACAAGTGGGACGATGTCTTGCAACTTACTAACTCGCTGCCCGCAAGCACAATTCGGCACAGCATAGCCCTGGCGGCGATTGCCGCTCGTGACGGCTCACAGTCTGCCCTAAGCGAGGCAGCGCGCCGTGAGTCGAGCGAAAGCGATCGTAGTAACATCTTGGTACCGGCGGCGAACTTACTAATAAGGTTGCAAAAGTATCCTCTGGCTCTCGATCTCTTAAACGCCGCCGCAGCTGGACAGGAAAACAGCTCGGCCCTCCGCGGACGCATCGAGGTCATGCACAAAGTGCATCCCTATCAGGAAGCCCTGCTCCCCGAAACCGATCCCCGCAGCGTCGTGCAAAAGTTCTATCTATTTCTGCTCGACCCCCGCGCCCGGCCCGAGGAGGTATTTCGCTACACCGAAGCCTATCCCGCCGACCAGAAGGATGAGGCCGAAAAAGACACGCACAGCGCCAGTTTGCTGCGCAAGACAATGGAAGGTGAAGACATCACTCTGCCCGTGGCTCGCGACCTGATTCTGTCGAACCTGCAAATGTCTGTCGAAGGCGACGAGCAATCCGGCTTTCGCATCCGCGCCGCCGGCCTCGGAGACAAACCTCAAACCATGCTCGTAGCGCGCGGTCCCAGCGGCTACCGCATCGAGGCGTTGGATAACGATGTAGACATGGTAGGCGCCGAAGTCCTCCGCCGCCTCGACGCCAAGGATTTCAAATCCGCAAAGACCTGGCTCGACTGGGCCCGCGAAGAAGTGACGCTAAACTCGGGAGATGATCCTCTGTACGGTCTCGCCTTTCCGCGTTTTTGGACTCGTGGCGATGATCCCGATCCCAAAAAGATGAGGCTGGCAGCCATGGCGCTGCTCGTGAACTCGTCCGCCATCGGAGACTACATCCCCGAACTGAAATCCGCCCAAGCGCAAGCCCATGCTCAGAACAACGAAGCTGAAGACACCAAACTCGACTTACTCCTGACCCACGCCGCCCAGCAGGTGCGCGACTGGAATCTGCTGCTTGAAGCAGCGTCGCGCCTGCTCGCCGCCAATCCCGCATCGAACGCCGCCTTGAGCGAAGTAGTAGTCGCCAGCATCTTCACCAAACATTGGGACCAGGCTCAAAAAGCGATCGCCGCCCACCTCGCCCGCATCCCCGATGATCTCCCCGCCATCCGCACCTCCGCCCAACTGGCCGAGGGCAAAGGAGATTTTGCCCAGGCCCGCAGCATCCTTCGTCCCCTCATCGACAACAACCGCGCCGAGATGTACGACTTTAACGAATACACCTGGAATGCGCTCTTCATAGGCCAAGTCAGCGAAGAAGATGTTTCGCTGCTGCAACGCGCCATCGCCAAAAAATCCAACAGCAACTTTGCCGAGATCCACACCCTGGCCTGTCTCTACGCCGAAATAGGAAAGACGAAAGAAGCTCGCGAACTTCTCCTGCGAGCCATGGATTCCGGAGGCTTCGAAGAACCGAACGAATCGATCTGGTACGGCTTCGGCCGCATAGCCGAGGACTACGGCCTGCCCCAGGTAGCGCTCAACCTATACGAAAGAGTAGGTAAGACCCCAGAAGCAGATTTCCCCACCTCGACCTACAACCTAGCGCGAATGCGCGAAAAGTTGCTCGCAGGGGCAAAGCCGTAGTGTAGAGCGGACACTACTGTCCGCTCTACACACACCGGAAAGTCACCCCATCAGCATTCCGCCATTCACATTCAGCACATGACCAGTGATGTACGCCGCATCGTCGGAAGCCAAAAAGCAAACCGCGCTGGCCACATCGTTGGGCGTTCCCACGCGCCCCAGCGGAATCATTTTCACTGCCGTCTCTTTGAATTCTTCGCTCAGCGACGCTGTCATGCTGGTCTCGATAAATCCTGGAGCGACCGCATTACACGTAATATTGCGCGACGCTACTTCGCGCGCCATCGCCATGGTCAGTCCGATCAGTCCGGCTTTTGAAGCCGCGTAATTCGCCTGACCTGCCTGACCCATCTGTCCGAAGATGCTCGAGATGTTGATGATTCGCCCCCAGCGCTGCTTGAGCATCGAAGCGATTACCTGCTGGATGCACAGATACGCCGAAGTCAGGTTCGTGTTAATCACCGAGTCCCAATCGGAGCGCTTCATGCGCATCACCAACTGGTCGCGCGTGATGCCCGCGTTGTTGACCAGGATGTCGATCTTGCCGAATTGCGCGAGCGCCGATTTGATCGCGGATTTCACCTGCTCTTCATCCGCGACGTCCGTGGCAAAAGCCGCCGCAGTGCCGCCCGCGGCTGTGATCTCCGCGACCAGTTCGTCGAGCTTCTGCCGATTGCGCGCCGCTGCCGCCACGGTAGCACCCTCCCGCGCCAGGGCCAGCGCGCAGGCATGGCCGATGCCTTGCGACGCTCCTGTGACCAGCGCTACTCGGCCTGCGAGTTTCATGCATGCTCCTTCGGAAGTCCGGAAGCTGAGTTTGGTCTTGGTTCCTGCAACGGTTCCTAGCAAGCGATCTTGGTTAACGAAGTTGGGAACGAAGGATTATAAACGTCGCGGAAGGACGCTGCCGGATAAAGGTTAAATCAGGGAAGTACGCAGAGAAGAGTGGGCATTGAGAACGGTGTCGTCACTCCGGGATTGGAGGTTCGATTATTTGATCATTTCGCTTTACGCCCGACGTTGCTAGCCGGCTTGCGTCGCCGCCCGCCCCAATTCCGCCGCGCCTAGAATCTGTTCAATTTTCTCTACCAGCGTTCGCTTCGAGTACGGCTTCGCCAGAAAATACGTGCGCGATTCGAGCGCTTCCGTCTCGAAATCCGGATTGCTGTAACCGGACGTCAGCAGAACCACAACTTCCGGGGAACGGGCTCGCAGATCATGCCCGAGTTGCTGTCCGGAGCGCCCGGGAAGCACCATGTCGGTCATTACCAAATCGATTCCGCGTTTGTACTCTTCGTAAACCTGCATCGCATCTTGCGCATCCTCAGCGGGCAGAACTTCGAAGCCCGCGCTCTCCAGAATGCTGCACGTCGCCTCGCGCACAAAAGGCTCGTCCTCTACCAGAAGAATAGTGCGTCGCCGCGGCGGCTGATTGTTCGCGACCACGTAGGGCTGAAGAGTCATGCATCCTCCAGGTTGCTTTCTGACACTGGTGAAGCAATCACATGGCCCAGCGGTGGTCAGAGGAGCGGCGCGGTCCGCACGGAGGTCTCTGGTCTTTGGTCTTTGATCTTTGATCTTTGATCTGGGGTCTGGGGTTCGGAGTAACCGTCGGAGAAGCTTTCGAAATAGTTCGGAATCTACTTCGGCGCGGTAAGAATCGTCTGTTTCGGATCTAGCTCTATCTTGTGCACGCCGCTGGGAGCCGTCAGCCGAAACCCGGTCTCCGCGCCATCCGCCAGCACCTCGCCTAGAAACACCAGCGCGTTACTTGCAGTCGTGGCGTACACCGGAACCGCTGTCACCAGATCATCGGGCGCATCCCTTTGCACGATCACGCCCGTAACCGTGGTCACGCCGGCTTTCTCCGTGATGTGGATATCCCGCGCTGCCAGCTCCGGTATCGCTGTGCCTTCGATCCAACCTTCGAGGAACCAGTCCAGTTTGCGACGATTCTCGTACCAAAGTGGGCGCGGGAGTTCCTCTTCGAAAACCTGCACCAGTTCCTGCGTGGTTATGCTCTTTCCCGCATAGCGCTCCCTGATTTTCCGTAGGGCGCGGAAGAACGGTTCGTCTGCGCTCGCAGGCGGATTCGCCCGCGCTTTCCGGGAATGGGATACCGTTTCGGAATCGCGCAGCATCGACCTCAGCATGTGAAACAGCCACGTGCCGCGTTCGTAGCTGATGGCCTCATATCCCTCTGGAAAGTGCGACGAATCCAGCCGCTGTCCCAAGGTCACCGGTCCAGCATCGCGCAGCCACTCGCCCTCTTCATTCTTGCTCAGAAGATCGCGGCGATACTTTTCCAGAACCTGCCGGAATTGCGCGGGGTTCTGTTGCTCCAGCAGCAACAGCGAGGCGTAGTTTGCCAGACCTTCCGCCATCCACTGATCCCGATAACTCTTCCACTGCACCAGATCGCCCCACCACTGATGCGCCGTCTCGTGCACCAGTATCTGGCTGTCAATCTCGCGTGCAACCGGGTCGAGACGCAGATCGGTTTGCTCCTGCGGACTGAGAAACGCGAGGCTCGAGAGGAACACCAGTCCCGGCCATCCCTGGCTCAAATCGCCCGGCATCTGGGTTAGCGCCAGCGAACCGTAGGGATACGGGCCAAACCACTGCGAGAAAGCCGCAATCGCCTTCGCCGCCCGATCTGCCACTGCCTGCACATCGCGCGCCGGCGACGGAGACGGCGGAGTCATCACGATCGGCTCCGTCGATTTCGATCGCGGCCCGAAAACGGTGGGAAAAGTCGGGCGCTCAATCACCTCTGACTTCGCCTTGGGGAACGATTTCTCTACCCCCTTCGTGCCGTATGCCTCCACCAGGATGCTACCGGCCTTGGCCTCAGCCCGAACATATTTGCCGAGATTGAATCCCGCCACCGGAATCGGCCGTTCCGAGGTCCAGCGCGAAACTTTCTCGCCCCCCGCTTCTTCGTTCGTTTCCCCGTCCTCGCCCGGCGGGAGCGAGATCTGGTCTCCGGTAGCCACTAGCGTCCAGTTCGCCGGGTAATGAAATTCCATGTCGAACTGCGCCGGGCTCAACCCGAAATTCGGATACCAGGTGCCGCGCTCGCCGACATAGAGCAATCCCGTTCCGGCCTCCGACAGAACCTCGCCCGCATAGGTGAAACGCAGTTTCAGGTCCTGGCCGGGCAACAGAGGAGCGGGAAAAACCACCGCCACCAGATCGTTTCCTTTTCGCCGCAGCTCGGTCCCTTCGATCGCCGGGTTCTGGATGAAATCCAGCGGCCGCCCGGCCGCCTCCACCGCGTCGATCTTCAAGAAGCGCGACAACTCAAACAGCAGCGCCCTTTCTCCACCGCTGCGAATGCGAATCTTTTCCTCTGTCGATGCTCGCAACTTCGTCGGAGGCTGCACTGTGGCCTGAATCCGGAAGCTTGCTATCGAGGCGTCACCAGCCAGAGTCCTTGCCGCAGTCCCGACGCCCGGCCCATTGGGTGCAAACGAAGTCCAGATATCGAAAAACAGGAGGTCATCCTTCACCCGCGGCTGCCCCGCCCACAGCGGTTCGCCGCTGGCCGCATCCCAGAACACTTCAAAACTACCCAGCCTCTTGCCCACCAGGTGAGCGTGGAGCAGAGACGGAAATTTCCTATCGGACTCACTTCCTGCCTCGCTTCCACCCGGCGTGGGAAGAAAATGACTGAAGTTCAGCAGGAGTTGCAGAGCATCGAACTCCGCCAATCTGCGGCTCGTGTCGCCCCATTCTTTTGTGAATTCCGCGCCCTCCGAGGCAGGAGCAGGAGAGAGGTAGCGCTGCAAGACCGTCGCCGTGTCGTCGTTGAACCGCAGATATCCGGAGGTGAACTGCTCCTCGAGAATCGCCATGCCGGTGAAGAGCGCGAGCGACCCGCGCTCTGCCCGGTTCGGCGGCCGCAGGCGTATCTCGCCTTCACCCTCGAAGAGCGCGCCCGTAATCCGGCCGCAAATGTCCTCCGTAAACGCCAGCGTGCCATCGTCGAAATCAAGATGGAGATTGGGCCGGTCGATGGCGGCATCGCGAACCCGATACACGCGTTGCGGATCAAGGCCGACAGAACGAATCCGCGCGTAGAGCGCGCTCGTGGTTTGGGGACAATCGGGGGTGGCACCCGCTCCGAGCGCCCATGACGTAGCGGCCAGCAGCCACCATGCCAACCCGATCATGCGTCGCGACCGAACCAGCACTGGTTTCATAAACAGTCCGATTACGAAACGCCAACCCACTTTGTCTGACTATTTTGTCTGACTACCTTGTCTAACCAAATTCGTCTAACTACGATTTCTCGTCGGCCGAAGGCCCGTACATTCCCGGCAGCGGCACGTCCAGCAGCCGGAGGTAAACCGTCAGTTGGCCTCTGTGATGGATCAAATGGTTCATTAACCCTCGGCCTCTCAGAGCCACGTAGACTGTCTTCGACGTCTCAGGCGTAACTCGGATCGTTTTCGCCAGATACTCGTCGTCCATGCTGGCGAGCGCTTCGCGGGAGGCCGCGACGGTTTGGTCAAAGCTTGCCAGCAACTCGGTCTTTGACTTCGCGTTAGACGGCCCGGGGCCACCCCGGTTGATTATGACCTGTGGCATTATGGGAAGCCTCGCGATGTGATTTGCTAACCGGCCCAGGGTGAACGATTTTTCGTGTGGTTTCCAGGAGAATTTATCTTCCGGCACGCACTCCAGAACTTTGCGGGTATTGATCATCTCTTCTTCGAATTCGGTCAACAGCGCGCCGCTGATTGTCATTCGAACCTCCGTACGAAAAATGGGAAGCTTCCCCGATCGTTTTCGATCAGCCCGCCACGCCTCCCAAACGGCTCTCAGTTCTCAAAAGGTTCGTTTCCCACTGCGAACTGACAACTGAGAATTTCGTCGTCCGGCTGCGGAACTGCCCCCCGTTCCAGCACCTTGGTCACCTTACCACCCCTCCACCCCGTTGCTAGAATCAGCCGAGTGCGAGCCCTCGTCCTTATTCTAGTGCTTTTGCCGGCCCTGCCTGTGCGCGCCGACGTCATTCATCTCAAGAATGGACGCACCATCTGGGCCGACCAAGTCCGCGAGACCAAAGATCACGTCGAGTATGACCTCGGTGAAGACACCTACGCCATCCCGAAGTCCGCCGTCGACCACATCGAGGCTGGCGGTGCCGCGCCCGCTCACGCCGGGTCGGGAGCATCCGGCAATTCGAATGCCCCCGACATCACCCCGCCAGCGCCATCATTCAATCACGAAGCCGACGTGGCCGAAAAAGTCATCCGCGGCGGCAAGGTCGATATCGACGTTCTCTCCAGCCTTGGACAAGCATCCAATCCCGAGCTTGCGGCCACCGCCTACTTTCTCGCCGGCAAGCACGAATCCGATCACGGCAACTTCCCGCAGGCCAAGCGCTACTACGAATCCGCGCTCCGTTTCCAGCCGGATAACTCCACCTTATTGATCTACTATGCCGCCACCCTGATGCGCACCGGCCATGCCGAGGAAGCTCTGCCCTACGCGCAACACGCCGCCAGTGTCGCTCCCGACTCACCCGATGCCATCGCCATGCTGGGTTTCGTGCAATTCGCCAGCGATCATACGCCCGATGCCATTCGCTCCTGGAAGAAAGCGCTGGCGCTGCGCCCCGATGCCGTCGTCAGCCAATATCTGGCTCGCGCCGAACGCGAATCGACCGCCGAATCCGATTTTTCGCAACACGAAAGCAGCCACTTCAACCTCCACTACGAAGGCAAGGACACTTCCGAGAGCTTCCGGCGCGATCTGCTCGCCACGCTCGACTCCGACTATGACGACCTGGTGCGCGAGCTCGGCTATTCGCCCCACAATAACATCGCGGTCACGCTCTACACGCAGCAGACGTTCTTCGACGTGACCCGCGCGCCTTCCTGGAGCGGCGCCATCAACGATGGCAAGCTGCGCATCCCGATCAGCGGCGTCCAGAGTGTAACGCCCGAACTGGCTCGCGTTCTCAAACACGAGCTGACGCACTCGTTCGTTTCGCAGATGGGGAGCAACCGGTGCCCCACATGGCTGAACGAAGGCATCGCGCAGATCGAAGAAGGCAAGTCGTCCGCTGCCTACGGTCGTCAGCTGGCGCAGCTATTCGCTGCGGGAAATGAGATCCCGTTCAACGTGCTCGAAGGCAGTTTCATGAATTTCTCCACTCCTCAAGCCGCTGTCGCCTATGCCGAGTCTCTGGCTGCCGCCGAATACATTCGCGACGCCTACGGCATGAGCGAAATCGCGCGCATCCTGGAAATGCTGTCGCAGGGCAGCTCCACTGAAGCCGCGTTACGCGCGACCGTGCACGTCGACTACCGTCAACTGCGCGACGAAATGACGCGCGCGCTCAAAGAAAAGTACGGCGAGTAAGCTCGTGTGGCGCGGACACTCCTGTCCGCGCTGCGGCGACCGAACGACGCTCCAGGCCTACAACCTAATCGGCAAACGCCGTGTCTGGCGCCGCCGTCCCGTGCTGGAGTTTGAGTGAATCAGTACGTGCCCAACAGCTCACGGCCGCGGGCCGCGCGGCCAATACCCTGAGCCTTCTTCATCGTCGCGCAGGAAAACCATCCACACGAAGCCGCAGAGGACCAGGACCACGATGGATCCCAGCAACACAAGTCCCGCAGTGCCCTGCAATCGGTTATCGAAGAAGAACACCAGGCCGGCGGTAGCGGCCACTATCTTGACGACGCCACGAAAAAATCGCTTCATCACGGGATCCCGAGGAAGAATCCAGTGTAGCTGGGCGAATGGCCAAATTCCCACCACTGTTCCAAAATCCGGTGATGCCCGCCGTCGTGTAGAATAACCCTTCGTATATGGACTTGTCCGCCATCCAGCAAGCCTTGCGCGAGCGCAACATTGACGCCTGGCTTTTCTACGACCATCACCATCGCGACCCGATCGCTTACCGCGTTCTCGGGTTGCCGGATGGGCTCATGGTCACGCGGCGCTGGTACTACCTGATCCCCGCCAAAGGCGAGCCCGTCAAACTGGTGCACAAGATCGAGTCGGGGCATCTGGATACCCTCCCCGGAACCAAGAAACAGTACGCCGGGTGGCAGGAATTGTTTGACGGGTTGAAGCAGTTGTTGGCCGCTCATCGCAATATTGCGATGCAATATTCGCCCAACAATTTTGTCTTCACCATTTCCATGGTGGATGCGGGAACGGCGGACATGATTCGCGGCCTCGGTAAGAACATTGTCAGCGCGGCCGACCTGATCGCGCAGTTTGAAGCGACCCTGACGGACGAACAAATCAAGTCGCACTTCGCGGCGCGCGATGTGATTGACGCGGTTACGGCCGAGGCTTTCAAGGAAATTGGACGGCGCGTGCGCAACGGCGGCACCCACGAGCATGAAATCCAGCAATTCTTCATGGAAGCATTCCAACGCGAGAACATGGTCACCGACGATCCTCCGATCGTGGCCGTGAATGCCAACAGCGGCAACCCGCACTATGAGCCGAGCGCCAGCCGGCCGGTGCCGATTCGTGAAGGCGATCTGGTTCTGCTGGATGTGTGGGCGAAGAAGAATACGCCGCGCGCGGTTTATTACGACATCACATGGATGGGATTTGTGGGCAAGGCGCCGTCGGACCGGCAACGCGAGCTTTTCGGGATTGTGAGCGAGGCGCGAGATATCGGAGTGAAGACCGTGCAGAACGCGGTCGCGGCCGCCAAGCCGATCGCGGGATGGGAAGTGGATCAGGCAGTGCGCGGCCACATCAAGCAGGCGAAATACGGAGACTACTTCATCCATCGCACCGGCCACTCCATTGCGACCGAGGTGCATTCGAATGGCGCGAATATGGATGACTTGGAGATTCACGACGAGCGGCGTATTTTGCCCAACTCCCTGTTCTCCATTGAGCCCGGCATCTACCTGCCTGAGTTCGGCGTGCGCCTGGAAGTGAATGTGCTGGTGCGGCCGGGAAGCGCCGAGGTCACTGGTAAAATCCAACGAGAGTTCGTGACCATCTGAATGGCCAAGCCGACAACGGATACGAATACGAATAAAGACAAGGCAAAAAGTGCCGTGACTGAGCCGGAGTATCCGCTCACGACCATGGCGGTGGTGGCGCCGATTATGGGCTGGCTGATTCCGGGCGGCGGACACATCCTGCTGAAGCGCTATGGGCGCGGCATTCTGCTGTTCGTGTCGGTGGTGGCGATGTTCGTGATCGGGCTCGGCATGCAGGGGCGGATTTACCAGCCGAACGGCGGAGACATCCTCGACATATTGGGCTTCGTCGGCGACGTAGGCTCGGGAGCGCTCTATTTTCTGGCGCGCATTATGGATTGGGGCAACGTGATGGCAGCGAATGCCGCGGCGGATTATGGCAAGACATTTCTGATCGTCGCCGGCCTGTTGAACTTCATCGCGGCGGCGGATGCTCATCACATTGCGCTGGGGAAGAAACCGTGACCATCAACCTGTCGCACTTCTCGGCCGCAGTGGTGTTCGCCCTCTTCGCGTCGATCGTCTTCGGCATCACGCAGCGTAATTCCACGATGGAGCAGGTGAAGTACGGACTCTACTGCTTCGGCATGTTTGTCGGTGGAGTTTTTGTCGCGGGATGGGTGATGGCGCTGATTCGGCGGTAACGACAAACTCCCAGTAGCGACTTTGCAGCATTTTTCCGATGACCAAAGACTACGCGTCTTGCGATCCGCTTTGATTTGTCACTTGGCGGCAATTACCCATTCCAGAACAGGGTCATGCCCGCTTTTATATTCCTCCCACGTCGGAATGATCTCCTGGTCGGGCGCTATGACATTGTCTGGACCCTCCTCGAATTTGTAGTAGCGCGTGGAGTAACGGACGATAAGGTGGGAGTTGGGCAAGGTGAATTGTTTCACTTCCTGATAGCTGTTGGGCCTTTCGCCGATCGATTGGCCAACCAGCGTGGCTTCGGTCATAGTGCGGAACTGCGCGGCATTCGACATGGCGGCCGAGAATGTATTTGGGCCAATTAGCACAAACAAGTGGCCTTTGCGGTTGATGTCCTTCTCTTTCCGCAGCGGCTCGATGAGGTGCTTCAAGCCCACGTTGTAATCGCCCCCGCCGTTCTGCCGAAGATCGATCACGAGTTTGTCCGGGCGCTCGCGTCTTAGGGTTTCGAACATCTCCTTGGCCGGCCCGGCTAGATCTCGAATCCAGCGAACATTGCAGTAGAGAGTGCGCGCGTCGCGAAGGTAGGTGCAGGCGGCGCTGCCGCTGACAGGCTGTTGTGAGATTGGGAGTTGGGCCGCAACGTGAGCCCATTTGGGTTCCTCTCCTCCCACAGGCAGCGCTTTGAAGTCGACCACCATTTGTTTTCCGTCATCCGTCGCGAGGATATACCGGGCGGAGTTCCGGTCAGGAATAATCCCCAGCCCGTGAAGCGCCATCCCTGTCGTGAGGAAGCCGCCGACCCGCGCCTCCTTTAGCGAAGCCGTTTCGGCGATGGGCGTGATTGTCATTGCGAGATCGCTCGCCTGAGCTAGAGGAACGTTCTGAATGGCGACGACGTGTGCGCCTAACGCTTGTTCATAGCCGGGAGCGACAATTGCGACCCGCCATTCATCGCCGAAGTGGCGGATATCGAGTGGGAGATTCGCGTTGTCAGGGGGGAGCTCCACATAGGTGTGAGCGTCTCCAATCATGTTTGCCAGGCGATCAAGGCCGACATAAATCTCATCGGAGTTCAGATGGTCGATCTTTCCGTCCAGTTCGGCAACCGCGGTCTCAAACCTGTCTTTGGGGGTGTTTGCGAAAGCGTCGGGATGCCGCTTAGGCAATTCTTTTGCGAAATATGCAAGATCCTCCCGCCACTGTCGCGGCGTGAGGGAAAGTTTGTCGTTAGTGGCTGTTGCTGGGAGAGCCTCTCCACTACGATGCAAGTCGACCGGACCCTTATCGTCGCCGGTTGCGAAGGTTCCCCGAAGGCCAGCGCCGACCAGCTTCGCCTCTATCGTGATGTTGTCGCTGTTGAGACCAAAGTGAAGTCTTAGACTGCCTGAATCAAACGATCCACCTGTCACCTTATAGACGCCGATCGGCGTGTTGAGCTCTCCAGCATAATACCCGTCCACACACAACAGGCCCAAGGATACGTCTAGCTTACCGGCTTGAGCACTAGTGGCGGAACCTTCGAACCGTCCGACTGGATCGTCCGGCTTGCATTGTGCGCAGATACTAGCGCTAACCAATACCTGGATGAACATTGCGGAAACGAGCAAAAGGTCACGGTTGATCCTCATGGTTTGGGCAGACCGGTCATCTCAGTTTGGCCCTCCTACTCGTAGCATGGGAAAGCAATACTCCGACCAATCCGCTCCGGAAGTTAACGCCATGGTTGCAAAGGCAAAGAGGGAGTGCGGTTGCGGAAGCGAAGCTGATCATTCTGTCCGCCCACGGACAGTCGATGTCCGGAACCGCACTGGAAATCCGTCTCCCGGGCGCTATTCAGTTCCTAGCCTCCAGGTTTGCCGGAGACCATAGTTTGGTAACGTGGCGTCGCTTCAGCGATGCCGCAATTCCCTTTCGGTGAATGAGTGTGGAGAAACGCTGCAACTTTTTGCAGTTCGATTGGCCTGCGGCGGAAGCTTGCAAAATTGGGGATTATTTTCGCGAAGTCGGCGCTGACCAGTGGTATGATGTTGCGCGGCACGGATCCGAAACGACTTCAGTACGGAGTCGAATTGCGGTTCGGGCCACTTGCCCGGCGTCAACGATCGACGTTTCATCCTCCCCCCGTCACCACCCCGGGTATAACTGTGCGGAACGCAAAGTGCCTGACTGCGTACTTTCACAATCAATTTGGTTTCACAAATAAATACGGAGATACCCATGAAAACTGTTTGCAAGTTTGCAACGCTGACTCTCATGATGTTCGCGGTCACCGTGTGTGGCTTTTCGCAGCGACTATCTGCACCAAAGCCGGCTACCGCGACCCAGAACCTGATACGTGGCGTAATCGGGTCGCCCGGAAACGACTCCGAGTGGTCTAACTATTCACTGTTTAATCTCGTGCCCGGTTCGGGGCTCTTCCCGATTACCAGCTCGACCACCGTGTTCTACTTCGGATTCACGGCTGGAACCGAGGCAGACATCGGCAATATGGTTGTCTACACGACTGCGCGAGGCAGTTTAACGATCACCGCCACGACGCCGGTGACGCTAGGCGGAAAATCCGATCCGAGCATCATGCTCAGTAACACATCAGTTTGTCCGGTGGCGCCTTCCACTGCCGCTCCCTGCATTGTGCGGTTCGATCCAACGTCGCTCACACTTTCGCCGGCGAACGATTACTACTTTGTGGTGTATTACGTTAGCGACACCAACAATTCGAACATCGCCGGGACTAGCCCCAGCCAGACCCAGACTAGCTTGGCGGGAACCTACTTCGGGGGCACGGATTATACCCATCTCACGGTTGGGGGAACGATTCCCGGCGCCGCCAATCGCGGCCCTTCGTTCCTCATGTACGTCATGAACGACTAGCGGGCTGGTTGGACGAGCCCGGCCGATCGGGTGCGGGCATTCCACCGATACGCATACTTGAACGCTGAATTCACAATTTGAATAAGGGAGATTCCCAATGAAGACTATTTTCAAGTTCGCAACATTGACTCTGACGCTGACGATAATGATGTTCGCGGTCTCGGTGTCTAGCTTCGCCGCCGCCGCCAAGGCCGAGAACCTGGTTCGCGGCATAATAGGACCGGTAGCGTCCAACACCAGTTGGAGCGGTTATTCAACGATGGCCCTGATTCCCGGTGCGGGGCTGATCCCGATCACCAGCACCAAGGCTGTCTTCTACCTCGGATTCACGGCTGGGAGCGAGGCGGACATCAACAATATGGTCCTCTACACGACGGCGCGAGGCAGCTCAACCATCACGGCCAGTACACCGGTCACGCTCGGCGGCATCTCCAATCCTTCGATCGACCTGGCCAGCGCTACGGTTTGTCCAGTGGTGGAGATTTCCGACTTTAATCCGTGCATTGTGCGACTCGATCCGACGACCATCACGCTTTCGGCACTGAATGATTACTACCTGGTGGTGTATTTCACGGCCGATGACTCAAACGATACAGCACTTGGCCTCACCCAGCCGAGCTTTGGGCAGAGCAGCCTGAGGGGATCGTACGTAACCGGCGACGAAAGCCGGCTTTCCGTCGGTGGGTCGATTCCGAACACACCCTTTTCCAACCAACCCTACATGCTCATGTACGTCATGAACGACTAGGGAGCGGTTGGACGAGCCCGGCTCGATCCGACCAGGGGCTATGCACTGATACACGTGGCAGAACGTTGAATCCAATTTCGAATAATGGGAGATTCCCGATGAAAAGTTTCTATAGACTTGCAACATTGACTCTGATGATGATGGTTCTGGCGGCGAGTGCTTTTGCGCAAAAGCAGGTTCCAGAGACCGCCTTGGTGAATCTGACGGAAGGGCAAGGGACGATCGCCAGCAGTGGTAATCCGTCCTGGGACGGCCTTTCCGAGTTAGTCCTGATTCCGGGGGCGTCGCTGATGGGGGCGAGCTCCAGCACGACCGCCCTCTATCTCGGATTTACTGGGGGATCCGAGGCAGACATAGGCAACATGGTGCTCTACGAAGTTCCGCGGAACGGGAGCACGGTGCTAAAAGTTGAGAAGGTCACGCTGGGCGCTACGCAAAGTCCGAGTATCGTCCTGACCGACACGTCCACTTGTCCGGTACAGCCGGTTTCCGTCACCAACCCCTGCATCGTGCGGCTCGATACGGTCAAGTTGGCGCTCTCGCCGCTGGACGATTTCTACTTTGCCATCTATTTCACTCTCGACACCAACAATGAAAAGATTAGTGGTGCGGGGCAAACTGGTTCGCAGGGCGCCCTGAGCGGGTTCTCCATTTATGGAGACCAAACTCGAGTCGGGGTGAAAGGGGCACTCCCAACGAACGAGGACACCGACCAGCCGCCCTTTTTCCTCGCTTACATCGCGAATGACTAACCAGACGAATGAGTAGCCAGTCGAATCAGTAACCAGGCCCCGAGCGCGACCCCGCAGGGCGCGCTCGGGCATCCCTCCCTCTATGTTGGCTTTCCTGCCCGAACGGCTCCTATGTGGGAGCAGTGTCCATATCCTCATTGGGAGCCGCGGCAATTCGTAAAGCGGGCGGCGTTTCGCAGAGCGGGACTTATTCGAGCGGCGCCGGCAGGCTGTCGCCGGGAGCTAGTGGAAGGTGGGCGGCTCCGCTGAGGATGACGCGTTCCTGCAGCGAGAATGAGTTCCTGTACTGCTCGGAGTTGATGAGCTGGTCACGCTGTTCGGGCGTCAGGCCGCGCATCTCGCGGATCGCGCGGTTGACGGCCTGACGGCGGTCGGGCGGCAACTGCTTGAACCGCTGAAAGACCTGGCGGGCCCGCTCCTTCTGGTCCGGAGTCAGGTGCTCCCAGGTTTCCATGCGGTTGAGCATGCGTTCCTGCTGCTGCGGAGGCAAGCTGGAAAAGTGCTGCAACCTGTTTAGCAACCGGGCTTGCTGTTGCGGGGGAAGCCTGCGGAACTGGGGATCGTTTTCGAGCGCACGGCGCTGCTGCGCGGGCGGCAGATCTTTATAGCGGCGCAGCCAGTTTCCGGCGTGGCCGGGTTGGTTCTGCGATGGACGGACTTGATTGGGGCGGCTGGTGCCGGGACGACCTTCCTTCTGAAAGTGGTGCCACTGCCCGTCCGCATTTTGCGATTGCGGCGGCCCATGCTGGACTTGGGCGAACGAATTTTGGGCAAGCGGCGGAGTCAGCAGCAACGCTGCCAGACAGCCGACAATTATCCCTCGTTCCAACATGTCCTGGTCCCCGCCCGCCTGCGAATCTTACGGATTCGCGGTCACGTCGTCCTGCACCTGCAGTTCGTCGAGCATATCGAAATCGGCGTACAACTCGTCGTTCCTGTCCAGCGCCTGCAAATCGCCGACGGCGGTTCCTGGCTGCACTGGCAGACTAAGCGAAGGAGGATTGGTCGCGATGGTCCCAGTCTCGACGAAGTACGACTTGTTGCCGACCACCAGCGCTCCCGCAAATAATACGGCCGCAAGCGACATGGCCCACGCCGGACGGCGCAGCCACTGGAACCACGCTGCCGCTGGGCGCGCCATTTCTTCGCGTCTTTCTTCGCGGAGCCTTGCCTGCAGCCGGGTGTCGAAATACGGAGACGGCTCGGGTGCCTGCCATTCATCCAGCAGCGCCATGGTTTTCTGGAACTCGCGCAGATGGATGGCACAGTCGTTACAGGATGCGATGTGTCGGTTGACCTCCGGCTGTAGGGTGGTTGCGTCCATGCCAGCGGCCAGTACCGGCAACAGTTCGCGAATTTCGTTGCAATTCATAGCTTCCTCTACTTCCCCGAAACGAACTCTTTCAGCTGCTCGCGCAACGTTTCGTAGGCGCGAAACAGCAACGACTTGGTGGCGGATTCACTCAACTTCAGGACGCCCGCGATCTCGCGGTAATCCATCTGCTGATATTTGTGCATGATGACGGCCACACGCTGGCGTTCAGGCAGCGCGTTCACTTTGCTGCGGATGGCGGCTAACCGCTCCCGCTTCAGTATCTCGTCTTCGGCGCTGAGCGAATCGTCGGCCAGGTCGGGCGTGGTGCCCGTTTCCTGGTCCGGCTCATCAAGGCGCACAGTATTTTCCGGACGCTCGTGTCGCGTATCGCGCGCGTGGTTGACGGCCAGGTTGGTCGCGATGCGGTACAGCCAGGTCGAGAACTTGGCGCTTGGCTCGTAACTGGTACGCGAGCGGTACACGCGCAAAAACACTTCCTGTGCCAGCTCCTCGGCGGTCGATGGATTGTGGCACAGCCGGTACATGAAGCCGACCATCGGCCGGCGATATTTCTGCACCAGGTAAGCGAAGGCGGATTCGTCGCCCGTCTTCACCCGCAGCATCACGTCGGCGTCGGAAACGGGATCGTTTGAACTGGCATCTGAACGAACGACGGAATTCACCGTAGCGGGCGCGGATGAAGGCGGCGCTCCACCAAAACTCAGCAGCCGACGATCCAGAGCTACGCTGCTCACATCAGTAGAAACCCCATTCGGGGGCGAAAGTTGCGCGTCGTCCGAGCCAGGAAGGCGCGCGGAAGTGTTTTCCCGTGAATTAGTTACGGCCCGAGCGTCGGGAGTGTCGGAAGCGGTCATAAAAGGCCGATAGAAGGGCAATGATTAATGATAAAGAGGCTACCGGGAGCGGCGGGGCCGGTCAAGAGGCTGGGTAGATGCCGACTGGTTGACGCCAAAACGACCGATACGATTTGTTACAATGACCGGACCACCCAGGCAGTGGGCTTAACCCAGCGGAAGCTCCGTTTTAACTCCCAAGACTCGGGGGCTACACCCAGAACGTCGTGCAACGCGGAGAAGAATGCTCGTCGGAAGAAAAACTGCGGTTTCTAATCAAATAATCAAGATTAAGAGGTGCGCCTGTGATTGAACGACTTAAGGAAACCGGAGGAGCTGCATTCGGTTTCAAGGTGGCTGGGAAGCTGTCGGCTGAAGACTTCAGAGCATTCGAGCCGCAGCTTGAATTCTTCATCGCGCAACGCAAGAAGCACCCGATCGGAATCCTCGCGGACCTCACAGACATGCACGGAGCCGAATGGAAAGCACGCTGGGAGGACCTTCGGTTTCTGCAAAAGCACACCAACCATATCGCTCGCATGGCGATTGTCGGAGCGCATCGTTGGGAAGAGGTTGTGGACATTGTCACAGCGGGAGCCGCCGTTCTGCAGTCCGAGACGCGTTACTTCGAATCCTCCGAAATCCAACACGCGTGGCAATGGGCAAGGACCGCGAAACATGCGGAAGATGCTCCTGTCCGTGTCATCTCGCCAGCAACCGGGATCTGGAAGGATTACCGCCCGGAGTTTACGGATTTGTAATCGCAAAAACGTAGAAAGAAAACCCCGGGGGTCACGTTTTGCCCCCCACGTTGGCCGCGGCTGCGCCGTTCGCACTTACGATGGTTGTTTGCTGAAATCCGCTACCGGCCTCTCCGGGCTATTTCCTTCCGCCAAAGCGAACGATAACGCCGGCCGCGATACGAAGATTGTTTTGATGATCGTTCACTCCGTTATCGAAACGCGTCAAGTAATAGTCGGCTTCAAATGCGCGCAAGGCGATGTGTGGGGTGAAGCCGATATCCAGGCCGCCGCCCGCAGTCATGGCGAAAGCGTTGGCCGATCCCGATAGCCCAGAGCTGCCCGGAGCCAGACTTCCACCCGCATGGGCCGCGCCCACGAGCGCCTGCACAAATGGCGCGAAGCGTCCGGCGCGGGTCCAGGTGTAGCGCGGACCTGCCAGAAACGATGTCAGCGTCAGGTCGGCGCCGGTATCGGAAATGCTGGAAGCATGCTGGCTGGCGATTTCGCCGACGATGCCGATGGAGCGGCTGAAATTGAACGCCACCCAGCCGCTGCCGCCATGCAACGCGAAACATCCGCAGCCTCCCGCCGGCGCATTGGCGCGCACATAGTTATAGTCGACGCCTACATCGACCAAGGAACCGCTCTGCGCACGCGCGTACGAGGGCGTAATGGCGCTGAATCCGAGAGCCAGAAGAAACATAGCGACTGTTTTCGTGAATACTAATTTCCGCATTTGGATTTGTCCTGTCCTAATCTTGTTCCAAGAATCTGGTTCAAAGAGTCTGGTTCGCAGAATCTGGTTCGCGGGATCTGGTTCGCGGTATGAAAATCCGTCTCACTCCACCACCAGCGTCACGGTGGTGGAGACCTGTATCGATCCGCTCGTCCCCGTGACCGTGATCGTGTAATTTCCCGCCTTCGTCTCCGGAGTATTCGCGAACCCGCCACCGCGGCTGGTGAGCAGCGAGGCGGTCGCTCCGAGACCCACGACCAGCGCCAGCGCTCGGGGAATGCGCTTTCGTCCTAACCCGGCTCCAAACAGAACGAACGCCAGGCTGAAGGTCGCAACCGGAAGTCCCTTGTGGCGACTTGGAATATCGCGAGCAGGGATGCTGGCTGTGACAGTTGGAAGTTGGATCGTCATCACCGTGGGCGCGCCCGCGCTTCCGGGTGTGACGGTGGGAGGATTGAAGGTGACGGTTGCGCCCGCCGGCAGTCCGGACGCCGACAGCGTGACTACGTTTTCAAATGTGCCTCCGAGTGGTGGCACCGTGATGTCGATATTGACCGAGCCTCCGGGCGCGACCGGCACGGGCGTGGTTGGACCGGTCACCGTATAGGACGTTGTCACCGTCTCGTTGACGGCGGACGAGGTGGAAGCCGCGTATCCCGCATTACCTGAATACACCGCCGTGATGCTGTCGGCGCCGACCACTAGGCTGCTAAGGGTAAGCGTAGCTACTCCGGAGGCGTTGAGCGTTTCTGTACCCAGCAAGGTGGTTCCGCTGTAGAAACTGACCGTGCCCGCGGGCGTGCCCGTCGGCGCTGGACTCACGGTTGCGGTAAGCGTCGCGGGCTGTCCGTCGGCCAGCGGATCGGGCGAGGCCGTGAGCGTGGTGATGGTCGTGATTATTCCCGGAGTCACCGTTTCGCTGACTGCCGTCGAGGTCGAACCGGCGAATCCTGCATTGCCCGAATAGACGGCGGTAAGACTCAGCACCCCTGCGGGCAGGCTGCCGGTGGTGAAGGCGGCGATGCCGGAAGAGTTGACAGTTATCGTGCCCAGCAGAGTCAAACCGTTATAGAAGCTGACGCTGCCGAGAGTAGAACCGGTGGGCGCGGGCGCGACCGTAGCGGTGAGCGTGACCGATTGCCCGGCGATTGCCGGATTCGGCGCCGCAATCAGGGTGGTCGCGGTGACCGTCAGCCCGACGCCGGTGAGCGGCATCGTGGTCGATTGACTGGCCGCGCGGCTCGGGTCGCCGGGATAGCTTGCCAGCACATTATGGGTGCCGGCGCCCGCGACCGAAACCGCGGTTGCCGTGGCCGTTTCGTTTTGCTCATCCAACAGCACGCTATCGGTATTGTCGCCATTGTTCACGACGAACAAGTCGGTAAGGCCGTCGCCGTTGAAATCGCCGGCCACAATTCCCCAGGGCGAGTTGCCGGTGTTCGACGTGGCCCGCGGCTGGAAGGTGCCGTCGCCGTTGCCGGAAAGAATGCTGACGGTGTTGTCCCCATAATTTGTTACCGCGAGATCCAGGTTGCCATCGGCATTGAAGTCTCCGACCGCAATGTCTGCCGGTTCGCTGCCGGTGGTGTAGGCTACCGGCGCCTGGAAGGTGCCGTCTCCATTGCCGAGAAACACGCTGACGGTGTTATTGAGGTTGGCGGTGACTAGATCGATCTTCCCGTCCTTATTGAGGTCGGCTGCCAGGATGTAGTCGGAGCCAGCGCCGATGGCATAGGCTACCGGGGACTGGAAGCTGCCGTCTCCATTGCCCAGCAAGATATTCACCGACGATTGGGAGCCCTGGCTGGACACAGCTAGATCCAGCTTTCCGTCTCCGTTGAAATCGCCGGCCGTGACCCAGTAGGGCTGCGTCCCGGCGGCATACTGCACCTGTGGCTGGAAGGTGCCATCCCCATTGCCAAGCAGGATGCTCACGGTAGACGCACTATCGCTGTTGATGCTGTTGACGGCAACGATATCGAGGATGCCGTCGCTGTTGAAATCGCCCACCACCAGACCGGTAGCAATATTGACGTTGGTAGTTCCTACGGCGTATGCAGTCTCGGCCTGAAATGTGCCGTCTCCGTTGCCAAGCAGAACGCTGACGGACCCGGAACTGGCCACCGCCAGGTCCAGCTTGCCGTCGCCGTTGAAGTCGCCCACGGCCAAGCCGTAACCATAAGTTTGGAGGCTATAGCTGACAGCAGGTTGGAAAGCGCCATCTCCCTTGCCGAGGAATATGGTTACCGTAGGCGTGTTGTAATCAACTACCGCCACATCCGGGATGCCGTCGTTGTTGAAGTCGCCGCTAACCGCGTTGGCTCCATCATTCGGTTCGGCTAGGGGCGAACCGGCGGCGGAAATGAATCCGAAAGCCCGCGTGGACGGAGCGAGCGCCGCCATCGCGACCGCCGCATTGCCGTTGCTGGTATCGAGAAACGACACCGTGCCGGTCGGCACAGTCGTTCCGAAGGCAGTCACCGTGCCGGTCAATGTATAGTTGCCCGCGCTACCGCTGGCTGCGATCGCGCTGAAGGACAAATAACTGGCGTTCGCGGTCACCGTAAACGGCTGCGCCGCGGACGTACTGGCCAGCGCGGAACTTGTGGGTTGAAAGGCCGCAGCAATGCTGTAGACGCCCACTCCGAGCGTCAGCTTGATGGCGGCGGCTCCGGCCGAGGTCAACTGCGCGCTGCCAAAGACCGCCGAGCCGTCGCAATACGTGGCGGTGGCGTCGCAGAAGATCACCCTGCCTTCGGTGACCGGAACGCTGTTGCTCACGACTGTCGCCGTCAACGTCGCCAAGGTTCCAGCCGCGACGGAACTGCCCGGCGCGATGGTCAATGTAGTGGTGCTCGCCGAAGCGGCCGTAACCATGATGGTAGTGGTATTGCTGCTGGCGAGGAACGTATCGGCCACGCCGGCATAGTTGGCCGTGATCGTGTGCAAGCCTGCCCCACTCAGCGTCATTCCGGTCAGAATCGCCTTCCCTGCTCCATTCAGCGTCACCGGATTGCCTCCGTTGAGCGAGATGACGGTCGCTCCGACCTGATCCATGAAGGTCACGCCGCCGGTGGGGACGATGCCCGTATTCCCCGTCGCCGTGTCCGTCACCGTGGCCGCGATGGTAAGCGCTTGTCCAAGAATGATGCTGGTCGGGTTCGTCGAAACGGTCACTGCGGTGGTATCGCCCGCGCTCAGGCCGGTCCCGCTGGCCGCGACGCTTTGCGTCGCGCTCGAGGCATTAAGATTGTTATTCGTCACCACGATGCTGGCGCTGAGCGGTCCGACCGATTGCGGCGTGAATTCGACCGAGACATCGCAGACCGTGCCGGCAGCGAGCGACGTACTACTGGTGCACAGGTTGGTGTTCCCGCTGTTCTCGGAAAAGTTCACGGTATAAGTTGGGTTGGTGGCAAAGACCAGCGGCAGGTCGCCGATGTTGGTTATGGTGGCCGTCAGCGGACTGCTGTCCGAGCCGACGTAGGTGTTCGGAAACGCCAGGCTGGCGCCGCTGACGTTCGCCTTCACAATGCGGTTATAGCCGAAGTCGGGAATGAGAACGTTGCCGGAGGGATCGGCGGCAATCGCATAAAAAGCGGCGCCGAGTCCGGACGGACTCGGCAGGCCCGGAGTCGGCACCACGAAGGCAGTTCCCGCCGACGTTACTTCCATAATGCGGCCGTTGCCTGCGTCGCCGATGTAGAGGTTCCCAAATCCGTCCACCGCAACGCCCTCAGGCGAAGATAGAACCGGAGTAAGACCAGCGGGAACAACCAGCGATGCCGCGCCTGCCGCCGTCACCTTGATGACGCGATTGTTGACTGAGTCGGGGAAATAGACGGTTCCAGCCGCGTCCACCGCCACTCCAAGGACACTGTCCCCGCCCGGCGTGAAGCTTCCCGTTCCCACCACCGATCCCGCCCCGGCCGGCGTCACTTTTATGACGCGACCGGTACCGTAATCGGAAATATAGAGATTGCCGGCAGCGTCCACGGCGAGCCCCGTGGGTATAACTAATCCCTCGCTCAGGCCGGTAATGCCCAGCACGGAAGAAACCCCTCCGGCCGTAACCTCCACGATGCGGTCGTTGAAATGATCGGTAATGAAAAGATTGCCGGCTCCATCGAGCGCCACGCCCGCGGGGTTACCCAGGGTGATGCCGCCCGTGCTCACGACCGACGCGCTACCCCCACCGGGTGGGACCTTGAGCACGTTCCCACCTTCGTAATCCGCGACATACATGTTGCCGGCCCCGTCCAGCGCAACCTGAAAGGGAGTGTCTGTGGCCACGCCGCCCGTGCTGATCACGCTGGCCGTGTTCGGGGAGAGCGTGGCGAGCGGCGCATCGCCAAATCCGTATATGGGAACGCTAATAATCGGGGCGTTCGGGCTCGCGTTGTTGAATAACTGGAGCGACCCCCGGCGCAATCCCCCGGCGGTTGGCAGAAACTGCACATTCACATTGCACGACATGACGTCGGTGGTGCCGGCTACACAGGTAGTCCCGGCGGCGACCACGGTGAAGTCGAGGCCGGTTGTGCCCAGAGTAAGGGCCTGCACGCTGCCGAGTGTGGAGGAGAAGCCCACTGCAAATGGTAAAGCCACGATCGTGCCCGATACTGCTCCAACCGGCAGGTGGCCGAAGCCGACCGTCGAATCCTGCACCTCGGAGATTCCGTACTAGTCGGCAATATAGACCGCCCCCGAGACGCCCCCCGCTACGCCTGTCGGGGCAAGTAAGGTCACACTCCCGGTTTGCAGCACGTTGCCAACGCCCCCGGGTGTGACGGTCACGATGCGGTTGTTCTGGCGGTCCGCGATGTACACATTGCCCAATCCGTCAACGGCCACCCCCAGGGGTGTGTTCAGGGTTATGCCTCCGGTTATACTGAGCACCGACCCCGCTCCTCCCGGCGCTACTACCACAATGCGGTCATTCCCGCCATCTGCGATATAAAGGTTGCCCGACACGTCGAACGCCAGACCCTGCGGCCCTGCTAGGGTTCCCACGCCGGTTACGGTGAGCACCGCCGCCGCTTCTCCCGCAGGCACCTCCACAATGTCGTTATTAGCCCCATCGGCAATGAAGAGGTCACCGGCTGTGTCGACCACCAGCCCATCCGGATAACTCAGCAGACCGCCGGTGGCGATCACCGAAGCGACACCCCCGGCCGAAAGCTCAACCACCCGGGAGTTGTTGCTGTCCGCCACATAGAGGTTTCCCGACGCGTCTAGCGCCACGGCGTTTGGATTGTGCAGAGCCGGGCTCAGGCCGGGGAAGGCCACTACCGACGCCACTCCGGCCGAGGTCACTTCCACAATCTGGTTGTCGTCGGTGTCGGCGATGTAGACATTTCCCTGGTTGTCGACGATCACGTCCAAGGGAGTATTCAGCGTGATGCCGCCGGTCGAGAACGTGGTCCCGACGCCCCTGAACGCAGTGCCGAAAGATGCCCACAAGAGGGCGGGACTCAGCAGCAGGGCTGCCGTTGCGTAGCGCAAGAACCATCTACTGCGCCGCCTGCCCCGCCGCGAGTCCATTCCGGTGACCGTTAAAACTGCGACAAGAAAAAGAAGGAGAGCGGAGACACTGCCATTCCCGGCCAGTCGGGCCACCACCCACCGGGCAAAAGCGCAAACGCACGCGACGGAAAGCAGACTCACAATAGCGGTTGTTACTTTGGACATGGTTGCTTCGACCTCGAATCCAATCGGAAGATTTTTTGCTGGCTGAGAACGTTCTTAGAAACGCCGCTCACTCGGGAGGAAAATAAGCATCTGAATTTCCAGACGTTGCCTCTGGTTTTAGTTTTCGTGCGGGCGGCGATTCACGAAGGGTCGGAGCCCTTCGGAAGCGCAAATACGTCCAAGGCTAATCAGCGCACAAGCGTGAGGCTCGATCACGCGTCGAACGGCCACTTCCGTTCCCAATGTTCCCTGACTGTTGACGGAAACGGCTGCAACTGTTTGAATGGAAAACGTTGGGCGCTTAACTCAGCGGTAGAGTGCCATCCTCACACGGTGGAAGTCGTAGGTTCAAATCCTACAGCGCCCACCAATTCAATTAGTATCCGGCTGATCCGCCTTTCCGTTCGCTCCCCGCCCGCTCTTAAATGCTAAGATTTCCGGAATGCCTCTGCGCGGAAAACTCAAGAGGGTAAAGCACGCGGCGGGAAAACCCACGCCGGGAAAAGTTCGCGGCCGCAAAGGCGATCCGCACGCCGCAGCGGAGCTGGTCATCATCACCGGCATGAGCGGATCAGGGAAGGCTTCGGCGCTGAAGGCCTTCGAAGATCTCGGCTACTACTGCGTGGACAATCTTCCGGTGGAGCTGATTCCACGCTTCGCCGAGCTGGCGTTGCAGTCGGGAGAAATTCCGCGCACGGCGCTGGTTGTCGATGTGCGCGAGGGTTCGCAACTGGAAAAGCTGCCGGCGATTCTGAAGTCGGTGAAGCGCACGATCCCGACGCGGGTGATTTATCTGGAAGCAAGCGATGCCGCATTGCTGCGGCGCTACAGCGAGACGCGGCGGCCGCATCCGCTGGGAACGGGCACCACGGTGCGGGCTTCGCTCGGGGCCGAACGGCGCCATTTGCGGGCGCTTCGCGCGCTTGCCGACCTGGTCATCGACACTTCCAAATTCAATGTTCACGAACTGCGGGCGCACCTGACCGACCGCTTCAAACAGCACTCCGGGAGCCAGCAGACGATTCTGGTCTCCTGCGTTAGTTTCGGCTACAAGCACGGCTTGCCGGACGACGCCGATCTGGTGTTCGATGTGCGCTTCCTTCCCAACCCGCATTTTGTGCCGGAGTTTCGCGGGCTGACGGGAAGGCATCCGCGGGTCGCGAAATACATCCGCTCGTTTCCGCAGACGCAGGAGTTCATTAACCGCATCTCCGAACTGCTGGTCTACCTGCTGCCGCACTATATTCGCGAGGGCAAGAGCTACCTGACCATCAGCTTCGGATGCACCGGCGGACAGCATCGCTCGGTGATGATCGCCGAAGATGTAAGCAAGAGGCTGCGCAAAGCGGGATACAAAGTGAAGGTCGTGCATCGGGACAGCCCGAAGTAGAAGGCCGACACACCAGGCTGCCGGTAACTACGGTTACCCCTTGGGAGACGCGGCAAGCCGCGTCTCTACGGGAAATCACATGTAGAATTGGCATTACCACGCATGGCAACCTCCACAGTAGCGGAAGCGAAGGCAAAGAGCGCAGCATCACCCGCAAAGCCCCGCCCGCCTCGTCCCATCACCCGCCTGTTGCACTATGCTGTGCCTTACTGGTGGCCGCTTCTGGCTTCGGTGACGCTGATGGCGCTCGTGGGACTGTTGGACGCGGGACGGGTTCTACTGATCGGCCCGATTTTTGACAGCGTCTTGAAGCCGGATTCCCCGGACAAAACCATACCGCTATTCAAGCTGCCCGGCAGCGGGCGTTTTCTGGATCTCCAGCAGTTGGTTCCGTCCCACTTCCACAATCCGTGGACGATGGTTGCCTTCGCGCTGGTGGCAGCCACAGTATTGAAAGGGATCTTCGATTACATCGGAACTCTCCTCGTAAACTACGCCGGCTTTGGCATGATCACCGACCTGCGCGACGATTTGTATAACGCCATCCTGCGGAGTTCGGCGGCATTTTTTACCAAGCACACCACGGGCACACTGCTCTCGACCATCGTCAACGATATCGAGAAGGTGCAGTACGCGATGTCGAGCGTGCTGGCGGAATTCCTGCAGCAGTTCTTTACCTTTGTATTTCTTGCGTGGGTGGTGGTTGGGCTGGGAGGGAAACTAGCCTGGGTGTTGCTGATCTTCGTTCCCGTGATTCTGTACTCGTCGAGAAAAATCGGCCGCCAGGTGCGTAACACCACACGGGGCGGGCAGGATAAGCTGGCCGAAATCCAGAACATTCTGCACGAGACGATTACGGGCAACCGCATCGTCAAGGCGTTTGGCATGGAGAATTGGGAAGTGGGACGCTTCCGCGCCGCCGCGCGACGGCTGTTCCGCGCGAATCTTAGATTAGTGGCGGCGTTTGCCATTAGTTCTCCGCTGATGGATATTCTCGGCTCGATTGCCGTTGCGCTGCTGATTCTCATGGGCCGGAACCAGATCAACCACCACGTTTTCACGGAGGGAACATTTCTAGCCTTCATTATCGGAGTGTTCAAGCTCTACGAGCCGGTGCGCAAGTTCGCTCAGTTCAATAACAATTTTCAGCAGGCGGTGGGCGCGTCGTCGGAAATTTTCCGCTTCATGGATGCGGAAGACGAAGTGCGGGAAAAGCCGGCAGCGAAGCGCATGGGAAAGTTTGCGCGCGCGATACGGTTTGCCGGCGTTTCCTTTTCTTATGAAAACGCCGAGGACTCGCCGATCGTGCTCCGTGACATCAATCTCGAAGTGAAGGCGGGCGAAGTGCTGGCGGTGGTGGGGTCGAGCGGCGCCGGCAAGAGCACGCTGGTGCATCTGATTCCGCGCTTCTTTGACGTCAGCGGCGGGCGCATTCTGATTGACGACACCGATGTGCGCGATGTGACGCTCGAATCGCTGCGCTCGCAGATCGGAATTGTCACGCAAGATACGGTCTTGTTCAACGATACGGTGAGGAACAATATCGCCTACGGCCAGCCGCATGTATCGCAGAAAAAGGTGGAAGAAGCGGCACGGGCGGCGCGCGCCTATGAATTCATTCGCGGGCTTCCCGAAGGTTACAACACCATGATCGGCGAGCGCGGGGTGCGGCTTTCGGGCGGCGAGCGGCAGCGCATCGCGATTGCGCGGGCCATCCTGAAAAACGCGCCGATTCTGATTCTCGACGAGGCGACTTCGGCGCTCGACAGCGAGTCGGAATCGTTGGTGCAATCGGCCCTGCAAAATCTGATGAGCGGGCGTACGGTATTTGTGATTGCGCACCGGCTTTCGACGGTGCGCCGCGCGGACCGCATCGTGGTGCTCGAAAATGGCACCATCAGCGACATAGGCGCGCATGAAGAGCTGATGCAAAAATTGGGCACATACCGCCGGCTTTACGAGTTGCAGTTTGCAGAAGCGTGAGACAGAAGGTTTCAAAGTTTCAGAGTTTCAAGGTCTCAAAGTGAAAGACCAGCAGCCCCTCCGCGCGGCTGCAATCTGGATACTTTACCTTACAACCTTGAAACTCTGAAACCTTGAAACCTGGCACTCTTATGACCCTTCGCTCCATGACGGGCTTCGCGCAGGTCAAAGGCCCGGTCAATGCCCAGCTGGCGTTCGCGCTGTCGCTGAAATCGGTGAATCATCGCTTTCTCGATCTTCATTTCCGCCTGCCGTCCGACACTGACGCGCTGGAGATGAAGCTGCGCCGGATTCTGAAAGAGAAAATGGCGCGCGGGCACGTGGAAGTGATCCTCAACCTGGATCGCTCGGGCACGAACGGGGTCGCGCTCAACCGCCAACTGATTGCCGGATATGTAGCGGCGTTCCGCGCGGCGGCCGATGAATTTGGGGTTGAGGGTGAGCCCGATCTGAACGTAGTTCTGAGGATGCCGGGCGCGATGGACTCCGGCGCCGAGAAATCGGGAGAGGAAATGGAGACCGCGGTGATGGCGCGGGTGGAAGAAGCGCTCTCCAAACTAAACGAGATGCGTGAACAGGAAGGCCGCAGCATCAGCGCCGAGTTGCGCGCGCGCATGGCGAATCTCGAAAAAGCCGCAGCGGGAGTGGAAGCGCATCGCAGCACCATTCTGCGCAGCTACTCGGAACGCTTGCAGTCGCGCATGTTGGAGGTGCTCGGCGCGCACGTAGACAAGGAACGTATCCTGCAGGAAGTCGCCGTGCTGGTCGATCGCAGCGACATTCAGGAAGAACTGGTCCGGCTGAATGCGCATGTGAAGCATTTTCTCGGGTTGCTCGACCAGGGCGGCGAAGTGGGCAAGAAGATGGATTTTCTGCTGCAGGAAATGAACCGCGAAGCCAACACGATGCTTTCCAAAACCTCGGGCCTGGCGGGCGAGGCCTTGAAGGTTACCGAGATGGGCCTGCTGATGAAGTCGGAGATCGAGAAATCGCGGGAGCAGGTGCAGAACCTGGAATGAGCCTTCTTCGAATGAACATTGTTTGAATGAACATCGTTTGAATGAGCCTTCTCTGAATGAGCATCGTCTACATTATTTCTGCGCCGTCCGGCTCGGGCAAATCCACGCTGGTGAATGAACTGTTCAAGATGGTTCATAATTTGGATTTCTCGATCTCGTACACCACGCGCCCGCCGCGTGGCAGCGAACAGAACGGCAAGGAATATTCCTTTGTGGCCAAACAGGAATTTGAGGCCATGATCGTGGACGACGAATTTCTCGAGCACGCGTTGGTTTTTGGAAACTACTACGGCACGGCGAAGCGGTTTCTGCGCGAGGCCGAGGCGCGTGGCCATGACCTGCTATTGGATATCGATGTGCAGGGGGCGAGCCAGGTCAAGCACAGGATCCCGGACGCGGTCAGCATCTTTATTCTTCCGCCCGACCGCGAGAAGCTGGAATGGCGGCTGCGCAACCGGGGCCTGGATTCGGAGGCGGTAATTCGTCGCCGGTTGGACACGGCCCGACGAGAGATTGAGAATTACTCGAAATACGACTACATTTTAGTTAACAACCTGCTGGAGCAATCTGCGGATCAGTTAAGGAACATCGTCCTGGCGGAGCGGGTGAAAAGAAAAACCGGGACGGAACTTTCTGAAGAAGAAAAGCGGTTGGTGGCGACCGCACAAGCTTGCCGTCTGGAACAGGCGCGCGAGCGGGTGCAGCCGATCCTGGCTTCGTTTAACCTGCAGGTGGTGAAGGGCACTTGAAGTTTTGGGGGAGAGAGTATGAAGCTGGTAGAAGGGTTCGACAGCAATTACCGTTACATTCTGGTCGCGGCACGGCGGGCACGGCAACTGCAAGGCGGCGCGCCGCCAGTGATCGATACCGGATCGCGCAAACCCTGCCGTATCGCGCAGGATGAAATCAAGGCCGGCAAGGTGAAATGGCTGATCCCGGAGATTCCGAAATTGCCGGTAGTGGCCGCCACCGAAAGTCTGAACAAGGTGTTCGCGGAAGACGCGTAGGCCTCTGGAAGACGGCCGCTGGAAGACGCGCAGATTGCCGAAGAGTCTGGTTTCGTATCAGGGCATCGCTTTAGCGATGCCGCAATTCACCCGAAATCGGACGCCCCTTTAGCGGCTGGGCGGTGACGCCGAACGCGCCGCGTGAATCTTGCGCCCGGTTGCCGCATCAATTTTACAGGCGGGTCTCGATCTTGGAGCCGTGGCCGCCTGCTTCCTCCTATGAAAATTGCGCTGGGCGTGTCGGGTGGGATCGCGGCGTATAAGGCCGCGGAAATCGTGCGCCTTCTCCAGGACCGCGGCATTCATGTGCAAGTCGTGATGACGCGCGCGGCACAGGAGTTCGTTCGTCCCCTGACGTTCGCGGCGCTCTCCGGAGAAAAGGTAATCACCGATATGTTCGGCTCCGGGTCCAGTTCCGATGCCGATCCCGCGAATGTCGAATCGGCGATCGAGCACATTGCGATTGCGCAGGCGATCGATGCGCTGCTGGTAGCTCCGGCAACGGCCGATGTGCTGGCGCGCTTCGCGCAAGGAATCGCGAACGACTTTCTGAGCACTCTTTACCTCGCAACCACCGCTCCCGTCGTGGTCGCTCCGGCGATGAACGTCAACATGTGGAATCACGCGGCCACGCAGGCGAACTTGGAAATCCTGCGCCAGCGCGGTGTCCGCATTATCGAGCCCGGCCAGGGCTATCTCGCCTGCGGGATGACCGGCGCGGGACGACTGGCGGAGAACGAAACGATTGTGGCGGCAGTAATGGAAGCGCTCGGCGCCGAGCAGGATATGGCGGGCGAAACGGTTCTGGTAACGGCCGGGCCCACGCGGGAAAAGATCGATCCGGTGCGGTATTTGACCAACCGTTCGAGCGGGCGCATGGGATATGCCATTGCGGAAGCGGCACTGCGCCGTGGGGCAAGAGTGCTGCTGGTGAGCGGGCCGACTGCGATTGCCGCTCCTGGCGCTGCGGAACTGACGCAGGTGGAGACGGCGGAAGAGATGCTGGCGACGGTTTTGAAGTTACTCCCCGGGAGTACCGTGGTGATCAAGACGGCGGCCGTAGCGGACTTTCGACCGAAAACAGCGGCCGGGCAGAAGATCAAACGCAAGGGCGAGATGACGCTCGAACTGGAACCGACAGCCGATATTCTGGCGGAAGTCGCGCGCCGCAAAACGACCCAGATCGTCGTGGGATTCGCTGCCGAGACGGAGAACGTGCTGGAAAATGCGCGCCAGAAGCTGGCGTCGAAATCGCTCGATGCGATTGTGGTGAATGACGTTTCGCGCGAGGGCGTTGGTTTCGATTCCGACCGTAACGCGGTCACCATTATCTCTTCGAGCGAGGTGGTCGAAGTTCCCGAGACCTCGAAATGGGAAGTTGCACACCGCGTGCTCGACCAGGTTGTGAAGCTGCGCAAGGGCAGCAGCGTCCGATCTGCGTAAGGAACAGCCGCCTCGGCTGTCCGTCGAGCGCAGTTCGACAGAACGTCCATCGCGCGTTTTGCAACCCGCGCATCCCGCCATTTGTTATCCTTATCCGCAATGCCCCGCACTTTTGACCCCGATCTTCGCCGCGCACTTGCCGCGCGCATCCGCTACTACAACGAGATGGGGATCTACGATTTTTACCGGCGGCCTCTGTCAACGTCCTCGCTTGCACTCGACGAAGCGGCAATCGCTATTTCGGAGCACACACTTCAGCCAGGAGAAGAAATGAGCCCAAGGAAGGCCACGGCGGTTGCGATGCCAGTCGCGATTCAAAGCGACGAGAATATTTTTGAAGTGATCGCGCTGAAGCCCGAGCAGAATGTAACCGATCCGGTGAAGGCGCTGAAGATTATCCGCGAAGACCTGGGCGACTGCACGCGTTGCGTGCTCCACAAGCAGGGACGGAAGCAGATTGTGTTTGGCGTTGGCAATCCAACCGCCGAGTTGATGTTCGTGGGCGAGGGCCCGGGCGCCGATGAAGACGCGCAGGGCGAGCCCTTCGTGGGGCGCGCCGGGCAGTTGCTCAACAACATGATCAAAGCCATGGGGATCGAGCGCAAGCAGGTGTACATCGCAAATATTGTGAAGTGCCGTCCGCCAGGCAATCGCACGCCGGAGCGCGAGGAGTGCGCGACCTGTTCCCCATTTCTGATGCGCCAGATTGCGGTCGTCAAACCCAAGGTGATCGTGGCCCTCGGAGCGGTGGCGGCGAAGACGCTGCTGGCGATGAATGCGTCGATGATGCAGCTGCGCGGCCGCTTCTACGACTTCCGCCTGGCGGGGATACGTAACAACGTTCGGAGCAACGAGCCCGACTGGGATGGATGCAAGCTGGCGGTCACCTACCATCCGGCGTTTCTACTGCGCGATCCGAGACAGAAGGGCGAGGCGTGGAAGGATCTGCAGATGGTGATGAAAGAACTGGGGATGAAAGCGCCGAAGGCAAACGCTTAGGGACGGAATTCATTGGGGTTGCTCTCTGTAGAGAGCGGCATTCTATCAGCTGTCCATTGTCCAGTTACTCATTGTTCACCCAAAAGGAGAATGCGTGAAACTTGTACGCTTTGGAGTAACTCACAAGGAGAAGCCGGGGATCCTAGACGCCGACGGTCGGATTCGCGACCTTTCTGGAGCCGTGCCCGACATCACTGGCGAGTTTCTCTCGCCCGTGATTCTCGCTTCCCTGAACGATACTGACGTTACAAAGCTGCCGGTCGCGCCAGGCAATCCGCGATTCGGCCCCTGCGTGGGCCGTGTCGGCAAGTTCGTTTGTATTGGTTTGAATTACTCCGATCACGCGGCAGAAGCGGGCATGAAAGTCCCAAACGAGCCCGTTATCTTCATGAAAGCTACATCCGCCATCTGTGGAGCAAACGACGATATTGTAATTCCGAGGGGTGGCACTAAGATGGACTGGGAAGTGGAGTTAGGCGTAGTTATAGGAACGCCGGCAAAGTATGTCAGTGAAGCCGAAGCTATGTCGCATGTGGCTGGTTACTGCGTGATCAACGACGTCTCAGAGCGCGCGTTCCAACTCGAAGGCACCGGGCAGTGGGTCAAAGGTAAGAGCGCGGATACATTCGGCCCGATCGGACCCTGGCTGGTGACGGCCGATGAAGTGCCCGACCCGCAGAATCTGAACATATGGCTCGAAGTGGACGGCCATCGCTACCAGGACGGGTCGACGCGAACCATGATCTTTGGCGTTCGCCAACTGGTCAGCTATGTTAGCCGATTTATGAGTCTGCAGCCGGGAGACATTATCTCGACTGGCACGCCGCCCGGGGTGGGTTTGGGGCGGAAGCCCCCAGTTTTTCTGAAAGCGGGAAACCGGATACGGTTGGGCATCGAAGGACTGGGCGAACAGAACCAACGAGTCGTCGCGTAAAGCGCCTAGCCAATTTCCGGACGCCGTAGCTCCGACGCGGAGAAGAATCTACTTTTCTTTCGTCACATCCTGCGCAACATTCAGCCGCGTTTCTGCGCGCTGCCGGGCGTCTTCGGCCCGCGTGTAGTCAATTTGAGGGTCGGTGCTCTTCAGGCGTTCTTCGGCCCGTTCTTTGGACTTTTGCGCGCGCGCTGAGTCAATCTCCTGCGGACGCTCCGCCGCCTCCGCCAGAATCGTCACCTTGTCTGGCAGCACTTCCATAAATCCCCACGCCACGGACAGGGTGTGAGTAGCGCCACGCGCCCGGTAAGTAATCACTCCGACGGCCAGTTCGGTAATCAGCGGAGCGTGCCCGGGCAGAATCCCCAGGTACCCGCTCGCCCCCGGGATCTGCGCTTCCTCCGCCGCTTCCTTCACCAGAAGCCGGGAGGGAGTCACGATTTCGAGTTGGAAAGTGTTAGGCATTCGGTCGTTAGTCGTTCGTCGTTGGGCGTTGGGCGTTGGTCGTTAGCTCACTACGTCAGCCGCCGAGCACTTGCCAGCGACTAACGACTAGGGACTGGGGACTAACGACTGATCTTATGCTGCCACGCCCTTCATCTTCTCCGCTGTCTCCAGCACTTCGTCGATCGTTCCCTTCATGTAGAAAGCTTGCTCCGGGGTGTCGTCATACTTCCCTTCCACAATGCCGCGGAAACCTTTCACCGTATCGGCGATCTTCACATAGCGTCCGGGAGTACCCGTGAACTGCTCGGCCACAAAGAACGGTTGCGACAGGAATTTCTGGATCTTACGCGCGCGCGCGACCGTCACTTTCTGGTCCTCGCTAAGTTCGTCGATACCTAGAATGGCGATGATATCCTGCAAATCCTTGTAAGTCTGCAGCGTCTTCTTAACCATCTGCGCCACATCGTAATGATCCTGTCCGACAATTCTAGGATCGAGAATGCGCGAAGTGGAAGCCAGCGGATCCACGGCCGGATAAATTCCAATCTCCGTAAGTGCGCGCGAAAGCACGGTCGTCGCATCAAGGTGAGCAAATGTGGTAGCCGGAGCCGGATCTGTCAAATCATCCGCTGGGACGTAAATCGCCTGCACCGAGGTTACGGATCCCTTCTTAGTCGAAGTAATACGCTCCTGTAACTCCCCCATCTCAGTAGCCAAGTTGGGCTGATAGCCGACGGCGCTGGGCATGCGGCCCAATAGTGCAGATACTTCGGAGCCGGCTTGCGTGAAGCGGAAAATATTGTCGATGAAGAGAAGCGTGTCAGAGCCTTCTTCGTCGCGGAAAAACTCGGCTACGGTAAGAGCGGTGAGCGCAACGCGCAGACGCGCTCCGGGAGGTTCGGTCATCTGGCCATAGATCAAAGCCGCTTTTGACTCGGCGGGTTTACCCGGCTTGATAACTCCTGACTCCGTCATTTCCAGCCAGAGGTCATTGCCCTCACGCGTACGTTCGCCTACGCCAGCGAACACGGAAAAACCGCCGTGCTGCTTGGCGACGTTGTTAATGAGTTCCATGATGACAACGGTCTTGCCGACGCCGGCGCCACCGAAGAGGCCGATCTTTCCGCCTTTCAAGAATGGCTGGATGAGGTCTACTACTTTCACTCCGGTCTCGAACATCTCGGCCGTGGTTGACTGTTCATCGAACGCAGGCGCGAGGCGGTGAATCGGCATTCTCTTGTCGAAGGCAATGGGACCGAGTTTATCCACGGGTTCGCCGATAACGTTCATCACGCGGCCGAGCGTGCCGCGGCCGACAGGAACCGAGATGGGTCCACCCTGATCGATCGCCTTCATACCGCGCACCATGCCGTCGGTCGCTTCCATGGCCACGCAGCGCACGCGGCCTTCGCCGAGATGCTGCTGCACCTCGAGAATGACGTTGATGGGGGACGGCACAGTAAAGCCATCGCTGACGACGCGGAGGGCCTCATAAATGGGGGGCATCGCCGCTTCGGTGAATTGCACGTCGACGGCGGGGCCGGCGATTTGGATTACGTGTCCGATATTTTCTGACATAGGGCCTCAAAGTCTGGCATTTCGCACTTAGCATTTAGCTTGGACCGTTGAGCTTTTACTAAGTGCTAATTGTGAACAGCTAAGTGCTGCTTCACTGCGCTGCTGCTCCACTTACGATTTCTATAATTTCTTTTGTTATCTTCGCCTGCCGCGCTCGATTCATAATCAGCGTCAGCGAATCGATCATATCGCTGGCGTTACTGGTGGCCGCATCCATTGCCGTCATGCGGGCGGCATGTTCCGCGGCGACGGATTCGAGCAGAGCCCGGAAAATCTGGATGCCGATGTACTTCGGCAGAATTCCCTGGAACAGTTCGCCGGGGGGCTGCTCGTAGATGTAATCGACCGGCGCGGTTCCGAACTCGGCAGCGGCCTCATCGACGGCGCTGGTATCGAGTGGACGCAAACCGGCGTGTGCCGACTTAGCCGCTTCGATTCTCTTCTTGCGTTCCTCTTCCGAAGGCTCTTCCGCCATCTGGACATCGACTTCGCCGATCTCTTTGATGGGCAGCAGGCGCTCGGCAACCAGGCGCTGCGCGATGACCGACTTGAATTCGTTGAAGAGAATGTAGACGGCGTCAATCTCGCAAGCGGTGTAGCGGGCGATCACGCTCTGGCTCAGAGTATTCGCAAAATTATGGTCGACCTTGCCGAGAACTCCGACGTACTCGCCCACGATTTGCACGCGGCCAGCGCGCGGTGGGGCGACTTCGGCATCGGCGCGGACGGGCGAGGCGCCCGTCTCTCCACCGGCAGGCCGCTCTGGGGCTGTTGGATAACGTCGCCGCATGAAGTCGCGGCCTTTGCGTCCGATGCATTCGACATCGACATTCTGATCCGGCTTCGACTGGATAAATTTCGCAGCCATCTTCAGGATGTTGGTGTTGAATGCCCCGGCCAGGCCTTTATCTCCGGTGACGACGATCACCACGATGTTTTTTTCAGGGCGCTCGGCGAGCAGGGGATGAAGCGGCTCTCCGGTGGCCGGATCGTAGATATCGGTTCGCGACACCAGTGATTTCAGAACGTTGGTAAGCATCTGCGAATAGGGACGCGCCGCCAGCGCAGCCTCTTGCGCGCGGCGCAACTTGGCCGCGGAAACGGTCTTCATGGCCTTAGTGATCTGCCGCGTGTTGACCACGCTGCGGATGCGGCGCCGGATGTCGAGAATATTCGCCATGCTATGTACAGACGCGGCTTGCTGCGTCTCGATCTCTACGAAGGAGACGCGGCAAGCCGCGTCTCTACAAAACTATTTCGCTGCTGCTTGCCTTGAGTCCACAAATTGCTGTTTCGCTTCCTTGATTACTCTGGACATTTCCGCTTTCAGATTGTCGTCGAGAACCTTTTTTTCCATGATCGTGTTGAGCAGGCCTGGATTCGTAGTCTCCACATACTTGTACAGATCCTTCTCGAAGTCGCGCACCTGATCTACCGGCATATCGTCGAGCACTCCGTTGGTGCCGGCGAAGATGATCAGAATCTGTTTCGAGAACGGGAGCGGCGAGAACTGGTTTTGCTTCAGGAGTTCGACCAGCCTTTGACCGCGATTCAGCTGCGCCTGCGTGGCTTTGTCGAGATCGCTGCCAAACTGGGCAAAGGCGGCCAGTTCGCGGTACTGGGCTAATTCCAGCTTCAGAGTTCCGGCAACCTGGCGCATGGCCTTGATCTGCGCGCTGCCGCCGACGCGGCTTACCGAGAGTCCCACGTTCACGGCTGGGCGAACGCCCTGGTTGAACAGATCGGTTTCAAGATAAATCTGGCCGTCGGTAATCGAAATCACGTTGGTCGGAATGTAGGCCGAAACGTCGCCCGCCTGGGTTTCGATTACGGGAAGCGCGGTGAGCGATCCTCCGCCATTTGCGTTGCTGAGTTTGGCAGCGCGCTCCAACAGACGCGAGTGGAGATAGAAAACGTCTCCAGGATATGCTTCGCGGCCAGGAGGACGGCGCAGCAGAAGTGAAATTTCGCGATAAGAAGCGGCGTGCTTCGAAAGATCGTCGTAGATGCAAAGGGCGTGGCGTCCCGAATCGCGGAAAAACTCGCCCATGGCGCATGCCGCGTAGGGCGAGATGTACTGCATGGGAGCCGGCTCGGAAGCCGATGCGGCGACCACGATGGTATATTCCATGGCGCCGGCGTCTTCGAGAATCTTGACCACTTGTGCAATCGACGAGCGCTTCTGACCGACGGCGTTATAGATACAGGTCAGGTTGTTGCCCTTGCTGTTGATGATGGTGTCGAGGGCAACTGCTGTCTTGCCGGTCTGGCGATCGCCAATGATCAGTTCGCGTTGTCCGCGTCCGATGGGGATCATGGAATCGATGGCCTTCAACCCAGTGGCCATGGGCTCGCGCACGGGCTGACGATCGATGACGCCGGGAGCAAGGCGCTCGATGGGAATGAATTTATCGGTAGCGATCGGACCCTTGTCGTCGATCGGCAGGCCGAGCGAGTTCACCACCCGCCCAATCAGGGCGTCGCCCACGGGTACGCTCATGATGCGGCCAGTGCGCTTGACTTCGTCGCCTTCCTTGATCTCGGTGTATTCGCCGAGGATGACCACGCCGACTTGATCTTCTTCGAGGTTCATGGCGATGCCGGAAACGCCGTGCGGGAAGCTGAGCAACTCTCCAGCCATGACCTTGTCGAGGCCGTAAACACGGGCGATGCCGTCGCCGAGGGTGATGACGGTTCCAACTTCATCGACCGCGATTTTCGATTCGTAGTGCTCGATTTGCTCGCGGATTAATTGGGTGATTTCGTCTGCTTTGATTTGGGCCATAAAGTCAGCTCTCAGTTATCAGCTCTCAGTTCCTTCGCGGCCTGGCTTGCTCGCGGCTCGCGGCTCGCAGCGGTCAACCTTCCACTAACTGCTCTTTTATCCGCTCCAGTTGGCCCTTTACCGAGCCGTCGTAGATGGTGCTGCCTACCTGCACGACCGCTCCGCCTAACAGCGACGGGTCTTCTTCGTAGCGCGCACGGACTTTCTTTCCCGTCATTCTTGTAATTTCTGCTTCGAGCATCCGCTTCTCCGGGTCGCTGAGTTGGCGCGCGCTGCTGACTTGCGCCTCCGCGAGGCCCTGGCGTTCGTCCAGTTCCTGTTCCAGCTGTTTCAGGATTTCGCTGAACAGTGGCAGCCTTCGGTTATCGATGATTACGGCAATAAAATTCCTGACCTGCCTTGTTGTACCCAGGCGCATAGTGATGGCATCGAGCACACCACGTTTCGCGTTGCCGGGAATGGACGGGTTTTCCAGAACGCGACGGAGCGTATCGCTTTCCTTGAGCAGATCCTTGATGCCGTGCAATTCGTACAGCATGCGCGCGGGATCGAGCAGATTGCTTTTTGTCATCACTACATCGGCGAAGGCGCGCGCGTAGGTGCCGACAACGGAAGCCATAGCTAGCGGCCGTCCTTTCCGCCGTCGCTGCCCTCATCGTGCGAAGATTCATCCGAAGAAGATCCAAGCGCAGACGAGCCAAGCGAAGAGGGATGAGAAGCCAGTCCCGAGGCAAACGTTCGGACCAGCACCTGGTCGGTATTCGAATCGACATTAATTTGTTGGCGCGCCAGGGCGATGGCCAGTCCGGCGGTATGGATGGTCAATTCGCGGCGGGCTTGCTTGGCGGCGGCGGCGATCTCCTGCTCGGCGTCCAATACAACTTTACGCACGTCTTCTTCGGCGGCTTTCTTGATGCGAACTTCCTCGGCCTCAGCTTCCTTTTCGGCCGCGGCCTGCATCTGTCCGATTTCGACATCCAACTGGCGGAGACGATTCTCGATATCGGCGAGGCGGCGATTAGCATCCTGGCTGGCAGCGCGCGCTTCTTGCAACGCCTGCTGGATGGCTGCGTTGCGGCTGCGCAGTATGCCGGGCACGAACTTGCGCACGGCCCAGAAGATGACGACCACTACGATGGTAAAGTTGAGGCCGGACAAAAGGAGGTGCGTACCGTGTACGCTCCAATTGATCTTAGTGGCGAGCCAACGTACCGGCTTTGCGTGTTTTAGATCGGCGTGCTCTTCCTGCTCTTCTCCGTCGGCCTCAAGGGTCTCCTTGGCCAGTTCTGCACCGATCGTTGGCTGCTGAGGAGCAGCTTGTTTGTCTTCTTTCGCGGGTTCCGCGGCCGCGGGCTTGGAAGATGGCGTCGTGGATGAAGCCTGCGCACGCGCGAGTTGTGAGGCAGGCATCGACAACAGGGCCAGCAGGGCTAGCGCCAGCAGCGGACGGACAATCCTCGGCCTCGTTGTCAGCTGCTGCATTTTCATTGGCCACCGACCTGGCCGGGCGATGCCATGGGGCGCAACACGGCGCGCACGATTTCGCTGGCGAGCCGGGCCGCGTCCGACTGCAGCTTAGCCATGGCTTTCTGCTTATCGTCTTCCATGGCGGCGCGCGCCAGTTTGACCTGTTCCTGGGCCCGTGTGCGAGCTTCCTGCACAGCTTGGTTGCGTGATTGGGTGTCCTGCTGGAGGCGGGCCTCCTGGTTCTTGAAAACCTTCTGGCGGGCTTCGCGGAGGCGCTGCTCGTAGTCGGCGGTGCGGGCCTCGGCGGCGGCAATATCGGCACGCGCCTTTTCCATGGCACCCTGAGTACGGCTGCGGCGCTCGGCGAGCACGGCGGTCAGCGGACGATGCACCAGGAAGGTATAAAGGATGTAAAGCATGGCCAGCAGGATGACCGTGGGCACGGCTCCGAGCAGTAGTTCGCCTAGTTGTCGGAGTGTCTGGGCCATTTTCTGATTCTAATTCTGAAGATCGAACTGACGATCCAATCCTGCCTGATTATGTGGAAGAAGAGCCGCTCTAAAACAAATAAAAGTAGCATTGTAGCGACAAGGGTGTCAATGATGAGACTCTGCCATTCTCCGAATCCAGCTCGTTCCCGAATCTCTCTTTCGGACCCGTCGGAAGCGGTCGGCTGAAATGGAAGAAATCGAAGTGTGATGTGATTTTCTGTCCGCAGAGATGACCCGAATCGTCCGATAATCCGGCCACCCGCTGCTCTCCCACTTGCACCAAACTAACTAACAATCGAGTCGCGGAGGCGATGCTACGCTGATAGGGCTCTGGTTTTCTCGCATCCACCTCCGCAAGAGGCATTGCAGGGAACCAATCTCAAGAAGCTCTTAAGAACAGTCGAAGCGCTGGCGGATTTGGGGCCCGAACTGACGGCGGACCGCGACTTCCGCCAAACCGCTCGCACCATGCTGGCCGCTGTCATGGAGGCGGCGGGAGCCGGCGAGGCCGTCTTGTTTTCTTTCGGCGAACGGCCTTCTTTGCTGACTTCGGTCGATGCCCAGGGATTCGCTCTGCTGCCCGAGCCCTCTGTAATTCCTCTGCTGCCGCGCCACGTTCACACTCTGACCGCGGCCTCCGGTCCGGTGCTGCTGAACAGTTCCACCTACGATATGTTTCTGAGTTCGAACGGGAATGTCGCTCCCGAACTGTTCAAGTGCATCTGCCCGCTGAAAGTCCGTGGAAAGCTCGCCGGAGTAATCGCCCTCGGACGCCGGCCTGGCGACGCGGTATACGAAGAAGACGAGCTCGACGCTTTTAAAATGCTGAGCCACTATGTGGCCCTCGCCATTCAGAATCACACGCTCGGCCAGACGCTGGCCCAACGCGTTTCCGAAAACCTGCGCCTCCTGGCGTCGCTGCACGGGTTCTACGACAACGCGCTCGAAGCTTTCGCCACCGCCATCGACGTCAAACACATCAACACTCACGGCCACTCGCTGCGGGTGGGCCGCTACTCCCAAGCCATCGGCGAAGCGCTGGGAATGAACCCAAACGATGTGGCGTCGCTGCGGTCGGCCGCCTATTTGCATGACATCGGCATGGTAGCCGTGGATAAACGGCTGCTCGGAAAAGCTTCGACGCTCGACGCGGAGGAATTTCGCGATATGCGCGACCACACCGTCATTGGCCACCAGATTGTCAGCCAGGTGCAGTTTCCGTGGCCGCTGATTCCAGAAATCGTGCGCTGGCACCATGAGCGCGCCGATGGGTCGGGATATCCGGACGGCATGCATGGGGAAGATCTACCGCAAGCCGTGCGCATCGTGGCCTTGGCCGAGACCTTTGACGCCATGACCAGCGAACGCCCCTACCGTCAGCGCCTGTCCGTTGGAGTCGCACTGCAGGAATTGATCCGCTTGACCCCGCAAAAATACGATCCACAGGTGCTGCACGCTTTAATGATCCAGGTGCGGCGAGATGCCGTCGGAACCAACCGCATCCCCATGCTGGAGCCTGAAATGATGAACCTTTCCGCCGGCGATGTGGACCAGTTGGCGTCCACACTGCAACACCGGATCACCCAGGATAAGACCTTCCATACTTGATCCGGTAGAAACGGGGCTTGCCCCGTCTCCTTTGGACGAGTCGGGAAGACGGGCAAAGCTACGTCTCTACAAGAATCAGACAATCCCCTGCATGGTTTCTTCTCGGTGTAGAATCGTTGGCTAGCCCTCTCGTGGGTCGTATTGTTTCCCGATCACGAGGTAAACTTGGAGCGGCCGGCGCGGTTGTATCCATGGGGCGCCGATTTCATCTAAACTTTGCAGCGGGCTTGCAGATGATTTGCGGGGAGAGACAATGATGGCCGTGAGTGATCAGTCTGTCGCCACCGGTGCACAACTCGACCAGTTGTGCATCAATACGATTCGCACGCTTTCGATGGACGCGGTGCAGAAGGCGAACTCGGGCCATCCCGGAGCGCCGATGGGATTGGCGCCGGTAGCCTATTGCCTGTGGCAGCAGTTTTTGCGCTATGACCCCGAGGATCCCCTCTGGCCGAACCGCGACCGCTTCGTGCTCTCCAATGGGCACGCGTGCATGCTGCTCTATTCGCTCATCCATCTCGCGAGCGTGCGCGAAGTCAGTCCCGACGGCAAAGTTCTATCGACCCCCGCCGTGTCGCTCGATGAGATTAAGAATTTCCGGCAACTAGGCAGCAAAACACCCGGGCATCCCGAATACGGCGTGACCACGGGCGTCGAGGCCACGACCGGCCCACTCGGCCAGGGAGTCGCGAACAGCGTCGGCATGGCCATCGCCGAGCGCTGGCTGGCAGCATATTTCAATCGCCCGGGATTCGAGCTCTTTAACTACAACATCTGGGCAATTTGCGGCGACGGCTGCATGATGGAAGGAATTTCCGGAGAAGCCGCATCGATCGCCGGCCGTCTGAAACTTTCGAACCTGTGCTGGATTTACGACAACAACCACATCACCATCGAAGGCAATACCGATCTCGCCTTCGATGAAAACGTGGCCGCCCGTTTCGCCGCCTATGGCTGGGACGTCCAGCACGTGCACGACGCCAACGATCTGGTCGCGCTGGCCGACGCCTACAGCCATGCGCTCAACGTGAACGATCGCCCGAAATTGATCGTCGTGGACAGCCACATCGGCTACGGTGCGCCAAACCGGCAGGACACAAAAGAAGCCCATGGCGAGGCGCTCGGCGAAGAAGAAATAAAGCTGACCAAGCGCTTCTATGGATGGCCCGAAGACGCCAAATTCCTGGTGCCCGACGGCGTGCTTGAAAATTTCCGCGACGTCATGGGGAAACGCGGGAAGCAGCTGAGCGGCCAGTGGAACACGCTGTTCGCGAAATACAGCGCGCAGCATCCCGATTTAGCGGCGCAATACGAACGCATGAAGCGTCATCAGCCTGCGGACGGATGGGACAAGGAACTGCCCGCGTTCGCGGCCGATGCCAAGGGACTGGCAACTCGCGATTCATCCGCGAAGGTGCTGAACGCGATTGCGAAAAATCATCTTTGGCTGATGGGTGGCTCAGCCGATCTGTATCCATCGACCAAGACCCGGCTCACCTTCGACACCGCCGGCGATTTTGAAGCCGGCAACTACAACGCGCGTAACTTTCACTTCGGCATTCGCGAGCACTCGATGGGAGCGATCGTGAACGGCATGTCGCTGTCGAAAATCCGCGCCTACGGCTCGACCTTCCTCATCTTCAGCGACTACATGAAGATGCCGATCCGCCTCTCGTCCGTCATGGAAGTTCCATCAATCTGGATCTTCACCCACGATTCCATCGGTTTAGGCGAAGACGGACCAACCCACCAGCCGATCGAGCAACTGATCACGCTGCGAGCGGTTCCGGGGCTGATGACCCTGCGTCCTGCCGATGCCAACGAGGTCCTCGAGTCGTGGAAAATAATCATGGCGCTAAAGAAGGAGCCGGTGGCGCTGATCCTGACGCGGCAGGCCGTGCCGACCTTCGATCGCACGAAATACGCGTCCGCCGCCGGCGTGGCTCGTGGCGCCTACATTCTGGCCGACGCCGAAGGTGGCAAGACGCAGGTCATCCTCATGGCCACGGGCAGCGAAGTGTACCTTTGCATCGATGCTTACGAGAAACTGAAAGCGGCAGGCATTCAGGCGCGCGTCGTCAGCATGCCTTCGTGGGACTTGTTCGAGCGCCAGGATCAGAGTTACCGCGACCAGGTACTCCCGCCCGCTGTTACCGCGCGAGTCGCAGTCGAGATGGCTTCGACCTTCGGGTGGGCGCAATACGCGGGAGCGAAAGGACGCATCATAGGCATGCACACATTTGGAGCGTCCGCGCCGATCAAAGATCTGCAGAAGAAGTTCGGCTTCACGACCGAAGCCGTGCTGCAAGCAGCGCGCGACCTGCTCGGCAAATAACGATTTCGTGGAGACGGGGCCTTGCCCCGTCTCTCTGGACGCCGCGAAGGAGACGCGGCAAGCCTCGTCTCCGCACAGCATTTAGGAGAAGGTTATGAATCCCGTGGGCACGCTCGAAACCGCAAAAGCCGCCAATCCTCTCACCCAGCTTCAGACGTTCGGCCAGTCCATCTGGCTCGACTACATCCGCCGCGACCTGCTGCAGGACGGCGAACTACAGCGCTTGATCACGGAAGACGGCCTGCGCGGGATGACCTCAAATCCCGCAATCTTCGAGAAGGCCATCGCGGGATCGACCCAGTATCAGGATTTTCTCGACTCGCTCGCCGGCCGCACCGACCTCGACGCCAAGGGCCGGTATGAACTGCTAGCGATCCGCGATATACAGGACGCCGCCGACCTGCTCCGCCCCGTTTACCAGAGCACAAAAAAACGCGACGGCTACGTGAGCCTGGAAGTATCTCCGTATCTCGCGCACGACACCAACGGCACCATCGATGAAGCGCGGCGGCTCTGGAAGAGCGTGGCCCGCGAGAACGTGATGATCAAGGTGCCGGGAACAACCGAGGGCATACCGGCGTTTCGCCAGCTCATCAGCGAGGGCATCAACGTCAATGTGACGCTGCTGTTCGCGGAAGGCGTGTATGAGCAGGTAGCCGCGGCTTTCATCGACGGCGTGGAGAAATTCGCCGCGACCGGAGGCGACGCGAGCAAGGTCGCCAGCGTGGCCAGCTTCTTTATCAGCCGCATCGATTCGCTGGTCGACTCGCTGGTTGACGCGCAGCTGAAAAAGGAAACCGATGCCGCGCGCAAGGCAAAGCTGCAAGGGATTCTCGGGAAAGTCGCCATCGCCAACGGCAAGCTGACCTACGAAGCCTACCAGCGCATCTTTTCTTCTCCGCGCTGGAAAGCGCTGGCCGCCAAGGGCGCGCAAACGCAGCGCGTGCTGTGGGCGAGCACCAGCACGAAGAATCCGAATTATCTCGATGTGATGTACGTCGAAGAACTGATCGGGCCTGATACTGTCGACACGGTTCCTCCGGCAACGCTCGATGCTTTCCGCGATCACGGCAAGCCGCGCCTGAGTCTGACCGAAGACCTGGACGCCGCGCGGAAAACCATGGCCGATCTAGCCGCCGTTGGCATTGTCATGAAAGACGTGACCGACAAGCTGACCGCCGACGGCGTCAAACTATTTGCCGACGCCTTCGATACCCTGCTAGCCGCGGTCGAAAAGAATACGAAGCGCACAACCACGCCGCAAGTCAATCGTCAGAGCGCTTCCCTTCCCGCCGATCTTGACGCCGCCGTAAAAAAAAACCTTAACGACTGGCGGGCGTCGGGAAAAGTAAGGCGCCTCTGGCAGCACGATGCCTCGCTCTGGACCGGCGAGGACGAGGCCGGCTGGTTGGGCTGGCTCGACATTACCGGCGAGCAACTCGCCAACGCTGCCAAGCTGAAAGCGTTCGCGGACGAGGTAAAGAGCACCGGCTTCTCCGACATTCTGCTGCTCGGCATGGGCGGATCGAGCCTGTGTCCGGAAGTGCTCGCACTGACCTACCCGCAAACGCCGGGTTTCCCGCGCCTGCACATACTCGACTCCACCGACCCGGCGCAAATAAGAAGCGTCGAAAAAAGTGTCAACCTTGCCAAAACGCTCTTTATCGTTTCCAGCAAATCTGGCAGCACGCTCGAGCCCAACATCTACAAGCAATATTTCTTCGAGCGCGTGCAACAGACGCTTGGCAACGATAAAGACAAGGCGGGCAGCCGCTTTATCGCAATCACCGATCCCGGCTCGAAGATGCAGCAGGTCGCCGAGCGCGACCACTTCCGCCACATTTTCTATGGCCTGCCGTCGATCGGTGGACGCTACTCCGCGCTCTCGAACTTCGGCATGGTTCCCGCCGCGGCCATGGGCCTCGACATCGACAAGTTTCTCAAGCGCACCAAAGAAATGGTCGAGTCCTGCAAGGCTTCCGTTCCCGTGGAACAGAATCCGGGAGTAACGCTCGGCCTGATCATGGGAAGCGCGGCGACACTTGGCCGCGACAAAATCACGTTCATCACTTCGCCCGGAATCGCCGACCTGGGCGCGTGGCTCGAGCAATTAATCGCGGAATCCACCGGCAAACTCGGCAAGGGCATCATTCCCGTCGACCACGAAACCTTGGGTGCGCCCAAAGTTTATGGCAACGACCGTCTCTTCGCCTACCTTCGTCTGGAAGGAGCGTCCGACGCGGCGCAGGATGCCAAGGTTGCGGCGCTCGAAAAAGCCGGGAATCCCGTAGTGCGAATCGCCGTGTCCCATACTTACACCCTGGGACAGGAATTCTTCCGCTGGGAAGTCGCAACCGCGGTCGCGGGATCGATCCTTGGGATCAACGCCTTCAATCAGCCCGACGTCGAAGCGAGCAAAATTGCAACCAAACAGCTGACATCCGAATACGAAGCCAAGGGTTCGCTTCCGCCTGAAAAGCCCATTGTCGAAGAAGCCGGCTTCAAACTTTTCACCGACGTCAAAAACGCCGCCGACCTCGCGAAAGCTGCGGCCGCCGGCCCAGCCTCTGACGGCGCGCTCAAGAATTATCTGCGAGCTCATCTGGCGCGTCTCGGTGCCGGCGACTACTTCGCCTTGTTAGCTTACGTCGAGATGAATGCCGAGCACGAAGGTTTGCTGCAAGCCTTGCGCATGACCGTGCGCGATCGCAAACACGTGGCGACGGTCCTCGGTTTCGGCCCGCGCTTTTTGCATTCCACCGGACAAGCCTACAAAGGCGGCCCCAACAGCGGTGTGTTCCTGCAAGTCACCTGCGACGACGCCCAGGACTTGCCGGTCCCGGGACAGAAGTACACTTTTGGAGTGGTGAAAGCGGCGCAGGCTCGCGGAGACTTTCAGGTTCTCGCCGATCGCCAGCGCCGAGCCCTGCGCGTACATCTGGGCGCTGACGTAAAAGCCGGACTGACGAAGCTGGCACAGCTAGTACGGGAGATCCTTACGTAAGTTGTTATTGCGTATCTGCGACGCGGTGCCACGCTTGGAGAAGTAAGCGTGCGCTGCGTCCGTCAAAGATAGATTTAGTTAGACTTATAAGGAGAAGGAATGCAACTAGGAATGATAGGCCTGGGGCGCATGGGCGCCAATATGGTTCGACGCTTGATGCGGGGTGGGCATGAGTGCGTAGTTTTTGACGCGAATGCTGGCAGCGTCAAGCAACTGGCCGGCGAAGGCGCTGTCGGCGCCAGTTCGCTCGAGGACTTCATTGGCAAACTGAAAACGCCCCGTGCCGTGTGGCTGATGCTGCCCGCCGCTGTCGTCGACGGCACGCTCAAAGAGCTTGCGCCCCGGCTGCAGAAGGATGACACCGTCATTGACGGCGGCAACTCCTACTATATTGACGACATCCGCCGCGCCAAGGAGCTCGATCCTTCCGGCGTCAACTACGTGGACGTCGGCACCAGCGGCGGCGTGTGGGGGTTGGAACGCGGGTATTGCATGATGATCGGCGGTCCACGAGCTGCCGTTCAGAGACTCGACCCGATTTTCAAGACTCTTGCCCCCGGGCGCGGTGACGTGCCGCGCACCGCCGGTCGCGAAAAGGCCACGGGCGCTTCTGCAGGCACTTCCGAAGACGGTTACCTGCACTGTGGGCCAGTCGGCGGCGGGCACTTCGTCAAAATGGTGCACAACGGAATCGAATATGGCCTGATGGCCGCTTATGCCGAAGGGCTCGACATCCTGAAGCACGCCAACGCAGGCAAGCAGACGCGGACGGTCGATGCCGAAACTACGCCCTTGCGCAATCCCGAGCACTACGAGTACGACTTCAACCTGCCCGATATTGCCGAGGTGTGGCGGCGGGGCAGCGTGGTTGCGTCTTGGTTGCTCGACCTGACTGCCACCGCCCTGCTCGAGCAGCCTGACCTGGGCAAGTTCTCCGGCCAGGTCTCCGATTCGGGCGAGGGTCGCTGGACAATTCTGGCGGCGATCGATGAAGGCATTCCAGCTCCCGTGCTCACCACCTCGCTGTACGAGCGCTTCAGTTCGCGTGGAAACGGAACCTTTGCCAACAAGCTGCTGTCTGCCATGCGATTCCAGTTTGGAGGGCACCTGGAGAAAGAAGCGGAACCGAAAGCATCGGCAAAAATAGCCTAAGCTGCGAGCTGCGAGCCACGAGCATGACGGCTCTGTCTTGCGCACAGCTCTCGGCCCGAAACTCGCAGCTCACAATCGAGGAAACATCGAGGAAACAATGACTCCTACAGAAACTCTGCCAGCACCAACGAAAACGCGAGCGGGGCGCATGGCTGATCCGTGCGTCATGGTGATCTTCGGCTTTTCTGGCGACCTGACGCGCCGCAAGCTGATTCCCGCTCTCTACAACCTCGCCAGCCAGCAATCGCTGTCGCCCGAGTTCGCCGTGATCGGCTTGGGCCGCAGCCCCATGAGCAATGAGGACGCGCGGAAAAAGCTTTCCGATGGGTTCAAACAGTTCGCCACCGGCCCCGTCGATAATGATTTGTGGGAATCGTTTGTTCGCCGCATAAGTTACCTCAGTGGAGATTTCGACAATCCCGCTACTTACGACACTCTGAAAGAGACCATTGCCAAGGTTGACCAGGAACATAACGCCCACGGCAACTGTTTCTTTTATCTGGCCACAGCGCCCAATTACTTCGGCGACATCGTCGAGCGGCTGGCCAAAGTCGGCCTGATGACCGAAGAGAACGGCCATTGGCGGCGGGTGATTATCGAAAAACCTTTTGGCCACGATCTCGATTCCGCGAAGGCCTTGAATCAGCAGCTTCTGAAAGTCGCTGGCGAACACCAGATCTACCGCATTGATCACTACCTGGGGAAAGAGACGGTTCAGAACATTTTGGCGCTGCGTTTTGCAAACGGAATTTTCGAACCCATCTGGAATCGCCGCTACATCGATCACGTGCAGATTTCGGTCGCCGAGACTGTCGGCGTCGAGAAGCGCGGCGGCTACTACGATGGAGCCGGCGCCCTGCGCGACATGGTGCCCAACCACATCATGCAACTCATCACCTTGACCGCGATGGAGCCGCCAATCTCATTTGAGGCCAATGCCGTCCGCGACGAGCAGGCCAAAATCCTGCATGCCATCCAGCCCTACACTAACGAGGATGTGCTCAGCAAAACTGTCCGCGGACAATACGGAGACGGAGTCATGGACGGCGTGCCCGTGCCCGCCTACCGCTCCGAGGATGGCGTTCCGCCCGACTCGCGCACCGAAACTTTCGTCGCCATGCGCCTGCTGATCGACAACTGGCGCTGGGCCGGAGTTCCCTTTTATCTGCGCACCGGCAAGCGCCTGCCCGGCCGCAGCACGAATGTCGTAATTCAGTTCCGCCGCGCGCCCTTCATGCTGTTCCGCGAAACCGAGATCGAAAACATGATGCCCAACCAAATGGTATTGCACATCCAGCCGGAAGAAGGCATCTCGCTGCGCTTCGCCGCCAAGACTCCCGGGACCACCATGCAACTCGGCGAAGTGAATATGGACTTCAACTACACCGACTATTTCGGGGTCAGTTCTTCGACCGGCTACGAACGCCTGCTGCACGACTGCATGATCGGCGACGCGACGCTGTTTCAACGCGCCGATATGGTTGAGGCCGGGTGGAGCATTGTCAATCCCGTACTCGATGTGTGGAAGGCGCTGCCGCCGCGCAATTTTCCCAACTATCCCGCTGGAACCTGGGGTCCGAAGGAGTCCGAGGAAATGCTGGAACGCGATGGCCGGCGCTGGCGAGATTTCGAAAAATAAATTGTAATGTCTAATTTGTAATTGGTTGACGCGATATTCACTTGGCCAAGGTAGGCGTGCCGGAGCCTCCAGCCCCGGATGGGCGACCGAACCTAGCCCAGCGCTTCAGCGCTGGGAAAAGTGAGAAACAATGATTCAAGTCCCGGAGGGACGGCTGAGTTCTCACACACAACCTTTAGCCCGTGAGGGAGCTGACGGCTGAGTTGCTAAATTAAAAATTACCGATTCACTATGCCTTCCACGCGATCCATTGAAGTCGTTGCCAGTGCGGCCGATCTCTTCCACGCCGCCGCCGAGGAATTCATGCGCGTGGGACGCGATGCCATCGGCGCCCAGGGACGATTCACGGTTGCGCTCTCTGGCGGCTCGACGCCCAAAGCGCTCTATTCCCTGCTCGCCGCCAATTACACCAGCTTCGTCTGGAACCGCGTCTTCCTGTTTTTCGGCGACGAGCGTCACGTCGCGCCTACCGATCCTGAAAGCAATTATCGGATGGTGAATGAAGCGTTGCTGACGAAGATCACCATCCCGGCTGAAAACGTCTTTCGCGTGCCGGCTGAGAATCCCGACGCCAGTGCCGCCGCCTCGGACTACGAGGGCCAACTACGGCGCTTCTTCGAGCTGAAATCGGGAGAGGTTCCGCGCTTTGACCTGATTCTGCTCGGCATGGGTCCCGATGGCCACACCGCATCCCTGTTCCCCGATTCTGCGGCGCTCGAGGAACAATCGCGCCTGGTGGTCGCCAATTGGGTCGCGAAGTTTAACACCTACCGCATCACTTTCACTTTCCCCGTACTCAATCGCGCCGCCGAGGTGATGTTCCTGGCCAGTGGCCCGGACAAAGCCGAGATGCTGCATCAGGTTCTCGAAGGCAAGAACACCCCTCCGCTGCCTTCGCAAAGAGTGCAGCCCAGCGATGGAAAATTGTTGTGGATGCTCGACGAAGCCGCCGCCGCAAAGCTCACGCGGTGAAGTCCTTCTGAGTTTTCCGTTCTCGGCGAGCCTGAAACAAGTAAGTATATAAAAGCCAGTACACGGAAACATTAAAGACCAACACCAAGTCAAAGGCAGCGGACAAGAGTGTCCGCTCCACACGGATCGCTTCGTGGGTTTGGTTTGACTGAGAGCTGACAGCTGAGAGCCGGTCCTACGCCGCGTGGCCGCGCCAGTCGGCGATTTCCTTCAGACCTTCTCCGCGGGCATGCTCGAAGAGTCTTACCTTGTGGCGGGTATGTTCGAATTCGTGGATGTCAGCCCAGACTTCGGCTTGCCAGGAGCGCTCGTGGACCGCGGCCTCGCCGCAACTGGCACAGCGGGTGTGAAAGGTGACCCCCGGCTTTGGAGCATTTCGCACATCTTCATTATTTTGATTTTGCAGGCCGCTATTTTGCAGGTCGTTATTCTGTAGTTCGATGAAGACGCAGCGCACTTCTTCGATCTCTTCGTCGGGACCGAGAATGTGCTCGTAGCGCAGCAGGTATCCAAAGCCGAGTTTTCCGGCTTCGACTTCGGCTTCCTCGCGGGTGTGGAAAGGCCCGTATTCGGCCCGCAGTTGCTCGGTCGAGTCGCAGGCCATCCAGAAAACGTCTTTGTAAGCCATAGCCACTCCAAGGGCCGGTCTTAGGTCTTAGCGCGCGGCGCAAGACATTTCTGAAACCTGAGACCTAGAGCCTTCTTTAGTTCTAACAACAGTTCTGAAACGGGTTCTGAAACGATGAAGCGTCGAATTCACGAAGCACAGAACCGATGAACCAGAACAAACCGGTCCGCTGCTACCTGAGCAATTTGATTACCGGGATTGGCGCAGGCGGTCGCGCCTTTCGGGGCGCGGCGTCGGGAAGAAACTGGTGAGCTATTGCTTTGAAAACACGTTGCTTAGGCCAGCAGCCCAACGAATCGATGGGCCTTCTGCAAGCGTGGGGCGCAATGGGCAAATGACCAGATGTGAAATCTGTTGCCGTCGGCCTAGCAACCGGTCTCAGGTCTCAAGTGTCAGGTCTCGGGCAGAAGAAAACCACCAAACGAAAGTCTCAGGTCGACAGGCGTCAGGCTTGATAAAGGCAAAACCACAGCAGGCGCGAGTTTTTCCTTACACCTGACGCCTGACACCTGAGACCTGAGACTGCGCTTCTAGCGAGTTCCTCCGGAGGCCGCCGCAGCCGCGGGTTTTCTTCCCGCATCTGCAAAGGCGCCGCCTTCCTCGCTGGCGGCTACACTCCACCCTGGCGCTGCCGGCGACAGCAGCCCGTTCCCCAGTTGTACATGCCAGTTCGCTCCGCCGTGGCTGGCCACGTAGAGCGCGAGTTCGAGCCGCGTCCACACTCCCAGTTTGTCGAAGGCGGTGCGCAGATAGTTCTTCACTACCTGCTCGCTGGTAATGAGCACGCGGGCAATGTCTTTGTTGGTGAGACCCTGCCAGACCAGGGTCGCGACTTGAATTTCCTTGGCGGTTAGCCGATCACGGGGTTGCATGGTTGCACCTGCTCCTTGATGAACATGGCGGTGGCGAGTTTCACCCGCTTCCGGCCTTCTTTGATGCCTGCGCGCAGAAACAGCGTGCGCAGGTGCTGCTTGACGGTTCGCGGGCTGATGTTCAAATGGCTGGCGATTTCCTTGTTGCTGCATCCCTGCACGAGCAGACGCAGTACTTGCTGGTCTCGCGGCGTTATCTTGATATCATTCAGGTTGATCATTGGATTTTTGATTTTCGGATTTTTTCGTCCGCTCCTTCAGTTCAGTCTTGGGGTCGCGACCCAACCGAAACCTATGCAAACCGTTCGCCAAATCTTCGCTTCTTGATAACGCCTATTAGAACCATACGGTTACACTTCTGATTTCTATTTTCGTTCGCCGCGTCTTACACCGTTCTCATGAAGCGCTTCCAGATTGGCATCCGCAAACGGGAATCGCTCCCAAGAAGGCTCTTCGTTTTCTTCGTTTCACGCTGCCCGGACTTGCACTACAATGGTCTGAGTCTGGATTATTTCTCTCCCCTCCGCTAACATGCCCTCGAGTCGGCCCAACCTGAAACGGCCCCACCTGGAACTGGACGAGCAATCGTTTCAGAGCTTGCTGTCCGCCGCCTTCACCATTCAAGAACATAACGACCAGCTGAAAAAGGCTCAGCCAGCAATGGCGCCAGCGGAAGCCCAGCGTGAACCGGAAGAAAACAGCGTCTGCCCGCATTGTGGCGCCGTGAAGCCGGCCGCGGTATCGCGCTGCCAGAACTGCAGCCTTGAGCAGTTTCGTCCGGGAGAACGGCTGCAGCGCAACTGGGCTTCGATGTGGCTGATGAGCCAGGAGCAGGGCCTGTGGCCTGAGCGCTCGCCCGAGGTTGACCCACCAAGGGCTGGCGAAGATACACGAAAAACCGTCCCGCCGCTGGCGGTCGAGCGCCGGCCGCTCGCGCCTTTGACGCGCGATTCCGCCAGCAACGGCCTGCTCGCTTGGCCGGCGGCACAGGAGCTGGCAAGGGAAACAACCGCGCAGGCGGAGACCAAGTCGGAGACCATCCGCGGTCGGGCGCTCGACGAGTCGGTGCGCGACCAATCCGCGCTCGGCGAACCGGAAGAGGAAGGCGAATGGGCCTCTGCAACCTCCGCCGCGTTAACCGGAGAAGACTTGGCCCCCTACGACTCAGACCGAACCTTCGAGCCACTCCAGTTATCCGAAAGCGACGATTCTTTCCCGATCGAAGCGAGCCACGAAGCCAATTCTCACCGCCGCTTTGGGGACTGGCGGGTGAAGCTGCGTTTTCATCGTGCTGACGTCTATCTGGGAGCGGCCGTCGTGGTGGCTGTGCTGGCCGTGCTGTGGCCGGCGGCGCGTGCGCCACAACGGGCAGCGCTGGCTCCCTGGCAAAGGGCGCTCGTCAGCCTCGGACTCGCCGAGGCTCCCGCACCCACGGTTCGTCTCCAGGGCGATCCAGGCATAGAGGTGTGGGTCGATCCGCATACCGCTCTTTTCTACTGTCCGGGCGAAGAGCAGTACGGAAAGACCGCTGACGGCCATTTCAGCGGCCAGCGCGATGCACAAATGGATCGCTTCGAACCCGCCGGCGGCAGCGCCTGCCAATAAGCCAGATCCTGCTGGCAATCCCCACTCACGCGATCTGTGCATGCCATTGCCCGAGAACGCATTTCATTAATGCATTTTCAGCATAGAAAGCGCGTCCCTCAGAGGCTAAAAGCCACTAACTTTCCTCATATACCATACGGGGTATGGTATATTGAATTTCCCATGAGCCACACTGTCGAAGACAAGAAAAACCTCCTCTTCCGGGCTAAACGAATTCAAGGGCAGGTGCAGGCGCTGGTCCTTGCTCTCTCCGAGGAGCGGGATTGCTCGGAAGTCCTGCAACTCATGAGCGCCGCCCGGGGAGCCATGAACAGCTTAATGGCCGAATTGCTGGAAGGTCACATCAAGAGTCACGTGCTCCACGGCAAGCGTAAGCCAACACCGCGGCAGGTCGTCGCCGCGAACGAAGTCATCGGAATGGTCAAGTCTTACCTTCGTTAGAAAATCGCCGGGCAGGAAGTCCGATAGCGTATTTCGGCAGGAAGGATGCAGTTCGATGGACAGAACCCGCATTGCCCAAGAAGTTTCTGAAACCTCTTCTCCCCAGTGCGCGGAAAGCCAAAGCTTGCGGGTCGTGGCAAGCGCCGCCAATGGCGGGGAGCACACCGAACCACGCGTCGAGTGGGCGGAACTGGCGCGCATTGCCTTCGTGGCGCTGGCGGCGGCGGCCGTCTGGTTTCGCCTGTGGGAGCCATTTTCCGGGGTCAGCGTGATTGGCATTGCGGCAGCCTTGATCGGCGGCTATCCAATTTTCAAAGAAGCATTCGAGAACATCGCCGAACGAAAAATGACGATGGAGCTTTCCATGACCATTGCGCTACTGGCGGCTTTGGCCATCGGAGAGTTCTTTACCGCTCTGGTGATCACCGCCTTTGTGCTGGCGGCGGAGGTCTTGGAGGGCTTGACGGTTGGCCGCGGCCGGCGCGCGATCCGCGATCTCCTCGACTTTCTGCCGAAAACGATTTCCGTGCGCCGCAACGGCGATGTGACTGAAATCGCTGCCAGCCAGGTTCGTTTCGGCGACACCGTGATCGTGAAACCGGGCGCACACATTCCGGTCGACGGCGTCGTGCTGGCCGGACATTCCTTTGTTGCGCAGGCGGCCATCACCGGCGAACCCATGCCGGTCGAAAAAATCGCTGGCCATTCCGTGTACGCAGGGACCATCAATCAATCGGGTGCGCTCGAGATCGAGGCGGAGAAACTGGGACGCGACACCACTTTCGGCAGGATCGTCGAAGCGGTCGAAACCGCCGAGAAGTCGCGAGCGCCGATCCAGAAAACAGCTGATCGCCTCGCCGGCTATCTCGTGTACTTTGCCCTGGCTGCGGCCGTGCTGACATTCTTCATCACCCATAACGTCCGCTCCACGATTTCGGTCATCATCGTGGCCGGAGCCTGCGGGATTGCCGCTGGAACTCCACTGGCGATTCTGGGCGCCATCGGGCGCTCGGCGCATCATGGAGCCATCATCAAGGGCGGCCTCTACCTGGAAGCTCTGGCCGCGGTCGACACCGTGCTTCTGGATAAGACCGGCACACTCACCTTTGGAACGCCTCAGATACAAGAAGTCGTCTGCGCCGACGGGTGTGCGCCGGAACGCGTCATCGCCACCGCCAGCATTGCCGAGCGCAAGTCGGAACATCCGCTGGCCAAGGCAATTCTGGCGCGGGCCGCCGAACTGGCGATTCCCGTGGTGGAGGCGGAAGAATTTTCCTACACGCCGGGAAAGGGAGTCCGCGTGATCTGCCGCGGTGAGCAGATTCTAGTGGGCAGCCGGGCGCTTCTGATCGAACACGGCGCCGGCAGCGTTCCACCGGCCAATGGCGACGGCGCGGTCTCAGAAGTGTTTGTCGCCCGCGGCGGGCAGACACTGGGTAGC
>Ga0209274_10000098_pt1 | contig 77671 bp, 63 predicted proteins | sample HubBroMetageREF1_FD_188343 | JGI IMG/M metagenome (GOLD analysis project Ga0209274, IMG submission 188343) | Reference soil microbial communities from the Hubbard Brook experimental Forest, New Hampshire, USA - Hubbard Brook CCASE Soil... | ecosystem: Environmental > Terrestrial > Soil >...
CAGCTTTTCGTTGCGCTTGATGTCGATCTTCGTGCGCAGCTTTTCGCCCTGGTTGGTGTCGAAGATACGCAGCGGAATGCTGACGCTGGCGCCGAGGGTGTTCAGCGCGTCCGGATTGTTGTAGGAGCCGTTGTGGGTGAACCAGACGCTGATGGTGGGATCGGTGGAACCGTTGGCTTCGGCCAGCTTGTAGCTACTTTCGGCCTGCTGCACGGAAAGCACCGCGGCACGCAGGTCGGGGCGGGTGTCGAGCGCTTGTTTGCGATAGTCGTCGAGGGAAAGCACGTCTTCGGCGAAATCGAAGGGTCCGTCGACATCGAAACTGTCGATGGGCCGGTGATCGTTGAGCAGCGCCAGCAGGTTGATCTTGGTGGTGCGCAGATTGACGAGCGCGGTCTGCACATCGGACTCATATTGCAGGCGCTGGAGTTCGAGGCGGTCGAGATCGATCTGGGCGATGTCGCCGGCCTGGTAGCGGTCGCGGCTGATTTTCAGAATCTTGTCGTAGTAGTCGATGTTGTCCTGCGCGAGCTTCAACACGGCTTTGGCCTGCAGGACGCCGACGAAAGCGCTGCGCAGATTGAAAAGAAGATTGCGTTCGGAATCGTCTTGCTGGGCGATGCCAACGGCGGTGCCCTCTTTAGCGACCTCGTAGCGCAGGCCACGTTTGTTGCGGCGCTCGAACAGATAACTGACGGCGGGCGAGATCAGAGTGCCGGCAAAGGGCTGCCACACGCCGTGACTGGGGGCGATCTGGGTTCCGTCGGCCGAGAGGGTGAAGTCGGGGTTGGGGCGAAGGTTGGCCGTGATTTCTTGGGCCTTCAGTTCATCGATATTCAGAAAGCCAGCCAGTAGGGTCGGGTTGTTCGTCCGGAAGCGGTCTTTGACGTTGTCCCAGGTCCAGACCTGGGCTGAAGGTGAAGGCGCGGGCGGAGGCGCGGCTTGGGGCGCAGCCTGGGCGAACAGGCTCGCCGCCCCGAGAAGCAACGCTGTGCTCGACAATCTCCACCGCATGAAAAGCTCCATCCGGCAATCCATTTTCGCTGACGTTCGCTAGTCGGCAGTCGGCCGAGATAGGGGAAGGGCTTCGGCCCCGGCGGTTAAGCCTGTCGGCGACTTGGCCGACAACGCTACTATCTCGTTTTCTGCCTAAGAATTTCGTAAAGACAAAGTAAAGATTCGCCGTTTAGGCCAACGATTCTTTGACTTTCGGCGATTCGGGGACCTACGCAGGGAAGGAAGCAGGAGGAGCGCGGCCCATCTGCCGGATGGCGGGCAACGCCGGCACGGATAGGCTTATGGAGCGTGATTCCAGCCAGCTCTCGTCATTGACGACCAGAGAACTCGCGGTTGCAGCCAGGGCTGGGGGACTCTGCAACTTCCAGGCTGAAGCTTTTTCGCTGCCGGCCGGCCGGACGCTGCGTTTGCTGGCGGGCGATTCTTCCATCTCGTTGCGCATGGCGCAGAGATCGTCAGTGGCCGAAACCACCGGGAAGAGGATGAACAACAGGCAGCCCAAAGCGAGCAAGCATTGCAGAGAGGTGAATCTGCGGCTCTGCGAGGCGGTCCTGGAACTGCGCCACAGACAAAAGGCGGGCAGCGCTAACAGAAGCCATGCGAGATTCAGCAGCAGTTCCATGAAAAATGAACGCGGGAGAGAGACTCCCCTAGGCCGTCATTTTGGCAGAAGTCTCAAATCTAAGTCAATGTGACTTCAGTGAGCGGGGTTGCCGCAGCGCAAGATTGCTCGGGTGGGGCATTCTTACGTTGAACATTCTTATGTTGAACATTCCTGTAAGGTGGTGGGAGTACTGTGGAAGAGTACGAAATTTGGGGCGCGGATCGCACGGAAGCTGCTGCTATCTGAGCGATGCGAGAGCTGTGCTTGCTCCAGGCAGATTGCAGAGATCCTTCGCGCAGAGAGCGCGCTCAGGATGAAAATGCAGTTATTCACGCTGATTTAAAGCAGTCATTCACGCTGATTTGAGGTGGAAGATGACGAAAGGGAAATGGGCACGGGTTGCGTGTCTGGTCATGCTGTTGACGTTTGCGGCGAGTGCCACGCTCCAGTTCGGGTTGGCCAAGGTGGCCAGTGAGCGAGTGGAGGCTCCGGAGGCGATAACCCCGCCCCAGGACCCGGGGCTGGTGATCGAGAATGATTCGCAATTGCCGGATGCTCATCCGCACGCGCCGTATGAAGTGCGATTTCGGGCGCACGGGAATATCTCGACGCCGCACTGGCGGGTCGAGAAAGGAGCGTTGCCGCAAGGAATGAAACTCGACGAGGACGGCCGGTTGCATGGGCAGGCCGATCACGCGGGGGAGTTTCAGTTTGCGGTTTCAGTCACCGACGGCGGTCGCGATCGGGCGGTTCAAAAGGGGTTTGTTCTGCGCGTAACCTCGGCATTGAACCTGAATTGGAAGGCGGGGGCGCAGGTGAACGGGAATCGGATTGAGGGCAGTGCTGAGGTTTCAAACACGACGCCGGATGATGTGGATTTGACGTTCTATGTGCTGGCGGTGGCGTCGAATGGGCGGGCGACGGCGATTGGATATCAGCATTTTGTGCTCCGGCGAGGCACGATGGACATGGAGTTGCCCTTTGGCGAGACGCTGCCACATGGAGGGTATGTGGTCCACGTGGATGCGGTGGGCGAAGTGGCGAAGAAGAAGTTGATTTACCGGGAGTATTTGGAGACGCCGGCACCGCTGCAGGTGACGGTGGGTCCCTGATTGACGAAGTGGCAGTCTGGGTCCGCCAGTCTCATTCTGCCCCAGCTTCACTTTGCCAAGGTAAGAATGATGACGCGATCGGTTTCGTCGGCTTTCGGGGGCGGGATCTTCAAGATGATGCCGTCTGCGTTTTGGGTGAAGTTCGCGGGTGATCCGTCAATCAACATCTGGGCTTTTGCTACTTTGCCAGCGATGGGCGGGAGCGCGAGCAACGCGGCGGACCAGTTCAGCACGTGCACGTAGACCTTGTTTTCCTTCTGAGTGGTGACTCCCCAGTCGCCGGGAGCGATGGGGCCGCCGCGCGTGCCGTAGATCGCGTCTCCGTATTTTGCGAGCCACTCGCCGACGGCGTGCAGGCGGGTGACGAACTGCGGATCGATCTCGCCGTTCGGGTAGGGCCCGATGTTCAGCAACAGATTTGAATTGTTGCCGGCGGCCCGCACCAGCCTGCGTTCCAGGTCGGCTGCACTCTTGTAGTTGCTGTCGCCAATGTTGAATCCCCAGGAACCGTTCAGCGTGTCGGAACTCTCCAACGGAAGCTGGCTGCTAACATAATTCGTGTTGAACCCGGCGGTATTTTGGCCGGGTAGATCACGCTCGAAGGTCTGCACGTCCTCGCCGGGCCGCGGGGTCTGATGATGGTTCGGAATGATCAGCGCGCCGGGCTGAAGCTGGTGGATCAGGGCGTAGGTTTTGGCGAGATGCCAGTCGGCGTCGGGCTTGTCCCACATGCCGTCGAACCAGATGCCGCCGATGGGGCCGTAGTTGGTGAGCAGCTCGCGGAGCTGGCCGTCCATGTAAGTGTCGAGGTAGGCGTTGAAGTCGCCGTGATCGGGGCGGCCGTTGTTCCACGAGGTCTGACCGCGGGGAAAGTAGTCGGGATTGTGCCAGTCGAGTTGCGAATAATAGAAGAAGAGCTTGATGCCCTGACGGTGGCACTCGTCGGCGAGCATTTTCAGCGGGTCCTTCTTATAGGGTGTCCGCTGCACGATGTTCCAGTCGGAGACTTTTGAATCGAACATAGCGAAGCCGTCGTGATGGCGCGACGTGATGGTGATGTACTTCATGCCGGCGGCTTTGGCGAGGGCGACCCAGGTTGGGGCGTCAAATTTTTCGGGATCGAAAAATGAAGGCAGGCGATTGTATTCGTCAAGCTTGAGATGGCGTTCGTGAAAGACCCACTCGCCGTCGCCGAGAACACTGTAGACGCCCCAGTGAATGAAGAGGCCGAATTTCATGTCCTGAAATTCGCGGCGGGCTTGCAGGTTCTCGGGAGTGGGTTGGTAGGCGGACTGGGCCGAGGTCTGCGCCGCGAGAATAGAGGAGGCTGCGAGGGCAAGGGCTAGCGTGCAGTTTGCGAGAGCGGACTGCCAAGGGTTTGGCATGAATGGTTTCTCCGGGTGTCTAGTCTAACGCGATCGCGAGTTTGGCCGGGTGTTGCTGAGGCGGGTTTTGTAAATGGGAAAGTGGTGGGATAGTGAGATCCCACTTCTCGCGCAAAGAGTGCGCGAGAAATGGGGTACCCAGCTCCTTCTGATAGGGAAGTCACTTGGCGGCCGTGGCGATGGTGTCGGTCAGCGGAACTCCTAGTGTGCCAGCGGTGCTCGATTTGAAATCGTAGACGCCCGTTCGCAGGAAAGCGTATCCATTGGGGACGTCGATCTCTTTGTGAATCTGCAGGCCGCCCTTCTGAACGCTTTCATATTCCTTGGGTTGCAGAGCCACATTGCCTTGCATGACCACGAAGTTCAACGGTTTGCCTTCGCGGCTGTAGGCCCAGAGCACGACCTCGATGCGGCCGTGACGAGCGCCATCGGGAGCGGGATCGAGCTTGAGGTCCCCTACCGAGATGGCAAAATCTACGCTGTAGCGCGTGAACGGCCCCTTCAATTCCGTATTGTTGCCGATGTGGGGAGCGTCGGGCGCGGGCTGCGGATTGGACGGCTGCACCAGGACCTTGTACAAAATCTGCGTGTAGTCGGGCAGATTACGTCCCATGAGAGGCAGCAGGGGATCGGCGTCCGGTTTCTGTTCCGCGGAAAGCGCGGTCGCAAGGTCGTCAGCGAAATATCCGCGCCGGTAAGCGAGAGCGCCTTTGCCGCTGACGAGCTTCACCTGAATGCGGCGAAATTTTCCATCCATTGTGGTGTTGGACGGTGAGTAGGCCAGGGAATAATAGCGTGTGCCGTTGTTGACCACGCGAGCCAGAGCGCCGGCCAGTCCGTTGGTGTTGTAGTAGGCTTGGCCGCCGGTGTCCTTGGCCAAGTCCTCCATAGCCTGGTGGTTCAAATCACGATCCGCAGCTCCGGACTTCATTTGCTTTAGCTGATCGCGGGTGGACAGGGTTGGCCGCTTCGATCCGATCTCGCTGGCACTGGCTTGAAAGATAGCGTCCGAGGTCAGGCCCTCCGCGGCGATGGGATAAAGAGCAAGTTGAGCGGAGGAAAGCAAGTCGGTGGTCTTGCGGATTTCGTCCGAGAAACTGGCTGCGATGTTGAAGGGATCGGGCAGATCGGGATCAGAAAAGATCGCCGTAGGGAAGGATCCCGAGAACCAGATTACGTTCTTGCGGCCAGGAACCCCTGACAGATAGCGAGCCAATTGCTGCATGGCATCGAGGGTGATCTCGATACGCTGTCTCGTCTCAAAAGCGGCAGTGTCGGCGAGGAACTGCTTGGCGGCCAGGACGGGATCGAATGAGGCGTCAGCGAGATTCTTGGGTGGAGGACCCATATCCTCTTGGGCCAGGAAGTCGATGCGGTGTTGGTTGGCATCGTTTTCGGCGTCGGAGGGAAGCAGCGCCGACTGTTGCGCCGCGCTCGTGCTGTTGAGGGCTGCCAGCAATTCTGTCGAATCCGTGGTCACGCCCTGCAGCATGCGCAATTGTGATGCTAGGGTGAAAACGGCCACGCGTGTGCCGGGAGGAATCGTCTTTAGATACTTGAGCATCTGTGATCGGACATAGGCCTGGTCGCGGGCTGGAGTATTTAACGCATCGAGCAGAATAATGTTGACGGAATCGGCCGCCTGAACCAGCGGAAAGTTGGTGAAGACGTGGGGTGGAAGCGGCGGCAGTTGGATCTGGGTGATCGGAACGCCGCGGTGCTCCTCGAAGGTGGAGATGGCTTGGGGCTGGCCGTCTTCGAGTACTTCGAAGTCTTTCTTCTGCAGACCAGTAATGGGCTCTCCTTTGTCGTTGGTGACGACGATATCGACCAAAACGAGGCGGGCCTTGGTCTTAAGGACGGCAGTGGAATCGCCGGAGGCGGGAGGCGCAGTTTGTGAGCGAACCAGAGCTGAGTAAACAAGAATGACCGACGCGAACCGAGCTAGGCAAGCGATGAAGCTGCGGCGAGACATGGGAGCCTTCTTGGCCACAACCTTATCACAATCAGATAACCCTCTAAATATCAAAACGAGCGGGTAAAATGATCGGACTCAACAGATGAGGATCTCATAGTACGCGTTGCGAGCGCGTGCGGGTCGCGAGGAGGCAAACGAATGGCAAGCGAAAATGGGCTGGTTCAAGTTGCCAGTCGTTATCCTGTGGACGAGACGGTGCGGCGGCTGGAGGAGGCATTTGCAGGAAAAGGAATGCGGGTTTTCGCTGTGATCGATCACAGTGGTGAGGCGGAGAAGGTTGGGCTGAAGATGCGGCCGACGAAGGTGGTGATCTTTGGGAGCCCGAAGGGTGGGACTCCGCTGATGGTGGCGGCTCCGAGCCTGGCGATTGATCTGCCGCTGAAGGCGCTGGTAGCGGAGGATGCCGAGGGTAGGGTTTCGGTCACTTACAACGATCCGGAGTATTTGAAGGATCGACATGGGGTGCCGGAGGAGTTGATTAAGAATCTTGCGGGTGCGGGAGCGGTGATCGGGAAAGCTGTGGAATAATGCAGGCGGCGGGTGGGGAGTGCTCAGGTTTCCTTCGACTTCGAACTGACGGACACTCTCACGTCTCGCAAAATCGGCGAGCTGTGGGGCACCCCTCCGAGTGCGTGACGGCGAATTCATGACAGAGAATGCGAACCCCAATCGGGCGCGTGACCATCTAGCGAATGAGCGGACTTTTCTGGCCTGGGTGCGGACCGGGGCGGCGATCGTGGTGTTTGGATTTGCGATTGGGCGGTTCTCGATTGCCATGCGGCAGTTGACGGCGCTGGAGGGGCATCCACTGCAGACGGCGGGGATGTCGGTATGGATGGGGTCGGGGGCGATTCTCGCGGGCGTGGGGCTGGTGGTGGCGGGGCTGGCGCGGTATCGCAAGACTCGGGTGCAGCTGGATGCGGGGACGTTTGAGCCGGCTGGGTTTGTGCTGGATTTGATTACCGTATTGACGGTGCTGTTTGGGTTGGCGCTGGCGGGGTATTTGATTTATACGGAGAAGATTTTAGGGTGAGTGATTTCCTTGGTGGCCGGGAACAGCAGGTTCCTCCCGCTTCGCTCCGCTCAGGGGTCGGAATGACAACCTAGAAAAATGACGACCTAGAAAAACGAGTGGCGACATACCTCATGAATGGGAGTGCTGCACCGCAACGATTATGGCGAACGACCCGGTAAAGAACGATCCAGGAAAAACCGATCAGGAAAAAGAGGCGGCGGCGCGGGCCAGTTTGCAGTTTGTGAAGGATGGGCAGGTGGTGGGGCTGGGGACGGGGTCGACGGCGGCTTACTTCATCAAGCTGCTGGCGGAGGAGGTAAAGAAGGGGCTGCGGGTTCGCGGGATTCCGACCTCAGTGAAGGCGGGGGAACTGGCGCAGAGTTTGGGGATTCCGCTGACTACGCTCGATGAATGCCAGGAGATCGCGGTCACGGTGGATGGGGCGGATGAAGTCGATCCGCAATTGCGCTTGATTAAAGGCGGCGGCGGGGCGGCGCTGCGGGAGAAGATTGTGGCGTCGGCTACGAAGCAGTTGGTGATTGTGGCGGACGCATCGAAGCAGGTTCCGGTGCTGGGGAAGTTTCCACTGCCGGTGGAGGTGATCAAGTTCGCGCAGGCGCTGGTGACGAAGCGGATCACTGCGCTGGGAGCGCAGGTTTCGGTGAGAATGAGTGCCGATGGGAAGCCTTATGTGACCGATGAGCACAATCACATTCTGGATTGCCGGTTTGGGCAGATTCAGGATGCGGATGGGCTGGCGCGGGAGTTAAGCGACATGCCGGGGGTGGTGGAGCATGGGTTGTTTATCGGGATGGCCAGCGTCGTGCTGTTTGCTCGAGGGAGTGAGATTGTGGAATTGAGAAGGTAGGCGAGGAGAGCCAGCCGAGATGCGCTCGGCGGGTCGGGGTCAGAGACCCGGACCCACACGATCAAGAGCCGATTCCTTGCTTTGCTCGGAATGACAACATTTAAGAGGAACTCAATGGCAGTTGGAGCACAGGTTCGGGGTTGGACTGGCGTTTCGCGGAGGCGGGTGCCGCGGTTTGAGATGCAGGCGCCTCTGGATATCACGGTGCTGCGAGCGGGACTTCCCGACACGGTGCCGGGGCGATCGGTGGATGTGTGCGAGCGCGGGATTGCGGCAGTGCTGGCGGGGGAGTTGGTTCCGGGCGAGACCGTGGGGGTTGAGGTTCGCCTGCCTGAGGCTGGTGCGCTGCGGGCGCGGGCGATGGTGCGATATCAGGATCAGCTGCGTTGCGGGTTGGAATTTGTGGGACTGTCGCTGGCGCAGCGAACGGCTATCCGGGATTCGACGAAACAGCCAAAGGCGCAGGCGGAGTTTGAGGAGAGTCCGGCGCTTGTGCTGGAAACCCCTGAGCTGGAACAGAAAGAGGCCGCGACCAGCAGCCTAATCGACGCGACTTTGGATGTGACGAGCTCGAGTGTGGCCAATTCGAGCCTGACATCCTTGGGTGTAACAAGTTTGATGGGAGCGAGCTCGGGTGGAGCAGTCTCGGGTGGGGCAAAGTCAGGAGGTGCGAAGTCGGGCGACGCAGCCCCGCGCCCGCCGAAGAAGAAACTACGGCCAGTATGGGCCGTCGTTGTGGTTGGCTTCGTCGTTTTGGCGGCGTTTGCCGCAGGCGTGTTCTTGTGGCGGTGGAACCGGACCTGGGAGGAATTGGAGTCGGGGTTGAAGAGTCCGGAGACGGCGTCCGGCGAGAAGCCGCAGGCACAGGTGGCGGCGGAAGTGATGCAGAAGTTGCTGGTCCATAAGGTAGAACCGGTGTATCCGGCGGAAGCGCGGAAGGCAAATCTGCAGGGGGTTATCGCGCTCGACATTGTGGTGGGGCGGGATGGATCGGTAGTGAGCATGCACGCGCTGAACGGGCCAGATGTGCTGGCGCGGGCGGCGATGGATGCGCTGCGCTGGTGGAAGTTTGAGCCGTATCGAGTGAATGGGCAACCGGCGGTGGTGGAGACGACGCTGGCGGTGGAGTTTAAGAAATGAAAGGCTTCCCGCTCTCGGAAGGCGGCACCCGGACGCAGGGTTCAGATCTCTTCTTGCGCAGCGCGCGCAGGATGGTGGTGCCGCTGATGGCAAAGCAGACGACCGATCCCAGGGCCGCAATCAGCATTAGGTTGGCGTTGAAGCGGAAGACGTCGGCTGAGACGGCGGCGATCGCGAAGAGGAGGCCCAATACATTCAGCCAGAGCGGAGCGCGAACTCTATTGCTTGCTTCGCTGCTAGCTTCATTGTTTAACCCGGTGCCTGCCTGGGCGCTCAGGTCATTACGCAGGCGAAGTTGCAGCAGGAGGGCGGCGATTCCGATGGCCGCCACGACCACTAGCGCGAGCGGACTGGAGAAAGCGGAGCGGCTGGTGTAGATCACCACGACGGCGAGCGCGAGAAGGAGCAGTCCGGCTGCAAGAATGCTCCAGCGGCGGGGTTTCGGCTGAGGTGCCGGAGCAGGACCCGGATTGGAAGGGGCGTCGGGCAAGGAGTTTCCGTCCCAAGTTATACAGGGCGGAGCGTGGGGTTTCAAATGAGGATCTGTCCAATTCGCGTCTAGTGCTGCAGTGTCTTGGTTGCTAACTGCTGTGCCATCTGCAAGGCATCCGCCGCCTTCACCTTTACATCCGGCTCTACGCCCGTCCCTTCCCAGTCGGTCTTTCCGAAGGGATTGATTGCCTTTTCTTCGGGAATTCCCATGCCGAAGTGATCGTCGATCCGATGGAAAACACCCGCATGGGTGCCACCACGGGTCGTCTCTCCCACCAGCGTGGCGCGTTTCAACATCTTCAGGTCATAGCTGAACTGCTCTGCGCCGGACCACGTCGACGCTGAGATCAGTACATATACCGGCTTATCTGCCAGCCTGTTTCCAGGAACAGGCGACCCTGTCCAGGACTCCTCGGTGGGTGCTCCCCTCGGGCTGTAGATGTATTCCGGATGGTCGAAGAGGTAGCTGGCTATCAGTGTGACCATGTTCGGGAATCCGCCGGTGGTGTCGCGCAAATCAAAGATGATTGCATCCACGTCGTTCAAAGAGGCCATCGCAGTCGTTGCGGTCGACTCGCATACGGAAGTGTCAGGGAAAAAATCGAGCTTCAGATAGCCAATATTATGGGGCAGGATCTCGACCTTTTTAAACATGCAGTTTTCCTGTTCCATTGCCTGCCGATAACGCGCCAGACTTGCACTTGTTTGCTTCGGCGGGTGCTCTGGCAATGTGTCCCGGCTGTATTCCATGATGAGATGCATGTCATGGCTTGTAGCCTGCATCTGCATGGTCAGCAAATCGGCGAAGACTGCGCCCTCCGTTGCCGCGTTGTCGTCGCCGTCCTTCTCATGCGCCGTCAGCGCATCCGAGGTTTTCTCCGCAACGTCGCGGTCAAAGTAGTACTTTTTAAGATTCGCAATTGCCCGATCAAGCACGCGTCGCCGCTCCGCAGAGTCCAGGTTCCCGTCGCCCGTTGGCGCCTGGGCCAATGCACCGGCATCGGCCAGCGGCATTAACGACTGATCTTGCGCTCGGAGCAAGCCGGAACCGGCAAGCGCTTGGAGCGAAACCTCCCTATGATCGCTTGGCTCCGCGGATTGTGGGACGAGCCTGTGCTTCGGGTGCGCGGTACGGTTTGTTACGACTGTTGCGACCCGCGCAGCGGGACTTACCTGAGATTGTGGATCGCTCGCTGTCGGCGACTCCGCGATGCGGTCCTGGGCAGCGATTGGGGCGCGGTTTGCCTGCTTGGGCATACTGATCGGCAGGCCGGGCGGGGCAAGAGTTATCTGTGCCTGCTCTGCCGGGGGAAGGGGTGACGTCGCTGAAATCGCATGCTGTCGACTGATCGCGCTCGGTTGGATCGGCAGCGGAATGTCAAACTGAACTTCGGGAATATGCACGTGGAGAACGTGGATCCAACTGTACCGGATTGCGAAGCAGGTCAGGCAGAAGATGGCTGTAGACAACACGAGGCCATGGATCACAGCGCCAGCGCGCGGGCGGAAGGGGTCGAGAGTAGAAAAAGAAGGGATGCCCTCGGGAGCGGGCTGTGGCGCCGGGGCAACGTCCCGCCAGAATTCCGGGCGGAGCGTCCACTGCCGAACCAGCGACACCAAACCATCCAAGAGCAGCTTTACAGGGGCCGACTTTCCTGCGCCCTGATCGAAGATGGAAAGCATCTCGTCGGCAAATCGCTTGCGAAAGCGGGAGGGATGCAGACGCAGCACGCAGCGGTATAGGGACCGAAACATTACGCCCTCCGGGGCTTGGCGACCTGCAGACGTAAGCGCGCCTCGCGCACGACGACGGTGAGGCGGTCGGTTTCTGCCGCCAGCACACCTCGCCCGAGCGAAGTGAGGCGATAGTAGCGGCGGCGGGGATCATCGTCTCCCGGGCGGCGGCCGAGTTCCTGCACGAATTTACGCTGGATCAGCTTTTGGAGATTGTCGTAGAGAGTACCCGGTCCCAGTTTGTATTTGCCCTCGGACTGCCGAGCAACCTCCTGCATGATGCCGTAGCCATGGAGATCCTCGGCTGCGAGAGTGAGCAGGATGTGCAGAGTCGCGGGAGACAGCGGGAGGAAACTGGCTGCGTCATCCATAAGTCGGAGTCCGTTATATCGGATTCCGAGTTATATGTCAATAGAGGCTCACGGGCTGGGCGGGGGGCGGGTGGTGCCGGCGAGCCATTCGGCGTTGCGGGGATCTCCGTTATTGACGGCGTAGAGGACGAGTTCGACCCGGCTGGAGACGCCGAGCTTCTCGAAGACATGGAAGAGATATTTCTTGATGGTGTGCTCGCTGAGGTTGAGCTCGCGGGCAATCTGGCGGTTTCCCAGGCCTTCGGCGACCAGGGCAACAGCTTGTTCCTCGCGCGGAGTCAGAAGAGACGATCCGCGGGAGTTGAGCACGCGCAGGGAGGGGATTTCGGAGATGAGGTCCATCACGTAGTTCAGTTGTTCGGTGTTGGCCCAGATTTGTCCAGCGGCGACGCGGAGTAAACACTTGCAGAGCAGGCGGAGATTGGCGTCGGTGATGGGGAAAATGCCGCGCGCGCCGGAGCGAAAGGCGCTCAATACGAGTTCGCGGTCGCAGGTGTCGACCAGCAAGACCTTCGGAACTTGGGGGTGCGACAAATGAAAGCGGCGCAGGGTCATTACAGTCTCTGAGACCTCGGCAGGCGCGTTCAAGGACAGCACGGCGATGCCGGGAAGTCTTGTGCTGACGGCCTCGAGGATGGAGACAGTATCCATCGGGCAGGTGACGATGTGGAACTCGGAGTGTCGGCGCAGAGCGCTAGTCAGCAGCTGTGCCTGCATGCGATTAGAGTCGGCGATGAGGACACCAATTGCATCGGAACTGGCGGCGGACGACGGACGCTTCAAACAAGCTCCCAACTAACTGAAAGAGAAACGATGCGGCGATTGTAGGGACGGGAACTCGGGTTCACAAGGAAACTTGGAACAAAATCGCAAGGCCACTCTCAAATCGGGAATTGAGATTTCTGCTACGCAGCAATGCGAGCCGGGTTCGGTCCGATGTGTGGAAGAAAATGACAGGGAGGTTCGAAGGGCCTTGCTTAGGGTGAATTGTGATCGCGATCACGGCATTTTTGGTTTCAAGATGGGAAAGGCGTGCGGGATTCATTCCTATGGTTGTGACATGACAAACATGCAAGTCTACTTTTGTGGGTACTCCTGTTAGAGAACATCCAGCCAGGGTTTTCGTGCGCTGTGGCGAGACACATCCGTGTAAGCCGATGATTAAGTACGACCCTTCGCGTGGCAGGACCCATTCCCGAAAAGGGAGGGGAGTTCCACTTTTGTAGACGGTACTTCCCATGTCTTGCCGGCTTCCGCGAGCGCGCTTAACTTGCAACAGTAGAGGGTCACTTTATCGAGTGACGCTCAGCGCCAAGGGGCGACGAAGGTGAAATGAGACATTGTTTTATATTCGTCCGATTCATCACCATCGCTCTGTTGGTTTTGGACTGTGGTTCGGCCGCGTTCGCTCAGGGTGAAAAAACAGACTTGGGCGGAGACAAGCAGACTTCCCAATCCGGCTTGACCGGGGCAGGAGCGGGAGGCAGTAGCACGACGGCCGCAACACCCGGAGGAGCGGATAGCCTGAGAAACCCCATACTCGGAGGGGAGCGCTATCCGCTCTACCGGTTACGACCCAGCGATGTGGTGGACGTGAGCTTTACCGTCGCACCGGAGTTCAACCAGACCCTGACAGTGCAGCCGGACGGCTATGTCATGTTGAAAGACGCCGGAATGGTCGAGGTGCAGGGACTGAACCTGCAGGAGTTCAGCGACGCGGTGCAGAGGGCTTACCACGGATATCTTCATGATCCGCAGGCAGCGGTGGCGCTGAAGGAATTCGAGCATCCTTACTTCATTGTGGGTGGCGAAGTGGGGAAGCCGGGCAAGTACGAGCTGCGTTCGGACACGACCGTGGCCGAGGCGGTGGAGATTGCCGGAGGGCTGACGCAGCAGGCGAAGCACTCCCAGGTAGTGTTGTTCCGGCGAGTGAATAATGATCTGGTGGAAACGCGGCTGCTCAACCTAAAAAAGATGCTGAAGGATAAGACCCTCAAGGAAGATGCCCATCTTCGGCCGGGGGATCTGGTATTTGTCCCGCAGAATTCGATTTCGAAAATCGCTCGCTATCTGACCAAGCCCTCCCTAAGTGCGTACGTGAGCCCCACACAATTTTAGAAAAAAACTCTAAAACTCCCCATGCCAGACGAAAACGCAATTCGCGTGCGAGAACAAGTGTCAACGCCAACCATGCGGGAACTGGCCATGGTGCTGTTCCGCCAGCGCAAGGTCTTCGTCTGCGTTTCGGGGACGGTGCTGGTGCTGGCGATTCTGTATGCGCTGCTGGGCACGAAATATCAGGCCAACATGAAGGTGCTGGTGCGGAAGGGGCGTGCCGACGCTCCGGTGAGCGCGGCGGAAGATGCGCCCATCGACCTGACACGGATGGGAATCACGGAGGAGGAATTGAATTCCGAAGTGGAATTGCTGCGGGACGACGAAGTTCTGCGCAAAGTGGTCGAGCAGACCGGGTTGGGCGGACGCGACTGGTTTCACTTTCTGCGGATGGGCGAAGGGAACGCGCAGCGAGTGGAGCGGGCGGCGCGGCGGTTGGCCGGGAAACTGGAAGTAGAGCCCGTAAAGAAAACAAACCTGATTGCGATCAGCTATGCGGCGGATGATCCGCAGGTGGCGGCGACGGTGCTGCAGGCGGTGGCGAATGTGTATCTGGAGAAGCATATGGAAGTGCATCGGCCCTCCGGCGAGGTTCACTTTTATGAACAGCAGACAGGCGAATCGCGGCGGCAGCTGGAAGAGTCGCAACGGAAACTGCTGGATTTCACCGGGGGACATGGAGTGGTGGCGGCTGCCGAGCAGCGCGATCTGGCGCTACAGAAGTTGAGCGAAGTGGAGGGCAGTTACCGGCAAACGCGAATCGATCTGGCCGAGACGCAACAGCGGGTGTGGGAACTCGGAGATTTGGTAACCAAGCTGCCCGAGCGGACTACTACACAGGTTCACACTGCCGATAATCCGGACCTGCTGAAGGCGTTGAAGTCGAGTTTGCTGGATCTGCAGTTGAAGAGAACTCAGTTGCTGACAAAATTCGAGCCCAGCCATCGCCTGGTGCAGGAAGTCGATCAGCAGATTGTGCAGAACGAAGCGATGATCGCCGCGGAAAATGGCTTGCCGCTGCGAGATGAAACGACTGACAAGAATGAGCACTACGAATGGGCGAAGTCGGAATTGCAGCAGGCGCAAGTGCAATTGAAAGCGCTGCAAGCCCGGGAGGCAGCGACCTCGGTGCAGGAGACCGCGTACCGGACCATGGCGCAGCAACTGGGAGAAGATGCTGTCACCCAGGATGATCTGCTCAGCACGGAGAAGGCTGCGCAGGACAACTATCTTCTTTACGTGAAAAAACAGGACGAGGCGCGAATGGATGATGCGCTGGATGAGAAGGGCATCGTCAACGTCGCGATCGCGGAGCATCCGGTTGCTCCGGCCTTGCCGGAGTGGTCTGCGTGGACGGTCCTGTTAATAGGATTGGCCGCGGCTGGCGCGGCCGGCACGGGCGCGGCCTTTGCGGCGGACTATGTGGACCCGGCATTCCGCACGCCGGATGATGTGCTGGCGTACTTGAATTCTCCAGTTCTGGCATCGCTGCCGCGCAGGGCGCGAGGGAGGCTTTCGGCATGAGGGAACAGGTCATGAGCGCAGAAGTGTTGTTTGAACGGCCGGATGTGTGCGAGGAAGTACGTCCGGAGGATAGGAGCGTAGCAGCGGCGGGAGGATGGAATCCGGAAGACTTTGCCCGGGAACAGATCCGGGGGTTGGTGCGAAGAGTCTTCTTCTCGAAGGTCGAAAGACCAGTGCGGCAGGTTGTGTTCAGCGCGCTGGACCCGGAGACGGACGTGCGGAATATCTGCCGCAGGGTCGGCGAGGCCCTCGCGGTGGAGACGGCGGGAAATGTCGCCGTCGTGGGGGCGTATCCGCGGGTGCTGCCGGGTGCGGAACCCTACCGTCCGGACGGGACGGGGCGGACTGATAAGGAAGCAAGCCCCGCGCTGCGGCAGTCCGCGACCCGCGTGCAGAGCAATCTATGGCTGGTGCCGCTCGCGGGAAAGGACGGAGATAAGTTCGGGACTGCCGCGTTGCATTCGTATCTGGGCGAGATACGCAGCGTGTTTGAGTACTCGATTGTGGAAGGTGCGCCGGCTGGAGAGTCGAACGAGGCTATGGCCACGGCGCAGTTTGCCGATGGAATCATTCTGGTGGTGTCGGCCCATCGCACGCGGCGGATTGCGGCGCGCAAGATCAAGGAAATGCTCGAGGCCGCGCAGGCGCGCATCCTCGGAACCGTATTGAGCGACAGGATTTTTCCGATCCCCGAGGGGATCTATCGACGGCTGTAGTGTGAGCGTTGTTGCCTGAGCTTCAAGCTCCGAAGAAATGATCCGACGTGTCCTCTCCTTTTCTTAATCCCGAGCAACAGAAAGCGCCGATGGTGGACTGGGCCCGGTTGATACCTGGCGAGGCTCCGGCGTTTCGCGGAGGAAAAAAGCCGGTTCGGTCGGTTCGCACGGACCTTGCGGAAAGAGTTCTGGAGATAGGGACAGCGGGCGCGCCAGAGAAGGCGCTGAGATCAGTCGCACCGGGCCCGATGCAAAACCGGGGGGCAAGGATGCGGGCGTGCGGTGTGGCGGACGATTTTGCGCTGGTGATGCTGAATTGGCTGTCGATCGGGGCTCTCCTCGTGCCCCTGCGAGTGCTGTTCCCGCATATGCGGATGTTCGAGTATGCAGCTGGAGCGCCCGGTTTGCTGTTGGGTATCGGGTTGCTGCATGCGGCGTTGATCACCCTGATGGGCTACACCCAGGGACTCCACGCCGACGCGGTGGGCAGAGATCTGTGGGGACAGACGCGGATTCTAAAGGAGTCCGTCCTCTGTGCGACAACCTTGATGTGCTGCGTCTATGGGTTGCAGGGGGCTCCATGGGCAACATGCGTTTTGTTCTGCGGAGCGGGCTTGCTGCACTTTAGCGCACTATGGGCGTGGCGGTGGCAGAGGGTGCGGCAAAGCCATCGCGTTCAACCGGACGGAGACATACGGGTCGTGCTGATTGTGGGAGCGGGAGGGGTCGGCAGGCGCGTAGCGGCATACGTAAAGGGGCATCCCGAATCAGGCCGAACCGTGTGCGGGTTTCTGGACGACGAGAGGCCGCTCGGCAACGGGGTGATCGGGCGGGTGAGCGATCTGGCCCGGTTGGCGCGCAAGGGATTTGTGGACGAAGTGATTCTGGCGGCGCCGCAGGATCGAAGCTTGACCATGAGGCTGCTGCGCGAGGCACGGCGATTGCGTCTGGATCTGGAAATTGTTCCGGACTTGTTCGGATGCGAGGCAGCGGGAACGCAAGACGCACGAGTTGGGGACTTGCCGGTGATTTGTCTGCACGCAGAGCGATTGCCGGCTGGGCTGGTTTTGAAACGAGTGGTGGACCTGGCCGGAGCTGGTTTGGCGTTGATGGCTCTGGCGCCATTACTGGGCGCGATTGCGGGGTTCATCAGGCTGGATTCACGGGGTCCGGTTCTCTACTGCGCGCAGCGGGTGGGCCGGAAGGGGAAACTGTTCCGCTGCTACAAGTTTCGCAGCATGGTGAGCGACGCGGATCGCTTGAAGGATCATCTGCGCGAAAACAACCAGCGGTCGGGACCATTTTTCAAGATCACGAATGATCCAAGGATCACGCGGCTAGGGCGCATTCTGCGGCGTTACAGCCTGGATGAACTTCCCCAGCTGTGGAACGTTATGAAGGGGGATATGAGTTTAGTAGGTCCCCGGCCACATCCGATGGACGATGTGGCGGGATATGAGATAGAGCACCTGGCGCGGCTGGACGTGACGCCGGGAATTACGGGATTGTGGCAGGTGACGGCGCGCCGCGATCCCTCTTTTCAGAGGGGAATGGAATTGGATCGGGAGTATATCCGCACGTGGAGTTTGGGGTCGGATATGCGAATTCTCCTCAAGACATTTCAGGCAGTAGTGCAGGGGAGCGGCGACTGATGCAGTCGATTTCTCTGAGGGCGCCGTGGTCCGGGATCGGAGGCGAGTTCTATGCCAGGGCGTGTCAGGTGTTTCTGCGTCCGTTGCAAGCGCTGACGGCGGCGCCGTCCTTGTTGTTTCTAGCGGCGCTGACGGCGATGTTGTTGCGGCACCCGGATGTGGCCTTTTATGAGATCGACCGCGTGGTGTTCGCGCTGCTTGTAGCAGGAGTGCTGGGGAGGGCGGTGGTCTTTCGCCAACGGATATTCGTTATGGAACGAGCGACGTGGCCGATGATCGGGCTGACAGTGCTGGCGCTTGTCAGTGTGCTGGGTCGGCCGTTCGACAATGAGAGCTGGAGCCTGCTGGCGTCAAAGTTCGTGGTTCCGTTCACTCTGTTTCACCTGGCGAGGCTGGTGTTCGAGGAGGAGCGACGGTTCCGACAGTTTGAGACGTTTGCGCTGGTGGTTCTGGCATATCTGAGTTTTACCGCGATCGCGTTCCTAGTGGGCGCGAACTCGCTGATCTTTCCCCGGTTCATTCTGGATGAAAGCCTTGGGTTCCACGCCGACCGGGCGCGCGGACCTCTGCTGCAGGCGGTGGCCAACGGCGTATCGCTGAACCTGCTGGGACTGCTGGCTTGGCATTCCTACTGGCGGGGAAGCCTGCGAGGGCTAAAGGCCGTCGTGCTGCTGGCCTCCCTGCCGATCGCGATCCTGGCCACGATGACACGGGCGGTCTGGTTGTCATTTGCAGGAACGGTAGTGGCGCTGATTCTTCTTTCGAAGAACCGTATGCTGCGGCTGGCGGGTGTGGGACTGGCATTGCTGGCGGGAGCGAGCCTGCTGGTGGTTTTGAGCGCGCCTGAGTCAGGGGGTGCGCTGAGTGATCGACTGGAAGAGCGCGGTCCTCTGGACTATCGCGCGGCGGTTTATGCGGGCGGCTGGGAGATGTTTCTGGAGCGTCCGCTGACCGGATGGGGTTTTCATCAGATGCCGACCGAGTTGCCGCGGCATGTCAGCGGATACTTCGAGAAGGTGCTGTATCCGCACAATACGTATCTGGAGTTGCTGGTCGAGCACGGGGTGGTGGGCCTGGCTCTGTATTTGTGGATCATGTGGGAAATGTTGCGGCTGGGCCACGGAGCGATTCCGCCCGAGGAGAAAGACGGCTTCCTCGATCCGCAGTTTCATCGGATGTGGCCAATTCTGCTGGCGGTGTATTGGGTGAATGCTGCGATGGTGGTGATGAGCTATCAGTTCGTAAACGGATTGCTGTTCACCATCGCAGGGATGCTGGCGGCACAGAGGCGGAGAGCGGAGGTTTCGGAATCATGCCGATAGTTGCCTATCTCGCCAATCAGTTTCCGTCGGCGGTTGAGCCGTATGTGGTCGAAGAGATTGAGGAACTGCGGAGGCGGGGAGTTCGGGTGATTGCGGGGAGTGTCCGGACGCCGCGTCCTGATGAAGACTTGTCGGCCAGACATGCGCCAGAGGTTGTCTTGCAGACGCCGTCCGCCGTGATTCTATTGCGGGCCATGTGGCTCTGTGTGCGCCGCTGGGGGCGGATTTCATCTCTGATCGCGCGGGTTGTCTTCCGCGGCCGAGAAGGGCTGCTTCAGAGGTTCAAGGCGCTGGCCCACACCGGGATGGGGGCCTGCTACGCGGTGCTACTGGAAGGACGCAGGGTTGAGCATATTCACGTACATCACGGATATTTTGGATCGTGGATCGGGATGACGGCGGCACGGCTGCTGGGCGCGGGATTCAGCATGACGCTGCACGGGTCGGACTTGTTGCTGCACGGAGTATATCTCGATGCGAAGCTCAAGAGTTGCACGTTCTGCCTGACGGTGTCGGAGTATAACCGGCGTTACATTCTCGAGCATTATGCAGGAGTGGACGCTGCGAAAGTGGTAGTGGCGCGGCTGGGCGTAGAAGTGTCTGAGCGCGTGGTGCTCCCCGCCCCGACCCTGAGAAAGGAAGGTGAAGCGTTCAGGCTGCTCGCGGTGGGGCGACTGCATGTGGTGAAAGATCATGGGTTCCTGGTTCGGGCTTGCGAGCAACTTCAGTGCCGCAATGTGGGTTTTGAGTGCGCAATCGCGGGCGATGGACCCGAGCGGCGCAAGTTGGAATCTCTGATTCGAAAATGCGGCCTGGAAGAGCGAGTCAGTCTCCTGGGACACATGCCGCGCGAACGGATGGATTCGCTATATGACCAGACCGATGTGGTTGTGCTGACCAGCCGAAGCGAGGGGATTCCGCTGGTTCTGATGGAAGCCATGGCCCGCGGGAAGATCGTGCTCGCGCCGGCGATTACGGGGATTCCCGAGCTCGTGATTGCGGGCGAGACCGGATTCTTGTACGACGCCGGGTCGCTGGAGGGTTTTGTGGATCGCCTGCTCTTCATTCGTTCGCTCCTGACGCGTTCCTTGATGGAGGGCCCGGATCATTCTCGTCGCGGCAATGTTTATCCCGACAATGTGTCTGCGGCAGGGCGTTCGGGGGAATCGCGACTGGATTGGGTGCGGCATGCGGCCTGGTTGCAGATCTGGAATAACTTCAACCACAGCAGGAATCTGGAATCCTTCGGCGACTTGTTTATCCAGCGGCTGGCCCCGCAGACAGAGAGCGTTCCTCATGAGGATTTTGTACTGCAACAAATATAACTATCCCTTCAGCGGGACCGAGGTTTATCTGTTCGAATTGATGGAACTGATGCGGGCGCAGGGCCATGAGGTGGCGCTGTTTTCGATGGCCGATCCGCGTGGAGAGCCGACTCCATACGACCAGCACTTCGTGCCGCACATCGATTTCAAGGCGAAGTTGGGATGGTGGCAGAAAGCGAAGCGGGCGGGGCATGCCATCTACTCCACGGACGCCCGGCGGCGGATGAGGGCTATGATCGAGGACTTCCGGCCGGAGGTCGCCCATGTCCGAAATATCTATCACCATTTGTCGCCGTCGATCTTGTGGGAGTTGAAAGCGCAAGGCGTTCCCGTGTTGTATCACCTGAATGATTTCAAGCTGCTGTGCCCGAGCTATAACCTGGTCGCGCAGGGCGAGGCGTGCGAGGCGTGCAAGGGCGGCGAATTCTGGCATGCGATGAAGGTGCAGTGTTATCCGGGGCGGGGAGCGCAGATGACTCTGGCGGCTGAGGCTTATGTTCATCGTTGGCTGGGCACTTACAACAAGTGTGTTGACCGGTTCCTTGCGCCCAGCCGCTTCGTGCGCGACAAGTTCGTGGAACATGGATGGGATGGTGGCAAGTTTGAAGTGCTACAACATTTTCAAGAGATTCACAGCTTACGGGAGTCGAAGTGTGCGGATCGGCCGCTGCTGTATTTTGGCAGGCTGTCGGCAGAGAAGGGCATCGACGACTTGCTGCGGTCGATGCAGAAGGTTCCGCAGATGCGGCTGATTGTTGCTGGTGATGGACCCGAACGCGTGAAGCTCCGGGATTTGGCGGTTTCGCTGGGATTGTCGAATGTGGAGTTTGTTGGTCATGTGGGAAGTGCGGAGCGGGATTCGCTGATCGCCAAGTCGCAGTTCACCGTACTGCCTTCCCATGCGTACGAGACTCTGGGAAAGACCATTCTTGAGTCTTATGCCGAGGGGCGCGCGGTGGTGGCCTCGGACATGGGATCGAGACGGGAGTTGGTTGATCCGGGCGAGACCGGATTGCTGTATCGCACCGGCGATGTGAATCAACTGGCGGAGGCAATTCAGTCACTCGGGTCGAGGCCTGATTTGGCGGAAAAGATGGGACGCGCAGGATGGGAGAAAGTCCGCCAGGGGCACTCGGCGCGGGAACATTATCAGAAACTTCTCGGAGTGTATGAAGGCTTGGTAGCGCAAAGGAGGAATCGGAATGCGATCGCGGTCGTGAAGGGGGCACCGCGCCGGCATTCAGGGCCACCGTCTTGGAACGCGAGTTCGGCGGAGCAGAGACCACTCAGGATTGCGTTTATCGGCGGGCGAGGAGTGATCTCGAAATACAGCGGAATCGAGACCTACTACGAAGAAGTGGGGAAGCGTCTGGCGCAGATGGGACATGAAGTCACCGTCTATTGCCGAAACCACTTTACCCCGGCGCTGGCGGAATACAACGGCATGCGGCTGGTGCGGCTGCCCACGATCCGATCGAAGCACCTGGAAACTCTAGTTCATACGCTGTTGAGCACCACGCACGCCCTCACGCAAAAGTATGACGTGGTGCACTATCATGCGCTGGGGCCAGCGCTGTTTTCGTTTCTTCCACGGCTGCTGGGAAGAAAGACGACCGTGACGGTCCAGGGCCTGGACTGGCAGCGCAAGAAATGGGGACGTGTGGCTGCGGCGGTGCTGCGGCTGGGAGAGCGGGCGTCGGTGCACCTGCCTAGTGGGACGATGGTGGTGTCGCAGACTCTACAACGACGTTACCGCGAAACCCACGGGGCCGAAGTGTTCTATGTGCCGAACGGCGGAGTGCTGCGGGATCGGAGCGAGCCGAGGAAAATCCTGGAGTGGGGCCTCGATCCGGGGAAGTATGTACTGTTCCTGGGGAGATTTTCACCGGAGAAAGGCTGCCACCTGCTGGTCGAAGCGTTCGAACAGATCAAGACGGACGTGAAGTTGGTGATGGCCGGAGCATCGAGTTACTGTGACGATTACAGCCGAGAGTTGCGGACGCATGCCAGCGACCGCATCCGCATGCTCGACTGGGTTTCGGGCGAAACACTGGACGAACTGCTGACCAACGCAATGGTGTTTGTGTTGCCGTCGGATCTGGAGGGGCTGTCGCTGGCGCTGCTGGACGCCATGGGCGCAGGTCTGTGCGTGCTGTCGAGCGATGTTCCGGAAAACCGCGAAGTGGTCGACGGAGCCGGGTTCACTTTTCAGCGCGGCGATGCGGGGGACCTGGCGGACCGTTTGCGCTACTTGATCGCGAATCCCGCGGTGCGGGAGGCTGCGGGGAGAACGGCGAAGAAGCGAATCAAGGACCAGTATCAGTGGCAAAGGGTCGCCGAGGATATTGAGAAGGCCTACTTCAAGGTGATGGGATGGGAGCGAGCAAAAGCAGGCACGAAACCGAGCCGAAGCGTCGAGAATGCGGGAAACGCAGCTGAGCGGCGAGCTGGTTAGCGGGCGCTGCCAAGGCACTTTGGGCTGCGCAGCTGGAGTGAGAAATCGGCTGAGTCGCCCCTCACAGCCCTAACCAAGAGCATCGGGCGCGGGAGCGCCCAACACAATATGGTCAAGAAAATTGCACTCGCAACCGCATTGACGCTGGTCAGCCTGACGACGTTCGCCAAGGATCACAACGCCAACTATCAGGTCGGGACTTTCACAGCAACGCAACAGGTAAGTGACGGCTTCTATGAAGCGGCTTGTAACCTGACCGGCTGCACAACCCACAACGTTCACTATGTCGAGACGCCTGAAGGAGAGTATGCCATCGCTGCTCCCGTGTCCACAGGGGGTAGCATCCTTCTGGCCGTGCTGACAGACGGAAACGCCCCAGCCAACGTGCGCATCCAGTGGTTCATGGACGACCTAAACGAAGGCGACAAGGTGCTGTTCTACGCCAAGTGCAACAGGCACAACAATTGCACGTTTTGGATTCCCAAACCCGACAAGCCGGGGAAGGAATATATTACGAGTGGGTCTTTCCATCCCCGGGTCGCTAAGACCAACGCAACGCAGCTTTGTGGAACTGGTAAATTGTCCGCTGCTGTCGAGGCTCAAGTCTGCCCTAAGCGGTAACCGCTTACCAAAAGCGGCAGCCCACCGGAACATCGTGGGCTTTTGCTGGCGCTGCCCGCTTCACTGCCCAGTTTTACGCCATCTTGTATTGGGCCCGCCAGCGTTGGGCAGGGTTCAGCATGGCAGCGTTGTAGGCCGTAGAGACGCCGCTGTTCTCGCTCAGTATGCATTGATCGGCGTTGGCGGTAGACAGGACGGGGGCGACGCCCGTCCTTTTTAATTTACAATCAAACGCTGGCTTGCGAGGGCGCGCGGCGGTGCTCGACCCTCTAAAGAATAGCCACGCTTTGCATGCGAAATAATCTCTTGGTTACTGGGGGCGCGGGCTTTATTGGGTCCAATTTTCTTCTGCACGCGATGCGGGATGAGTCGGCATGGATCGTCAATCTGGACAAGCTGACGTACGCTGGGAACCTGCGCAATTTGGAGAGCGTCGCAAACAACGAACGCTATCAGTTCGTTCACGGTGACATTGGCGATCGTGGTCTGGTCCGGCAGTTGCTCGAAAAACATAAGCCCGCCTCCATCGTGCACTTCGCTGCGGAAAGCCATGTAGACCGCTCGATCCGGGGTCCGGAAGATTTTATTCGCACGAATGTCGACGGGACATTCGCACTGCTGGAAGAGACGCGGGCATACTGGAGGGCGCTTCCGGACGAAGAAAGAAAAATCTTCCGCTTCCTGCACGTTTCCACCGACGAAGTGTACGGCTCGCTGGGGCCGGACGATCCGCCGTTTAGCGAGAGCACGCCTTATGCGCCGAACAGCCCATATGCCGCGTCGAAAGCCGCGTCTGATCATCTGGTGCGCGCCTATCATCACACCTATGGGCTGCCCACGCTGACTACGAATTGCTCCAATAATTACGGGCCTTTTCAGTTTCCGGAGAAGCTGATTCCGCTGATGATTCTCAACGCGCGGGAAGGCAAACCTCTGCCGGTGTACGGCGATGGCAAGAATGTTCGCGACTGGCTTTATGTGGAAGACCATTGCGAAGCCATCGCGACCGTGCTGCGGGGCGGTCGCCCGGGAGAAACCTACAACATCGGAGGTTGGAATGAGAAGCCGAACCTCGAGATCGTGCGCGCGATCTGCGATCTCCTCGACGAGATGTCGCCGCGCGCGGCAGGGTCGCGCCGGGCACTGATTACGTTTGTGAAGGACCGGCCGGGACACGACCGCCGCTATGCGATGGACGCACGCAAGATCGAGCGCGAACTGGGCTGGAAGCCGAAGGCGACATTCGAAAGCGGAATTCGCCAGACGGTTCGCTGGTATCTCGAGCACGAGGCGTGGGTGCGCGACGTGACCAGCGGCAGCTACCGGCAGTGGGTAGCCACACACTATTCCGGATAGTCGCAGAAAAACTCGAAGGAAGACAGATCAATGCAAGAAAGCACGCGCTACAAAGGCATCATTCTGGCGGGAGGGTCGGGCACCCGACTGTATCCAGCGACGCAGGCGATGGGGAAGAGTCTGCTTCCTGTATACAACAAGCCCATGATTTATTACCCGCTGTGCACGCTGATGCTGGCGGGAATCCGCGACCTGCTGGTGATTTCCACGCCAGAGGACGCCCCCAAATTTCAGGCGCTGCTGCGGGATGGGAGCCAGTTCGGAATTCGTTTGCGCTATCAGGTACAGCTCAAGCCGGAGGGGATTGCGCAGGCGTTTTTGCTGGGGCAGGAGTTCCTGGACGGCAGTCCGTGCGCACTGGTGTTGGGCGACAACATTTTTTACGGGCACGATCTGGCGAAAGATCTCCGCGAGGCTGCGGGCAAAGTCCACGGGGCGCGAGTGTTCGCCTATCCGGTGCACGATCCGGAGCGCTATGGGGTGGTGGAGTTTGATGCCAAGGGGCGCGCGCTGAGTATTGAAGAGAAACCCAAAGAGCCAAAATCGCGCTATGCGGTTACTGGGCTTTATTTTTACGACGACCAGGTGGTGAAGATTGCGAAGTCGCTGCAGCCAAGCGCGCGCGGCGAATTGGAGATCACCGACGTCAACCGGGCCTATCTGAAGCAAGAGCAACTGGAAGTTGTGGTGATGGGACGCGGCATGGCGTGGCTGGACACGGGCACGCACGAATCGCTGATGGATGCGGCGCTCTATATTCAGGCAATCGAAAAAAGGCAGGGTCTGATGGTGGCGTGTCCGGAGGAAATCGCGTATCGCTCCGGCTATATTACGGCTGCGCAGGTTGAGCAGATTGGCAGCACCATGAAGAACAGCGGCTATGGCGCCTACCTGCTGCAGTTGTTGCGGGAAAAAGTGTTCTGACCACGCGAGTTTCCAATCACAGCAAGGAAAAGTGAAAATGAAAGTGATGATCCTTGGAGCCTCGGGCCTTCTGGGCAAGGCGCTCATGCGCGAGTGGCGCGGAGACGACGTTCTGGGCCTGGGATCGAAGGATGCAGATATTCGTGATGCAAGCAAGGTTCAGGAGGTAGTGAAGAAAGCCCGCCCCGACTGGATTGTGCTGGCCGCGGCTTACACCGATGTGGACGGCTGCGAGACTCATCCCGACCTGGCATTTGCGGTGAATCGTGACGGGCCCGCGAATGTAGCCCAGGCCGCAAAACGGATCGGCGCAAGCCTCCTGTTTCTCAGCTCCGATTATGTATTCGACGGAACGAAAACTTTGCCGTATGAAACGCAGGATGCGCGGAATCCGCAGAGCGTTTATGGCCGGTCGAAGGCGGAGGCGGAAGTCCGGTTGCTGGACGTGCTGCCGGAGTGCTGCATCGCGCGGACCTCATGGCTGTTTGGGACGGGCGGGAAGTGTTTTCCGGATACCATTCTGAAACTTGCAGCGAGTCGGTCAACGTTGGACGTGGTCAATGATCAGCGTGGCTGCCCGACGTACTCTGTGGATCTGGCGAGGGCGATCATCGGGCTGTGCCGCAACCAAGCCAGTGGAATTGTGCATGTTACGAACTCCGGAGATTGCTCGTGGTTTGAGTTCGCGCAAGAAATCGTAAAGAGCGCGGGACTTGCCACCGAAGTGCGTCCGGTTAGCAGTCAGCAAATGGAGCGTCCGGCGCCGCGTCCGGCGTATTCCGTTCTGTCGCCGAAAAGCCTGCAACAATATGGAATTGCCATGCCTGCGTGGCAGGATGCGCTGCAGCGATATTTGCAGCAACGGAAAAGCTGAGGGCTCTGCATGCCCGTTGCTTCGTCTCGCTCGGGGCTGCTACGATGCGGCGGGGTTCCCGGCCATTGAAGTCCATCCAGAATTACATCGACGGTCAATTCGTACGCGGGAAGCGGGAGTTCGCCGACGTGAACCCGGCAGACGGCAGCGTGATCGCTCAGGTCACGGAAGCGGATGCGTCTCTCGTCGATGATGCCGTGCGGGCCGCGGGCAAGGCCTTGCGAGGCGAGTGGGGTCGGCTGGGGATCCGCGAACGCTCTGTCCGGTTGATTCGAGTGGCGGAGGTGATCGAGGCAAGGTTCGATTCCTTCGTGGCGGCGGAAGTGGCCGACACGGGCAAGCCGGTGGCGCTGGCTTCCAGGCTGGATGTTCCGCGTGCGGCGGCGAATTTTCGTGCCTTCGCTGACTTGATCAAAACGACAGGCCTGGAATCTTTTCAGACAGAAATTCCGGATGGCAAAGGCTCGCTGAGTCATCCTCTGAGCTACGCTCTGAACTATGCCGTGCGCAAGCCGCTCGGCGTTGTGGGGATCATCACTCCGTGGAACCTTCCCCTATTATTGCTGACGTGGAAAGTTGCGCCGGCGCTGGTATGCGGCAATACGGTAGTGGTGAAACCTTCTGAGGAAACTCCGGCGACCGCGACGTTGCTCGCCGAGGCGATGAAAGAAGCCGGTGTCCCGAACGGAGTGTATAACGTGGTCCATGGGTTCGGGCCGGATTCGGCGGGCGAGTTTCTGACGCAGCATCCCGATGTAAATGCAGTGACTTTTACCGGCGAGTCGCAGACCGGAGCCTCGATCATGAAGACGGTCGCGACCACGGTGAAACCAGTTTCATTTGAGCTCGGTGGAAAGAACGCTGCGATCATATTCGCCGACTGTGATTTTGAAGAGGCGGTGAATGGAGTCAGCGAGGCCGTATTTCTCAACACTGGGCAAGTGTGCCTGTCTACCGAGCGGGTTTACGTGGAACGCACGATTTTTGACCGTTTTGTGGCAGCGTTGAAGAGCAAAGCAGAGAGTCTGCGGATCGGATCTCCGCTGGAGACGACCACGGACCTTGGGCCGCTGATTTCATTGCAGCATCGCGAGAAAGTGCTCTCGTATTACCGGCTCGCGCGCGAGGAAGGAGCGGGGCTGGTGACGGGAGGCGGCGTTCCCGAGTTCGGCAGTGCGCTGGACAAAGGCTTTTACGTGCAGCCGACGATTTATACTGGCTTGCCGGAGTCGGCGCGCTGCGTGAAGGAAGAAATATTCGGGCCAGTATGTCATGTTGCTCCCTTCAATACGGAAGAGGAAGCGGTGAGTCTCGCCAACGACACGAAATACGGACTGGCGGCATCGATTTGGACGATGAACTTAAAGCGCGGCCACAGGGTGGCGCAGCAGATGAAGGTGGGTATCACGTGGGTGAATTGCTGGTTCCTGCGGGACCTGCGTACGCCGTTTGGCGGCGCGGGGCTTTCCGGGATCGGCCGCGAAGGCGGACTGCATTCGCTGAATTTTTATTCAGAACTGAATAATATTTGTATCCGGCTGTGAGGGCTTCGGTGAAAACCGGCGGACTCGCAAGATGAGGAAGATCGAAAGCAAAGTGATTGCAGGTAGGGCGCAGCCGCGCGGAAAATATCCGCACGTCAAGCGTGCCGGCGACTTTATCTTTGTGTCGGGGACGAGCGCCCGGCGCGCTAACAACACGATTGCCGGAGCAGAGATCGATGAGCTGGGCACTACGCATCTCGATATTCGGGTCCAGACCAAGGCTGTTCTCGAGAACGTGCGCGAGATTCTGAACAATGTCGGTGCACGCCTCGAAGACGTCGTGGAAGTGACCACATACCTTGTAAACATGAATGATTTCGCGGGTTACAACGAAGTGTATGGCGAGTGCTTCGGCTACGATGGGCCGGCGCGAACGACCGTGGCCGTGCATCAACTGCCACATCCGCACTTACTGATCGAGATCCGGGCGATGGCGTACAAACCGGAGAAATGAACAAAGGGAGGCGCGATGCCGTCCATCAAGAACCTCAAGGCGTTCAACTTTCATGCCTGGATCGAAGAGAACAAAGAAAAATTCAAACCGCCAGTGGGCAACGCGCAAGTGTGGGAGGATGGCGAGATGATGGTGACGGTGGTTGGAGGTCCCAACCATCGGCGCGATTATCACGACGATCCGACCGAAGAGTTTTTCTACCAGTTAAAGGGCAACATTTTTCTTCGCCTCATGGAGACTCCGGGGAAGCCGCCGCTGGAGATTCCAATTAACGAGGGCGAGATTTTTCTACTGCCGAAGCACATGCGGCATTCACCGCAGAGACTGCAAGAGGGAACTATCGGCGTGGTCGTAGAGATGCCGCGACCGGAGGGCGCTCTCGATGGATTTGAGTGGTATTGCCAGAATTGTCATCAGTTATTGCATCGCGCGGAAGTGAAACTGAAGAGCATCGTGCGAGATTTACCGCCGCTGTTCGAGCAGTTCTACAGCAACGAGAGCCTGCGCAAATGCAAGAGCTGTGGCGCGGTGCATCCGGGCAAGTAGTAAAAATGCCAGTCATCGATATCCATAATCATTTCTTTCCGCGCGCGTGGCCAGATCTGGCGGCGCGCTACGGCACTCCTGACTGGCCATGGATCAAGCACACTGAGGCGGGAAAGGCGGAGATCATAGTGGGCGACCGCTTCTTCCGCCAGATCTACTCCGCTTGCTGGGATCCCGAGGTGCGTCTGAGCGAAATGGATCGCGACGGAATTGAGATGCAGGTTCTCTCGGCCACGCCGGTGTTGTTCGCATACGACCGTCCCGTGGAACACGCGCTCGATTGTGCACGATTATTCAATGATGCGGCGCTGGAACTGTGCGCACAGGGGAAGGGCCGGCTGAAGTCGTTGTGTCAGGTTCCGCTGCAGGATATTGAAGCGTCGTGTAAGGAACTGAGTCGATGCATGCGCGCGGGCCATCTTGGAGTGCAGATCGGCAATCACGTGGGAGAGAAAAATCTTGACGATCCCGGCCTCGTGACTTTTCTTCAGCACTGCGCGGATGAGGGCGCGGCGGTGCTGGTGCATCCGTGGGACATGTTGGCGCCGCAGCGCATGCCGAAATACATGATGCCTTGGACCGTGGGTATGCCGGCCGAGACGCAGCTTGGCATTGTTGCGATGATCCTGGGCGGAGCGTTCGACAAGTTGCCACAGAACCTGCGAATTTGTTTTGCGCATGGTGGAGGAAGTTTTGCGTTTCTGCTGGGGCGGCTAGAGAATGCCTGGCAACATCATCCGGTCGCGCACGGCGTATGTGAGTTGCCACCGAGCCAATACTTGAATCGCTTCTACGTCGATTCGGCGGTGTTCGACGAGCGAGCGCTGCAGTTTCTGGTGGGAACCATGGGAACGGAGCGCGTGATGCTGGGGTCGGACTATCCCTTTCCGCTAGGTGAACATCGTGTGGGGACGTTGATTCGATCGAGTCACTTGACTGCGTCGGCAAAGGAGCGCCTGCTGGGAGGTAATGCGGAGGTGTTTCTCGGTCTCCGCGAGGCGAGCACCGTTGGTCGGGAAAAAGCGGCTGCACACGACGGAAAACCGATCGTGCCGCAGGACGAGCAGTTGACCTACAGTTCGTATCTCAAAGTTCCAGAGCTGCTGAAGCTGCAAGAATCACAGTCTTCTCCGCCGCATCATGATGAACTGTTGTTTATCATCGTGCACCAGACTTACGAACTGTGGTTCAAGGAGTTGCTGCACGATCTGGATGCGGTGGTTGCGAACTTGCGGGCGGCGGGGGCGAATCCGAAATCACGCGACGAGGTCTACGAAGCGGCTCGACTGCTGCGCCGCTGCACGGAAATTACGCGCGTGCTGGTCGAGCAATTCACCATCCTGGAAACGATGTTGCCCACGCATTTTCTTGCGTTTCGTGGCAAGCTGGAGCCGGCCAGCGGTTTTCAATCGGAACAGTTTCGCGAGCTGGAATTCTTGTGCGGACTGAAAGACGAGAAAATGTTGCGCTACCACCGGCCCACGCCGGAAGCGCATGCGTTGCTGGAACGGAGACTGCGTGAGCCTTCGCTGCACGACGCCCTCTTCAGCGCATTGACGGCCATGGGCAAGTTGCAGCTCGATGACCACGCGACCGAGCGCGAGCGATTCGACGCGCGCGCCCGGGCAATCCTCGCGCTTTACCGGGATGAACGCAGTCATCGGGACTGGATTGACGTTTGCGAACGGCTCACGGAATTCGATGAACTCGTAGTCAGCTGGAGATTGCGGCACATTCAGCTGGTGGAGCGCGTGATTGGTGTGCGCATGGGAACCGGCGGCAGTGCGGGGTCTTCCTACTTGAAGCTCACGCTGGATAAGAAATTTTTCCCGGAGTTGTGGGAGGCACGGACGCTGCTGACGGAGTAGCCTGATCGATTTGACCGCGGAGTCCGCCTGTCCTTTTCTTCATGACTGCTAAAGCCGAGACTGTCTCGCTGATTGGCGCCGGGCTCACCGGGCCGCTGCTGGGCCTGGGCCTGGTCAAGCGCGGCTTCCGCGTGGAGATCTACGAGAGACGGCAGGATATGCGGCGTGTCCGGATGAGCGCCGGGCGCTCGATTAACCTGGCACTGTCGACACGCGGCATTCACGCTCTCGCCGGAGCCGGGCTGTGGGATGGGATGCGCAAGATTGTCATTCCGATGAAGGGGAGAATGATGCACTCGGCCACGTCTGCCCTCACGTTTCAACCGTATGGTAAGGATGAGTCTGAGGTCATCTACTCGATTTCCCGTGGGGAATTAAATGTTGCGCTGATGAATGCAGCGGAAGAACAAGGAGTGAATATCTGCTTCCAACGACGCTGCACGGGGATTGATCTCAAGAGGGGTACGCTTCGGTTGCGGGATGAGCAGACTGGGGAGGAGACGGCGGTTGAGACGAACGTGACAATCGGGTGTGATGGTTCGGCGTCCGCGGTTCGCGGAGAAATGCTGAAGCTGTCCCGCTTCAACTTCTCGCAACAGTATTTGAACTATGGATACAAAGAACTAACCATTCCGGCCGGCCCGGGCGGAAAGCACGCGCTGGAAACGAATGCGCTGCACATCTGGCCGCGCGGTAACTACATGCTGATCGCGCTTCCCAATATCGACGGGACATTTGCCTGCATTTTATTTCTGCCGTTTGAGGGGCCCGACGGCTTTGCCCGGTTGAGCGCGCCTTCGGATGTAGTCGGGTTTTTCGAGTTGCGCTTTCCGGATGCGACTCCTCTCATGCCGGATCTGACTGAAAACTTTGTCGCCAATCCCACGGGCGCAATGGTGACCATCAAGTGCTCGCCGTGGCAGGTTGCCGGGCGGGTCTTGCTGCTGGGGGATGCGGCGCATGCGATTGTTCCTTTCTTTGGCCAGGGAATCAATTGCGGATTTGAAGACTGCACTTGCCTGCTGGAATTGCTCGACCGGCACGGAGCCGACTGGCCGCGGGTTTTCAGCGAGTTCGAGGACGCTCGGAAACTCAACACCGATGCGATAGCCGATCTGGCCGTGGAGAATTTTGTCGAGATGAGAGATCGTGTGGCCGATCCGCGATTTCTGTTGCGCAAGAAGGTTGAGCTGGCGCTGGAGGGGAAGTATCCGCAGCTGTTTGTGCCCAAGTACGCGATGGTGGCGTTTCATCGCGTTCCGTACGCGACTGCACTACGCCGTGGACAGGTGCAGGATCGCATGCTCGCGGAACTTTGTGATCCAATCGAACGAGTGGAAGAGCTTGACTGGAGCAAGGCCGACAGGTTGATTCGCCGTGAGCTAACACCGCTGGAGCTCCTCTCGTGACCGGCGGGGCGTTTCAGGCCGGCGAGGACTTTGCGGTTGCGATGGATGCCCGCGATCCACTGGCGCATTTTCGTGAGCGCTTCTACTTTCCAAAAACAAAGACGGGTGACGATTGCATCTATCTGTGTGGTCATTCACTTGGGCTGCAGCCAAAGACCGCGCTTTCCTATCTTGATCAGGAACTCCGAGACTGGGCGCAACTAGGTGTGGAAGGACATTTTCACGCGAAGAACCCATGGATGCCTTATCACCGGCTGCTTACGCAGCAGACTTCCGAGTTGGTTGGCGCGCAACCGGCGGAAGTCGTGGTGATGAATTCCCTGACGGTAAACCTGCACCTGATGATGACGTCGTTCTACCGGCCTACGAAAGAGAGACACAAGATTCTGGTCGAGCGGGGAGCTTTTCCTTCGGATCAATACGCGGTGAGTTCACAAATCCACTTTCACGGCCTTGACCCAGCCTTGTCACTGCTGGAACTCACCCCTCGCGACGGGGAGGCCTGCATGCGCGACGAGGATATCGAATCATTCATAGGCCGCGAAGGAGATTCGATTGCGCTGATCTTGCTCGGGGGGCTGAACTACGCCACTGGACAAGCCTTCGACATGGAGGGAATCACGAAGGCGGGGCAACGCAAGGGATGCGTAGTGGGACTTGACCTGGCCCATGCCGCGGGAAACGTGATGCTTCGGCTTCACGACTGGGGCCCGGACTTCGCGGTATGGTGCAGTTACAAGTATTTGAACGGTGGCCCGGGTTGCGTTGCCGGATGTTTTGTCCACGAGCGCCACGCACGCGCCTGGGAACTGCCGCGCTTCGCAGGATGGTGGGGGCACGATGAAGAAAAACGTTTCCAGATGGGGCCGGAGTTTCATCCGATGGCGGGAGCGGAAGGATGGCAATTGAGCAATCCTCCGATTCTGGCGCTGGCGCCACTGCGCGCCTCGATGGAGATTTTTGCGGAGGCCGGCATGGAACGCTTGCGCGCCAAGAGCGTGTCGCTCGCGGGATACATGGAATTCTTGCTTGGCCTTCACCCTTCTTCGACGTTGAAGTTTTCCATCATCACGCCACGGGAGCAGGAGCGAAGAGGCGCTCAGCTTTCCATCCGACTGCCCGGCGCGGGCCGCAAGCTGTGCGACCGATTAGCGGCGGCGGGAGTGATTGGAGACTGGCGTGAACCGGACACTTTCCGGATCGCGGCGGTGCCGCTATACAGCTCATATCAGGATGTTTACCGTTTTGTGCAGCGTTTCTGGGCTGCCCTTTCGTAAGCTAGGTAACCGCTTCAGTCTCGCTCCGAGAGGTTACTCCGGTAATACGTTAGAGTGCTCTAGTGCCCATACAATTTAAGCGTGAGGAATTCTCCGCTCCAGCACGCCCGGAGGTGGACGGCCATCGTGTGCGCCGTGGTCTGCGTTCATGTCTTTCTGTCGGTTCTGGCGCGACGCGGATTTGCTCTCACAGCTTTTGGCGACATTCTGCAAAATGTGCTTCTGCTGGGCGCAACCACCGCGCTTCTGATCAACGCGAAAACCGCTACCCCGAAGGCACGGCTATTCTGGGCGCTGATGGGCCTGGGCCTCGGGATGTGGCTGACTTCGCAGATCATGTGGACCTATTTCGAGGTCTACTTGCGGCATGAGGCGCCGAATCCATTCGTCGGAGACGTAATTCTTTTCCTGCATATTGTTCCGATGATGGCTGCGGTGGCGCTCCAACCGCATGTGCAACAGGACGATCGCTCGATACGATCTGGAACGCTCGATTTCGCGCTCCTGCTGACGTGGTGGCTGTTTCTGTATCTCTTCATCGTGATTCCATGGCAGTACGTGGACCTCGCGGAGACGGTGTACGGCAGGAGCTTCGATCTGCTCTATGTCAGCGAAGAACTTGTGCTGGCGGCCGGACTTTTGCTGGTGTGGCGGCGAAGCCGCGGGGCGTGGCGCAGAATCTATTTTCATCTTTTCGCAGCGACATTGCTCTACTGCGTTGCTTCGCTCATGGCCAGCGAGGCAATCGACCTGCATCTCTATTACACGGGCAGCCTGTTCGATGTGCCGCTAGTAGCGAGCATGGCATGGTTTGTCCGTATCGGCTTCATGCCGCTCGAAGCCCCGACGCAGGATCCCCTCGAAGAGGCTGCACCTCGCAACTACGGAATTTGGAAAGCGCGTCTGGCCATGGTGGCTGTATTCATTACGCCACTCATGATGGCATGGGCGCAGTTCGGCGGACATGCGCCGCAGAACGTTCGCACCTACCGGCTGCTCTTGACCGTGGCAGTCATGATCGTGATGGGCGCGCTCGTCTTTCTCAAACAGCACTTGCTGGATCAGGAATTGCTCAGCCTGTTGCGATTGTCACGGCACAACCTGGATGAAATGTGCAGGCTCAAAGACGAACTGGAGAATAAGGAGCATTCGCTGCGGTGGCATAGTCTGGAACTGCAGCGGAAGAACCTGGAACTGCAGGAAATTTCTTTCACGGATGTGCTGACGGGAGTGTGGAATAGGCGTTATCTCGAAGAGATCCTCACCGCCGAGGCCGGGCAGGTTCTGCGAAATTACCAGCGAGCGCGGGGAAGTGACATTCGGAAGATGGATCATCGCGACCTGGTTTTCATCATGGTCGACATGGATTTCTTCAAGGAAGTCAACGACCGGCACGGTCATCCCAAGGGAGACCGGCTGCTGCAACTGGTGGCGCAAAGGCTCTCCACGGTAGTGCGCAAGTCTGACGTGCTGGTGCGCTGGGGCGGAGAGGAGTTCCTGATCATGAGCCGTTCGACCGATCCCTCGGGTACGCCGGCATTCTGCAGCCGCATTCTGGAAGTGATAGCGTCGGAACCGTTCGATCTGGGCCACGGAGTCACAGTGCGAAAGACCTGCTCCGTGGGGTGGTCGGCTTATCCCTGGAGCCGGAGCGCGTATGAGGCCATTTGTGCCGAGGAGTCGATTGCGCTCGCGGACGCAGCCTTGTATCGGGCTAAGGCATTTGGCAGAAATCTGGGAGTGGGGATCGTGGCGACGGATGCCGCCGGGCAAGATCCTGAAGCCATTGATCTGGTTTCAGTGTGTCAGGGGAATCCCCCGCTCGCACGAACCATAAGGACCGAGTGCCCAGGATTCGGGGACGTTCCGCAAATCGATCTTGAGGGTGCGGAAGCCGAAGTTGCGAACCCGGTCGACAAGAGCATCCCCTAACGCTTCCCTGAGCATGTAATCTCTAAGTGAACGTTCTTCGACCAAGGCGCTTGACCTCCACGGGCGCGTTGACTACATTGAGTAGCCGGCCTCAAGGCTGCCGAGGCGCAATCACTCATGAATGCAAAAACTCCTTCGCGCAAGACGGGCCTTCGCCAGAAGGCACAACTCATGTCCGCATCCGAAATTGAGCGCACGCTGGTGCGACTCGCGTACGAGATCGTGGAAAAAAATGACGGGGTCGAAAGTCTGGGGCTGGTCGGAATTCGCCGCCGCGGAGTTCCACTCGCGGAACGACTGGGCAAGATCATCACACGCATCGAAAGCGCCAAAGTGCCGGTAGGGACTCTGGACATTACGTTTTACCGCGACGATCTCTCGACGCTTGGACCCAAGCCGGTGGTGCAGGAAAAAGAGATTGGATTTGATATCGAGGATAAGAACATTGTGCTGGTCGATGACGTCCTGTACACCGGCCGGACCACGCGGGCTGCGCTGGACGCGCTTTTTTCCCACGGCAGGCCGCGACGCGTGCAACTATGCGTGCTGATTGACCGTGGACACCGGGAAATTCCCGTCGAGGCGACCTTCGTCGGACGGAATGTGCAGACCACGGCAAACGAAGTCATCGAGGTCAAGCTGACTGAGATCGATGAGGCAGAGAAGGTTCTGCTGATGGAAAGATAGTCCCGTGGAACCCCGGCCCCGGAGGCCTCCGTCCGGGGTGGCAGCGCCACGGGTTTCTGTTTTGATCCCGAGCCTACAGTTGTGCCACTGCCTGGGCGGGCCCTCCGACTTCGCTCAGGGCAAGCTGCGTCTGCTCCTCAACGGGCTAATTGACCAACATCGATTGACCCACATCGCTACGCGATTCTCGTGCACACCGCCTTGGTTTGTGTGTAGAGGTTGAGAGCATCGTGTCCCATTTCGCGGCCCCAGCCGGACTGCTTGTACCCTCCGAAGGGCAGCGCCGCGTCGAAGATGTTGTAGCAGTTGATCCAGACGGTTCCAGCCCGAAGCTGTTCCGCCACGCGATGCGCCTTGCCGATGTCGCGCGTCCAGACGGCAGCGGCCAGGCCATAGTCACTGTTGTTGGCGCGAGGAATAATTTCCTCCGGGTTGTTAAATGGCATCGCCGTCACCACGGGTCCGAAAATCTCTTCGCGCACGACTTTCATGTTTTCCTGCGTGTTAACGAGCACCGTCGGTTCGACGAAGTATCCGCTATCGCCAGCCTTGTGGCCGCCAGCGATCGCTTTCGCGCCCTCCGAGAATCCGGCTTCCAGGTATCCGCAAACACGATTCAGTTGCTCTTCTGAGACCAGCGGGCCCATCTGGGAGGTGGGATCAAGTCCCGAGCCGACTTTAATTTTTCGGGCCTGATCCGCGACGCCCTCGACGACCTGATCGAAGATCGATTTTTCCACATACAGCCGCGAACCGGCACAGCAGCACTGGCCGTGGTTGAAGAAGATGGCGCTGGCAGCGCCGGGAATCGCGGCGTCGAGATCGGCGTCTTTGAATACCACGTTGGGAGACTTGCCGCCCAACTCCAGGGAGACTTTCTTCAGGTTGCCGGTGGCAGCGTGGACGATCAGCTTGCCGACTTCGGTCGATCCAGTGAAGGCGATCTTGTCGACGTCGGGATGGGCGGCCAGCGCGGCTCCTGCCGTCTCGCCATAGCCCGGGACCACATTGACCACGCCTTCAGGAAAACCAGCTTCCATGATGAGTTCGCCGAGCCGCAGAGCGGAGAGCGGAGTTTGCTCGGCGGGTTTCAGCACGACCGTGCAACCGGTGGCCAGCGCGGGACCAAGTTTCCATGCGGCCATCAGCAGCGGGAAATTCCACGGGATGATTTGTCCGACAACTCCGACCGGCTCGCGCAGCGTGTACGCGAGATACTTCGCACCGGGCGTGTACGGAACCGAGAGAGGAATGGTGTTGCCCTCGATCTTGGTAGCCCATCCCGCCATGTAGCGGAACAGGTCAACTGCGAGTGGGACATCTGCGGCTTTGGCAATGTTGAGCGGCTTGCCGTTGTCGAGGCTCTCGATGTAGCCGAACTCCTCGGTATGTTGTTCGAGCAAGTCGGCGAGTTTCCAGATCAGACGGCCGCGTTCGGACGCGGTCAGGCGCCGCCAGGGGCCGTTATCAAAGGCGTTGCGAGCGGCTCGCACGGCTTGGTCGATGTCCTCACGATCGCCTTCCGCGACCCGAGCGAGAACTTCACCGGTGGCGGGATTATACGTGGGGAAAGTCTTGCCCGACGCGGCATTCACCCACTTGCCGTTGATCAGCATTTTTCGTGGTTTATCGATGAACTCCGCGACCTGCGGATGAATTTGCGGGGAAACTGCGATGCCCATACGTCCTCCTTGGTCTGACAAACGTGGTCAAACAAGTACTTGCAAGAGAGCTCGAGAAGAGCTAATGATGCCGGGCGAATGAAAGCGGACCGAGGTATGCTAGCGCCGGGCTGCGACAAATGCAATGGCCGGCGCGAAAGTCGGCGAAGCTACTCGCCGTACGGCACCCATATGTTTTTCACCTGAGTAGCGTGCTCGAGGAACCAGCGTCCCTCCCCCTGTTTTGGATTGAACCAATCGATAACGCGGCCCTCGTTCGTCCATACCTGCTTCAGGTTTCCGGTCGACATTGCCTTCGCGGCGGCGACGATCGTTTCGCCTCCATAACACCAAATGGCGTCGACGTCGTCGTGTTCCGCGAGTGTCTTTAATAGCTCTGATGCGTGGCCCGTCACAATGTTCACGGCGCCACCCGACAGATCGCTGGTGTCGAAGAGTTGATAGAGGTCGCCGGTTATGAGCGGAAATTTTTCCGAAGGAACTGCGATTACCGTGTTGCCCACCGCCAGCAGGGGCAGCACAAGCGACAGGAAACCCAGCAGAGGCGCGTCGGCCGGGCAGATGACGCCAACGGTTCCAATCGGTTCGTTCATTGCGATTGCGATATTGCGGAACGGCGGATTATGAACGGCGCCGTCGAACTTATCGGCCCACGCGGCGTACGAAAAGATGCGCTCGATGCCGAGTTGGACTTCCGCTGCGGCTTGCTTCTCACCAACAGCCGCTGCAAGTCGATCGACGACCTGGCCCTCGCGCTGTGAAAGGTTTTCGGCGCAGTAATAAAGAACCTGGGCGCGATTATGCGCCGTAGCCTTAGCCCACGGTTCTGCCTTGCGAGCCGCTTCCACGGCGTTGCGGATGTCCTTACGATTGCCGAGCGGAGCTTCGCCCAATAGGTGGCCATCGGGTGAACGCACTTCCATGCTGTAGCCGGAGTCGGGACGCGCCTGCTTGCCTCCGATATAGAGTTTGACGGTGCGGTCGATCGCAGGCGCGCTGCCGTCTGGCTTCTCTTCACCTTCGGATACCTGGACCGCAGCGGCACCGTTCACGGCGGGCAACGCGGGAGCGTGCTTGAACCACGCCGGCTCGATGTATTCGAGCAAACCCTCGCGCCCGCCCTCGCGGCCGTATCCACTCTCGCGGTATCCGCCAAAACCGCAAGCCGCGTCAAACATATTCGTGCAATTCACCCAAACGACGCCGGCCTTGAGCTGCGCAGCCACATGTAGAGCGACATTGATGTTCTCGCTCCACACGCACGAGGCCAAGCCATAGACCGTGTTGTTGGCCAACTCCACGGCTTCCTTCGGAGTGCGGAAAGTCATGGCCGCGAGAACCGGACCGAAAATTTCCTGTTGAGCGACGATCGAAGTGGGATGCACATTGGTGAGGATCGTCGGCGGATAATAAAAGCCGCGCGAGGGCAACACAACTTGGGGTTGCCAGCAGGTTGCTCCTTCCGCGACCCCCTGCGCCACCATGCGCTCGATGCGATCCAGTTGCACGCGCGCGACGATCGCGCCGATGTCAATCGCCTTGTCCAGAGGCGCGCCGATGCGCAACGTGCTCATGCGGTCGCGAATCTTCGATATCAATGTTTCGGCGATGCTCTCCTGCATCAGCAGCCGCGAGCCTGCGCAACACACTTGGCCCTGGTTGAACCAGATACCGTCAACCAGGCCCTCGACCGCGCTGTCGAGGTCGGCATCTTCGAAGATGATGAATGGAGATTTTCCTCCCAGCTCCAGTGATAGGCGTTTGTGGCTGGCGGCGGTCGCGCTGCGGATGGCGCGTCCAACTTCGGTTGATCCGGTGAACGCAATTTTATCGACATCAGGATGCTTGACCAGCGCTTCGCCGGTTGAGCCATCGCCGGTAACGATGTTGACGACACCCCCGGGCAGGCCTGCTTCCTGACATATTTCGGCGAACACGAGCGCGGTGAGCGGAGTAAACTCGGCGGGCTTCAAAACCACCGTGTTTCCAGTCGCAAGAGCCGGCGCAATCTTCCACGCCAGCATCAGCAGCGGAAAATTCCAGGGAATGATTTGACCCACGACCCCGCACGGTTCGCAGTCAGGAAACTCCTGATCGAGTAACTGTGCCCAGCCGGCGTGGTAGTAGAAATGCCGCGCGACCAGTGGAATGTCGATGTCGCGGCTCTCGCGGATGGGTTTGCCGTTGTCCATGGTTTCGAGAACGGCGAGAAGTCGCGAGTGTTTTTGCACGAGGCGCGCGAGCGAGTAGAGATAACGCGCCCTGGCGTGTGGAGTAATGGCGCGCCATTTCGGAGAAGCGGCGCGCGCTGCTCGAACGGCTGCGTCGACGTCAGCGATACCGCCTTGCGCGATGGCAGCTAATTTCTCGCCGTTCGAGGGATCGAGCGTGTCGAAATATTCTCCGCCCGCGGGTGCGTGCGACGCTCCGCCGATGAAGTGTCCAAGACGCCGGCCGTGGCGCTCCAGCCATGCTTCCGCCTCTCTGGAATCTTCGGGGGCGGGTCCGTACTCCATGCTGACGAATTTCTCGGCAATACTCATCGGATTGGGCTCGCTTCGCTCATCTGATCACAACCCTCCGCGCGTGTTCTCGCTATGCAATCGGATGACGGTATTCGGCAGAGTAGCGCCCGGTTGCATTGTGCTCCAGTTGTCGCTCGATATCGCCCAACAAACTACTTGCACCGAAGCGGAAAAGTTCTGCGCGCATCCACGACAAGCCGAGTTCTTCCTTCATCATTGCCAGCCAGTCGATGGATTGCTTGGCGGTGCGAATTCCGCCGGCCGGCTTGAAGCCAACAGCCATGCCAGTTTGCTGCGCGTACTCTCGGATGGCGCGAACCATGACCAGGCTTACCGGGAGCGTGGCGTTGGTCGGCTCTTTGCCCGTAGAAGTTTTGATGAAATCCGCTCCCGCCATCATGGCGACGAAACTGGCGCGCGCCACATTGCGAAAAGTCAGCAAATCACCCGTGCCCAGGATCACCTTCATGTGAGCCGCGCCGCAGGCTTGTTTGAAAGTCGCGATCTCGTCGTAGAGCGCCTGCCAACGCGCGCCGAAAACATGGGCGCGAGTGATGACTACGTCGATCTCATTCGCTCCCGCCTCCACCGATCGGCGAATTTCCGCGACTCGCTCGGCGAGTGGAGACAGGCCGGCGGGAAATCCGGTGGAAACTGCCGCGACGCGAACACCGCTTCCCTCCAGCGCATGCAGCGCAGTTTCGATGAAGGTGTGATAGACGCAGACGGCGCCCGCTTTTATGCTGAGGTCTTCGATGCCGAGCTTCTGAACAAGATCCTGCTGGATGGGTTGACGCGCTTTCGCGCACAGTCGCCGCACGCGTTCGTCCGTGTCGTCCCCGGAAAGCGTGGTCAAGTCCATGCACGAAATCGCGCGCAGAAGCCATGCTGCCTGCCATTCTTTCTTAACGGTCCGGCGAGCGACCTCCGTCTGGGCGCGACGCTCTACCGCACTCGTGTTCACGCGAACTTCGTGCACCCAATTGAGGTCGAGAGGAATCCCCGAGTTCGAAAGGAGTGAGCGACCGGCGAGAGTGGCAATGGTTTGCGACGGGTGCAGATCACTGAACGCATTCTCGCCCGCTGACTTGCGAGCGGCGGGATAATCGCGATCGACCGACATTGAAGCTTTGCCTTCCAAACAATCCCTGAGAGTATTTGTAATTGTACGGCAGAGAATCTTAACAAGGCGAATTCGACTGACCGGGTGCTGGCCGTGTCCGGTTCCTCGCAAGAAAAGCGCGTACCCATCGGAGAGGGTTTACAATGACGCACGATTCGACGATTGCGGCGCAGCAGTTCGCCTGTGCTTGCCTTGATTTACTTGATCTCTATGCCCAGGAAGAAAGTTTCAGCGGACGAGCGGAAAAAGCTGGAGCAAGCAGCTATCAAAGTTATGGAGCACGCGCATGCTCCCTACTCGAAGTTCCGCGTAGGGGCTGCGATCCTGTTGACTAACGGCAAGATGTTTGCTGGCTGTAATGTGGAAAACGCCTCCTACGGAATGACCAATTGCGCGGAGCGAACCGCGATCTTCTCCGCCGTCGCCGAACTGGGCCCTAAGATTGAGATTCAGGCAGTAGCTGTAGCCAATGATCACGCCGTCGCATGTTCGCCGTGCGGCGCGTGCCGCCAGGTGATCTATGAATTTGGCCCGGACGCAATCATATTCTTTCAAGGCGCCGCCGGGCCCAAACAAGCGCACATCACCGAACTTCTTCCGGAAGGATTCCGCTTACGGTGAGCCCTTCCACATCTATGACGCAAACCTTCCGAGCGATCGACGTCATCCGCAAGAAGAGGGACGGTATTGAATTGTCACAGGCCGAGATCGAAGGTCTGGTGAACGCCTATACCGTCGGTGAGATTCCTGATTATCAAGTTTCGGCTTGGCTGATGGCGGTGGTGCTCAAGGGCATGACGCGCCCCGAGACCGCTGCTCTTACCGACGCGATGCTTCATTCGGGCGATGTGCTGGATCTTTCTTCTTTGCCGGGCAGGAAAGTTGACAAGCACTCCACGGGCGGGGTCGGCGACAAAACGTCTCTAGTGTTGGCTCCGCTGGCTGCTGCGGCGGGAGTTGTAGTCCCGATGATCAGCGGTCGCGGGTTGGGGCACACGGGCGGCACGCTCGACAAATTGGAAGCCATCCCCGGCTTCAACGTGAATCTTTCCGTGGCGGAATTCCGCCGTGTGCTTGAAGTTTGCGGCTGCGCGATGATTGGGCAGACAGCGGAGATCGCGCCCGCCGATCGCAAGCTTTACGCGTTGCGCGACGTCACGGGGACGGTAGAGAGTCCATATCTGATTTGCGCGTCCATTATGAGCAAGAAATTGGCGGAGGGCATTGACGCGCTGGTGCTCGACGTGAAGACGGGCTCGGGTGCTTTTATGAAAAGTGAGTCAGACGCGACTTTCCTTGCCGAACTCATGGTTGAGACCGGAGAGCGCATGGGCAAGCACGTGGTCGCGCTGATTACGGATATGGATCAGCCCCTGGGGATGATGATCGGCAACGCGCTGGAAGTAGTCGAGGTCGTAGAGGTTTTGCGTGGCGCTGGCCCGGACGACTTGCGGGAACTGTGTTTGGAGCTGGCGGGATGGATGCTCCATCTCGGCGGAGTCACCAGCACAGTTGCGGAAGGGAAGCAGCAGAGCGCGAAACTGATTTCGTCGGGAGCAGCACTGAAGAGGTTCCGGCAGATGGTTGAACTGCAGGGCGGAGACGCGCGCGTCATCGACGATGTCAAGCGCTTGCCTCAGGCGCGGCACACTATGCAAGTTGCGAGCGCAAAGTCCGGTTATCTCGCGTCGATGCAGTGTGAACAGATTGGCACTGCATGTGTGATTCTGGGTGGCGGTCGCGAGCGCAAAGAAGATTCCGTCGATCCTGCCGTGGGAATCGTGCTGCACAGGAAAGTTGGAGATCGAGTTTCTGCTGGCGAAGCGATCGCGACGATTCACTACAACGCGGAATCGCAAGCGGCGCGCGCCCGGCAGTTGATTCAGGCGAGCTGCGCAATCGCGGATGCACCGCCGGCGACGAAACGGCCGCTCATCCACAAAGTAATCGGGCACAAAGTCATCGGGGAATCCAGGGGGAAAAATTGAATGGGACGATACACGGGAATTCTTGGCCTGTTGACCATGCTCAGCCTCGCCTACATCTTCTCCACTAACCGCAGCGCGATTCGTAAGAAGACGGTGGCGTGGGGATTGGGCTTGCAGATCGTGTTTGCCGTGTTCGTACTCCGCGTCGACTACGGCCGCCGCATTTTTCAGGCCGCCGGCGATGCCGCCCAGCGCGTGCTCAACTATGCCTTCGTGGGCTCGGAGTTTCTTTTCGGCGAACTCGGTAAAAAGGATTCCAATATCGGCTTTGTTTTTGCTTTTCAGGTGCTTCCGGTCGTGATTTTCATCTGCGCGCTGTTCGCCATCCTGTACTACTTCGGCATCATGCAGCTCATCATCCGGATCGCGGCCTGGCTCATGACGCGGATCATGGGCGCCAGCGGCGCCGAGTCGCTCAATGTTGCGGCCAGCATCTTCATGGGCCAGACTGAAGCACCGGTTACCATTCGGCCGTTCCTGCCCGACCTCACCCACTCCGAACTCATGACGGTGATGACCAGCGGCATGGCCCACGTTTCCGGTTCGATCATGGCAGCGTATTTCGCTTTCGGCGCGGAGCCGCGCCATGTGCTCAGCGCCGTGATTATGACCGCGCCGGGGACCATTCTGGTTTCGAAAATGCTCGTGCCCGAGACCGAACACCCGAAGACGGCGGGGCGCGTCGTAATGCCGGAAGATGATTCAAAGGAAAAAGAAAATCTTCTTGGTGCGATCGCCCGCGGCACCCGCGACGGCCTATATATGGCGCTCAACATCGGAGCCATGTTGATCGCGTTCCTCGCCCTAATCGCTTTGGCCGACGGTATCATGGGCGGAATTCATAACGGCCTCACACACATTGGCATTTCCTGGTTCCCTTCCAGCATCGAAAGCGTTTTCGGTGTGCTGTTCGCTCCCCTCGCGTGGGTCATCGGAATCCCGAGGCATGATTGCCTCGCAGTTGGAAACCTACTCGGCATACGCATGGTGATGAACGAACTGGTCGCGTTCAAAACGCTCGGCCCCATGAAGGCGACGCTCGATCCGCGTTCGTTCACCATCGCCACGTTCGCGCTGTGCGGCTTCGCCAACCTCAGTTCGATCGGAATTCAGATTGGGGGGATCGGAGAACTGGCTCCGAACAAGCGAGGCGAACTGGCTCGGCTCGGCGTCCGCGCGATGCTGGCGGGGACGATGGCGAACCTGATGTCGGCATCGATTGCCGGCATGTTGCTGTAACTCTATTCAACAACCGATCAAAAAAGAATCGGTCTGCCGCACGCTGTCACCCGTTCGCGCGCGCAACCAGTAAAATCGCTAGCCCGTAGAAAACGAACATGAGGGCGAGATAAAGTTTGGCGTTCTTTCCTGAGCCCGCAAATTCTTTCCAAACCAGCACTCCCCACAAAGCTGCGACCATGGGCGACGACTGGCCGATGGCATAAGAAATCGCCTGTCCCGTCTGCTTGCCTGCCGTGAGATTGAGCACCGTCCCCAAGCCCCACACGCATCCTCCGATCAGTCCAAGCAAATGTCCAGAAGGAGGTCCGATGAAATATCCGCTGAAGCTGACGGGATCGCCCACCAGAGGCTTCTTCATGAAATAGATGTTCCACACAAAACAGGAGAGCAGCGCTCCCAGCGTGAGAAAGGTGACCGCACTATAAGGCGTGAGCGAGTGCCCGCGGGTCATGGCGTAGGTTGCGAACGGGCTCCAAAGTCCCATGAGAGTTCCAGAGACCACGCACAGAATGATGCCCTTACGTGACGCCCCTCGCCCGGCCCGGGCTAGGCTGCCGTAGGCTTTGCCATCGAGAATCACGGCAATCAGCGCGCATACAACGCCTCCGGCCAAAAGCAGGGCGCTGCCCTTGGGCTGCAGGATGAAGTTCAGCGCCACGCCCACCACAAGCGCAATTCCAATCGAAACGGGAAAGGCGACCGCGAGTCCCACCAGATCCATCGCAGCCACGAGTAGCAAATTTGCCAGATTGAATATGGCTCCGCCGATAAGAGCAGAGACGATGTTTGAAGGGTCCGTGGCCTGAACATTATTCACGAAACTGGAAGAGTCGTGGCCGCTGCTCCCCAAGGTCAGAGCGAGGATCAGAGAACTCAAAAAAATGCCGATCGCGTAATCCCAATAAAAAAGCTCGAAACGATAGTTCTTGACGCCTTTATAAGTGTTGGCCCAGGATCCCCAGCAGATAGCGCTGGTGATCGTCATCAACAACGCAATCGTGCGACTCGCCGGCGTGAACATCGTGTTCTCCCTTGGAAAGTGTGTAACTGTACTCTTCTTTGCGAGGAGCTACAAGGCGAAGACCTACCGTGATCTCGAGTGCTAGCCGTTCACCTGTGCATAGGTCGCCCGGCGCAGAAATTCTCCCTGACCGGCGCGTCCCAGGAATTTGTCGCCTTCCACAACAACCTTGCCGCGTGAAAGAACTACGTCGGGCATGCCCGTGACCTGGATGCCTTCGAACATGGAGTAGTCGACCCGCATGTGATGCGTTGCGGCGCTGATAGTGTGCTTGCGCCTGGGATCGAAAATCACCAGGTCCGCGTCACTGCCCACGGCGATCGTCCCTTTGCGGGGATACAATCCAAACAACTTGGCAGGAGTGGTCGATACCAATTCCACAAAACGGTTCGCGTTGAACCGGCCGCTCGCCACGCCACCCGAGTAAATCAGGCTCATCCGGTGCTCAACACCCGGGCCTCCATTCGGGATTTTCGTGAAATCGTCGCGGCCCATTTCTTTTTGTTCCTTAAAGCAGAACGGGCAATGATCAGTGGAGACAACCTGTAGATGATCGTGCTTCAGGCCATTCCAGAGTTTCTCCTGATTCCATTTCTCGCGCAGCGGAGGAGTGAAAACATATTTCGCTGCTTCGAAGCCGGGCGCGTCCATGTTTTCGAGCGAGAGATACAAGTATTGCGGGCAGGTTTCGGCGTAAACGGGAAGTCCGCGATCGCGAGCTTCGCGAATTTTCTCGAGCGCATCATTGCAACTCAAGTGCACAATGTAGATGGGCGCTCCCGCCATCTCGGCCAGCGCAATCGCGCGCCCGACAGCTTCGGCCTCCGCGGTGGTCGGACGAGTCAGCGCATGATACTTGGGAGCTCGTTTTCCCTCGGCCAGAGCCTGCTGCACGATGACGTCAATCGCACTGCCATTTTCCGCGTGCATGCATACCATCCCGCCGTTCTTCGCCGTGGTTTGCAGAGCCCTGAAGATGCTGCCATCGTCGAGCATGAACACGCCAGGATACGCCATGAAAAGCTTGAAGCTGGTCACGCCTTCGTGCACCAGTTCGTTCATCTCTGAAAGTTGGCCGCCAGAAACGTCGGTCACGATGCAATGAAACCCATAGTCGCAGACGGCTTTGCTCGAGGCCTTGCTCATCCACGTGTCGAAGGCTTGGCGCAACGGCTGCCCCTTATATTGAATCGCGAAGTCGATGAGCGTAGTGGTGCCTCCGAACGCAGCCGCGCGCGTGCCAGTTTCGAAGTCGTCGGCGCTGGTTGTGCCGCCGAAGGGCATGTCGAGATGAGTGTGAACGTCAATTCCGCCGGGCAGCACGAGCTTGCCGGAAGCGTCCAGGATGGTCGTGGAGTTCTGTGCGGCGCTCGATGAAGAAAGATCAGTTCCGATGGCGTTAATCTTGCCATTCGTAATCGCAATGTCGGCCGTGCAGGTATCCGTCGCAGTCACGACGGAACCATTTTTGATGATCGTGTCGAAACCCATCGAGTCCCCCGTCGGCTCGGCGCCGCGAAGCTGGCCGAGATGAGAAAAGAATTCTATGCTACACTGCCGCACTTTACTTGTTCTTAATAGGTCGTCTTAATCAGCTCCTCGTAACTTTTCCACGAAAGGGACCTCCATGCAATTCGGCATCGCGCTAAAACCCGATATCTCGGTCGAACGCATCGTGGGCCTGACTCGGCAGGCGGAGGCCGCGGGATTCGAGTACGGCTGGATTTTCGATTCTCACGTCTTGTGGAAAGAGCCGTATCCGCTGCTCACACTGATGGCCATGAACACGCAGCGCATGCGCCTGGGCACGTGTGTCACCAATCCCGCGACGCGAGATCTGACGGTGACTGCCAGCTTGTTCGCGACGCTCAACCTGATCTCGGGAGGACGAATGGAACTCGGCATCGGCCGCGGCGACAGCTCGCGCCGCGTAATGGGAAAGAAGCCGGTAAGCTGGTCACAGTTGGAAGCCGCGGTCGCAGAGTTCCGCGAACTTACTTCCGGCAGGGAAGTGCAACACGATGGTCAACCCACGCGCCTCAGTTGGGCAAAGGATTCTCCGCGGGTGTGGATTGCCGGATACGGTCCAAAAGTGCTGCACATGGCCGGGCGCGTGGCCGACGGAATCATTCTGCAATTTGCCGATCCGGCCTTGATCGGCTGGTGTATGGGTTTCGTGAAAGAAGGGGCGCGCGCCGCGGGACGCGATCCCAGCTGCATTGAGGTAATGTCGGCCGCGCCGGTGTGGCTCTCGGATGACCTGAGCATCGCTCGCGACCGAGTGCGCTGGTTTCCCGCCTTGGTCTCAAACCACGTGATGGATCTAATCCGGCAATACAAGCCCGAGGATCTGCCTCCGGCGCTGATTTCGTTTGTGCAAGATCGCGGCAGCTATGACTACCAGCACCATTGCGAGGTCGGCAGCGACAACGCAGATTTTGTTTCCGACGAAGTGATCGACCGCTTCTGCTTAGTCGGGCCGGTTGAGGCACACAAACAGAAACTCCGCGCTCTGGCTGAGGTCGGCGTCACTCAATTCAATATTTATTTGATGTGCGGGCAAGAAGAGGAGTCCCTGGAAACGTGGTCGCGGGAAGTGCTGCCCGCGTTTCTGAATTCCTAAGGCGATCGCGGAGCCCGGACGCCTTCGTCCCGGGGGAATCGCCATGGCCGCTTTCGTTTGGAATTGTGCCGCCGGCTGGGCCGACGAGGGCGTCCGCCGCTCCATATGTGATCAAGCGGGGCGCTCGGACGGTGCACGATGCAGTGCACTCATCGTCGCGTAGTAGGCCAAAAACGACACGGCGAAACCAACGAACCAGGAATAGTCGTACAAGAACCGCATGGAAGGGATGACCAACCCAGCCAGCGCAGTGCCCGCTCCCAGCATCAGCGCGATCACCGCGCGCCAGTTGAATCCACGCGAATATTCGTAGATCCCACCTCGAAGATACAGGTCATCGACTTGTAACACCCGCCGTCGAATGACGAAATAATCGCAGATCATGATTCCTGCGACCGGCCCCAGAACGGCCGCGTAGCCGCCGAGCCAGCCCATGATGAATGTGCTGTAGCTGGAGAGCAGTTTCCACGGCATCAGCGCAACGCCCATAAAACAGGTGATGACGCCTCCGGTGCGGAAACTGATGCCGCGCGGCCATAGGTTGGAAAAATCATTCGCTGGCGAAACCACGTTGGCCCCAATGTTGACGTTGAGCGTCGCCAGCAAAATCGCAACCAGAGAAATCACCACGGCCACGGGCGAATGAAAGCGGCTCAGCAATTCCACTGGGTTCCAAATCGCAGTCCCATAGGCGACTACGGTGGCCGAAGTAACGACGATTCCAACGAACGCATACAGCGTCATCGTGGTGGGTAAAGCTAAGGCCTGACCAATCATCTGCTCGCGCTGATTGCGCGCGAACCTCGTGAAGTCGGGGATGTTCAATGAAACCGTGGCCCAGAAACCAACCGTACCGTTCAACGCGGGGATTAGAAATTTCAGGAAGTCAGAAAAAGTTGTAAACCTCGAAGGCACCGAGAACATGGGACCGAATCCGCCGGCGGCGCGATAAGCCCAACCCAAAAGAAGCAATCCGACGCCGAGCAAGATCGGGGCGCTGATGCCTTGCAGCACGCGGATGTATTCGATTCCCTTGAGCACGACGGCAAGATTGATCAGCCAGAAAATAAAGAAGCAGATGCCGGGGCCGTAGGGAAAGTTCTTCCACCTGGGTACCAGCGTCGCGAGCAAAGTACTGATGGCTTCGCCGCCGACCCATGCCTGAATGCCGAACCATCCGCACGCGACCAGGGCCCGCAATACCGCCGCGACGTTTGCGCCCAGCACTCCGAACGAGGCGCGAGCCAGCACAGGAAAAGGAATTCCGTACTTCGCGCCGGGGTGCGAATTCAGCAGCATTGGGCCTAGCACGATGACGTTGCCTAGGAAAATGGTTGCGACCGCTTGTTTCCAATTCATCCCGCCTTGAATCAAACTCGCGGCCAGCATGTAGGTGAGGATGTTCACCGACATGGAGATCCAAAGTGCCGCGAAGTTGTACGTTCCCCAGTGCCGGCGCTCGGTCGAGGCGGGCGCAAGATCCTCGTTGTAGAGCGGGCTGGATTCGATGCGCGCGCGGAGTTGAGAGGGGTCCGAGGTTGTCATTGGTTTCAGTCGGCAGCGGCAGATGATCCGCTCTGCGTTGTAATCGGTCCGTAGCTGTCGGGCCGGCGGTCGCGGAAAAACTGCCATACCTTGCGCACTTCCGCGATCATGTCGAGGTCGAGATCCGCGACCACAACCTCGTCTTTGTCGCGGCTGGCTTGCGCGATGATCTTGCCGCGTGGATTGCAGAAATAGCTCTTGCCGTAAAATTCGCCGATGCTCCACGGCTTCTCGGTTCCCACGCGATTAATGGCTCCCACAAAATAGCCGTTGGCCACGGCGTGGGCGGGCTGTTCAAGTTCCCACAAATACTCCGATAGTCCAGCCACCGTTGCGGAAGGATTGAAAACGATCTCCGCACCATTGAGTCCTAGAATGCGCGCACCTTCAGGAAAGTGGCGGTCGTAGCAGATGTACACGCCGACCCGCGCGTACTTGGTTGCAAACACGGGATAACCGAGATCGCCGGGAGTGAAATAAAATTTCTCCCAGAATCCGGGGTGGCAGTGCGGGATGTGATGTTTTCGGTACTTCCCCAGATAGCGTCCGTCGGCGTCAATAACCGCCGCGGTGTTGAAATACACGCCCGGCATCTGCTCTTCGTAAACCGGAACCACAATCACCATGTGGTGCTTCTTGGCGATTTTCTGCATGAGGCGCGTGGTCGGGCCGTCAGGAACACGCTCCGTTAGTTCGTACCAGCGAGCGTTTTGCTCCGCGCAAAAATAGGGCCCGTAGAAAAGTTCCTGCAGGCAGAGGATCTGAGTCTTCTTGCGGGCGGCCTGCTCGATCAGTTTCAGATGCTTGTCGATCATCGCCTTCCTGATCTGCGCGAGAGGGCGCTCGGTTGAGAGCGCGTTGCTGGCTTGAATCAGGGCGCAGCGGACATTGCGGGCCATGTGTTCCTCCCCGATGGTGAGGAAGGCAATATAACAGAGTGCGGCGGCGGACGCCCTTGACTTCACTCAGCAGGCTATCGCCCGCCCTTGGCAGTCCCACAGCTCTCGCGGACACGCTCGAGGCGCTGCACCCCGGACGAGGACGTCCGGGGCTCCACGAATCGGGTTTGATTGACACAGTGACTGCGAGATCAATAGACTCGGCGTGCTTTCTTAACAGCGACACATCACATGGCAAAGCGCCCTCGAATTGCAGTGGTTGGCAGCGCTAACATTGACCTGACGACGTTCGCGGATCAGTTCCCAAAGCCTGGCGAAACTATCTTCGGGAAGAACTTCGATCTCGGCTTCGGCGGCAAGGGCGCGAATCAGGCAGTCGCGGCGCGGCTTTGTGGTGCCGAAGTTTTTATGGTCGCGCGCGTGGGCAGCGATCTGTTCGGTCCCGCCACCATCGAAAATTTTCGGAAGCAGGGAATTGATACGACTCACGTGAAGCAGGTTGAAGGACTGTCGAGCGGCGTCGCGCCCATCTTCGTCGAACCCAACGGCCAGAACCGCATCCTGGTGGTCAAGGGAGCAAACGATGCGCTCAAGCCAGCAGATGTTGACGCCGCCGCCGAGACGTTGAAGTCGGCCGACTGCATCGTGCTGCAGTTCGAGATCCCGGTGGAGACGGTCTATTACACGATCGGATTTGCGCGCAAGAACGGAATCCGCTGCATACTCAATCCGGCGCCCGCGCAGCCCGTCGACCTGGTTGCGCTGAAGGATCTCGATTACTTCGTTCCCAACGAGAGTGAAGCAGAGACGATTACCAGCTGTCCGGTGAAAAACGTCGATGACGCCAAGAGGTGTGCCGGGCAACTGGTGGCCAACGGCATTCAACGGGTGATTATCACCTTAGGGGCGAACGGATCTCTTCTCGCGAGCCGTGACGGAAGCGCACACGTGCCGCCGTTTCCTGTTCGCAGCATTGACAGTACTGGCGCAGGCGATGCCTTCATCGGCAGTTTCGCCGTTTTTCTTGCCGAGGGAGTTCCAGAATGGGAATCCGTTCGTCGCGCCAACCTCTACGCAGCCCTGTCGACAACGGGCGTGGGAACGCAGAAATCCTTCTATGACCGCGCACGCTTTGATGCCGAGTGGCTGACTCGCTCCTGACATCTTTACCGTAGTTTTTCAACAATCAACATCACGATGCAGTTTTCCACATGAGTCGATGCGAAAGAATCATCAAGACGAATCCCGCTCCACAGCGAAAATTCTTGACTTACCGGCAATCGGCAATTTATAAGCCGAGTCTGTGGTCCTCAGGGAACCTCCCAAGTTCGCGACAAGGGAGGGTCTTTTTCTTTATGCGGGTGGATCAACGAAAGGGGTTCAGTAATGTCGAACCAGAAGGCGCGTTTTGCGGTGTTGGTCTGTTCGCTGGCATGTCTGTTGAGCCCGCTCCTGCACGGTCAGGCTACCGGCAGTTTCTCGGGCACGGTTTCGGACAACTCCGGCGCAGTCGTGTCGGGGGCTAAGGTTACCGTCACTGCTCAGGCCACGAACGCTTCCCGCGACGCGATCACCGACGCCACTGGACACTTTCTCGTTCCCCTGCTGGGCGTTGCGGATTACACCATCAAGGTGCAAGCTCAGGGCTTCAAGCCCTCAGAGGTGAAGGATGTCCGCCTGCAGATCGATGAACACCGCGAACTCGACTTCAAACTCGTTCCCGCGTCGGTGAGCACCAGCGTTGAAGTAAACGCGACCGAGGTCGCAGTGGAGACGACAACTCCAACTCTCGGACAAGTCATCACCGCTCAGGAAGTTGCCGAGCTTCCGTTGAACGGCCGCAACTTCGTACAATTGGCGACCCTGACGCCGGGCACAACAGCGTCCACCAGTCCAGTCAGTTTCTTTACCAATGCCGCCAGCAGCGAAGCGGCCACGCGTGGCGCGTTCTCGCTTTCTGTGGGCGGTTCGCGCGAACAGGAAACCGATTGGCTGCTCGACGGCAACGACAACAATCAGTTGGATGAGGGCGGCATCGCGATCTTTTCCTCGCTCGACGACATCGAAGAGTTCAAAGTCCTGACCTACAACTACTCTGCGGAATATGGGGAGCGCGCCGGTCCCACAGTATTGGTCACAACGAAATCCGGATCGAACCAGTTACACGGTTCATTATTCGAGTTTTTCCGCAACACCAAGCTCGATGCCAGCCCCTACTTCTCTACCTTGGGCGCGGAAAAATTTAATCTGAATCAATTTGGAGGATCGCTGGGCGGAGCGATTAAAAAGGACAAGACTTTCTTCTTTATCGACTATCAAGCCAAGATGCAGCGCGAGGGCGTAACCTTCACCGGCATCGTGCCGAGTTCGGCCATGATGGCGCCGGACGCCAATGGGGACTACAACTTCGCCAACGATCCCTTCGGTGCCGCGCGTCCGGGCTTCGGTCCCAATGCGCCAGCCACGAATCCCGACGGCTTCGGGAATCTGACGAACCCCTTCAACGGTTATGCGCCCTTTGAATGCGACGGTGCGGGAAACGGCATCGTTCCCAACGGCAGTGGCGCGCAAACCGGTGGTGTGCCTTGCAACGTCATTGCGGCGGGTTATATCAATCCGATCGGTGCGAGTGTGGTAAAGCTTTATCCCGGCCCTACTCCTGGTCTTCCAAGCAATGTAGGCTACAACTACGTCAACACGCCAGTGCGGAAACTCAACGAAGGAACTTTTGACATCCGCCTCGACCACAATTTCTCCAGCAAGGATTCCGCCTTTGCCCGGTTCAGCTACGATCAGGCAACCAACTTCGTGCCGGGCGGGTCGCCCACGTGGTCCGAAGCCAATGCTTTCGGCAGCAACCAGCACATTAATAATCACGGACGCAATGCCGTGGTGACTGAAACCCACGTTTTCTCCCCGAACACGATCAACCAAGCCACTGGCGGGTTCAGCAGGATTTTCAATCACATCCTCTCCTATGGAACCGGCAGCTGCGAGGCCGCGACCCTCGGCATTCCCGGTGCCGACCTCGGGGCGGCGTGCGATTCCATCACCGGCTACCCTGCGAGCCTGAACCAGTCGACCAAGGACTGCGAAAGTTGCGGCATGACTAATTTCGATATGTCAGCCTACTTTTCCGTGGGTGATCGCGGATATGCGCCTTACCAGGGTGGGACCAACGTCTATTCGCTTTCCGACAAGCTTGATTTAATTCGTGGCAAACACAACATCAGTTTCGGCCTGGTCTATCGCGCCGACGAGATGAACGTAAGAAACAACGCGTTCCAGGACGGTTTTGCGGTGGAGACTGGAGTGCAAACCGGCGACGACATTGGAGATTTGTTGGTTGGTGGCATGGGCGTTTTCGCTGCCCACGATCAGACATTCCTGGGCGCCACCACCGGGCGTCGCTTTAAACTGATCCGTCCGTTCGTGCAGGATGATTGGCGCTTGGCCCCCAACCTTACCGTGAACATTGGCCTGGCGTGGGCTCTCGCGACCCCCGAAACCGAGGTGGAAAATCGGCAGGCGAACTTCAATATTCAAAACCTCATGTGGTATGTGCCGAAGGGCAGCCCTACACTAAGCAGCTGTACGGTCTGCATCGCCACCGACGGGCGCGTGGGCATCCAATTCGACAAAACTGCATTAGAACCGCGCATCGGATTTTCGTGGAAGCCCACGGGCAGCGACAAGACCGCGGTCCGTGCCGGTTACGCGATCTTCCATGATTCTGCCTGGAACCAGGGCGGACAAGGGCTTTGGCAGAACCCGCCGTACTATGCGGAAGTCGATCCGTGCACGTTCTGTCTGGCTTACGGAAGCGCGGTCGGCTCTCTCACGGATGGTTTCCTGGTCAACGGTTCGCCTCTGCTTTCGCCCCAAAACCCGACCGATTACACCGGAACCATTCAATCCCAGAACCTCAATTTCAAGCAGGGCGTGATCCAGCAGTTCAACCTCAACGTCGAACAGCAGCTGCCTGGAAATGTGGTGCTGACCGCCGGATACGCAGGCTCGCGCAGCGCGCACGTTCTGGTCAGTCAAGTGAACGAAAACATCGAGTCTCCCAGCGCCTGCGGCGTTGTTTCCGGCTATACGCTGGGCTGCGGCATCACGAATTGGCCTTACGCCGCGCCCTTCCAGGCCGTCGATAGCAACAACAGCGTCGGGGCTGCCCGCTACGATTCTTTGGAAGTCAAGGCCGAGACCAAGAGCGCACGTCACGGTCTCTACGCGTTGCTGGGTTACACCTACTCTCGCACTTTCGACTCCGGCATGCCCGACGGCCTGGGCACCAACCCCGGAGCGCTATATTATCCTCTGCCTGGAACCGCGAAACTGGATTGGGGGTTATCGCAACTCAACCTTAACGATAGTTTCACCGCCAGCGTCCTCTACGACTTGCCATTTGGTAAGGGCAAGCACTACGGCAGCAACTGGAGCGGCGTCACCAACGCTATCCTGGGAAATTGGCAGCTGGATCTGATCGAAAGGGCCACTTCGGGCTTCCCGCTGTTCGTGGTCGATAGCGCCGACGAGTCGGGCGTTTACTTTTCTTATAATGGCAACACCTTCCAGCGACCGAACCAGGTCGGCGATCCCAACCAGGCGGGCCCCGTCGCTGCCAATCCGGGATGCCCTGCCCCGACACAGATTCACACCAAGCAGAACTGGTTCAACCCCTGCGCTTTTGAGAAGGCGCCAGCTGGGGAACTCGGCACCGCAGCCCGCGCACCAGTTTACGGTCCTCGTTTCGTGAACACCGACTTCTCGGTGATCAAGGACTTCCCATTCCTCCGCGAGGGCATGGGTCTGCAATTCCGGGCGGAGTTCTTCAATCTGTTCAACCACCCCCAGTTCTACATGGATGGTTACGGTGACACAGGCGAGCAAGACATCAACACGCCTTCCAGCTTCGGCGTGATCAATAACACAGTCAATAATCCACGCCTGATTCAGTTTGCCCTGAAGCTGAAATTCTAGGATCAAGCCGATTGGAGCTTTTTTCGGGCAGACTGGAACGAACCAGTCTGCCCAGCTTTTTGTGGAGCAAATGGGCAGCCGATGCAGCTCCGAGAGCTTTGAATGAAAAATCAAAAGATTCATCTGGCGGTCGTGTTCATCCTGTTGCTGAGTTCCATTGCTTCTGCCCAGCCGCGGCGCAAGGTCATCGTCAATGAAGATTGCTCCGGCCCGGGCGGCAGCAATATGCAGACGTTGATGGTCATGATTCAGTCGCCGCAGGTGGAAGTGCTCGGCATCACGTTGGTCAGCGGAGATCAGTGGCGCGATGAAGAGGTGGCCCACACGCTGCGCCTGCTGGAAATCATGGGCCGCACCGACATTCCCGTCGTGCCCGGCGCTGCGTTTCCGCTGGTCCGTACGCACGAGGAATCTCAACTGTGGCAGCAGCGTTATGGCAAAGTTGCCTACGCGGGAGCATGGGATGAGCGCTGGTGGCATGAAGCGTCGGTCGTGCCGCCGATGCCGGAAGGCCGGCCGACTACGAAGGCAGCCGACGAGGATGCAGCCCACTTCCTGATTCGGATGGTGCATAAATACCCGCATGAAGTCACTGTCTACGAGGGCGGCCCGATGACCAACCTCGCACTGGCCATTTCTCTCGATCCGCATTTCCCGGAATTAGTGCAGGAACTCGTTTTCATGGGTGGAAGCCTGAGCCCGCAAACTGATAATCCTGAATTCGCGAGCAATCCGCGGCATGAATTCAACTTCTGGTTCGATCCCGAGTCGGCGGAAATCGTGCTGCGCGCGCCGTGGAAGAAGATCGTCTGCACGCCCACTGACATTTCCATCAAAACCCACATGACGGCTGCTCTGGTAAAGCAAATCGAAGCCGCCGGAACACCACTGGCCCGCTACATCGCCCGTTTCGCCATGCTCACACCGGGAGCCGACATTATGTGGGATGAACTCGCCGCCGCTGCATGGATCGATCCATCTCTGATTACCCAAAGTGAAACTCGATACATGGGCGTGGATCTTGATCACGGCGCCGGGTACGGCAACACGCTCACTTGGGAAACCGGGAATAGAATGAGGCCCGACGCGCCGCCGGTCGAGATTCAGGTCGATCTCGACACCGAAAAGTTCTATCGCATGTTCACCACTCTGATGTCCGCGCCAGCGCCGGCTCCCGCGCCTACGCACTGACGCGTAGCAGTGCATTTTGGTGCTTGAAAGAGAAACCAATCAATCACAAAGGGGTACGAAGTATCGCGAAGGACTTCGCTGGGAGGTTTCCTTCGTGTGACTTCGGGTCCTTCGTGGTTCAGGATCTCCAACACCACCCACCGAGCGCGCTGGCACCGAAGTTGCGAACAGCATACAATGTTAAGTTGCGAGCCTTTCTGAATATGTCTCCCACTCCAGACGACCTCACTACAGTGAAAGACGACATGGTGGCCTTCATCGAGGGCCACGGCATGCGCCGCTTCCACGGCTACGTGGATTACGACGAAGTGCAATGCGTCATGTGGGAGATGGCCGGCAATCCAGAAGGCTGGAAGGATTTCGTGGAGCTGGCCAAAACGGCGGGCGCTCCTTTCCTGACCATGCACGCCTGGACGCTGGAGCGCACCGAACTGGACGAAATGGTGCAGCGCCTCACCAACTCGGAGTTCACCGACACCGATGATGTGGAAGACGCCCGCTGGCTCCGCGCCCACGTCGGCAAGGTAGGCTTTCTGCAGCTGGGCTGGGCCTACCAGGGATCGATGTTTCTCTGCGAAGTCAGCACCGAGTGGTACGATCGCTACCAGCATCTGCTGGAAGTCTCCGACGAATTCGGAGGCCTCACCATGGACGAGCCCGACCAGGACGAAGAAAACTAGGCGTCCAAGCCCGTAGTAAACTCCTTGTCATCCTGAGCGAAGCGAAGGACCTGTGCAACTCCGTGCGGATCGCGGAGATCCTTCGTGCAGAAAACGCGCTCAGGATGACAATGCCTTTTTATGCGATGGCTTCAAAAGATGACGGACGAATCCCAGGTCGATTCTCTGGTCAGAGCACTGCGCGCCGATCCCGAACTGCGGGGCGCAGCCAACGCAGCCCACATCCTCGCGCCGCTGCTCGTCCGCCGCGGCATCACCGATGCAGAATCAGCCAGCACTTTTCTCTCGCCGTCGCTCTCGCATCTTCATGACCCGAATCGCATGATGGGTCTTCGCGTCGCCGTTGATCGCATCGACGCCGCCATCGAGCGTAAGGAACCGATCCTCATCTACGGCGATTACGACGTCGACGGCACGATGGCGGTCATCATTCTGAAAACTGCGATTGAACTCTGCGGCGGCACTGCCGAGTTCCACGTGCCGCACCGCATTCGCGAAGGCTACGACATGCGCGACGATGTGATCGAGCGCGCCGCCGCCGCCGGCATTCGCCTGATTGTCAGCGTCGACATGGGCATCCGCGCCTTCGCGCCAGCGGAAACTGCGCAACGCGTCGGCGTCGATCTCATCGTCACCGACCACCACCTTCCCGGCCCCGACGGCGTGCCCAACGCGCTGGCAGTCGTCAATCCGAATCAGAAGGGTTGCGGCTATCCCTATAAGCAACTGTGTGGCGCAGGCGTTGCATTCAAACTCGCCCAGGGATTGATGCAACGGCGGCTGGACGCGAACCTGCAAAATAAACTTCTGCTGTCGTTTATGAAGGTCGTGGCAATTGCGACCATTGCCGACGCTGTGCCGTTAACCGGTGAGAATCGCGTCTTCGCGTCGCTCGGCCTCGACGCTCTGCGCAGAGCCGTGAATCCAGGACTGAAGGCGCTGCTGGAAGTCGCTCAGATTTCCACCAAGCGCCCGCCAACTTCCGGCGAAGTCGGTTTCCGCATTGCTCCACGCATCAACGCCGCTGGGCGCATGGATGTAGCTCGCGACGTGATCGAACTTTTCAGCGTCAAAGATCCCGCGCGCGCCCGCGAACTGGCCGCGAAGCTCGATCATCTCAATTCTGACCGCCAGGAAGAAGAGCGCAGAATCTTGCGCGCGGTCGAAGAACGATTCACATGCGACCCCACCCTGTGCGATGCCCACTGCATCGTGGTCGACGGCGAAGGCTGGCACCGCGGCGTTATTGGCATCACGGCGACGCGAGTCGTGGAGCGCTACAACCGTCCGGCAGTCGTGATCTCGCGCGAGGGCGATGAGGCCTTCGGCTCCGGCCGCTCGATTCGTGCCTTCCACTTGCTGGAAGCGATCGAGTCCTGCAGCCATCTTTTTTCGCGCTACGGCGGCCACTCCCATGCTTGTGGATTCGCCATGCCCGCCGCTAACGTGGCCGAACTGCGCGCCAACCTGGACGCGTTTGCCCGGGCACGCCTCACTCCAGCGGATCTCGATCCGATTCTCGATCTGGATGCGGAGCTGGATTTGTCGGAAATCACGCCTGAGCTATTTCAGGCGCTGCAACTGCTGGAACCCTACGGCATGGGAAATCCCGAGCCCGTATTCACCGCTCGCGGTGTGCAGCTGGCCGCGCCTCCGAGGATTCTTAAGGACAAGCACGTCAAACTGAAAGTCAGGGCTGGCGCGCCGAGAAGAGATTCACAGAGTGTGTCCGAGGAGCCGGACGAACTCTCCGCGGCCACGATTCTGGCCACCCCACGCTGCCACCCCGACGGCGCCGCGATCGGCCGCGATGAAAAAGCTGCAGCCGTAGCCGAAGGCTACGCAGGCCGCGATCAACTGAGAACCGATCTGAGCAGCAAGATCACCTTCGACGCCCTGGGCTGGCACATGGCCGAGCGCCTGCAGCAGACCCCACTCCTTGCGGGCGATGCGATCGATGTCGCCTTCACCGTCGGCCTCAACGATCATCCGGAATACGGCGGTCTTGAACTTTCCCTGCGGGATTTCAAGATGCCCTTGCGCTAAAAAACCCGTTGTGTCACCACAAATGATAATGCCCGTCGCGCCGCACCATCTCAACCTTGACTCCGAATAAATTGGCCAGCCGGTCGATCTGCAGGATCTCTTCTTTCGGCCCGTCAACAACGACCCGTCCGCGGTTCATCAGCACCACGCGTCCAATCTCTGGCACGATGTCTGCCAGTTCATGCGTCACGAGAATAATCGCAGTTCCCGAGCTGGCCAGAGCGCGCATCGTTTGCCGCAAGCTCTGCTGGGCCGAAAGGTCGAGCGAGTTGCAAGGCTCGTCGAACAGCAAGGCGTGAGGCTGGTGGACCAGAGCCCGAGCGATCAGTACGCGGCGCGCCTCGCCCGAAGACATCTCGCAAACCGGACGCTCCGCCAGATGAGAAATCTTTAGTTCAGCCAGCGCGGCATCGGCTAGTTTCGTCTTCCCGGCATCGACCGAATGATTCGGCCAGATCGCGGTGCTGCTGAAAAATCCGGAGAGCACTACGTCGCGGCCGCTGGCTTCGCCGGTGACCGACAGCATCAGGTCGTTGGAGACGATTCCCATGTGCTCGCGCAGTTTGAAAACGTCCCAAGTTTCGTGGCCGAGCAGTTTCATCCACGAATTTTCCCGAGCCACCGGATAACATTCGCGCGTAATAGTCTTGATGAGCGTCGACTTGCCGCAGCCGTTCGGCCCAAGAATCGCAACATGCTCGTCGGTGCCAATCCGCAGGCTGAAGTCGTCGAGCGCGACCTTCTGTCCCCGCATGACCCGCAGGTTGTGGAAGTCCAGCAACGGTGGTTTCTCGGCTGTTCTGCTCATCGTTCTATGTGCATCTAAGTGTAGATGAGAAGCCGCTTTCGAGCCGCCTCCCAGCAGCTTCGATTACACTGAGTCCAGATGCCGCTACAGATCTATCGCCTGCGCCGCGTGCTGGCGGCCACTGCCGTGCTGCTCACGTTGTTCGTGGCGGGGATGTATTTCTACGCACGTTCGCGGGCGACGAATGTGCTCAGGCAAATTCCAGGCAAGATGGGAATCGACATTAGGCAGACGGCCAACGGTTATCAATACTCCCAGTCCAATGGCAAGCGCACCCTCTTCACCGTCCAGGCCAGCAACGTCAAAGAGTTCAAACTAAATGGCAACGCCGAGTTGCACAACGTCAGCATTGTGCTGTACGGCCGCGATTCCTCGCGCTTCGATCAGATTTACGGCGATGATTTTGCTTTCAACCAGAAAACCGGCGATATCATTGCGAAAGGTGAAGTCCAAATCGATCTGGTGGCCAACCCGAGCGGTGTGGCCAGCCCCGATCAATCCACGCCGAAGGAACTCAAGAATCCAATCCACCTGAAGACGCGTGATCTGGTTTTTAACAAAGACACTGGAAACGCCGCGACCGATGCCCGAGTCGAATTTCGCACGCCCCAAGCCACTGGCTGGGCCGTCGGCGTGACCTACGCCGGTAAGACCAACACGCTGACCCTGTCGTCGCAAGTCCACGTGCTGATGAATGGCCCGGATGCAGAGGTTATCGAGGCTGAGCACGGCGTCATCACTCACGACCCCCACGAGGTGGTGCTCGAACATCCGCATGTCAACCGTGGAGACGGAACGCTTCAAGCGGATCACGCAGTTCTTTATCTCGGTCCTGAGAATCAAGTAGAGCGAATTCTAGCGACGGGAGATGTCACCACTGAGACGCGGATGGAGAGCGCGAGCGCGAAGCGGTCAGGCCCAGCCGCGAATCGCAACGCCAACCCTGACAAGTCCGTAGCGAGCGATTCCGTCGCTCGCTCGCAGGCGCCAGAAATCCGCAGCCGCTCCGACCAGGCCGAGTTGCTGCTCACCGGAAAGCAAAGCCTGTTGCGCACCGCAACCATGACAGGCAACGTTCATGTCGAGCAATCCGGACCTCAGCCCATGCAAGGCGACGCCGGGCGCATGATCATGGACTTCGCCGGCCGGAACCAGTTGCAGAAAGTGCACGCCGTCGATGGAGCCCGGCTCATTCAGAAAGCGTCACAGAAAGCTGCGAGCGGCGACCAAGTGTCAAAAGGCACGAAAGGCGCGGGAACCAGCCCGCAGGATTTCGAAATCACCGCGCCCGTTATCGACTTCACCATGGCGCAAGGCCACATTCTGCAGCATGCGGTGACCTCCGGCGCGGCGCAGATCACGATCACGCCCGCGCAAGAGTCCGCTCCAGCGACCGCCCAGATTGCCTCGTCGCCGGCTGCTCCGCCGCAGGCTCCTGCGACACAGCGTACGATGGTGACCGCAGGCAAATTCGATGCGCAATTCGCATTTTCCGACGGGAGAAACCACCCCACCAGCCTCCACGGCGCGCCCAATGCCCGCATCGTCAACTCGACTCCCGGACAGCCCGACCGCATCAGCACCAGCGATTCGGTGGACGCCGCATTTGTTCCCCAGGGCGGCATCGACTCCATCACGCAACAAGGCAACGTCGCTTATACCGACGGGCTGCAACCCGACAAGCGCATGCAGGCCTGGGCCAATACCGCGCGCTACACGCCCGCGGACCAGATGCTTGTGCTCACCGGCAGTCCGCGCGTCACCAACGGTGGCATGGCGACGACGGCGAAGTCGATCCGCATGAACCGTGCCACCGGTGACGCCCTCGCCCAGGGCGACGTCAAAAGCACCTACAGCGATCTGACGGAGCAACCCGACGGCGCTCTGCTGGCGTCTTCTTCTCCGATTCACGTCACTGCACACAGCATGACTGCCCACAACACGCCAGGGACGGCTCTTTACTCGGGAAACGCACGTCTCTGGCAGGACGCGAACATCGTCGAAGCGCCCACGATCCAGTTCGACCGCGATCGCCGGTTCGTTATAGCGCAGGGAACGCCAGCCCAACCGGTACAGACGATTCTGGCCCAGGCAGAGAAAGTTCAGGTGGAAAAGGGTACGGAAAATACACTCGACGGTGGAAAAAAACCGGCTCACGGCAATCCGCTGGGCGGATCGAGCCCCATTTCCATTACTGCCGCGAAGCTCACCTACGCCGATTCCGAGCGCAGAGCCCACTACGAAGGCGGAGTTGTTGCCAAAGGAGTAGATTTTAATGCTACCGCGAAAACGGCCGATGCCTACCTCGTAGCCCGCAGCCAAACCAAGAGCAATCAATCATTTAGCGGCCCCGGCCAACTCGATCATATGGTTGCTCAGGAGAATGTGGTTGTCCAGCAGCCCAACCGCCGAGCGGACGGCCAAAAGCTGGTCTACACCGCCGCCGACGACAAGTTCGTGCTCACGGGTGGACCGCCCAGCATTTTTGATGCCGAACAGGGCAAGATTACCGGCGTTTCGTTGACTTTCTTCAGAGGCGATGATAGGGTGCTCGTAGAAGGCGAAGCAAGTACTCCTGTGGTAACTCAAACGCGAGTGGCCAGATAAAAAGAGACGAATGGCAAGATAAATGCGTACCCTGGCCACAGAGGAAATTGGCAAATCGTACCGTGGCCGCCGCGTTGTGAATGGTGTAAGCCTGACGGTCGAGCAGGGCGAAGTGGTTGGACTATTAGGCCCTAACGGCGCAGGCAAGACCACCACCTTTTACGCAATTGTTGGCCTGATCCCTCCCGATACTGGCCGCGTGCTGTGCGACGGTCAGGACATTACTGACGTTCCCATGTATCTTCGGGCCCGTCAGTATGGCATCAGCTATCTCCCGCAAGAAGCTTCGGTATTTCGCAAACTGACGGTAGAAGAGAACATCCTCGCGGTGTTAGAGGCGCAGCCGATGTCCTGGCACGAACGCCGCGAGAAGATGGAAAAATTCATTGACGAACTGGGACTGGAGCACATCCGCCAGAATCGCGGATATGCCCTGTCCGGTGGGGAACGCCGGCGCGTGGAAATTGCCCGCTGTCTGTGCATCAACCCCGCATTCATTTTGCTGGACGAACCGTTTTCCGGAATCGACCCGATTGCCGTGCTCGACTTGCAGAAAATCATCAGCGGTCTGCGCGCCAGCGGCATCGGAGTACTAATTACCGATCATAATGTCCGCGAAACGCTTTCCGTGACCGACCGGGCCTACATCATCGATGACGGCAGAATTTTCCGTCAGGGCCAGCCGGAGCAGCTGGCAGGCGATCCGGAAGTCAGACGTGTGTACTTAGGAGAAAGTTTCTCTTTGGTGTGATCTTTGGGAAGGGCACGGCTTCAGCCGTGCCGTGAAGGACCGAAGAGTAAGCGCCTTAGGCGCTGAGGTTTGCAGGTTAGGAAGTTGAGAATGCGCAATCCACACACAAATCTTTGGCCCCGTCAATGTGGTTTAGCGTTAAGCACGTCTCCAGTACGGACTGGAAACCGGATATGACTCCCGAAGAAGCAGCGGGAGTCATTGAGCGCTTCATAGACGGTCCCGGCGACTCAATTGAGTGGTGTGATTTTGCGGAGACCAGACAGAAGGACCTGCGGATCGAAGGCTACAGGAAGCGCTGCGATAAGCTAAGTCCGCTGGTAAACAGACCCGGAGAGATGGACGCGACAGCAGTCGCAGAGCTCAGGACGATCATTAAAGAGCTGCGATCAATGACAAACGTTGAAACCTTGAAACTTTGAATCATGGTTCTCTTACAGCACAAACTCAGCGTAAAGCTCTCGCAGCGCCAGATCCTTACCCCGGGCCTGGTGCAGATGGTCTCCGTCCTCGCGCTCAACAAGCTTGAGCTCAAGGACATGATCACCGCTGAGATGGTCGAGAACCCGGTCCTCGAAGAACTGGAAGAGTCGGTCCCGCTGCTTGACGAAATTGGCAAGAAAGAAGAAGATCGCGAACGCGCCGCTGCCGCCAGCAACGACGAAAACCCCACCACCGCGGCCGAAACGAAAGACCCTTTCGAAGAGATCGACTTCGGCTCGTTCTTCCAGGATTATCTCGATCCCGGCTATCGCACGCATAGCGAGATGGAGGACATCGAGCGCCCCTCGTTCGAAAATTTCCTTTCGAAACCGACAAACCTCACCGATCACTTGGCCTGGCAGTTGGGAGCACTCAGCCTGCGCCGCGAAGTGCGCGAGGCCGCCGACATCATCATCGGCAATTTGAACGAAGACGGATACCTGATCGCCAGTGACGACGAGTTGCTCGGCGTCGCCCCTCCTGCTCCGCCCGAAGCCGACGCCCAGACCGCCAAGAACATCGTGAACGAGGCGCACGCTCTGGGCCTGGCGGAAATCGAAGAAACGCCCGCAGCCGCACCCGGCGCAGATGCCGGCGAAGATGCAGCAGATATTTCCGCCCCGGGAGTAGTCGCAGATTCGGCCGACAGTCATGGCGACGGTGAGACGAATGTCGATCTCAATGCCGTGGAAAACTCTGAGGCTGTCTACGGCGAGAATTCCGAGACCATGCTGCCTCCTGAACCACGCACGGAAGCCTCTTTCTCCACGCGTGATTCCGCTGCCGCGGTTGCGCCCGCGCCAGTACGCGCCGCCCAGCCTGTCCCGGTCTATAAGCCAAACTTCACTGCCGCTGATCTACAGGAAGCTCTCGAAGTCGTCCGCCAGCTGGATCCTCCCGGCGTCGCCTGCCGCGATTTACGCAGCTGCCTGCTCTGCCAACTCCGCTATCACCAGGCCCAGCTCGCGCTGCACAAGAACGGCAACGGCACGTCACAAATCCTTCAGGACGCCATGGCAGTGGTCGACCAGCATCTGCGCGGCCTGCAGAACAAGCAGCACAAAGAGATTGCCAAGGCGATCGGCCGCCCTATTGAAGCCGTCCAATCTGCCCTCGACTACATCCGCACCCTCGATCCGCGCCCCGGCCTGCGCTACAACAAAGTCATGCCGCGGCTCATCGAGCCCGACGTGGCTTTCGTGAAGCACGGCGACGAATGGCTCGTCATCATGAACGACGAAGATCTGCCCCAGCTTCGTCTGAATCCGGCATACAAGAAACTGGTGACGCGCGACGGCACCAACGAAAAGAGCACCCGCGACTACGTGAAAGAGCGCTACAAGAGCGCCATCCAGCTCATCAAGAACATCGAGCAGCGCAAGCAGACCATCACCAAAGTCTGCTATTGCATCGTCGCCCGCCAGCAGGACTTCCTCGAACGCGGCATCGATCAACTCAAACCCATGATGATCAAGGAGGTGGCCGAAGAAATCGGCGTGCATCCTTCCACGGTAAGCCGGGCGGTGTCCAGCAAGTATGCGCACACCCCGCAAGGCGTATTCGAGCTGCGCTACTTCTTCAGCGAGAGCGTGCAGGGCCCAGAGGGCGGCGGTACATCGCTGCTGATCCTCAAACGCCGCGTCAAAAAGCTGATCGAGGAAGAAGACCCCGGCCGTCCATTGACCGACGAGCAGATCACCCGAATCCTGCAATCGCAAGGCATTCAGGTGACCCGCCGCACGGTGGCCAAATACCGCGAAGATATGCGCATCCCCAGCACACACCAGCGGCGGGTAAAAAAATGAAAAAGACGTCGCTCGCTGCGAGCAAGTACGCATACCGAGCAAGCGGCTGCCTAATACTTCTCCTTTGTCTATCCCTAGCAGCCAGTTCGCTGGCAATCGATGCTTGGGTGGTCCGCGAAGATGGAGTAGGTCCAGTAAAGATAGGCATGACACCTGCACAGATCAGCGCAACCCTCCGTCAAAAGCTTTCAGAGGACGAGTACGGGACGGACAACTGTCACTATGCTCACGCGACGGCCCATGACCAGATCTCATTCATGATCATTGACGGCCACTTGGTGCGAATTGATGTGGAAGCACCCGGGATCGCGACCTCAACCGGCATTCAAGTGGGAGCAGCGGAGGCGGATGTGCGCAGAGCCTATGGTTCCAAGGTCGTTGTCTCGGGGCATCAATACGTCGATACCGGGCACTACTTAACCGTACGCTCAGCCGACGGCCGTCGTGGAGTCCGATTCGTGACCGAGAATGGGAAGGTCACGATGTTTTACGCGGGCACGTACGAGGCGATCCAGTACGTCGAAGGATGCGAATGAAGCGAAGCACGACAGTTCCAATGCGGTGCCCAATTTAACTCGATAGAGAGATTAGGGAGGGGGCGCTCCATGAACGTGGAATACACTGGCAGACACTACGTAGTCACTTCCACCATCCGCAAAGAAGTAGAGACCGGCCTCACAAAAATCCGCAAAATCCTGGGCGACCGATTCGACAGCAAAGTCATCCTCGCCGTCGAGAAACACCGCCACAAAGCCGAAATCACTATCAGCCCGCGCAATGGCCCACTAGTCGGCCTGGCTCAGGCCAAGGACATGATCATCGCTGTCAACGAAGCTCTCGACCACCTCGAAAAACAGGCGGTCAAATACAAAACCCGTTGGATGTCAAAGAAACGCTCCGCCCGCAAGACCGAAGAAGTCAAGAAGTGGAACGGCCACTCGGTGCAGGTCGATGGCGGCGACGCGCAGACTGGTCTGCAGACCGTAATCGGGACATCCGAAAAAACGGCGGTGCCCGTCATGGTGCACAAATATCCCGCCGTGGCGAAGACCACGGAAGTCCACCTGGTTCGCTCCGACGAAGCCGTCGCCATGCGCCCAATGACTCTCGAAGAAGCCATCAAAGAAGCTCACTTCAAAGACCGCGACGTCTTCGTCTTCCGCGACCCCAAAGGAAAGCTGATGATCCTGCACCGCACGCGCGACGGCAAGATGGAGCTGATCGAAGCCCCGTAGAAACACAAAAGCAGAAGATGCTGGTGTGAAGAGGCTTGTGTGAGAACGGGTCTTTGACCCGTCCATGCCGAGCGAACCTCGGTGCTCTTCGCCCGCGTCCACAGCCGTACTCCCGTGCTAGAATTCGCCCCCGGGAGATTCCGCAATGATTATCGGCAACTGCCGCAAGCCTTCCGCTTTCCTCATCCATTTGGTTCTGTGTGTCGTCTCCACTTCAACGCACTTCCTGCAAGCGCAAGTGACCTCGCCCACGCCTAAACTCTCCGTGCATTGGGAAGAACTGACAGCCTCCGACTTCCGCGAAGGCATTCGCCGTTCGCAAGGAACCTGCCTGCTCCCATTCGGAATTCTGGAAAAGCATGGTCCACACCTGCCACTCGGCACCGATCTGCTCGACGTCCGCTACGCCGCGCTGCACGCCGCCGAGCAGGAATACGCGGTCGTCTTCCCTGAATATTATTTCGGCCAGATCGCCGAAGCGCGACACGAGCCCGGCACCATGGCCTACAGCCGCAACCTGCAACTCGCCCTGCTCCAGGAAACCACCGACGAGATGGCCCGCAACGGCTGCAAGAAAGTCCTCATCGTCAACGGCCACGGCGGCAACGACAGCCTGCTCCCCTACTTCGCGCAGACGCAACTCGACAAGCCGCACGACTACGTCGTCTACGTTTTCGACGAGCGCACGCCGCGGGAGGGTGGTCCGCCAAAGAAGACGAAAATCGACATGCACGCCGGCGAAAGTGAAACCTCGAAAATGATGATCTCCCGCCCCGACCTCGTGCACCAGGACCGCGCTGCAAGCGAGTCAGGCGCTGACCAGGCGCGCCAGAAGATTCCCGAGGACGTCTACACCGGCATCTGGTGGTACACACGCTTTCCGAACCATTATTCCGGCGACGGCTCCGCCGCAACCCACGAACTCGGCGAATATCAGATGAAGTGGTGGATTGATTCCGTAGTGAAGGCGATCCGCGAGGTAAAAGCCGACGACGTCAGCCTGAAGTTGCAAAACGAATTTTACGAAAAGAGCACGCACCCGCTAGATACGCAGCCGTAAGTAGCTCTTGGCTTTTAGCTCCTGGTTCTTAGCTAAAAAGCCAAGAGCCAAGAGCCAAGAGCTCCCTACGAGCTCCCAATCAGCCAGCCAGTGATGAACACCAACACGCCTCCCAGCCCAACCTGAAGCGCAGCCGAAAACCAAGGACTATCCATGTAACGATGCCGTATCCAGGTGATCAAAGCTAACTCCGCGACCACCACTACGCTCGCAGCCCAAACCGCCATGCGAAAGTCGCTCAGCAAAAACGGCATCGTGTGGCCGATGCCACCCAGCGCCGTCATAGCCCCACAAATCACTCCGCGCACCCACGGATGCCCGCGACCGGTCAGGCTGCCATCATCAGAAAGCGCCTCAGCAAATCCCATGCTGATGCCCGCGCCGGCCGATGCCGCCAGGCCGACTCGGAACGCAGTCCAACTGTTCGTGGTGGCAAAGGCCGCGGCGAATACCGGCGCCAGCGTCGACACCGATCCATCCATCAGTCCCGCCAAGCCTGGCTGCACGATTTGCAGCACGAACAGCCGCCGCTGCGCGACTTCTTCGTCGGCCTTTACGTTGTCCGGCAGCTTCTGCTTATCGAGTTCCTGAGCGCGTTCTTCGTGTTCGCGTTCTTCCCTGGCCAAGTCATCCAGCAACTGCCGGATGCTTGCATCTTGCGTGCGTCCTGCGGCCTTTTCATAGAACCGCCGCGTCTCCACCTCCATGGTCGACGCTTCTTTGCGAACCGCTTCAATCCGCAAAGGGCGCACCAGCCAAAGCGCCGGTCGCTCCACGAACCCGCGCACGTCCTGCCGACGAATCAGCGGAATGTGTTCCCCAAATTTCTTCTGAAAAAGTTCGAGCAGTCGCCGCCGGTGTCCTGATTCCTCTTCTCGCATGCCGTCAAACATCGACGCGGTCGCGGGATAGTCCGGCCGCAACCCTTCGGCAAAGTCGGAGTACACCCGCTCATCTTCTTCTTCCAGGGCAATGGCCAGGGCCAGCACTTCACGTTCCGTAAGATCTTCGAACTTTTTCATGACGCCATAGCTTACCTGCCCGTGGGGGCGGGACACAATCCGGATTTCCGATTCTGCTACTATCCAGTTTATGAAGCCCCGTCGGTCTACCGGCCAGGCACGAAAGCAATCAGGATCGAAAAGCGCCTCGAAGAAGCCTGCGCGCGCTCCCGGGCAGCACTCACCGGAACTGGTCATCATCACCGGCATGAGCGGTTCGGGGAAGGCCTCGGTGTTGAAGGCTTTCGAGGATCTGGGCTACTACTGCGTCGACAACCTTCCGGTACAGCTGATCCCGCAGTTCGCCGACCTGGCCGTTCAGTCGAGCGAGATTCGCCGCACCGCGCTGGTCGTGGACGTGCGCGAAGGTTCCACCCTCGAGAAACTTCCCGCAATTTTGAAGTCGGTCGGCCGCCTGATCCCGACCAGGGTCGTCTTCCTAGAGGCTTCCGACACCGTTCTGGTGCGCCGTTTCAGCGAGACTCGCCGGCCGCATCCCCTGGGCACGGACTCGCCCGTAAAGTCGGCACTAAAAGCGGAACGCCGCCACCTGGGCGCCATCCGGAAGCTCGCCGATCTCGTTATCGACACTTCCAAATTCAACGTGCACGAACTGCGCGCCCACATCACCGAACGCTTTCAGGAGCAATCGGCAGAAAAGAGCATTCTGGTTTCCTGTGTGAGCTTCGGATTCCGTCAGGGCGTGCCCGAAGACGCCGACCTGGTCTTCGACGTGCGCTTCCTGCCCAACCCGCACTTCGTCCCCGAATTTCGGCCGCTGACCGGGCGCGATCCGCGCGTCGCCAAATACATCCGCTCGTTTCCCCAAACCCGCGAGTTCATCTCGCGCATCTCCGATCTGCTCGTCTACCTGCTGCCGCACTACATCCACGAAGGCAAGAGCTATCTGACGATCGCGTTCGGCTGCACCGGCGGACAGCACCGTTCCGTCATGATCGCCGAAGAAGTCGGCAAACACCTTCGCCGCGCCGGATACCGCATGAAAGTCGTGCACCGCGACAGCCCAAAGTGACCATGAAACGTAGTTTCGGATGTACCGACTGGCCCTACATCTTTAACGTCCGGGAAACTGAAACGGCATTCCGGCAGCGCGCGGCTCAAGTAGAATAGGGCCTTACATCTCATGCCCATTCTACTGGCAGCAAACGATTGCAGCCTTGACCGCACGGGAGCCCCATGCGGCAACTGACGCGGCTCGTGCGCTACGTGCTCCCGTTCCTGGCGCAGTTGCTCCCAGGAGTGGTGCTGCTCGCGGCGGTTGGTTTCCTCGAGGCCTTTCGGCTTTTGTTGTTGAAGCCAATATTGGACCGCGTTCTGAATCCAGCCTCGGGTTCGGAAAATATACTTCTCTTCACGATTCCAAAGATCAACCAGCCGATCTACCTGCAGCACTTTGTTCCCTCGCACTTTCACAATGCCTGGAATATCGTGGCCTTTGCGCTCGTGGCCTCCACGTTGCTCAAGGGCATCTTCGACTACGCCGGCACCTATCTGGTGAATCACGCCGGTTTCGGCATGATCACCAACCTGCGCAATGACCTGTATAACTCGGTCTTGCGCCGGTCGGTGGCTTTCTTCCAGAAACACACCACCGGGACTCTGATCTCCACCATCATCAACGACATTGAGCGCGTCCAGTACGCCATGTCGAGCGTGCTGGCCGAATTTCTGCAGCAGTTCTTCACTTTTCTTTTTACCGCTGTACTCGTAGTCATCCTGGGCCGGCAGTTGGCCTGGGTGCTACTGCTGTTTGTCCCCTTCATTATTTTTTCGGCGATTCGCATCGGACGACGCGTTCGCTCAACCACCAGACGCGGGCAAGACCAGTTGGCCGACGTGCAAAATATTCTGCACGAAACCATCACCGGCAACCGCATCGTAAAAGCCTTCGGCATGGAATCGTGGGAAGTGGCGCGATTCCGCACCGCCGCGCAGCGCCTCTTCCGTGCCAACCTGCGCTCCGTAGCCGCGGCCGCCATCAGTTCCCCCCTCATGGACACATTCGGAGCTGTCGCGATCGCGATGCTCCTGCTCCTGGGCCGCAGCCGGATTGCTCACGACGAATTCACCTTAGGCGCCTTTGTTACCTTTGTTGCGGCCGTCTTGGCGCTCTACAACCCGGTGCGCAAGTTTGCCGTTTTCAATAACAGTTTCCAACAGGCTCTGGGCGCGTCCTCGCAACTGTTCAAGTTCATGGATGCAGAGGACGTCGTTCTGGAAAAGGCCGGTGCCAGAACCCTCCCACAGTTTTCGCGAAGCATTCAATTCGAGGGCGTCTGTTTTTCCTACCAGGCCGATGGCGACGACTCCCGTGAGATCCTGCGCGGCATTGACCTCCAAGTGGAGCGCGGAGAAATTCTCGCGGTCGTGGGCTCCAGCGGTGCGGGCAAGAGCACCCTGGTTCATTTGATACCCCGCTTCTTTGACGTGACCGCTGGCCGAATTCTGATCGACGGCCACGACGTACGCGACGTAACTCTCGCTTCCCTGCGTTCTCAGATTGGCATCGTCACCCAGGACACAATCCTGTTCAACGATACGGTGCGGAACAACATCGCCTACGGCCAGCCGCAGGTTCCGCAGAAGGAAGTCGAAGCCGCGGCACGGGCCGCGCTGGCTCACGACTTTATTGTGGCCCTTCCCGCGGGATACGATACTGTGATCGGAGAGCGTGGCGTGCGGCTCTCCGGGGGCGAGCGTCAGCGTCTGGCAATTGCTCGGGCTCTACTGAAAGACGCGCCCGTCTTGATTCTGGATGAGGCCACGTCGGCGCTCGACAGCGAGTCCGAAGCCCTGGTGCAGTCCGCCCTGCATAATCTAATGAGCGGTCGCACCGTGTTCGTGATCGCGCACCGGCTTTCGACGGTGCGCCGCGCCGACCGTATTGTAGTCATCGAAAATGGCACCATTGCCGACATCGGCCGCCACGAAGAGTTGATGACCAAGTTAGGTACGTACCGACGTCTCTACGAGCTACAATTCGCCGACACTGATTCACGTAGAGACGATTCATCCAAAGTTGATTCGCATCAAGACGATTCTCCCAGAGTAGTAGCTGAACCTTGAAAACACGGCCCCTATGCCCATACGCTCGATGACAGGTTTTGCGCAGGTGAGAGGTGAAATCCAACGCCCGGATGGCGCCGATCAAGCCGCCTCCAGTTCGGCTCAGCCCAACGGCCACATGGCCTTCGCGCTATCGCTGAAGTCGGTCAACCATCGATTTCTGGATCTGCATTTCCGCCTGCCCTCCGGCACTGATGGTCTCGAGATGCAACTCCGGCGCCTGCTGAAAGAGAAGATGGGGCGTGGCCACGTCGAAATCTCGCTCAGCCTGGAGCGCACCACCAATGAGACGTTCTCGCTCAACCGCGAAATCATCGGCGGTTATATCGCTGCATTTCGCGCCGCTGCGGCCGAGTTTTCTATCTCTTCGGATCCAGACCTCAACGCGGTTCTCCGTATTCCCGGCGCGCTCGACTCCGCCAACGACAGCGCCGACGGCGAAATTGAATCCGCCGTGATGGCGAAAGTGGGCGAGGCTCTCGATCGGCTGAACCAGATGCGCGAGGAAGAAGGCCGCGGCATTGCCCGCGAACTGCGCGAGCGCATGACCCACCTTGCCGAGGCCAGCAAGAAAGTGGAGCAGCATCGCCGTGCCGTTCTGCAAAACTACAGCGAGCGGCTGCAGTCCCGCCTGCAAGAGTTGCTGGGCGCAACCGTCGACAAGGATCGCGTGCTGCAGGAGGCCGCGCTGCTCGTCGATCGCAGCGACATTCAGGAAGAGATTGTCCGCCTCGAAACGCACGTGCAGCATTTTCTCGGTCTGCTCGAAGCGGGCGGAGAGATCGGCAAGAAGCTCGACTTCCTGTTGCAGGAAATGAACCGCGAGGCTAACACCCTGCTGTCGAAAACTTCCGGCCTGGCGGGCGAAGCCTTGAAGATCACCGAGGCCGGCCTCACCATGAAAGCGGAGATCGAAAAATCGCGTGAGCAGGTGCAGAACCTGGAATGAGTGCAAAATCTGGCATGAGCCCAACTGCAATCTACAGGCCGCTCATCTACATCATCTCGGCGCCCTCGGGCTCGGGAAAGTCGACTCTGGTTAACGAACTGCTCAAGCTGGTTCCGGATCTCGATTTCTCGATCTCTTACACCACGCGCGCTCCCCGAGGCAGCGAGCAAAACGCCAAGCAATACTACTTCATATCACGCCAGGAATTTGAAGAGATGATTCGCCAGGACGACTTCCTGGAACACGCCAGCGTCTTCGGAAATTATTACGGCACGGCGCGGCGGTTCCTGCGCGAAGCCGAAGAGAAAAAACACGATCTCTTGCTCGACATTGATGTACAGGGAGCCGTGCAGATGAAGCGAAAATTGCCCGAAGCCATCAGCATTTTCGTGCTGCCCCCCGACCGCAAGACGCTGGAGTGGCGCCTGCGTAAGCGTAGCGAAGACGCGGAAGACGTGATCCATCGCCGGTTGGTCACGGCCAGTCGTGAGATTGAGAACTACGACAAGTACGACTATATTTTGATCAACGACGATCTCGAGGAGTCGATCGAGAGCCTGCAGGCGATCGTTCTGTCGGAGCGTCTGTTGCGGTCAAAGTCGTCTCCATCGGCCGAAGGGAAGTCCGCCGAAAGGAATGAAATTGTGCAATTGGCAGACCGTCATCGGCTGGCCAACATCCGCGACCGGGTCGAGCCAATCCTTGCGTCCTTTGGTGCGCCCCCGGCTTCGGCACGTCCGTAGATTTCGCGGTATTATTTTAGGGACGCCGGTTCCGGCGTCGAAAGCCGCTCCTGGAATCGGAGCGGGACAAGCCTGAGAGTTGGCCGTGTTCGGCGAGGTTCGCCGTTCGGCAGTGAGACGTTCGGCACTGATTAGACTTCAAACTTGTTTTTCGAGGGAGAGTCCCATGAAGTTGATCGAAGGCTTTGACAGCAACTACCGGTACATCTTGGTGGCGGCGCGACGCGCCCGGCAACTCCAGTCCGGCGCGCCGCCGGTGGTCGACACAAATTCCCGCAAGCCCTGCCGCATCGCGCAGGATGAAATCCGCGCCGGCAAGGTGAAGTGGGAGATTCCCGAAACCCGCACCGCCGCCGAGCAAGCCGAAGATGCTCTGGACCGCGCGCTGGGCCAGGACTAAGGCTGGGCCAGGACTAAGGAAGACTGTTGATTTCGCGATTGCTGATTGCAAAACCGCGCGGCAGCCGGGCGTTTTGAATCAGCAATCAAAAATCAACAATCTAAAATCTATGAAAGTCGCACTCGGCGTTACCGGCGGCATCGCAGCCTATAAAGCAGCGGAAATTATCCGCCTGCTGCAGGAAAAAGATCACGGCATTCGCGTGCAAGTCGTCATGACCCGTGCCGCACAAGAGTTCGTACGTCCTCTCACCTTCGCCGCTCTCTCCGGAGAAAAAGTCATCACCGGAATGTTTTCACCCGGTGAAGAGCATAAGCCAAGCCTTGATTCTTCCAACATCGATTCGCCCAACATCGACTCTGCCATTGAGCACATTTCGGTCGCTCAATCAATTGATGCACTGCTCGTCGCGCCTGCCACCGCGGACGTTCTGGCACATTTCGCGCAGGGAATCGCGAGCGATTTTCTAACCACGCTTTATCTTGCGACGACCGCGCCGGTCGTCGTGGCGCCGGCGATGAACGTGAATATGTGGAATCATCCGGCGACGCAAACGAATCTCCAGCTCCTGCGGCAGCGCGGCGTGAAAATTGTCGAGCCGGGCGCAGGCTACTTGGCTTGCGGGATGACCGGCGCGGGCCGCCTCGCGGAAAACGAAACCATCGTCGCTGCCGTTATGGAAGCCCTCGGTGCGTCCCAGGATCTGAGTGCTGAGACTGTGCTGATCACCTCCGGCCCGACACGCGAAAAAATCGATCCTGTGCGCTATCTCACCAACCGCTCCAGCGGCCGCATGGGCTACGCTCTCGCCGAAGCCGCGTTACGCCGCGGCGCACGCGTGCTTCTGGTGAGCGGGCCAACATCGCTCACCCCTCCGGGAGCCGCTGAGATTACGCCGGTCGAGTCCGCTGAAGAAATGCGCGACGCTGTGTTTCAACTGCTTCCCCACGCGACAATCGTAATCAAGACTGCTGCCGTCTCCGACTATCGTCCGAAAGCTGCCGCTGCTCAAAAAATCAAGCGCAAGGGTCCGATGACTTTGGAACTCGAAGCCACGCCCGACATTCTGAAAGAGCTCTCGCTCAAGAAGAGTGCACAGCTTATCGTCGGCTTCGCCGCCGAAACGGAAAATGTTTTGGAAAACGCGCGCCAGAAATTAGTAGCCAAGAATCTCGACGCCATCGTAGTCAACGACGTATCTCGTGAAGGCGTAGGTTTCGACTCAGACCGAAACGCGGTCACGATTATCACGCACGATCAAGTTGTCGAGGTCCCCGAAACCACCAAGCGGGCAGTAGCCCAGCGCGTCCTCGATCAGGTAGTGCGCCTCCGCCAGCACCGCAAGTCTCCCGTGAAGGCCTGACGTCTTGTTCAAGACTTGTCATTCCGAGGGGCGGAGCGACGAGGAATCTGCTGCTTTCCGCCGCCACGACAGCCACATCCGTCCGCCACTGCATTACAATCGAAAAGCCAATGTCCCACACTCTGGACCCTGATCTCCGCCGCGCGCTCGCCGAGCGCGTTCGCTACTGTCACGAGATGGGCATCTACGACTTCTACCGGCGCGAGCCGCGAATATCCGAATTCGCCGCATCCGAGTCATCCGTTGCCCAACTTGACGATCCAGTTTTGCCCACATCCCAGGAACAGCGAGAGGAAATGGCCGCAAGAAAATCCGCATCAGCCACGAAAGCAGTCGCGACGATCGCCGACGAAAATAATCTTGCTGTACTCACTTCCAAGCCGGAGCACGGAGTCACCAACCCCGTAGCCGCGCTCAAACTCATTCGCGAAGACCTCGGCGATTGCACGCGTTGCAAACTTCACCAGCAAGGCCGCAAGCAGATCGTCTTCGGCGTAGGCAATCCGCGCGCCGAATTAATGTTCGTGGGCGAAGGCCCCGGCGCCGACGAAGACGCGCAGGGCGAGCCCTTCGTGGGCCGCGCCGGCCAGCTACTCAACAACATGATCAAAGCCATGGGCATCCGCCGCGAGGATGTCTACATTGCGAACGTGGTCAAGTGCCGTCCCCCGGGCAATCGCACGCCCGAACGCGACGAGTGCGAGACCTGCTCGCCATTCCTCATGCGTCAGATCGCCGTCATCAAACCCAAGGTTGTAGTCGCGCTGGGCGCGGTGGCGTCAAAGAGTTTGCTAGCGATGAATGCTTCCATGTCGGAACTGCGCGGCCGTTTCTACGACTTCATGCCGGCCGGCGTGCGCACTAGTGATCCCTCCTGGCACGGGGCCAAACTCGCCGTGACCTACCATCCCGCCTATCTTCTGCGCGATCCGCGACAGAAAGGCGAAGCCTGGAAAGATCTTCAAATGGTCATGAAATACCTCGGCCTCGAGCCTCCCAAGAAGCCCGCGGAATAGCAAGCGGTTTCGGCTCAAGGCAAGATTCATGTGGGGACAGCCGCCCCTGGCTGTCCGTCGGGCGAAGCTCGAGTGGTTTGGTCAGCACAGCCAGACTGACGCACAGCAATCTCACAATTTACCTTTCTTCAAGCGTGACTGCTATCCTCTGAAAACCGATGCCCGAATTCTGCGACGTCGCCGTGCCCGTGCCGCTGGACATGGTCTTCACTTACCGAGTCCCCGCGGACGCCAGGCCGGTCATCGGCGGGCGCGTGCTGGTTCCATTCCGTCAGCAGCGCATGACGGGTATCGTCGTCGAGGTGCACGACCGCAAGCCGTCCGTCATCACGAAGAACATTCTCTCCGTCCTCGACGCGACGCCCGTCTTCGACGAGCAACTGCTGCAACTAGGCCGCTGGATCTCTGAATACTATCTCGCCCCGATCGGCGAAGTCTTCCGCACCATGCTGCCGCTGGCCGCCGAATTCAAACGCTCGATCGGCTATCGCCTCA
>Ga0209274_10000099_pt1 | contig 77379 bp, 65 predicted proteins | sample HubBroMetageREF1_FD_188343 | JGI IMG/M metagenome (GOLD analysis project Ga0209274, IMG submission 188343) | Reference soil microbial communities from the Hubbard Brook experimental Forest, New Hampshire, USA - Hubbard Brook CCASE Soil... | ecosystem: Environmental > Terrestrial > Soil >...
CTTCCCGAGGTATTGGGACGGCACGCCGCTTGCGACATTGAGCGCGGAACTCCGCTGAGCTGGGGACTGGTCAAGGATCCGGCTGACCGGCAATGAGGATTGGGCAATGAAGATTGTCAGTCCTTTCCTGAAGAGAGTCCTCTATCCCGCACTGTCGATGGCCGGTGTTTTTCGGCGTACTTCTGCTCGGGGGCTTGCTGTCGTGACGTATCACGGCGTGCTGCCGCAAGGCTACGAGGCGATCGATGGGGTTCTGGACGGGAATCTCATCAGCGTGGAGATGCTCCGACGGCAACTGCGGCTGCTCCGGGCGCATTACAACGTGATATCGCCCGAGGAGGCGTTGGCGTGGCGCGAGGGGCGGCGGGAACTGGCGCCATGGGCGGTTTTGTTGACCTGTGACGATGGGCTGCTGAATTGCCTCACCGATATGTTGCCCGTTCTACAGCAAGAGAAAATGCATTGCCTGTTCTTCGTTACCGGCGCATCCGCGGAAAACTCTCGGACCATGCTGTGGTACGAGGAGTTATTGCTGCTTTTTCTTCGCGCCCAGGCCGGGGGGTTTGAGATTTCATGCGAAGGAGTTCTGATTCAGGGTGAATTGGGGTCACGGGAAGAGCGGCGCGCGATCTGGTGGAGTGCGGTAAAGCGGCTGTCGGAAGTGGACGCAGGAATCCGGGCATCGTTTCTAAACGCTGCGCGAATTCAATTTGGATCGGATGCGCTGCGAGATGTCGACCTGGCAAATCCCGCACTGTGCCGTCGGTTTGGATTGCTCACCTGCTCGGAGCTTCAGGAATTGGCGTCCGCCGGAATGACCATCGGCGCGCACACTCTGAGCCATCCTATGTTGTCGCAACTGCCGCTTGATTTAGCCTACAGCGAAATCTCCGACAGTCGGATGAGACTTGAATCGGTTCTCAAGAAGCGAGTGTGGGCGTTCGCGTATCCGTTTGGGGACCCGCAGTCGGTCACGCCGCAAGTGTTGGCGATGGCTCAGAAGGCGGGATACGAAGCGGCCTTCCTGAACTTTGGCGGTGGACTGGGCACTGATCTGCCGCCCCATGCACTGCCGCGCGTGCACGTAACGGCTGGGATGACTCTGGGCGAGTTCGAGGCTCATGTGTCTGGCTTCCACGCGAGATTGCAGCGACTTTCCGGCCGCGGAGCACCAGGCGTTGCGGGGACACAGGGGGGCACGCTGCAATGACGCGCTCGCAAAGCCTCAACTGATCCCGCACTGATTCTCAGCGGAATCTCATCCCGCGCGTTTCGGCGTGGTGAGGGGGGAGTCTTGTCGGTTCCGCTCACCGGGAGTTGTTGACCACTATTGGATTCCAGGTCGCATGCTCACGAGCTGGATGCCTCGGCCAACCTTACGCGACAGATTGGTACTATTACGTATTCACTAAAGCTTGCGAAAAGTGACTCGACCCTGTGACTCGAACCGTGCGACTTGTCGTGCTCGAGGAAATTCCGGAAGATGCAAAACTACGTCAGCAGTGGAACACTCTGGTGCAGCGGGTGGAGCAGCCACAGGTCTTCTACACTTATGAGTGGTCGCTGGCGGTGCAACGCGCGTACCACGCGATAATGCGGCCGCTGCTTTTTCTGGCCTACGAGGGCGAATCGTTGTGCGGAGTCGCGTCCCTTGCTGCTGGCGTGGAAGGGCGGCGCGTGTCTTTTCTTTGCGCTACAACTGGGGACTATTGCGATTTTATATCTATGCCGGAGCACAAGCCGGCCTTCGTCGCGGAAGTGCTCGCCGAGTTGAGGAAGCAGGGCCTCGGCGATGTTACACTCACCAACCTTCCGGCCGATTCTGATACTGTTGCGGCTATTAAGCGAGCCTCAGCGCAGAATGGTTATCTCTACTTTGCGCGCACGGCATACGTCTGCGCTCAGGTTTCCCTGGCCCGGCTCGAGCGCCGGCCAGGGGAAGACAAACCCGTATTGCCACGAAAGAAAATGCTGCGCCGGTTTCTGAATGCTATGGGGCGCGACGCGCCGGTGCGACTGGATCACGCGCGTTCCTGGGATGCGGTAGAACCCATCCTCCCACAGTTCATGCAGTCTCATGTGGCGCGGTTTCTTGCCACCGGACGCATCAGCAATATGGCGCGCCCGGAACGCCGTGTGTTTCTGCAGGAGTTGTCGAAGTTACTTTCCGAGTCCGGTTGGCTGGCGTTGACGCGCATGATGTCGGGCCAGAGCGCTTTTGCCTGGAACTATGGATTCGAGTTTCAGGACACCTGGTTCTGGTACCAGCCCACGTTCGACAGTGTTCTGGAAAAATATTCTCCCGGCTTTTGTCTGCTGGCCAAGCTGATCGAAGAAGCGGCGGATAATCCTGCGTTGAGAACGGTTGATCTCGGGCTCGGTGCAGAGGAGTATAAGGAGCGATTCGCGAACCAGACCCGTGAGACGCTTTATGTGACTCTAAGAGCGTCGGCTCTGCAACATGGCCGCGAAATTTTGCGTTATCGCGCAGCTGAAATCGTCAAGACTTCTCCCCGATTGGAGGCAGGTGCGCGGGCAGCCGCGGCACGCTGGCAACACCTGAGGGAGAGCGTGGGACGCGAGGGCAGTGCTGCCACGTTCCGGCGGCTGGTGAAGCGATTCAGCGCGCCTCTCTGGTCGGAGAGCGAAGTCTGGTTTCTTGAATGGCACGGACCGGTTGTTTCGGATTCGCGCGCAAGTTCGAGCGTAACCCTTGCACCACTCGATCTGAATCAGCTGGCGTCGGCGGCATCGCGATACGTTGACGACCAGTCCACGCTGGCTTACTTGCTGCGCTCCGCTTCGCGCCTGCGGGATGGGAATGCGGAAGGGTTTGGATTGGTGGATGGAAACGGGGCTCTGCTGCACTTTGCGTGGGTGACCGCCTTCGATGGATTTTTCCTCTCGGAATTGAACGCCAAAATAGATGGTCCGTCGGCGGGCTGCATGATGCTTTTCGACTGCTGGACTCCGGTCTCAGCACGCGGCCACGGATACTATGGGCAGACGGTGAGCCGCATCGCCAGGCGCATCCGGGACAAGGGCAAGAGCCCGTGGATTTTCAGCGCCGCCAGCAACGTTGCTTCAATGCGAGGTTTGGAGAAAGCTGGGTTTCAACGGCGTTACTCGCTGGTTCGGCAGAGGGTTTTGGGTTGGCAGAAGATCAAAGGCGAAACTCCAAAGTACGAAGAGACGCCAGCCGCGGAGGTGTCGGCCCGCGTCTGACAACGCGGCCGACTGGCAGCATGCGAGTTCTCCTGCTTCAGCCCGAAGATTCACCGGAACGAGGCCCCTGGTCACGGCGGCGTTGGGATCTCATCGTCGACCTGGGGAAGTCTTCTCCGTGTTCGCAGGAAAGGTGGTCGCGTCAGTGCGGCTGTTCGGTGTTGCGGGCTGATTTTTCCCGGCAGGGAATTGCGGATGTGAAACATGTGCGCGAGATTTTCTCGGCGGGGCGAGGCCGGCTGATCGATGAAGAGGGCATCGACTGGTGGGACCTGTTGTCGTTGTTGGTGGTGCCTTATGCTCTAACCCTGCCCACGCTGCTATCGGTGGCCGAAGAGATTAGTCCGTCTGCGGAACTCTGGGCCACGCGGCCGGGGGGAAGCGCCGGCATAATATCGATCGTATTGGGCCGCTCGCTGCAGACTTTTGAGCCGAGTGGTCTGGCCCGTTCCGCTGCTCGCGCCATGCATTATGCTGGTCTGGTTCGACGTTTCTCGGCGGCGCAGTTCACGGAAATTTTTCTCGATAAGTACGATTCCGGCTATCAATGGCGATCGCGGTTTGCTGCGCGCGGGCCGAGTTGTGCCAAAGCGGTGGTGCTGCTGCCCAGCGCTTACGCCAACGTTTCGCGGATGGCCGCTGCTTACGCGCGACTGCTTCCTGATCAGCTTTTCCTGATGGTTGCGACGCGGCAGAGTGCCAAGCAGTTCGTGGCGCCCGCTAACGTTCGAGTTCGAGACCTGGCGGCTTATGCGAAGGCGGATTCAGCCAGCGCGGAGGTCGCTTCGATGACTGAACGCTGGATGAAGCTAAGAGCAGAGTTGTGCGAATCTACGGAGCTGCGGGTGTTGTCGGAAGCTGGTTTTCTAGACTCATTCCCAGGTTGGATTCGTGATGGTTTAAGTGCCCGCAACGCCTGGCGTGAAGTGCTCGAGCGTGAGCCACTGTGCGCAGTTCTATGCGGCGATGACAGCAACCGGTACACCCGATTGCCCGTCTTGCTGGCGGCCCGCAGAAAGATACGAACCGTGGACTTTCATCACGGGGCGCTCGATGGCCGCTATGCGTTGAAGGAACTGCCCTGCGACCTGTACTTGGCGAAAAATGAAATGGAACGCGCTTATCTGCTGCGGGTCTGCGGTCTTCCGGCGGAGAAGGTTGTCATTGGGGCGCCGCCTATGGGAGACGTTCCTTCGCCGATTGAACCGGATCGTGCGCTCCAGACTTCGGCAATTTTGTTCTCTGAGCCCTATGAGCTTGGCGACATGCGTGCGGAAGAGGTTTATCGCGAATTGCTGCCGCCGCTGTGCCGTTTGGCTCGCAAGAGCGGGCACGGCGTCGTCCTCAAGTTGCATCCGTTCGAGAGCCGTTCGCAGCGCCGCGGAATCGTCCGCGACATTCTCGCTCCTGAGGATCGTAATCTGGTGAGTGTGGTGGAAGGTCCGCTTACCGCCGAACTCATGGCGCGGGCGTGGTTCGGTATCACCATCGAATCGACGACCGTGCTCGACTGCTCGCGAAACAACATTTGCTGTTTCCTCTGTGGCTGGCTCTCGCTGTCGCCGTACGAGTACGCGCAGCAGTATGCCCGCTTCGGGATCGGAGCGGTCCTAGAGGACGCGCAGCAGTTACCGGAAATTCCGCGGCGGCTGGAAGATTTCCGGAATCGGCCGCCGCTCAAAGCGGATCTTTCCGCGAACGTTGATCCGGCGATGTTGCAGCATTGGTTGAGCGGGTCCGACGACGCTGCTGGATTGAGGTCGGTCTCACGACCAATCCATTTATGAGCGATCCATTTATGACCGGCCCATTCATAAACGATCCGGTCGTCAAGTCGTCGCCGGAGAGCATTGCCGCGGGAGCCCAGCAATTCCGCTCGCAGGTTGGACACATTTCGCGTCAGTCTGGAGTATTTTTCGCTGGCACCACTTTTACTGCTGTATTGGGCTACATCTTCAAGGTGTATCTGGCTCGAGTGCTGGGCGCGGAGGCGCTGGGCATTTACGCACTCGGCATGACCGTCGTGGGCCTGGTAGGAATTTTCGGAGGCCTGGGTTTGACATGGGCCGCTTCGCGATTTCCGCCAGCTTATCGCAGCACGGGCCGGTTCGAAGACCTGCGATCGTTTGTATCGTGGAGCGTGCTGAGCCTGATCGGTGTGAATGCCTTGTTCGCGCTGGCCGTGGTAGTGGCGCGTCGTTGGATCTCGACCAGCCTATATCACACTCCGGCTCTTGCGAGTTATATCTACCTCTTTGCGCTGATCATTTTTCTGGGGGCGCTGACTACTTTCTTCGCGCAACTCCTGACCGGATACAAAGAAGTCGGCAAACGAACCCTGATCACAAATATCGGGGCCAGCCTGCTGACCATGCTTTTTACTGTTGTGCTGGTGGAATTGGGAGCGGGGCTTTGGGGCTACATTTTCGCCCAGGTCGCGAGCGCGGTAGTAGTTCTGATCGCCTTGGTATGGGTAACGCAGCGGCTCACTCCCAGTGGCGCCCGCTTTTCTTTCGGCTCGATTCACTCTCCGCCGCGAGAGATGTTTTCCTTCGCGTCGGCGGCTTTTGCCATGGACATAGTGGGCTTCCTGTACTCGCAGACCGATAAAGTCGTTCTGGGGTTCTACCTCAGCGCTCGTTCGGTCGGTATTTACGCCGTCGCGGCGACGATCGTAGCGTTTATCCCGATCGCTCTGCAATCGGTGAATCAGATTTTTTCACCGACCATTGCCGATCTCCATGCCCGCGGGGAGTCGGCGATGCTGAATCGGCTGTATCAGATTCTGACAAAATGGATCTTTGGTCTGACGCTGCCGCTGGCTGCCGTGGTGGTGGTTTTCTCGCGTGTATTGATGAGGATTTTTGGGCCTGATTTCGAAGTCGGTTGGGTGATCCTCGTCATCGGAGCGGCTGGCCAACTGATAAACTGTGCTGTCGGTTCCGTCGGATACCTGCTGCTGATGTCGGGCAACGAGAGGCGACTGGTCAGAATTCAGCTCGTGACGGCCATGGTCACCGTGAGTTGTTGCCTCGTGTTTGTGCCCAGATGGGGTGTCGCCGGAGCTGCCGTGGCGGCGGCGCTGGGCAATGCAGGGTCCAATGCCTGGTGTCTTTGGGAGGTCAAGAAGGTGCTCGGATTGTTTCCGTATAACCGCGGTTACTGGCGCCTGGCTATGCCGGCCGGGGCGGCCCTCGCGACCGCGATCGGCTTGCGCATTGCGCTGCGACCGGCCCATCCGGATATCCTGATGGTTGTGGTTGCCACGGTGGCCGTTTACGTTGTGTTTGCTGGCGCAGTTCTGTTGTCTGGTCTGGAGGCCGATGATCGCATGATCGCCGCCGCGATCTGGGCTCGAGCTCGCGGAATATTTCCTGGTTCTCAAGCAGGCATGGCATGAACAGTTCTTCGCGTCAGGTCGCGTTGCCCGAGCCTCTGTGCGTCGCGGTCGAGAAAAGGTTTGGTAATCTGGAATCGTTCCTTACATTTGTCATGGGTGAACTGCTGCGGGACGATGCCGCTGTCCTCGATCAGAACGAACAGCGTCTGGTCGAAGAACGGCTCCGGGAGCTTGGCTATCTTTAGATGCTGACCCCAAAATGCTGACCCAAAAATGCTGACCCAAAAATGCTGACCCAAAAATGCTGACCCAGAGCTCCTTGACCCAGAAACTCAGTAGACCGCAACCGATCTGACCCAAAACTGAGCTAACCTACGATCCAAAGACCGGATGCAAGATACTCACTCACTCGAAGAGCTCCAGAAAATCGCCAATGCGCGGCTGCATCCCTCGCTGACCAATCCCAGCTATCTGGTGCAGCGCAGGCGGCGGCAGATTCTGACCGAGTGGATCGATCGTATTCCCGGAAACCAGCTAGACGTTCTCGATATCGGCGGACGTTATCAGCCTTATCGTCCTCTACTCAAGAATCGGATCAGCCGCTATGTGGCGCTGGACGTGGTTAGTACGGCGTTAGTGAACGTTGTTGGCAAGGGGCAGCAACTGCCGTTCAAGTCCGACACGTTTGATCTGGTGATCGCCACGGGAGTCTTTGAGTATTTGCCGGAGCCGCGCGTGGCGGCGGCGGAAGTGCATCGGGTGTTGAAACCGGGAGGACACTTCATGATGAGCGTCGCCTCGGTGTATCCGCGCGTGGTGGATGAGGAGCACTGGCGCTATTTGCCGGCGGGGCTACGGTTCGTGCTTGCGCCGTTCGCCACGACAGAAATCGTGCCCGAGGTCGCGAGCATTGGAGGCTTCCTGCGGGTTACCGCCTCATCGCTGAGCATCTTTGCGAAGTACGGGTTGGTGCGGCAGCTTCTGCACCACACGATTGTGCCGGTTCTGAACATTGCCGGCGTGGCTCTTGACCGACCGGGTATCTCGCGGAATGACCAGGTCGCGGGCAATTACTGTGCACTGGCGCAAAAATAAGTTCGGCGTTGACGCCGGAAGCGACTTTTCTTGATTCCTTCTGCAGGTTCTGCTCTGCCAGGCAGGGCAATTGTAGAAACTGAGATCTAGATCGTTCGCAACTTGAGGCAACCAAACTGACAATCGCTCAAAAACTCTGGCAGCGCGGGCGCGAGCTGTTCCCCTTTGCCGGGTTTAATTTTGATCGGCCGCTGGTGTTGCTGCAGAGCGACGATTGGGGACGCGTCGGGCTCCGCGATCAGGATGGACTGGAACAACTGCGAGCAGCGGGCTTGGCGCTGGGCGAGCGGCCTTATGACCTCTACACGCTGGAGACTGCTGAAGATCTGGCTGGCTTAAGTGCGGCACTGAAGCGACATCGCGACTCCAGCGGACATCATCCTTGTCTGGGGATGAATTTCATACTGGCGAATCTGGACTTCGCCAAAATGAACGCCGATGATCTTCGGCAGATTCATCTTCTGTCCTTGGCGGAGGGTCTTCCCGAGGGTTGGATTCGCCCGGAGCTGATGGCGGCCTATCGCGAGGGAATTGCCGACAGAGTCTTTAAGCCGGCTCTGCACGGGACCACTCACTTCTGCCTTTCGGCCGTCGCGCGCAATCTAAATGTGGAAGGCGAACGAGCCCGTCTTCTGCGCACGCTTTGGCAGGCCGGGACGCCGTACATTCATTGGCGCATGCCGTGGATCGGGTATGAGTACTGGGATCCGGAGCAGCCGGAAGACGAGCGGTTTCTCCGCAGGGAAAGACAGACGGAGTTGATTGGCCAAACGGTGGGAGCGTTCGCCAAACTGTTCTCGACGCTGCCGCGTTCGGCCTGCGCTCCTGGCTACCGCGCCAATGACGACACTCACCGCGCATGGGCGCAGCATGGAATCCGGGTGGCGCAGAATGGTCCGGGAGAATTCATGCCGCCGCACTTCGATCGCCACGACATTCTGCAATTGTTTCGCACGGTGGAGTTTGAGCCCGCGACCGATGCGAATTTCTCGGTCGGCGCCAGCCTGCGGCAGGCGGAGAGCTGCTTTGAACGCGGCATCCCAGCGATTGTTTCCGTGCATTCCATCAATTTGCATTCGACGGTGCGGGATTTTCGCAGCCGAACCCTCACGCTCCTGGACGAATTCTTCACGGCCCTCGAGTCGAAGCACACCGATCTGCTGTATCTTCACGATGAGGACTTGCACCAGTTGGTCAGCCAAGGTTCGTACGAGACGCCGGACGGCACTATGCAGGTGAACGTGACTCGGAAGAACTTCAGGAAGGCCCAGGTGGCGCGGCAGGAGCAAGCCGGGATCGAGCGTAGATGAGAACACAGAAGATGAGAACACAAAAATCGATCGTGCTGGTGACGGTGGATTGTCTGCGGGCCGACCACGTCGGCTTCATGGGCTATGAGCGGCCTACCTCGCCCTTTCTGGATTCTCTTGCGAGCGAGAGCTTTGTGGTTCCCACTGCGATCGTAGCTGGGGCGCCGACTTACTATTCGTTCCCGGCGATCCTGGCTTCACGCTATCCACTGGCGCTGGGGCGCGACGTGCTGGGGCTTGGCCCGGACGAGCCGACGCTCGCGTCTGTTTTGCGGCAGGCTGGGTATGCCACTGCTTCGTTCGGCGCTGCCAATCCGTACATTTCATCGCGTTTCGGGTATGAACACGGATTCGACACATTTCGTGATTTTCTGGGCGACGAACCGTCGCCGCTATCGGATGAAAAAGCGAATGCAGCAAACAGCAACGGTTGGGCAAGCCGCCTGAACCGGAAACTGCAGAAGAATCGCCCGGCCTTGGGACCTTTGGGAATGGTTTACGACGAACTTTACTTTGAGTATTGCCAGCGAGTCACGCCAGTGCCGGACTCGCTCGATGCCCTGCGCCGATTTCCCTCAGCCGATGTGATCGTGGACCATACCTGCACCTGGCTGTCGTCCATCGGGGATGCGCCGTTCTTTCTTTGGTTGCATTTGATGGACCCGCACTCGCCTTACTATCCGAAGGACGCCGCGTTAACGCTCATGGGACAGGGCCCGGTCACCACTTATCGTGCGCGGTACTTGAATTCCTGGTGGAACCGGTCCGACCTCGGACTGCGCCGCGTTGCGCATCATCGTGATGAAATCGTGGGGCTTTATGATGCGGGCATTCGCTGGGTTGATACGCAAATGGCGCGTCTGACCGAGACGCTGCGCGGGGCGAAGCGCTGGGATGACTGCATCTTCGCCTTCACGGCCGATCATGGAGAGGAGTTTCTGGATCACGGGGGCCGCTATCATCCGCCGTCGCGGCTGATGGAAGAACTGATTCGTGTGCCGCTGCTGTTGCGCGTGCCGGGGAGTGAGAAAAGAGATGTGGGGAAGTCTCCGTTCAGCATGGTTCATCTTGCGCCAACGCTATTGCATGCGGCGCAGTTGCCAGTCCCAGCAGACTTCCAGGGCCGCAGTCATTGGGAACAGCTGCGACGGGGTGGGAGTTTCGACGGCGTTGCGATCTCGGAGTGTGTGGCGGGATGCACGAATCCGTTTCGTTGGGAGAATCGCATGGGCCCGCGTGTTCTCTCGGTCAGGGAATCACGCTACAAACTGGTCCTCCATTTTGATCCTCCGGCGGAGAATCTCTACGATCTTGAGGCGGACCCGGGCGAACAGGCGCCGCTAGCGTCTGAGGTTCAGAAGCCCGTGCGGCGGCGACTGCTCGAAATTGCGCGCGAGCATCTGCGGCGATCGAGCGAGCAACGGGACTCGCGAACGCGCGTGCAGACGTGTCTGCGCGAACTTCGGCTAGAATGGAAAAAACCAGGAGACAAGGCTTCGCCAGTGGCTTCCTAAACCGCGACTGGCTGTTTTTACACCTGATACCTGCACCCGGAATGATTACGATTTTTACGCCGTCGTTTGCCGACGAAGCCGATACCAACGCGCAAAATCTTTCCGTGAAAGAGATCGTCGCGCGTCTTGATCCGGAACGAGCCGCGGTAACGATGTTGCATGAGGGCGTGGTTGATTCGCGCATTGCATCGCGGCCGAACACCACTCTCCTGCGCTGGCATAAGCATGGAAATACGCTGCGTACGGCGTGGCAGATCTTGAGAAGGGTGCCGGACGTCTATTTCTTTCCGCGCGAGGGCCCGCTGGATGCGGTATTTCTGGGTATGCGCCAACATCTGCGGTTGAGGACGGCTTTGGTGACGTACATCGTTTCCGGCGGTCTGTATTCCCAAGGGTACGCGCCCGCGCGAATCAGAAACATTCATGAAGCGGATGTGGTCATCGCGAATAACGATTACCTGGGATTGCTACTAAAAGAAAAATTTGGCGTCGACTCGCAGACGATCTATGACGGGATCGATCGTCGCTACTTTCCTCCGCCTGAACCGACGCGAGCGTCACGCGATTCGGTGACGGTCCTTTTCGCCGGATCTCTGCGGCCGTACAAGCGCGCGCCTCTGGTCGTTCGGCAAGGCGCGCAATGGCCTGAGGTACGGTTTCACATTGCCGGCGTCGGAGAAGAAGAGCGACTCTGCAAGAATCTTGCGGCAGAACTCAAGTGTGGGAACGTGGAGTTTCTGGGGCATCTATCGCAATCCCAACTTGCGGACGAAATGCGGTGTGCCGACATCTTCTTTTTCCCGAGCGTCGTCGAAGGACAGCCGCAAGTTCTGTTGCAGGCGGCAGCCAGCGGGCTTCCCGCCATCGCCATGGAGATTTATCGCCCGGACAGCATTGTCCACGGTACGACCGGCTTTCTCGCAGCTAACGACCATGAGCTTGCGGAGAAGTTAGACTTGTTGATTCGTCAGCCTGAGTTGCGGCACAGAATGGGAGAAGCCGCTGTTGCTCACGCGCGAAAATTTGACTGGGATCAGATCGCTGGACAGTGGCTGACCGTCTTCGAACAGGCTGCGGCCCAGAGACGAACATCCTGATCGAAACACTGATTACGATGGTTGCAATCGACGAGCGGGTTAGTGGATTGGTAACAGACGAGCGAAGGCCTCTTCACGTTCTCACGCTGACCCCCTTCTATCCGAACGAGCGCGACGATGCCGCTGGCTGTTTTGTCGCTGAACCGTTGGACGCTCTCGACAAGGCCGGAGTGGTGAACACAGTCTTTGCAGTGCTGCCGCTGTATCGAGGAAAGCTGCGTGTGCGGGAATCCGGCGTGAGCGCGGAATGGCTTCGCTATTTGTCTTTGCCCGGAGGCTTTGGACTTCCGACTGCCGGGGCTTTCGTCTTCGCCAGAATTGTAGGGCGAGTGCGCGAACTGCAGCGTGCGCAGCAGATCGATCTGATCCACGCTCACGCACCTCTGCCCTGTGGGCACGCGGCAATGCTCTTGAGCAAGGAACTAGGAGTTCCGTATGTGGTCTCAGTGCACGGTCTCGACGCTTTTTCGACGGAGCAGGTCAGCGGGCGGGCTGGCATATGGTGCCGCCGTATTTCGGAGCGTGTTTATCGATCGTCGCGACGGGTGATCTGCGTCAGCGAGCGCGTGCGTCAGAAGGTGTTAGAGGGCACAGGCGCTGGCTGCCGGACATCCGTGGTCTATAACGGTGTGGATCCCGAGTTGTTCTCTCCGGGCGGTGCGCCATCTTCCGCTGAGCCGATGGTGCTGTGTGTAGGCAACCTGCTTCCGATCAAGGGACACGAAGTGCTGGTCCGCGCAGCAGCGGCTCTGGCTCACGAATTTCCTGCGTTGAGGCTGGAAATCATCGGACACGGTCCGGAACTTCCGCGGCTACAAGCGCTGAGTCAGCAACTTCAAATTATCGACCGCGTGCACTTTGTTGGACGTCAGTCGCGGCAGCAAGTGGCGGCGGCCATGCGCCGGTGCACGTTGTTTGCGCTGCCCAGTCGATACGAAGGCCTGGGTTGCGTTTATCTGGAAGCCATGTCCGTGGGCAAGCCGGTGATTGGCTGCCGGGGGCAAGGAATTGCGGAAATCATCCAGCACGGTTCCAACGGCTTTTTGGTGGGACCTGACAATGACAGGGAATTGGCGCTGGCAATGGCGATGCTTTTGCGCGACGAACCGCGCCGCCGCAATCTTGGCGCGGCCGCGCGAGACACAATTCTAGAGAGACTTACGCTGACGCAACAAGCGGAAAACCTGGCCCGAATCTATCGCGAGTCGGCGGCATGAAGCGCCGTCTGGTCATTCTCACCGAGATCATTTCTCCCTATCGCATTCCGCTGTTCAATGCGCTGGCACAGCGCGGGGTAGTGGACCTGCATGTGATCTTCTTGGCCGAAACCGACCTCGACCTGCGGCAATGGCAAATCCCCAAGGAGGAGATCCGGTTTTCGTACCAGATTCTTCCGTCATGGCGCAGGCGGATTGGCAGGTACAACGCCCTGCTGAACCGGGGCGTGGGCCGCGCGTTGACGAAGGCCGCGCCCGACGTGATTCTCTGTGGAGGCTACAACTATATTGCTTCCTGGCAAGCCCTCTTTTGGGCGCGGATGCACAAGATTCCGTTCGTTCTCTGGTCGGAAAGCAACGTGCAGGATCTACGCCGGGGCCACGCGCTGGTGGAATTTCTGAAGGCCGAATTTCTAACAAAGTGCAGCGGATTCGTCGTACCGGGCAAGTCGGCCCTGGAATACCTTCGCGCCCACAAGGTCGAGGAAGGTGCTGTTTTTGTCGCGCCCAATGCCGTTGACAATGACTTTTTCGCCGCTGCCGCAGCAGCCGCTCGCCAAGAGGCGGCCAAATGGCGTGGAGAATTTATTTTGCCGGAGCGATATTTTCTTTTTGTCGGACGCATGGTGCGCGAGAAAGGCGTGTTTGAATTGCTGTCGGCTTATGCCAAACTGGACGCATCGATGCGCCAGCAGATTGGACTCGTGTTCGTTGGGGATGGCGCGCTTCGGCCGCAACTGGAGCTGCAGGCGGCCGCCATCTCGCCGGGAGTGATAACATTCGCTGGCTTTGCGCAGCGGGAGAAGTTGGCCGTTTATTATGCGCTCGCCGAAACGGTGATTCTGCCTACGTATACTGATACTTGGGGATTGGTCGTGAATGAAGCCATGGCTTGCGGTTTACCCGTGATTGTCAGCCATGTCGCAGGGTGCGTTGCGGACCTGCTCAGGCAAGATTGGAATGGATTATTGGTCGAGCCGAGAGATGTGTCGTCTTTGACATCAGCGATGTGGACTATCGCCGATCAACCCGGCCTCCGTGCTTCGATGGGCGCAAATAGCATGCAACATATTTCTCAATACTCGTCGACGGAATGGTCTGCGGGCGTTATCCGAATGGCGCAAGCGACGGGAGGAACGGGTGATCAGCAAAGCGACGGTGGCAAAGGATTGCGGGGTGGTAAACATGATTAGTACGTATGACCCGCTCGTGTGTAGCCTCTGTGGGTCCCGCGACGCTACCACCTTGCTGGAATGTCTGACTGGCCGAGGCATGACGAGCGATTCGCGGATCGTCCGCCGTAATCTCAAAAAGGTCCAGTGCGACGCTTGCGGATTGGTTCGCGACGGACTATCTTTCGCCGCCGATGAGCTTGAGCAACATTACTCCGCCAACTACACGCTCAATGTCGCCAAATCGGGGGAGGAACATTTCTTCTATTCAACCAGCGGTGCGATGGCCCGCAGCCGTCTGCTCCATGACTGGATTCTGGCTCTAAAACCTGGGACCAGCTGGCAACCTGGAATTCGTGTGCTCGAGGTCGGCTGCGGCCAGGGCAGTTTGCTCAGCCAGCTGAATGGGACGTTTCCTCTGGTCCACTTCTGCGGGATCGATTTGAGCGCCGATGCCGTAGCGTTCGCCAACGCTAAGGGTCTCAACGTTCGGCAAGGTGGACTCGATACCCTCAGCGGAGAAAAGTACGACATCGTTATTGCTTTCGGAGTGCTGGAGCATGTCCCCGACCCGAGCGTATTTCTGTCGCAAGTGCGTGCGCTGCTGTCAGAAGAAGGGGAGGTGATTATTGGGCAGCCGATGCAGGACGTGCCAAGCTACGATATCTTCTTCGTTGATCATCTACACCACTTCACGACTGATCACGTGCGGTTGCTTGCTGAAAAAGTGGGGTTTGCCCAGGTCGGTCTTTTGGCCGGCCACCCTTCGATCCAAAATTTCAGCCTCCATCACTTGCGGAAGAGCACGCAAGTTTCTGATCGGACAACGCTCGCGCCAGCGAAGGCTTCCAAATGCGCTGAAGCGATAAAGCTTTATAAGGGCATCTTCTCGACGTTGGACGCCTGTCTTGTCAAGCTCACGCGCGATGAACAAATCGCCGTTTTTGGAACTGGAGAAGTCTTCACCCTGTTGTACAGCTACTCGAACCTTTCCTCCGCGAAGATTGTTTGCGGGCTGGACGACAACGCCGACCGTCAGGCGAATCACCATTGGCCCTTTCCGGTTTCATCACCAGATCAGGCAAAGGTATTCGGCGTATCGACGATATTGTTTTGCGCGAATACCATGTATAACCAGCTGCTTTTGGACCGAGTCTCAAAACTGGAGTTGGACGCCGTAACGGTTCTGTATATGTCGGAGAAACTGGAGGAGGGCTGGTTGTCGGCTCAAATGCGGCCCAAAGTTCATGCTCTTGCCCGAATGGCCGAAGCAACGGGAGGAACGCGTGACTGAGCGGGTTCGCAAAATCGCCGTGGTGTTTGCACTGGGGCTGGGGGCGCTAGTATTAGCGTTTCTCGCGTACTTTCGGCCTGGATATTTCACTAGCCAGACAGACTTAGGAGGTCTTCTTCTTCTCGAACTACTGGGAGTAGCCGTCTGGATGTACCGGCGAGTCTTCTTTCCCATCGTCATTGTGTCGTTTCTCTTCGCGGGTGTGGAATTGCCAGTAGGAGCCTATTGGACAGTTGTCCGTTGGGTGTTTCTTTGCGTAGGAGCGTTGGTTGGCTCGTCCATTATGCTGAGGGATCGCAAGTATCGCATCGGCTGGTTTCATGTGCTGGCAATGTTTGCCGTCCTCGCGGCTTTGGTGTCGGCGGCGGTTTCCCGTTACTCAACCCTGTCTTTGCTGAAGGTGCTGAGTCTATTCTCGTTGTTCGTTTATGCCGGCACAGGGGCAAGGGTCGCAGCGGCGGGTCGGGAGAACCAGTTTTTCGCAGGACTAGTAACGGGCTGTGAGGTCTTTGTGGGGGCCGTGGGAGCCGCATACTTCGTCGGAATCGAAGTCATGGGAAACCCCAATTCGCTAGGCGCCGTCATGGGGGTTGCGGGCGCGCCGATTCTGCTGTGGGGGGTGTTGGTGAGCGAAGGAACCTTCGCTCGCCGCAGGCGGATGGCGCTGTTTGCCGTCGCTCTGTATCTGACTTTCGCGAGTCATGCGCGGGCCAGCATGGCTGCGTCTTTTATCTGTTGTGTGGCACTGTGCTTGGCTTTGCGCAAGTACAGGATGCTCATGAATGGCGTTGTGGTTATCGCTATTCTCGTCGCAGGGGCGGCCATTCTACGGCCCGAGGATTTTTCGAGGACAGTTGCCGCGTTGACTGATACGGTGATATTTAAGGGAAAGGATCCGAGTGAAGGCCTGCTTGGGTCCCGTCTTTCTCCCTGGCAGGCAGCGGTTGACTCGATCCACAATCACTTCTGGTTCGGTACCGGCTTCGGGACGTCTGACAACGGGCAAGACGCGACCGAAGTGGGAAAGTTTTCGACCGTCGTCGCGGCATCGTCAGAGCACGGCAGCAGCTATCTCGCGATCATTACTTGGGTCGGGATGGTCGGTGTGTTGCCTTTCGTCATGTTGATGGTGATTCTTCTGCGTAAGGTTGTTGAAACGGTCGTGTGGATGCGCCGAACCGGGAATGCATATCATCCTGCCGTTCCCTTGGCCATGGTGGTGCTGGCCGGAATGCTGCATGCCGCTCTCGAGGACTGGTTGTTTGCTCCGGGCTATTACCTCTGCGTGTTTTATTGGAGCATTGCCTTTATTTTTGTGGACTACGTGCCAGCGCTGGCGACGGCGGATTCGCGCAGTGTTCTTTTTTGGCGGGCCCGTGCACTCCAGCCAAGTCTGGGTGACGTCGCGCCAAGCCGATGATGCATTTGTTCATCAACTCCCTCGCCGCCAGCGCGGGGGGAGGCCTTACCTACATCCGCAACGTGCTTCCACATCTGGCGGCCAGACCAGACTTGCGGGTCACTGTGGCCTTGAGCCCTGGCCTCAAGGAGGAGTTTGGCGGCCTCACCCATATTGAATTCCTGGAACTGGAATGCTCTCCCGCGCGCCGTTTCTGGTATGAACAGTCGGCCCTCTCTGGATTGATTCGGAGCTGCCGGGCTGATGTTCTGCTTTCCACGGGAAACTTTGCTCTGAGAAAATCGCCGGTACCCCAAATCCTGCTTTCGCGCAATTCGATTTATACTTCCGCGGACTATTATCGCGATTTGCGCACCCGTCACGAGTACCGCGCGTGGCTGGATACGCACCTGCGTGCCGCGCTGGCCAGGAGATCGATCCGCTGGGCTAATGTCACCGTCGCGCCGAGCGAGGCGTTTGCCGCCGAGCTGCACCGCTGGACGGGTGCGCGCATCCTGGCTATTCATCATGGATTTGACCCCGAAGGTTTTACTCGCGACTCCAGTTCACTTTCTTCGCAGGTCGAGGAAAAGTTGCGCTCCGCCGAAGGCTCTCTCAATCTGCTCTTTGTCAGTCACTACAATTACTACCGGAACTTCGAGACGCTGATTCGGGCGCTCCCACTACTTCGGGATCGCATGGCGGGCCGTCCGATCAAACTGTGGTTGACCTGTAATCTGGTTGCTGGGAAGAATCCAGGCGCGTATCACCCTGAAACAGCCGCGGCACTTGTGAAGAAGCTGGGTGTTTCCGAAATGGTTCTTGAACTGGGAGAGATCCCTTACCGGCAGCTTCACCGGTTGTATGCCAGCGCCGATGTCTACGTAACGCCGGCCTATACGGAAACGTTTGCGCACCCACTAGTGGAAGCGATGGCCAGCGGGCTGCCGGTGGTCGCCTCTGACCTTCCTGTGCATCGAGAAATCGGTGGAGATGCGGCGCTTTATTTCCAGAGATTCTCGGCGGATGAATTGGCGGAAACCTTAGCGCGTGTCGCGCAGTCACCGGAGGAATCGCAACGCATGGCTGCCGCCGGGCTCGAGCGCGCGCATCAGTTTTCGTGGAGAACGCATGTGGAAAAGATTCTCGAACTGTCCCGCACGATGATGGATTCGAGTCAGCCGCGGGCCACGGTTCGGCTCGCAAGCTGAGCGGGAAAACGACGATTCGCATGTGCTAAGATGCTCGGATTATTGGAAATGTTTGTGGAAGCGCGGTCTGCTCCTGCTCCTACCTTCTCTTGATACCCATGAGGATTATTGTCAACGCCGATGACCTCGGGATCAGCGAACCGGTCAACGAGGCGATATTCCAGGGGATGCAGCGTCGGACGATTACATCGGCGACCGTGCTCTCGAACGGTCCGGCGGTTCGTGCCGCCACGAAAGAATTGCGTTTGTTTCCTAACTGCTCTTTTGGTGTGCACCTCAACTTGACTGAGTTCGAACCGCTCTGGTCAGGAAGCCATACCGACTTGGCAAATATCCTCGACCAGAACAGGTGCTTCAACGGTAATTCGATTCGAGAGGTCGGGATTAATCTGCCGATGCTCCGGGCGATTTTTCGGGAGTGGTGTTTCCAGATCGAGAATGTGATGCGGCTCGGGGTTGAACCGTCGCATCTGGACGCCCACCATCATGTGCACACGATTCCGCAGATGCTTCCGGTGCTGGCCGCGCTGCGCCGCCGGTACAAGATCAACAAAGTTAGAATCAGCAGAAATATGTACGATGACGCGGAACGGCCGGGCCGGCTTCTGCTGGCGAAGAAGTGGCTCTTCAATTCCGCTTTAAGAACGATTGGATTTCGAACCACCCGCATCTTCACGGACCTGGGGACCTTCATCAAGCTGTGTGCTGCGCGTCCTCCGCGCCGTCGAACTGTGGAACTGATGACTCATCCCGGAGCCGTGCCCCGCGACGAAGAGGCAAATCTGTTGGAAAGCGATTGGCCGCGCAGGCTTTCGTACAAGGCGACTCTGGTCAGCTACGACAATTTGTAAACAGGTCAGACGAAATGTGGCAGACCGATTGGGCTGAACCGCCCCGACAAACCGCCAAAATGGAAGACCCGCAGGTTTCCACGCTGGAGCCCGCAGCCGTTCGTTCCGCCTATCTTCTTTCGTGGAGTGAGCATTGCGTCGAGTGTGCCGTACCCGATTGCTATGCGCTCTGCCCGCTGTATGTGGGTAGACGGGATCGCAAGTGCGCGCGATTCAAGAATGGCATTTCTCCGAATCCGCAATATCCGGGTTTGTTTCCGTTCGGCGCCGAAGTCGAATTTCGCCGCTGGGGCAAACTCGAGTCTAATTTTGGATTTGGGTCCGTGAAGCCGCGGCAAGCGCGTTTGCTCGACTGGATCGATCGCGGGGTCCTCCGATGCATCCGGCCCGTTTCTTCCTTGTTCCGTCGAGTGAGCCCGTATCTTCGAATGAATGGCGCCTACGCTGTGTTGCGCGAGCGCCTGCTGCAAGTAGTTGCGCATGGGCGAAGAGAGGATTTTGATGAATTCGTGATCGAAGTCTGGAATCTTCACTCCCAAGCGGTACGAATCGTTCTTGAATGCTGGCAACAGGGGCCAAGGTTCCGCACTTCCATCCTGCTGAATCCCGGCAGAACGATCGAGCGCATTCCGGCTGCATCGATGAATATCGAGCTCTACGGGCCGTCTGGGATGGTCCGGGTATATCCGGATAACGACGCCGAAGCGCACCTGGTTTTTTCCTGGCTTGATTTTGTGCAATACCAACGGGCCGAACTTAGTGCCGTGGCAGGGATCTCTGGCGCAACTTCCCCGGCCGCAGCCAAAGTCAAGTGTGTGATATGGGATCTGGACCAGACCGCGTGGGACGGAATCTTAGGCGAGCAAGATCCGGACAGTGTTGCGCTGCGGCCTGAAGTGCTTCGAACTATGATTGCCTTGGACGAACGAGGTATTCTTCAGAGCATCGCCAGCAAGAATGATCACGACAATGCCTGGAGCGTGCTGGAGCGGCTCGGTGTGGCGCATCTGTTCCTCTATCCACAAATCAACTGGGAACCGAAGAGTGCCAACGTTCAACGAATCGTGACGGCGCTGAATATTGCAGTGGATAGTTGCGCGTTCATCGACGATTCTCCGTTTGAACGCGCGGAGGTCGGGCATGAGTTGCCCGAAATAAGAACGTTTACCGATTCCGACGTGCCCACTCTGCTGACGCGACCGGAATTCGACGTTCCCATTACAGAGGAGAGCAGACAACGGCGCGCATTTTACCGCGCAGAATCGGAACGGAAGCAACAGGCAGTGCAATATGGGGATCGCTACGATGCGTTTCTGAAGACCTGTGAGATGAAAGCGACGCTTTTCCGCCCGATGCAGCCGGAGCATGTCGAACGCTGTCTGGAATTGTTGCATCGCTCGAATCAGCTGAATCTCTCGACCCATCGCTATACGCGCGAGGAACTGTCCCAACTTCTCGAAAGCCGGGATGTGTTGTGCATCTGCACTGCTTGTCGCGACCGTTTTGGGGAGTATGGCCTTGTGGGGTTTGCTTCGCTCGTGGTTTCGAAAGACGGGGTCGCGTTGAAAGACTTCGTGTTGTCCTGCCGCGTGGCGCAGAAGAAGCTCGAGAACGCCTGGTTTCGCTGCCTTGCGGCTATTGCGGGAGCTTCCGGTTACAGCCAGATCCGGGCTCCGTACGGGAAGACTTCGCGCAACGGTGTGCTGCTGAAGGCCCTGCTGGATGCTGGGTTCGTTGAGACCATGAAAGACGACGCCGGTTCGATACTGGAACTAGATTGTGACCTAACCCCTCCCATGTCCGACATTGTTTCGATTTCGGCCCAAGGGCTCGAATTGCCGACTCCGATTGCGACGTCGCTCAAGTCCCGAGTTTCTGCTTCCGACGGCGTCGACGAGCCTCGCCACGCGGTATCTTAGGCGATCAAGGATTCTAATGCTAAGAGAAGCCATACGTTTTCTAGGGCCGCTGCGCCCCTTGGCCAAGCGGTCGACGCGCCTTTTCTTTCCCCGCTACTCGTGGTTTCTCGACCGCCTCAATTGGGACGCCCGCCTGAATGCAACCGTCAAGGAGTTTCCTTCGGCTGTCGAACTCGGATCCCGGGAGGATCTGTATCGACATGTGAACGATACGCTGACGGGCAGAAGCGAGAGGGCAATCGACTTTCTCGAATTCGGTGTTTTCGAGGGCGCGAGTATTGGCCAATGGTCCGCTTTGAATCAGAATCCCGGAAGCCGTTTCTTCGGGTTTGATTCGTTCGAAGGATTGCCCGAAGACTGGCACTCGGGAAAGCGCCAGGGAGCATTCAGCACGGGCGGAAAGCTTCCGCAAATTGCAGACTCACGCGTGAGCTTTGTCGCGGGGTGGTTTCAGCACTCGCTGCGGGGCTTCATGGCTTCGTACCGTCCGCAGAACCAGGTGTTGATTCACGTAGATTGTGATCTGTATTCGTCCACCCTGTATTGTCTAACCACCTTGGACCCGGTAATTTCCCCTGGCACACTGATTGTGCTCGACGATTTCTTCGACGCGCTGCACGTGTATCGGGCGTTGTCGGATTACTGCTCGGCCTACATGCGGCAATACAAGATGCTGGCTCGAACCCATGAACTAGGGCAAGTTGCGATTGTGATGCTTTAGAGTGCGCTCCTCGCCTCGATTCAGATCGCAGTCGCGTCGCGAAAGTCGTCGCTGGCTCTTTCAGTGCTTTGGTGCTGGCATTTCCTGCGACTGACTGAGTCGGCCCAGCTTAATCCCGTACAGCAAGACTAGGCTTAGCAACAGCAGTGCCCACGTCTCGTGCGGCATCACCACGCAGTTCCACCACCAGGAATGCGTGACTGCGTCAGACATTCGGCCGTGCACCTCAAGTTGCTGCAGAAATGCCGTCCCGGGAAACAGGAATGGAATCGTCAGGAGCAACGCGACCGTCGCTACCCGCTTTGATCGTCCTGCGATGTGTGCAATGCACCAGCACAGCGGCACAACCAGGAGGCCGGCATCATAAAATCGATGATAGACGGGCAGCAGGCTGATGACCGCGACAGCCCCGAGAGACAGCAACTCCGGCCCGTGGTCTTGGCCTTTGGAGCGGCTTCGGGAAACCCAATACAACCAGGCGCACAGCAAGAGACCACCGACGGCGAATGCGAGCAGATTTGCGGAAACCGAATGGCCTGTAATCGAAAAGAAAGGAACTTGCAGGTTGATCAGAGTGAAGCGAATGGGGTTCGCCGCCGAGAAATCGTCAATATTGTTTGTCGTGACAAATCCCTTGGCGTTGTGGAGATAGTCTTGTAGCCACGATGCTCCGCAGAGCCACAGGTACGAAACAGCCACCAGCACCAACCCGGCTGTGGTGGCGACCGCCGTCACGAACAGTTTCCAGCGTCGCTGTATCAAATAGTAGAGAACCAGAAAGGCACCGATCTGCGGCTTTAGACTGCACGCCAATCCGAACAGAAGACCGGCTGCGACATCGCGGGAGCCAAGCGCAGAACAGATCGCGACGGCACACAGCCCAATCACGAGGATGCTCGCGTTTCCACTGGCGATTCCCGTTTGGAATGGTGCAAGCGCGAGACAGGCTGTGATGAAGGCTAAAACGCGAAGATGATCCTCTCGAAAACCGCCAGCCCGCACCAACGCCCATACCGTGACCGCAAACGCGCTCAACAAAACGACGAGCCAAATCATCTTCGCGACTTTCCAGGGAAGGGCCGCAATTGGCGCCATCACGACCAGTCCGCCCAGGGGAGGGGCCAGATGGGTACGGATGTCAGTCAACTCCAGGCGGCTGCCGGTTTGCTGTTTCCAGAGAGCAGAAAAGTTTTTCGGGTCGGATGGACTCTTTCCCTGTAGCCAAAGCTTAGAAGCGGTGTAGCTTTGCGATAGATCGTTCCAGTTCGTGGGCTCGCGCAGGAACCGTACTGGCCCACGTACTATGAATTCTGCTCCGGCTAAAAGAAGCAAGATCCACAGGATCGCTTTCAGATTTCGCGTGTTTGGAATCCCGCCGAGCTGGCGTTCGGTTGCGGCTTCCATTCAGCCTTGGTTCCTGCTGGAGCAGGCTTGGCGAAGGGCGGATGCAACCTGGCCCTGCTGTTCTTCTGTCATCTGTGAAAATAGTGGCAGGATTATGCCCTCTGTTTGCGCTCGCTCACTCTCCGCCAGGTTGCGACAACTGCCGCCAGGTTTGCATCCGACTTCCGCGCAGCGCCACGTCGCGGGATCGTGGTAGGCAGGCTCCAGGTGCGCGCACATGATTCCTCGGCGGGTTGCAATGCCTTCGTCGAGCATCTTCTGCATTACTGCGCGCTGGTCTGTGCTTGCAGGCAGACGCACACAATAGCTTTGCCAGTTCGATCGCGCCCACTCCGGTTCCGCGGGCAGAATGAGTCCGGGAATGTCGGCCAGTCGTTCGCGGTAGCCTGCGGCGAGTTGCCGCCGGCGAGAGATCGCTTCGGAAAGCCGCTTCAGTTGCTCGCGTCCGATTGCCGCCTGAATATCGGTCAAGCGGTAATTGAAGCCCAGTTCCGGGTACGATTCAAACACCACTTCTCGGGATGCGTGTCTCACCGTATCGGGCAGGCTCATGCTGTGTTGCCGCCAGAGGCGGAACTTGCGATCGATTGCTGCGTCGGCTGTGGTCAGCATGCCACCGTCGCCCGTGGTCAGCAGTTTGCGCGGGTGAAATGAAAAACATGCCACGTCGGCGTGTGGCTTGCCGATCTTCTCCCACTGGTCTTGCCAGCGAATCTCGCTTCCGACGGCGCAGGCGGCGTCTTCAATCACCGGGAGCTTGTGCTGGTGTGCAAGTTCGAGAATTGCCTTCAGGTCGCAGGGCATTCCCATCTGGTGAACGCAGAGAATCGCTCGGGTTCGCTGGCTGATCGCCGGTTCGATTTTTCTGGGATCGATGTTGAAGGTTCCGGGATCAATATCCACGAAAACCGGCCGCGCCCCGCAATAACGAATGCTGTTGGCTGTGGCGATGTAGGAATGGCTGACGGTAATGACTTCGTCATTTGGGCGTACGCCCACCGCGAGCAGCGCCAGATGAAGCGCGGTCGTGCCGCTGGAGACGGCACAGGCATGGGGCGCGCCTACGAAGGCGGCAAACTCCCGCTCAAACGCTGCAACCTCGGGGCCCTGCGTGACCCAGCCCGAAAGAATTGCCCGTCCTGCGGCCGAAACTTCTTCCTGCCCGAGATGCGGTCGCGCCACTGGAACGAATTCTTTAGGCATGGGGCATTGTGTCCGTGCGCGGCCATCCCTGGCTCAGGCTGCCTCGCTGGCGAGCCGTTCCGCCTGCCACCAGGCCACCAGGCGACGCATCCCCTCCTCGATTGAGACCGTGGTTTGAAAGCCCAGCAGCTGCCGGGCTTTGGAGACGTCCGCGAGGCGGCGCGGAACCCCGTTCACTCTTCGTTCCGGCCCGTACTCTAGTGGCGCATCCGATCCCATCACACGCAATAGAATGTGTGCGAGATCGTGAAGGCTGGTCTCGGTCCCGCTGGCGATGTTGCAGATCTCGTCGGTGACGTCAGACTCAGCAGCTACCAGGTTGGCGAGCGCAATATCTTCGGCAAAAACGAAATCCATGGTCTGCCGGCCGTCGCCGAAAATGAGTGGGCCTTTGCCGGAGGCGATGCGCTCCATCCAGCGGATGAGCACTTCGGTGTACGCGCCGAAGAGATCCATCCGCGGCCCGTAGACACTGAAGTAGCGCAGAATCACGTACGGCAGGCCATACATCTCATTGAAGCTGCGAAAGACTCCTTCGTTGAATGTCTTGGCGGCTCCGTAGAAAGTTCGGTTGTGGTAGGGATGGTGGTGTTCAGTCGTGGGAAACTCTTCGGCCATTCCGTACACCGACGCCGAAGATGCGGCCACGACTTTCGAGACTTTCGACTTCACCGCCTGTTCGGCCACGTTGAAGGTGCCGTCCACCAGGACCTCGAGCGCCAACCGCGGATCTTCGGCACATTGTGTGATACGGATCGCAGCCTGATGGAACACCAGATCGATGCCCTGCATTACCTCGGCCAGCAGCTTGCGATCGCAAATGTCGCCTTCCACGACCGTGACATTCCCGCTGGCCAGGGCGTGTGTGAGATTCTCCCGGCGTCCGCGTACGAAATTATCGAGTACGACGATTTCGCGGACGTTGCGCTCCACCAGCAAATCGGCAATATGGGAGCCGATCAATCCCGCGCCGCCTGTAATCAGAACACGCTGATTCTGCATTCCACTTACCCCCGGGGAAAAGAACAAAAAATTTGGAAAAATGATTCTATCAAGTCGTCGAATCAACTTGACGGCTGAATCGTAGATCCAGAGTCGGGCTCGACCTCCAGACGGTTCCTGAGTTGCGCCATGCTGATACCCTTGACGGCGAGCAGGGAAATCCCTACGACGATGTTCACGATAAACACCCAGGCATGGATCACCACGGTCAGAGCCAGCGCACTGCTGGCAGCGATTCCGCCCAACTTGAAGGCTTCGGTCCCGAACAGTTCATAGGTGCCTAGACCGCCGGGAGCGGCGGGAATCATAAGTCCCAAACCCAGCACGGCCGAGGCCACAACAGCCGACTTCAAAGACACGGCGAGCCCAAGCGCCCCGGCCAGCCCCCAAATCGACCCGGCTTCGGTGGTCCAGATCGCTGCGGTAGTCAGCAGCAAAGTCAGCATCTGTCCGGCGGAACTCACTGCGCTGAGTCCGTCCGCAAAAGAAGTGAGCACGCCGTCAAACCTCTCTTCCAGTGGGGAAAGATGCACAAGGCGGAAGGCGCGCCGCACGAAGTCAATGAGTGGGCGCGTCCGATAACGGAGAACGATCAGCAGAGTAAGCGCTCCGCCGAAGATCAAGATCGCCACGTGTAGCAAATCGAGCACCCAATGCGGCGGATGCGAAGCCCATAGGGAAATCAGAACCATTCCTACCAACGCTAACCCATCCAACACTTTCTCGACCGCGAGGGTTGCCAGAGTGCGGCTGCTTTCGGTGAGCGAATCGGCGCGCCCCAGCAGAACGCAGCGAGCCAAGTCGCCAGCGCGGCCGGGCAACAGAAAATTCGCCATATTCCCGATGCCCAGTACGGTCAGGCACGCTCCGAACCCTGGACGGCGTGAGGGTGGAAAAATCAACTGCCAGCGCCAGGCCCGCAACGGAAGATTCACAAAAAACACCGCCACAGGAACCAGCAGGAACGGCCCGTTAAGCCGCCCCAGCGCATTCCATGATTGTTTGAGGTCTACCTGCCGCAGGAGAATGGCAAAGCATCCGAGCCCGATGAGAACGCCCACCACGGCCGACTGGACGCGCAACCTACGTCCCAAAGCGTCGCTCCAGTTCTTGCGGTTGCGGGGCAGCGCTGGCGTCCGCCTCTGAGGTTTCTTCCAGGAAGTAAATTGGACGCTGCCGGGCCGCCTCCAGCGTTCTCCACAAGTACTCGCCCAGCACGCCCAGCATCATCATTTGAACGCCGCCCAGTACCAGCACAACCACAATTAACGACGCCCAACCCTGCACCGGTGTACGCGTCATCAGGCGCAAAAAGATTACGACGAGAGCGTAGGCGAATCCCAACACGCTGAACAGCATTCCCAGGTACGACATGGCGCGCAAAGGGGCGTAAGAGAACGAGACGAATGCGTCCGCAAATGCCTTCAGTTTGCTCTTGAGCGTCCACTTGGAGCCGCCGGCGGACCGTCGCTCTTTGGAATAGGCGATCGGTGCAGAAGAGAATCCCAGACGTGCGATCTCGCCGCCGATACTCGGATTGCTTCCCGCTGACTTCAACAGAGCATCCATCACCTTGCGATCCAGAAGGGCGAAGTCGGAGCCCCGCGGTGGCAGATTTACTTCTCCCAGAAGATTCAGCAAACGGTAGAAAGTGTTGGCCAGAAATAAATCGGCTCTCGATATACCTTGGCGTTCTTCTCTTACCGCCCACACCACATGATGACCGGCACGCCACAACTCCAGCATCTGCAGAATCAGCTCAGGCGGATCCTGTAAATCAGCGGCGAGGAAAACCGAACATTCTCCGCGAGCCTGCGCCAGCCCCGCCAGGATAGCCACATGGCTGCCGCTATTCTTGGCGAGGCGGGCATAGCGGAATCTGGAATCACGCCGGCAGAACTCCTTCAGCAGTTCCGGGGAGCGATCGGCGGAATGGTCGTCGACCAGAATGATCTCAGTCACTAACGGTGTCAGCCGGTCTGCGAACGAGCACAGCCGCTTGACCAGCGCCGGAAGTACGGCCTCTTCATTGAAAACTGGGATAACGACGCTGAGTTCTGGTCTGCTCATTATGCAGATGCAATTCGCTTCTAGTGTAACGGAGTCAGGACGCAAAGGCTCGGGCATTTCTAAGCAGACTCTCCGAACACTTGCGCACCCACTGTCGATCCACTATCTGGTCCACCCATAGGTTCACGATCCGGCGGGCGAATTGGTCGGCATTCGGGCAGGCGTCGCTAGGCCGGAAGAAAGCGTTCACTGGCCAATACAAATTTGAAACATGAAAACCGTCTCGCCGCACAGCTTCGCTGAACTCGACCAGCTTCTCTGGGAAATTCACCAACAGAGAATAACGCCAGCAAACGCCGCTCCGCTGCCACTGGCCCATTCGTTGCCACTCGCACCCAGCCAGGACTTCATCATATTGCTGCGCGTTGCGATAACGATGCTGCAAGACTTGCCGCAAGTGTGTCCAGGCAGTCACAAGCGCCGCAGGGTCCTTCATGCGGCGCAGGTAGAGAGATCGAAATGCTGGTTGCAATTTCAAAAACGCGCTGGAAACTTCGTTAGCCGCTCCTACCCGTAACAATCCAACGAGCGAGTGGTGCAGGTTGCGATAGCTGAGGGCGAGCGTTCTGGCTCGGCCCTCGTCGATCTCTGGCGGCAACGGATCAGACTCGGCCAATTCCGCGCAAATGGGCGCCAGTCTCGGAGACCGGATCAGCAGCGCCCCGCCGCCACATTCCAAAATCTTGGTCTGGTTGAAGCTATAAACAGAGAAGTCGCCGATCGACCCTGCGGTCGCGCCATCCGGCAAACGAGCGCCCAGAGCCTGTGCCAGATCCTCGATGAGAACCACGTTCTTTGTTTTGCACCACGCGGCGAGAGGACGCAAGTCCGCGGTCTGACCGAATAGATGAATGAAAACTACGGCACAAGTTCGCGAAGTCCAGCGTTCCTGAATGCTTGCCAGCGTCGGCATGCCCGTGGTCGGGTCGACGTCCGCGAATCGCGGCGTAACTCCGGCCAAGAGCGCGGTATTCGCGGGCGTGGCACAGGAGATCGAAGGCAGAATTACTTCGGCTTCGTCGGCATTCGCGCCAACTGACCTTCGGGCGGCGGCATACGCCCGATAGAGCGCGCTCGCCGCTCTTCCATACCATTCAATTGCTGCGCCGCTGGTTTCGCGCAGCAGGTCGGTCTCGACTGGCAGAAGAATCTGGTTCGTCTCCGTTTTTTCCAGCAGCGAACTCATGCTCTCAGCCGTTGCTGAAGTCCTCTCCAACGCTCCGCCGCATCCGAGACGGTCACCCACTCAACGTCGTGGCCTATGCGCCGCAAGCTCTCCGCAATGGCGACGACGTTCGCGCACAATGCCTGCGTCGAGCGGGAATAAAGAGCATCTTTCCCTTGCGTGGCGAGCACTTCATCGGGATGAAAGATCATGACCCAGATAAACAAATCAGAGGGCAGAACGTTGCCAGCATTCTCCCAGTTCTTCAGAGCGTTTGCAAAGAGATGCGGATGCACCGCGGGATTCATATACCGCACCCGCGGCGCGTCTTCGTGCGGAGCCTGCAAATGCCAGGTGTTCATGGGGAGTTCGAGCAGGGAGCGCTGTGGACCGGGCTGCCGTAGGTTGTCCGCAGCAGGGAAGTAGGGCTGGTTCGGAGCGCCGAACCAGTTCATGGGATGCCCCGGGGCCCCGGCGCGCCCGGGAATCGCAGTTGAATCGCAGCGGAATCCGAGACGCTCCACGGTGGCGAATGTTTCCGGAGTGTGCCAGCCTTCTCCGTTGCGGAAGGCTGTCGGGTAAAAAGTTACGCGCAACTTACTCCACAAGCGCTCGAGTTCATCCTGAGCCTGGAGTGGGTCGGTGATGAGCAGCGCTGCGTCTTCCGGTCCGGACTGCCGGTAAAGATGGGGATGCCAGCCCAGTTCATCGCCAGCCGCCTTTACTTGCCTCCAAAAATCGTCGTAGGTCTCAAGGAGGTAGGCAGCGCTTCCCATGATGCTTTCGAGCTGACCGTCCGCTCGAACGAACCAAGTGATAGGTATTCGCCCTAGCTGTGCGATGCCGGCGAGCTCGTCTGGCAGGCACTGCAGACGCTCCAGCCCCTCCCACTTCAAGGCGTTCCGGTTGGTGACTTTGCCGCTCAGGCCATCCGGGTCGGTGTCGACGGTCAGGCAGAGTAGATGCTTCTTCACTTGCTCATTCACTTCAGGTAGCCCTCGGCTTCCTGATGAAAGAGTTGAACGCAGAATTCGAACGCCCGGTAATCATGGCGGATCAGCACGCGCGGCGCGATCGCTTTCGCCATGCGGAAGATCTCTTCGGGCGAGTAGTAAAAAAGATCAGGATTGCGAAAATCGACATAGGTGGAGAGCATATCCACCGAGACGGAAACTCGCGTGTGTTGAAACGCCAGTTCCAGAGCGCGCTGCATCACCTGCATATTGTCCGATTTCTGGTAGCGGTTATTGAGTACCTGCGACATCACGACCGTGTCGTAAGTGCCGTCTATCCCTTCGACGAAGATATTACGCACTTCAAACTTCGCCTTCGGGTAAGTGCGGCGGCACTCGGTGATGTATTCAGCGACGATGTCGTAGCCGTGGTAGAAGCAATCCCGCTGCTGTCCACTGAGATATTTGTAAAAATCGCCCAGGCCGCAGCCCACTTCGAGGATGGACGGCCGTTCTCCGCGCAACGCGGAAGCATGAACCCACTGGCGGATGGCCTGCTTCTCTTCGCTGCCCGAATTGAGCGAGGCAAACGTCGGTCCATGCTCCGCGATCCGGCGCTGGTAGCGCTGAATGACCAGACTCACGTCGTCGGGATCGAGCACTCGTGCGCTCATGAATGCGCCAACTCCCGGAACTCCACCAACTCCGCAGCGTGGCGCGTGGCGCCGTCCGCATAACGAACCGAGATTTCGCGGCAGCCGCGGTCGGCCCGTTCGACAGCTCCTTGCAAAGTCTCACCGACGGCAACCAGAAATCCGGCGCGATCCGAAGTGCTGCGCAGTAGCCGAACCTCGTCGCCGGGCCGCAGGGTGGCACCTACATCCAACAGCCGGGGGTCCGCGATGAGCGCCTCGGGTATTTCTACCCGTTCCACTATCCCGGGAGGAAACACCAGGAAGCGGTAGTCGGCCCCTCGCCGGCGCGTCGGCTCGAACTGGCTCGGAGGCACTCCGCAAGCCATGCGACAGGCTTCGACGAATTCATTTACTCCGCTGACGTGATATGCAATCTGCGGAGTATGCCCGCCCCCACAGCGCGCGCCGAGTTCGAAGAGCACCGGACCTTGATCGCTATAGCCGAATTCAATGTGAGCCACGCCCTGCGTGATTCCCAGCGCGTTCACCGCGTGATGGCACATGTCAGCGACAGTCGATTCCTGCGCCGCCGTAAGTTGTGCAGGGTACTGGACGCTGACGTCGACGCGATAAGGGAGCAGCGACTTTATCTTATGGCCTATGCACAGAAGAGAAGTTTTGCCGTTCCAGATGAGCACTTCGGCGCTGTGCTCGCTGCCCTCGACGCAGCGCTCGATGACCACGGACGAATGGGCCAACCCGCCCGCCTGAGCCACGTGGAAGGCGCTTGCGATACCTTCTGTGCGCTCGACGCGCGTGACTCCACGGGATCCGCCGAAGCTCCGGTCGGGTTTGAAAATCAGAGGAAAGCGTCCCGGATTGCCGGCAGCGGCACGGGCTGCATCGAGGGTATCCACCACTTCGAACTCGACTGAATACTTGCCAATCGCCTGCCAGTGACGGCGCATGGAAGCTTTGCTGGTGGCGTTGGACGCGGCCTCCTCCGAGATCGAAGGCAAGCCGAGCCGAGCCGAAATGTTTGCTGCGGCGCGAACGCCGACTTCCGCCATGCTGACCACGCCGTCCACTCCTCCGCGTCCAGTTACCGCATCCGTGAGCGATTCGCAATCCGCGAGGTCGATCGCTAGCGCGTGATCGGCCGCTTTCAGGCCCGGTGCTTCAGGATTCTTGTCCGCAACCAGAGTCTCGAAGCCCGCTTCTCGAGCCGCGATGATGGACGGAACGTTATAGCGGCCACCACCGAGAATAAGAATTCGTCCGGAGCTCATAGAAGGTGTGTTGTGCTGAAATCTAACTCGCGTTTGTACCTGTCAGTTGAGGCGCGACCAGACGCCGGTTGATCTCCGCCTGAACTCGACGCACCCGTTCCGCCTCCTGGTCGCGGAAGCGGAAGCGGACGCCGCCCTGGCCATCGCACACGCCAATGATTCGAGTCGGACGATGCACGCTGTCAACAATCACGTCGCCGGATTGTCCCATCGCGCCGCCGGCTACCACGGAAACGCCGTCGAGCATTTCCCACCCCAGGGCTTCGCGCGTTTCCACCAGCGACTGGTGAGCCGACGAAAGACTTCCAGTCAGAGCCGGCCAGATGTTGACTCGTAACAACAGGCAACGCCGGCGCTGCGCCTCGGCGACCCCTGCCGGCAGAAGAGTTCCGATGCCCGCGTCGATCACATAAGTGTTGGGTGATAGCTGCTCCGCGAATGCTTGGTCGAACCACGCTGGCCCGGCTGGCCAGGCTACGACCACGCTCGCGCGCGCGAGAGCGTCGAACGCGCCCGGTGCGTTGGGCCCGAGGCAAGAGAGTTTCAGCTCCTGTCCTGCCAGAGAGAGCGAACGTATCAGGTCGAGCGGCGCGGTTCCGGCCTTCCCCGGGTCTTGCAGTAGCGTGACGCGCGCGCCGCGCTCGGCAAATCTTAACGCCAGAAAGCGGCTGCGAGGATGGTCGCCCGCAATCACAATCTCAGAATCACTCAGCCGCTCATGCAGCAGCCGGACAACCTGATCTTCCACCGCCTCGACCCACACGCGGCTGTCAAGGTAGGTGAGCAGAGCGGTCTTCTTTAAAATCGCGCCTGCGGTTTCCGCAGCCTGCGCGGGACCGAAGGTCTTCCGGTCTACATCCAGGAGCACAACATCCGCCTTGCCGTCGACGGCGTGCAGCACGGTCCTGAGATGCGCGGCGCTCGTCAGCGTCACAGATCCAACTACATGGGACTGAGTCGAGTGGATGTTGCCCGAGACCCGGAAGTCCTCCAGTGGCTTCTCTCCCGTAACCACGTTCAGCGCGGAGAATTTTCCCGCCTTGACCGCGCGGGCGCGGAGTTCCTTGAGCAGGATGTCCAACGATTCAGCCGATGTTTTCTCTGTGCCCGATTCGATGCGGAACGCAGGGATCGAAAGCACACGCGGCATCTTCAGCGTCGCCAACTCGTAGCTCAATCGCTCGAGCAATTCGTCCGGCGCCGAGACTTGATCTTCCTGACCAAGCCGCACGATCAGGTCGCGCACGTCAATGTCGTGCCTGCGCGCGTAAGCCTGCACTTTTCCCGTGAAGGAAGAATGAAACTTGGCGAGCCCACCCATGATCGCCATCGGGTCCACGCCCCGTTTTCCCAGAAGCGGTTGAATGAGTCCCTGTCCCACGTCCATGGCGGCTTTGAGATCGATGTGCGGCAAGGCGCCGCGCCGTTGCAGAATCGCGACCAGCACTTCTGTGACGGCGTTGCCGGCGGAACGCCCCATGCCCTGGAGGGAAGAATCAACCAGCACCGCGCCCTCTTCGATCGCTCGCAGCGTATTGGCCATGGCCAGCGAAAGATTGTCGTGCCCATGGTAGCCGAGGGGAGACGGGCTCTCCGCTTTCGCAGCTCGCAGGTAAGCTGCCACCGAATCGGGATCCATGCTGCCCGCGGAATCGACGAGGCAAGCAATGTCCGCGCCCCAGCTATGCACTTGGGCCACGATTGTGCCAAACTCCTCCGGCGAAGCCGCGTAGGACTTCATGGCGTTATAGGAGACGATCAGCCCCAGTTCCTTGGCCAGCGCGATGTAAGGCTCTGCCTGCGCGGCCTCGGTGACGTTGGTGCCAATGCGGAGGAACGACATTCCATGGCGAGCGGCGAGGCGAATATCCTGTTCGCGACCGATGCCGGGGATAAAAAACATTCCCCACTTCGCACCTTGGAGCGCACGGGCAGCGGCTTCCATGTATGCTTCGTCGGTCGCCGCCGCCATGCCTTTTCCCGACTGCGAGGCGTTGAGGCCCAGACCGTGCCCGACTTCGATCCAGCGAAAACCGATGCTTTCCAGCGCGGCGGCAATCGTCGCCGTATCTTCCGCGGTGAACTGGAAGTCGATGAGGTAAGACCCATCCCGCAGCGTGACTTCAAGAATGTCGGGAATCGTCTCGAATGTAGACATGATCTAGCTTGGCGCAGCTGTGTATTTGTTAGCGCGACACGGCGGTTGGCGTTCTGTTGGCAACCGCCTTCTTCACCGCCCGGGCAACTTCCACGATTGCCTGGGATGAAAGTTCAGGGTACAGGGGAAGTGAGAGAACTTGTTCGGCCGCCTTTTCCGAGCGCGGAAATGCGCCCCGTCCATAACCCAAGTCAGCATACGCCGGCTGCAAATGCGCCGGCACCGGGTAATGAATGCTGGTCTGGATTCCTTCCGCTTGCAGAGCGGCTTGCAGGCCGTCGCGATCATCGGTTCGCAGCGTGTAGACGTGATAAACATGCCGAGCCCATGGCATCTCTGCGGGTGTTTCTATGCCGGCGTCGGAGAGAAGTTCGTTGTATTGCCGAACGACCGCGCGGCGCGCCTCGGTCCAGCGTTCCAGATGGCGCAGCTTCACGCGCAGGATCGCGCCTTGAAAACCCTCCATGCGGTAGTTGAATCCGTGCAGCAGGTGATGATATTTGCGGTCTTGTCCCCAATCGCGCAACATCCGAATCGTGCGGGCATAGTCGGGATTGCTGGTCGTCACTGCGCCGCCCTCGCCGTAGGCCCCCAGATTCTTGCCGGGATAGAAACTGAAGCATGCTATGTCGCCGATGCTGCCCACAGGACGCCCGTTGCACTTCGCCCCATGCGCCTGCGCGGCGTCTTCGATCACGACCAGTCCGTGCCGCTTGGCTACTTCCATGATCGGGGCCATATCGGCCGGTTGGCCGTAAAGATGCACGGGCAGGATCGCCTTGGTGCGGGGCGTGATCGCTGCCTCGATCGCGGCGGGATCCATGGTGAACGAACGGGGATCAATGTCGATCAGGACTGGCCGTGCTCCCGCGTAAATGACCGCGGCCACGCTGGCGACAAAAGTGAACGGCACGGTGATAACTTCATCGCCCGGACCGACGCCTGCGGCCAACAACGCCAGATGCAAAGCGCTGGTGCCGGAGTTGAGCGCGATGCATTCTGTTGCGCCGCAATAGGCTGCGAATTCCTGCTCGAACGCGGCTACTTCGGGGCCAAGGACGAATTGGCAACTGTCCAGGACTCGAGCGATAGCAGCATCAATCTCAGGCTTGATGCTTTTGTACTGCGCTTTCAAGTCGAGATAGGGAACCTTAATGTTCGCCATGAGTATTCGCCATGAAACACTGGCCACGAAAGTCTGCGACGCTAAACCTATTTTCTCATCTGCCGAGCCTAAGCGGTCGCTTCAAGCGTGGTCAGGCGCAAATCCACCGGACGGCCGTGCTGGGCCATCGACTGAGACGCGGCCTGCAAAATTTCCACCACACGAAGTCCGGCGCCGCCGCCGGTTTCCGGTTCCTCCTGCTGCTCGATGCAGCGGAGGAAGTGGTCAATTTCACGGCGTAGCGCCTCGGTCCCTTCGATCTGGGGCGCCAGCATGTCTCCCGTGCGGTAACCCACCATCAACTGGTAGACCTTTTCGGAGTTTAGGTGATTGTTCAGAGTGATGCCCTTGTCATAAACCTTTATCTTTTCGCTCCGCTCCAGATCGTCGTAGACAATCATCTTGCGACTGGCGCCGATCAACGTGCGCCGCAGCTTGACCGGGGCCAGCCAGTTGGCGTGAATGTGCGCGATCTGGCTGCCTTCAAAGAAAAGCGTCAGATACGCAATGTTTTCCGTTCCTCCCGGAACGTGGCTGAGTCCGGTCGCGGAAACGGCGCAGGGACGGAACGGCAGCACGTAGTCCATGATCGAGAGATCGTGTACCGCGAGATCCCACAGCACGTTCACGTCGTGCTGAAACAGCCCGAGATTCACGCGCACTGAATCGTAGTAATAAATTTCTCCCAGGCCTCCGCTGTCGACAAGCTCGCGAATCTTGCGGACTGCGCCGCTGTAAACGAACGTGTGATCGACCATGAGCACGCGGTTTCGCTTCTGCGCGACGTCCATCAGGTGCTGTACCTGTTCAGTGTTCGAGGCCAGCGGCTTCTCGACCAGCACATGTTTGCCTTCCTGCAGCGCACGCAGGGCGAGGTCGTAGTGCGTGGAAACCGGCGTCGCGATGGCGACCGCGTCGATGGAAGGGTCTTCGATCAGATTACGAAAATTCTGCGTGGTCCTGATGGTGGGATAACGGCTGCTCACCAGCGCCAGCCGGTCCGCCCGCAAATCGCTGACGCAGGCAACCTGTGCGCCACTGGCCTCAAAACAATTCCTCACCAGGTTCGGACCCCAATAGCCGTAGCCAATCACGCCAATCCGAATCAAGAGGCCTCCCGGTCAATCTGTCGAACGGTTCGCTTTTTGCTGCCGCGCAGAACGGCGCGCCCCAGCCGTGCGGGAACGCCCTTCGCAATCTGGTAATCGGGCACATCGCGTGTTACGACCGCTCCAGCGCCGACCAATGCCCCTTCTCCGATGGTTACGCCCGCGAGAATAACGGCTCCGCTTCCGATGGACGCGCCGCGCTTCACTCGCGTGGGCACAACCTGCCAGTCGGCTTCGGTCTGCAGCCGGCCATCCTCCGTCGCCCGCGGGTACAAGTCGTTGATGAACATGACTCCGTGGCCCACGAATACGTCATCGTCGATGGTAACGCCTTCGCAAATAAACGTGTGCGACGAAATCTTGCACCGGCTCCCGACAGTCGCGTTTTTTTGAACCTCGACGAAGGCGCCGATCCTGGTCTCGTCGCCGACGGTGCAGCCATAGAGGTTGACCAATTCAGGCTGGAATATCTTCACTCCGCGGCCCAGGACAACGTTGGCAGAAATTGGCATGAAGATCGTTGCGTTCGTGCATCCCTCGGAATGGCAGGGACGGCAGGGACGGCAGGCGCGTGCGCGTTCCGCCGCGTCTCAAAGTTAAGCAAATCGCACGATACAACAGATTGGTGCTGGCATCAACTGCCGCTCGAATGGTGCTGTTCGCGTGCCCGCGCCCGACTCCGCTGGGCGTTTGGCGAAATCGCGTCCTGCACCGTAGAGTAACCGTGACACTCCGCAACGCGAAACAACTCAGCCCCGCAGATGCAGATTGAGGAGGCAGTATGTTGAATCCACACCGTTTCCCCGGCAGTCTGTTCCGTTCCTGGCGAGCTTCTTCGTGGAGATCGTCTTTGCGAGCCTTGGGTGCTTCAGCCGGAGCCCTGGTCCTGGCGTTGGCGATCTTCGTGTCAGTTCATCACGCCCCCTTCGCAGCCGCCTCCGATTCGGGACCGCTGGCCGCGAATGTGGTTCGGGCTGCGACCGATCTCAACTGGCGGCAGAGTCCTTCGGCGTCGCTCAACTCGCCGGGCCGAAACTCCGTCACCCTCGACCCCTGTCCGCCGGGCGTGATCGCCGCGGAGCCCTGGTACTACGTTTATATCTCCGGGACGGGAACTCCCGAGGCCGTGCGCGTTACTGGCGGAACGTGCAAAGGAGACGGCCACCCCGGCACTCTGGATTTCGGGACAGTCAATTCTCATGCTTCGGGCTATGTGGTCGGCAGCGCCTCGGGCGGAGTTCAAGAGGCTTCCATCGCTGCGCGCTTCACGCCTACCAATCCCAAGGGAACGACGCAATCCGGCCGGGTCGTGGTTCCTCCCGGGGAGTACGATGTGTTCGCTCCCATTTCGATTCGGGCAGGGGGCCAGACGGTTGACTTCGCCGGCTCCATTCTCAACTGCTACACGCCGAATGATGCTTGCCTTTTCGTAGGCGAGCACGGATCTTCAAATGCTTACGAGAACATCACCCTGCTGGGTCCTCGCGGCCGGCCCATGATGATTGCGGGCACCAAGCCATTCATCGAAGTCAACGCCCAGCAAACGCGGATCTTCAATGTGACCACGCGGGTGCCTCCTCCAGGCGGGAGTTTCGGGTCTTATATACAGGTCGATGACGACCAATCGTTTCTGCTTGACGGATTGGACTCGACCATGGGGAACCAGGGCGTAACCTGCAACCCGACCTACTGCGGCGCTTTCATTACGGCGCCGGGGCCTTTCAATCGTTGGTCTGCGGTGGGCTGGCTCAGGCACCTCACGCTTTCACTGCAATGCGCGGGCAAGGGAGTGGAATGGCTTTCTGGCAACGGCCTGAGAATTTCCGACAGCGTGATTCAGGGCTGGTCGGTGTTTGCCGTGCGAGTGAGTAGCCAGCGTGGAGGATTCGGAGGTTTTATCTCCGACAACGTTTACTATGAGGCGTCCCCATCCTGCAAAGACTCGAGTCCCATGGGGAATGTGGGCAGCGCCGGGATTATCGCCGAGGGCGTTCACGTCAAGTACAGCGGCCTGGCGGCGAACGGCGCTTCCGGCGTGCTTCCCAACTGGGGTGCGAATTCGGGGTCGCACGACTGGCTTTACTGGGTGGTTCCGATTCACTCCGAGTTTGGCGAAGGCATCCCGCTGCCTGCCGGCCATGCGCTCGTAAGTGGTTTCCGAAGCGTCAAAGGCGCATTCCCCAAGATTGCGGGGGCGTCGAGTTACAAGATCCTCAAGATTGACTGGGATTCGAAGAGCTTTCCGCGTCCGTATCCTGAGGGCACGGGCAACTACCTTCTCGCCTCCATTCAGCAAAGTTCATGCGCGACGTTGACCTGTCAATTCACCGACAGCGGAGGACCTCTGTCGACCTACACCAATGCAGCGGAGGATCTCTCGAAGAACCTCTATATGCCCCGGCTGGATTTCTGGCCGGGCGCGATTGTGATCAGTCCTAATGAAGACAGGTCGACCTCCTCTTATCAAGATTTCACGCCCCAGATCCAATCCGATGTTCTGGGCGCTGGAGCAATCGTCAGCACCATTCCACCGGGCGCGGTGACCGGAGAAGCCAATGTGTTGATAGGAACGTCAGCCACTCCTCCAGCGGCCGCGAACCTGGAGGCGCTCCAAACGAACGGCGCGGGTGGAACTCCCGGAGCGACGATTCTGAAAGCCGCCAACGGACTGCAAACTCCCGAGAATGGCCACAAGGGCAGACTAAACTTTGGGCACCGTGGCCAGGCGGTTGGATTCACTCCGCTCATTACGTTGGGCGACAGCAATTGGGGAAAGACCTGGGCCACGGCCAATCACCGTCCTGCCGCGGACGCAAACGACCTCGATCTCGGCTACGAGGGCAACATCGACACGTTCTACAGCCGCGCTCAGAACGAGGTTCGCGAATATGTCGGGAAACTTCCAGACGGTAATCCGCAAGAGAAGCTGACCGCCGTAGCCAAGACCTTTAATGTTCCGGTGACCATCAACGGAAATCTCACGGTCACCGGAAAGTGTGTCGGCTGTGCCGGGGACTCAGGCAGCGCGGCAGCACCATCAAGCCTTAGTGGGACGCGGTCGGCGGTTTCTCTCGCCGGTCAAAAGGCACCGATACCGTCCACCAATTTGTGCGCGTCGGCCCCTTGTGGACCCGGACTGTACCGAGTCAGCTACTACCTTGACTCGACGACTGCCTGCGCGTCTCCCGGGAATGCCGCGGCTGCCCTGACGATTGGATGGAAAGACGAGACCAGTGCCAGAACCATCCGCGCGCCGCTCTCGGGAACCGGCATTTCAGGTGGCAATAGCCTGACGCTAGGTGGGACCTCGAATTTCGGTGGTGGCAGTATTACGTTCTGGTCGGCAGGCAACGCGGCCGTTACCTATTCAGCAGCGTACACGGCGTGCGCGACAGGAGTTGGCAGTTATGCCCTCAGAATCGCGGCCGAGAAACTGCAGTGATTCGGCTGGCATGCGGCTTGTGGCATTAGTATGGTTGGGCTGATCAGTAGGGGAATTCCGCAGGGAAGACTCTGCGGGTGAAATTCTGCGGATGAAATTCTGAATGTGCGGAATCTTCGGCATTGTTGCAAAGAACGCGCGAATCCCGGATGGTGTCCTCGAACGCGGCACGCAGTCGCTGGCGCACCGCGGACCCGACGATTCGGGCACGATCCTTCTGCGCGATTCCATCCCCGAGCCCGTTGAAATCGGATTGGGCAACCGTCGCCTGGCGATTCTCGATCTTTCTCCTCTCGGTCACCAGCCCATGCACGATGCCGAAACCGGCAACTGGATCGTCTACAACGGCGAGATCTACAACTTCCGCGACCTTCGCGGCGAACTCGAACGAGCCGGCACGAACTTCGTCAGTCACTCCGACACTGAAGTCCTGCTGAAAGCCTATGCGCGCTGGGGCGAGGCGTGTCTCACGAAGTTTCGTGGCATGTTTGCCTTCGCGCTCTGGGATGCCCGCCGCCACTGCCTCTTCATGGCCCGCGACCCCATGGGCATCAAGCCGCTCTACTATGCTCAGGCCGGTTCGTATTTTCTTTTTGCCTCCGAAGTTCGCACGCTGCTCGGGACCTGCCTTTTACAGCCCCGAATTGACCCTGCCGGCCTCATCAATTATCTGACATTCGGCTCAGCCTGTGACCCGCTGACGTTGCTGGAAGCAGTTTGCGCTCTTCCTCCCGGCCACACTCTGACCTGGGAACGCGGAGTTCTACGCGAGTCCTCCTATTGGGACCTTATCGACGAATCGCCAACCTCCCGGCGAACTCCGGTGTCTCTTTCTGTCGAGAATGAGAAAGGTGCTGCCGAGCGCTTACGGCCGGTTCTGGAAGAATCCGTTCGCCTGCAATTGGTGAGCGACGTACCGGTGGGAGTTTTTCTTTCCGGAGGCATCGATTCGAGTGCGCTGGTGAGCATTCTAAGCCGTAGCGGCGTGACCGCCAGTACGTTCTCCATTGTCTTTCGGGAAGCCGATTTTTCCGAAGCCCAACACTCGCGTGCCATTGCCGCGAGGTTTCACACCGATCATCACGAGATCAATGTTTCAGAGAACGATGTCCTGGCTGCAATTCCTGACGCCTTGCGCAAGATGGATCTGCCCACCATGGACGGGATCAATACGTACTTTGTTTCGCGGGAAACACGCCGCGCCGGCGTAAAGGTCGCGTTATCGGGCCTGGGCGGAGACGAGGTTTTCGCCGGATACTCCACCTTCCGCACCGTTCCGCGCATGGAGCGCTTCGCGCAATTATGGAAACACGTGCCTGGAGTGGTTCGCGGTTCGGTGGCATCGGCGTTTGCCGCGCTGGCCCCGGCGAACGATCAGAATTGCAAACTGGGTTCCCTTGCCAGCGACAACGGCCGGCTGCTGCATCCTTACTTTCTCAGCCGCATGTTGTTCACCCCCAGCCAGCGCGATATTCTTTTCTGCAATGCAGATCGGACCGCCGCTGAAACCGCCGCCGCTTCGCAACGCGTTCGCCTCCAGAGTGCGCTCGCACTTGATGCGGTCAATCGTGTTTCCTATCTCGAGTCGCGCTGTTATATGCTGAATACGCTGTTGCGCGACGCCGATGTTATGAGCATGTCCCAGGGCCTGGAGGTTCGAGTTCCTCTGATCGATCACCAATTGGCCAAGGCTGTGCTGGGTCTTCCGGGCAAATGGAAGCTGAACGGAACCCCGAAGAAACTTCTGGTTGGAGCTTTGGCCGGATCACTGCCCGACGAAATCGTGCATCGTCCGAAGCGCGGCTTTACTCTGCCCTTTGAGCACTGGATGCGGCAAGAGCTTCGATCCGAGATCGAGCCGGTATTAGGCAAGAGACGGATCGGCGACGGCCCTTTGGGCGGGCTTCTGGACGCAAATCAAGTGGAACAAGTCTGGAAGAATTTCCTGGGAGGGGAGACTTCGTGGTCTCGTCCCTGGTCTCTTTACGTTCTACAGCGCTGGTGTGAAGTGCATTTGTAACGCGCTGTTTGTGACGCGCATTTCGCGGGAAGCTCTGGGCATGCAAAAAGTAGAAGAAATCGCCAACTCGCAGCCGTTAACGCCGACGGGAAAGTTGCCGGTAAGCGTGATTGTGGCTGCCCGCAACGAGGAGAAGAATCTGCCGCGCTGTCTGGAGTCGCTGCGCAGTGTCGGCGAAGTCTATGTCATCGACTCGGAGAGCACGGACGCAACACCTGAAATCGCACGTTCCTTCGGTGCCAAAGTGGTTCAATTCCATTATCAGGGAGGATGGCCCAAGAAGCGTCAGTGGGCTATGGAGAATCTGCCTCTAGCGTTTGACTGGATTCTTCTGGTCGATGCCGACGAAGCCCTGACGGCCGAGCTTGCAGAGGAAATTCGCCGCCGCGTCGGAAATCCAGATTTTAACGGCTATTACATTTCCCTTCGTATGTACTTTCTCGGCCGGGTTCTGCGCCACGGCGATGCGAATTTCTGGAAGCTTGCACTGTTCCGCCGGGGCAAAGGACGTTACGAATGCCGTCTGCGAGATCAGGACTCATCGATGGCAGATATGGAGGTCCACGAGCACGTCGTGGTTGAAGGCGCCTCGCGCCGCCTCGAGAATCCGCTCATTCACCACAACGTGGAATCGCTTTCCCGTTATATTCAAAAGCACGACGAGTACTCGAACTGGGAATCGCGCGTGCTGCTGCTGGGCGAGCAGAACAGTTCTGAATTGCCGCCAGCCTTTTTTGGCACGCAAGCCCAGCGCCGCCGCTGGCTCAAGAAAGGGCTCTACGGCGTGCCCGGTTCGCCGGCTGTTCTTTTCTTCTATAGATACTTTCTGCGATTGGGTTTTATGGACGGCGTTCCAGGGCTGATCTACTGTGGGTTTCAGGCCGTTCAGATGTTTCACACCAAAGCCAAGATCTACGAACTGAAGACGAAGCAACGCGAAACGAATTCGCGAAGGGACGAACCGGGCAATGTGCGGCATTAGCGGCGTGGTGAATTGCGGAGATCGGGAGACGGTGGCGCGGATGACGCACGTGCAGGCGCATCGCGGTCCCGACGACTCCGGCCTCTGGGATCGCAAGTTCCCGGACGGTTCGTACATCGGCCTGGGCAGCCGCCGCCTCGCCATTCTCGATCTCTCTCCAGACGGCCACATGCCGATGTGCAACGAAGACCGCACTGTCTGGATCACCTACAATGGCGAGATTTACAACTTCGCTGAACTGCGACATGAACTCGAGAGCAAAGGCCACCACTTCGCGTCGCACACCGACACCGAAGTGATCATCCATCTTTACGAAGAAGAAGGTCCCGACTGCGTCAAGCGCCTCAACGGAATGTTTGCCTTCGCCATCTGCGACCTTCGCTCGGGGACGCCTGTGCTGTTCGTCGCACGCGATCACTTCGGCATCAAGCCTTTCTATTATTTCCATGCGGGCGAGCGCTTTGCATTTGCGTCTGAAATCAAGGCCCTGTTACAGATTCAGGAAATCGAGGCGGAACTTGACCCCGAATCGCTCCACCAGTATTTGACTTTCCTCTGGGTGCCCGATCCCAAGACAATGTTCCGTCGCATCCTGAAACTGCCCGCCGGGCACTACGCGACATTGCGTAAAGGTGAATTCAAGCTCACGCAGTACTGGGACTTAACATTCCCTGCGGCGAGTCAGACATATGCGCGCTCGGAAGATGACCTCACTGAAGAGGTTCGCGAGCGCTTCCGCCGTTCTGTCGAAGCGCAGATGATCAGCGACGTTCCCATCGGAGCCTTTCTCAGCGCGGGGCTCGATTCTTCCGGCATCGTCGCCATGATGTGCCGAGCGACGGCGGCAAAAGCCACCCATCAGCCGATTCGAACCTACACCATCACCTTCCCGCGGAAATACCGAGTTGGCGAAACCACACTCGACGATCCGGAAGTCGCCACGCGGTTGGCGCACCACCTGGGCTGCGAGAACCAGCGCATCGTAGTTGAACCGGACGTGACTGATCTTTTGCCGCGGCTGGTCTGGCACATGGACGAACCGACCGCCGACCCCGCCATCATCACCGCGTATCTCGTTTGCCGCGAGGCTCGGAAACAGGCTACCGTTTTGCTTTCGGGCGTGGGCGGCGACGAACTGTTTGCCGGATACCGGAAGCATGTGGCGCATTACTGGGCGCTCGCCTATGGGCATATCCCATCTGCTGCGCGCCGCGGGGCCGAAGCCGCTCTGGCGGCGCTGCCCAGCCTGCGCGGGACAATGTTGAAAGGGCTGAAGGGAAGACTACGCCTGGCGAAGAAAATGGCGCGCAGTGCGTCGCTCGACTCCATTGATCGCTTCATCACAAACTGTACGTATCTCGATGCGGACCAGAAGTCGGAACTCTACACTTCTGCGTTCACGGAGGAAGTTTCAGCCTCTGATCCGGGCTGCGAGCACCGTGCCGCATTCGACCGGGTCGGCGACGCCGACTTCCTGCACCAGATGCTGTATCTCGACACCAAGATATTCATGCCGAGCCTAAACCTCACTTACAACGACAAGATGAGCATGGCTTCCTCCGTCGAAGTGCGGGTTCCGTTTCTGGATCGCGAACTGGCCGAATTCGTGGCGTGGAACATTCCGCCTGGTATGAAGCTGCGCGGCTCCCTGCGGCCGACAACGAAATACGTCTTCCGCAAAGCAATGAACGGCATTTTGCCCCGCGAAGTCTTGCAACAACCGAAAGCCGGCTTCGCCGCTCCGGTAGACTATTGGTTGGCGCACGATCTTAAAGAAATGCTGGACGACCTGCTTTCGCCCACGCGAGTGCGTGAACGTGGCCTGTTTCAGCCCGCCGCCGTGCAGCGCTGTATCGACGAACATCGCAGCGGCCGGCAGGACTGGTCGATGCAACTCTGGCAATTCCTCACCCTCGAATTGTGGATGCAAACATTTCTGGACGGAGGAGCGCGGAAGTTTGAATCCGAGTCGCTCCCGCCGCAACAAGTGGCTACGGCATGAAGCAGGTTCTCCAACACGCGCGCACAGGCGAGATCACGGTGGAAGAAGTTCCCGCGCCACAGCTTCTACCCGGCTGTTTGCTGGTGCGTGTCGCGGCTTCGGTGGTGTCTGCCGGAACCGAGCGCGCTTCCGCGGAATTCGCCCGCAAGAGTTTGTTGCAGAAAGCGCAGTCGAGACCCGACCTGGTGCGGGAAGTGATCAGCAAGGTGCAGCGCGACGGAATCGTTTCTGCCATTCAGTCCGTGCGCAGCCGTCTTGACCAGCCGCAAAGTCCCGGCTACAGCAGCGCTGGAACAGTCCTTGCGGTCGGTGAGGGCATCACCGATCTCCAACCGGGCGACCGAGTCGCTTGTGCGGGTGCGGGATTCGCAGTTCACGCCGAGATCGCGTGCGTGCCGCGTTTGCTCGTGGCACGCATTCCGGCGCGAGCGATGAGAGGTGCGCCAATCGTAACTGACGAAGTCTCTTTCGATGAATCCGCTTTCGCAACGCTGGGGGCGGTTGCTCTGCATGGCATACGCAACGCCGAGGCCAAACTCGGTGACTTGGTTGCCGTGATCGGCCTGGGCCTGCTCGGCCAACTCACGGTGCAACTGCTGAAGGCGGCTGGCTGCCGCGTTCTCGGCATGGACCCGGATCCGATCCGCGCTGATCTTGCCCAGCGGATGGGCGCGGATGGCGTAGCCAGTTCGGTTCTTGCCTTTCGAAATCTTTGCATCGAGACATCGCGCGGCGCTGGCGTTGACTCTGTCTTGATCACCGCCGAAACGTCCAGCAGCGATCCGGTCAATCTTGCCGGCACGATTGCACGCGAGCGCGCGATTGTAGTCGCGGTTGGCACTGTCGGTATGGACATCGAGCGCAAGGCTTATTACGAAAAGGAACTCGACTTCCGCGTCTCGCGTTCCTACGGTCCGGGCCGTTATGACACAGCTTACGAACAGAAAGGGCGCGACTATCCCATCGGCTACGTGCGTTGGTCCGAAAATCGCAACATGGAAGCGTTCGTGCAGTTCCTCGCGGATAAGAAAGTCAATGTCGGCGCCCTGATCACGCACCGTTTCCCGATCGAGCGCGCCCAGAGCGCATATGACCTGATTACCGGCAAGTCGCACGAGCCATTCCTGGGCGTGGTGATTCAGTACGCGGAGAGCGGAAGCGATTTGCGGATGCTTGCGCTCGTCCCCGAGACTCGGTCTGCGGCTGTGCGGCCTAGCTCTGCCAGCGACGTTTCCGTTGGATTACTCGGGGCGGGGGTTTTCGCCACCGGCACGCTGCTTCCCGCGATGAAGGCTTCGACCAGTACTACTCTAGTCGTGGTTTGCGCTGCTACGGGATCTCACGCGCAACACGCCGGCCGCAAGTTCGACTTTCGCTACGCGACCACCGACGAGGCCCAGGTCATTCGCGACCCAGCGGTCAACGCAGTGGTCGTCGCCACTCGCCATCACCTACACGCGAGACAAGTTCTGGCGACGCTGTTCGCTAGGAAGCACGTTTTCTGCGAGAAGCCCCTCTGTCTGTCGGAGGAGGATTTGCGCGCGATTGCCGGCGCGTATCTCGGAATCCCCTCCTCCGAGCGTCCGGTACTCATGGTCGGATTCAACCGCCGTTTCGCACCCATGACGGTGCGGCTGAGGTCGTTCCTCGCGCCGATTTCAGAGCCCCTCGCGCTGCACTATCGCATCAACGCTGGACATCTTCCGCCCGACCACTGGGTTAACGATCGCGAGCAGGGAGGCGGTCGTATTCTTGGCGAGGTCTGCCATTTTGTGGACCTGCTGATGTTCCTTGCGGGTTCGCCAGTCGTCGAGGTCGAGGCCAGGCCGGTTGGAAACTCAGGTGGCTACAGCGGTGACAATGTGCTGGTGTCGCTGCGTTTTGCGAATGGCTCCGAGGGATCGATTAATTATCTCGCCAACGGTGACCGTGCCTTCTCCAAGGAGAGAATCGAAGTTTTCGGCGGAGGCAGCGCGGCGGTGCTCGATGACTTTCGCCGTCTCGAACTGGTGCGCGATGGCCGCAAAGAAATCATCCATTCGCGCTGGCGCCAGGATAAAGGACATCGCGGCGAGTGGACCGCATTCGCGCAAGCCGTGCATCGGCGGGAGCCAGCGCCAATCCGGTTCGAGGACCTGGTGTGCACCACTCTTGCAACGCTCCGCATCGATGAATCGGTAGCCACTGGAAAGCGGCTCGCGGTGGACGGCCCTGCCTTCCTCGACGCTGCTCAAAGAAAATCGAGCGCAACCTCCAGCGTGAGTGCCAGCCTGAAGGAATGACCCGATCACACCCACAACTTCAGAGGAGACGAAGCTAGTCCATGCTCATTCTGGGCCTCAACATGTTTCACGCCGACGCCTCTGCGGCGATTATTGTCGACGGCGAAGTGAGGTTCGCCATTGCCGAGGAGCGGCTGAATCGTCATAAACACTTCGGAGGTTTTCCCGCGCTATCGGTAAAAGCCTGCCTGGATGCAGTTGGCGCGAAGATTTCTGATGTCGAACACGTTGCGGTTGGCCAGGACAGCGATGCGAACCTCGCGAAAAAAGTTCAATACGCTCTTTCGAACCCTGCCAAGATTCTGAACTTTATTCGTCTTCGCCAACGCAAGCATGCGATGCGCGATGTACGCTCGCTGCTGGCCAAGGCGCTCGACGTCGACTCCACGCAGCTGCGCTTTCAGGAGCACCATCTCGAGCACCACATCGCCCACATTGCCAGCGCCTATTACTGTTCGCCTTGGGAAAAGGCCGCGGGTTTTAGCTATGACGGTTCCGGCGATTTCGTCTCTACAATGATGGCTCGTTGCGAAGGCAATGAGATTGAAGTTCTCGACCGTGTCTTCCTTCCGCACTCCGTGGGCACTCTCTACACGATGATCTGCGAATTCATCGGCTATAGCCAGTACGGTGATGAAGGCAAGGTCATGGGCCTCGCGCCTTACGGCACAGACACTTTGTGCGGCGAGATCGGCAAGATGGTATCGCCCACGAACGGCGGCTTCCAGCTTGACCTGAGCTATTTCAAACCGCTCGGCAGTAATCAGGGAATGCAGGTGCTGCCAGATGGAACCGTGAAGCTGGCGCGTCATTTCTCGGTGCGCACAGAGAAAGTATTTGGCGAGCCGCGCCGTCCACACACCGAAATCTCCCAGCGCGACATGGATCTGGCATTCGCCCTCCAGCACAGTTTTGAAGAAGTTTTCTTCCACCTGCTGAATCAGCTTCACGGCCGCGTCCCTACAGAAGATCTCGCTATGGCGGGCGGATGCGCGCTCAACAGCGTGGCCAACGGCAAGATATTTGACCGCACGCCGTTTCGCCGGACCTATATTCAGCCCGCCGCAGGCGACGAAGGCCTGGCCATCGGAGCAGCTCTGCACACGTATCACTCCGTGCTCAAGCAGCCCCGCCGGCACGAATTGAGGAATTCGTACCTCGGTCCGGAGTTTTCCGAGTCGCGAATTCAGTTGGCTTTGCAGAGTGCCGGCTTGCAATACCGCAAGTTGGAATGCAATACATTACTCGATGAAGTTGCCGAACAGATCGCGGCCGGGAACGTCGTCGGCTGGTTTCAAGGTCGCATGGAGTGGGGCCCCCGTGCGCTCGGCAATCGCTCGATCGTCGCCCACCCTGGCCGGCCAGACATGAAGGATATTCTCAACGCCCGCATCAAGCATCGCGAGTGGTTCCGACCCTTTGCTCCGTCGATCATGGCCGACCATCAGCACGAGTACTTTGAGCATGATCATCCCTCGCCCTTCATGCTGCACGTGTACAATATCCGCCCGGAGAAGCGCAGAGAGCTGTGCGCGGTGAACCACGTGGACGATACAGGCCGCCTGCAAAGCGTTACCCGCGAGGAGAATCCGATGTACTACGACCTGATCTCGGCCTTCCATCGCAGGACCGGAATCCCCGTAATCCTGAACACCAGCTTCAACGAGAATGAACCCATCGTTTGCACACCCGAGGAAGCTATCGACTGTTTCCAGCGTACTCGCATGGATGTGCTGGCTATCGGCCCGTTCCTGGTCGTCAAGGCCGCGGGAGATGAAGAAACGTCGGTCGCTTCTTCCAAGTCAGAGCGCAGGGAAGTTTAGCTGACTGTGCAAGGGGCAATGTGTTGCGGAACGCGACCCGCTCAGTGCACCAGGAATCCAGTCGCAGCCACCACGATTCCCACGACTCCGAGCAAAATGCCCAAGGCCCAGAAGATTCTTCGCCCAGAGAGCAGCGTGATCGACGTAATCACCAATCCCACTTCCAGGAAGACTTCCGCCAAATCAAATCGATCGGCCCGATTTCTCTCGTGAGCAACCTCCGCCTCCATCTCGTGGGCGGTGTCTTCGATTCCTTTTTGCTCATCTTTGTAGCGCGTCGCCTCCCCTGAATACTTGTCGCGCAGATTGGCCAGGGTGGCCGCGTCGGTGGTTGCTTCCACTGAAGTCAGGTCGACGAAGAGTTCATCGGTATGCCGCCGGATGTTCTTGGCTTGGTAGTACGCCCACTGATCGGACGACTTCGCCTGAAGCACAACCTCTTCCGTGTGCGCGCGATGCCCCAGCAGGGTCACCACCGCCACGAGCACGGCCAGTACCGCCATGGTGACGGAGATTGGTGCCAGCGTAGGATCGTGTTTCGCATGCTCTGCGTGTTCCTGCAATTCGTTCAGTTCTTCCGACATGTCATCACTCTCCCATGACTTTTACGATCACCCGCTTGTCCCGTTGTCCGTCAAACTCCGCATAGAAAATCCGCTGCCATGTACCTAAGTCAAGCTTGCCGGCGGTGATGGGCACAATGACTTCGTGATGGATCAGCAGAGCCTTCAGGTGAGAGTCGCCGTTGTCTTCGCCTGTCTCATGATGTTTGTAATCCTTGCGAAACGGCGCCAGATGTTCCAGCCACTGATCGATGTCTTCGATCAGGCCACTTTCGTTGTCATTCACATATACGCCTGCGGTGATGTGCAAGGCCGAAACCAGCACCATGCCTTCCCGCACTCCGCTCTTGCCGACAATCTGTTCCACCTGCGGAGTGATGTGCACGTAGGCTCGATGCATCTTGGTGTGAAATTTCAAATATTCCGTAAGGGTCTTCATGTGTGCAAATTGCTAATCCGACCTAGCGCAGTGCAACGGCAACTTTCCCACTCGCGATGAGCGCGGCAATGCGCGCGAAATCGCCGTACATGACGCGATCTTTTTCCATGCTGGAACACACGGAGCGGATCGCGGCATAGGCCGCCTGACCGCGCTTCGAAGTCTTCAGCGGGGCTAGAAAGTCCAGAGCCTGGGCCACCGCCATGGCTTCGATCGCCAGCACGTTTCGTGTGTTATCCACGATTCGCTTCAGTTTGGTCGCGGCCGTCATACCCATTGAGACGTAGTCTTCTTTATTACCCGAGGTCGTGATCGAATCGACAGAGGCTGGATGTGCCAGCACTTTGTTCTCGCTGACGAGCGCCGCCGCCGTAACCTGCGGCATCATGAAACCGGAATTCAGCCCGGCCCCTGCCGCAAGAAATGGCGGCAATCCCTCGCTGAGCGCAGGATTTACCAGTCTTTCGATCCTCCGCTCGCTGATGCCCGCTAGCGCGCTGAGTGCGATGGCGAGAAAATCCAAGGCAAACGCCAACGGTTCGCCGTGAAAGTTTCCGCCGGAGATAACGTCGCCTTCTGAGTTCTTCGCATCGGTGAGGAACACCAGCGGATTGTCGACAGCGGAGTTCGCCTCAATCTCAAACACCTCGCGGCAGTGTGCCAGCGTATCGCGCACGGCTCCGTGAACCTGCGGGATGCAACGCAGCGAGTAAGCGTCCTGCACGCGGCCGCAGTCGCGGTGCGACTCTCGGATCTGGCTGCCTTCCAGCATGCGGCGCAGGTTCGCCGCGGTCTTCATTTGTCCGGCGTGGGGCCGTGCCTTGTGAATGCGCTCGTCAAAAGCCGCGTCGGTTCCCTTGAGTGCGTCGCAGCAGAGTCCGCCCAGCACGTCCGCGGTGTCGACCAGAGTTTCCGCGGCCAGTAGCGCCAGAGTTCCAACCGCCAGCATGGCTTGCGTTCCGTTGATCAGCGAAATGGTTTCTTTCGCCTCCAGCACCAATGGCTTGATCTGCGCCCGCCTCAATGCCTCCGCGCTGGGAACACGCACGGCTCGGTCATCGAAGCACTCACCTTCGCCGATAAGGGCCAGCGCCAGATGCGCCAGCGGAGCCAGATCGCCGCTCGCACCCACGCTGCCCTGCGACGGCACAAACGGTGTGACGCCGCGGTTGAGCATCTCGCACAGTGTGTCGATGACAATGGCTCGGACACCCGAGTGGCCTTTTGCCAGGGAATTAGCGCGCAACAACATCATGGCCCGCGTCTCGGCAACGGCCAGCGGGTCCCCCACGCCGACGGCATGCGAGCGCACCAGGTTCACCTGCAACTCGCGAATCTGATCGCCCGCAATGCGAACGTCGCTCAGTTTGCCGACGCCGGTGGTAATGGCGTAGGCGAGCTTGTCGCTGGCGACAATCTCGTCCACCACGGCGCGTGCCAGGTTGACTGCTTGCCGCGCGTCCGGTGACAGCAGCGCAGCGCGGCGGGATTCAATACTCGCGACTTCGCCTACAGCCTCAAGTGTGAGATCGTTTCCGTTGATGTGCAGTGCGTTCAAGCAATCCTTCTCGGCATTATTTTTCCACCACCGCGCGGAACGCCGCCAAATACTTCTCCGGCAGGGCCGCAATCTTCATCTTCGAATCGGTAACGATGTGCGTGGTCTCGCCCTCCGCCAGAAGCGTGCGATTGTCTGCGCGCACCAGTTCGTAGCTGAAAACGACCACCGATTCGCGCACTGTCTTCACCCGAGTCCTTATCAGGATTTCATCGTCGTAGAACACCGGGGCACGGTAGCGGCACGTGACCTCAGCCACTGCGATGAAACAGTCGTCCTCGCGCTCCATATCGCGGTAGGAAAAGCCCATCTCTCTCATCATCTCCACACGCCCCACCTCAAACCAGATCAAATGGTTCGCGTGGTAGACCACACCCATCTGGTCGGTTTCAGCGTAGCGCACGCGCAGCCGGGCTTCATGGAATGGATGGTTGTTCGATTTCATTTCCCTGTCCACACCGGTTTGCGCTTCTCGAGGAACGACGAAATTCCTTCGCGGAAATCTGCTGTCGTTCGGATTGCGGCATTTTCGCGCACCGCCGCTTCAATCTGGGCATCAAGGTTGGCGCGAGCATGATCGGTAAGCAATTGTTTTGTCGCCCGCAACGATGCCGGACTGTTCTCCATCAGCAGAGCGGCCAGCTCGTGAGCCCGCGCCATCAGATTCTCTGGTGCGATAATTTCCTTCACGAGTCCCATGCGCACTGCTTCCTCGGCTCCAAAAAGTCTTCCCGTTAACAGGATGTCGCGAGCCTGCTTTTCGCCCACCTGCCGCAACAGGAATGTCGAAACAATCGCGGGCACAAATCCAATGCGCACTTCGGTGTAGCCGAATTTTGCCTCCGGCACCGCTAGCGTAAAGTCGCACAGCAGTGCGAGTCCAGTCCCGCCGGCGATGGCCGGCCCATTCACCGCGGCAATCGTCACCTTGGGAAATTCGTACAGCGACCGAAACAACCGGACCATGGTCCGAGAATCCTGCAGGTTCTGTTCCGGCGAACGGCCCAGCAGGGCTTTTAAATTGTCCAGGTCCAGCCCGGAACAGAATGCCTTGCCCGCTCCGGTTAAGATCAAGACGATGGCCTCCGACTTCTCCACCTCGTCAAGCGCGCGCAGCAGGTCGTCAATCAGTTCGAAGCTGATCGCGTTGCGCTTTTCAGGGCGGCTCAGAGTGATGGTGGCCACTCCGCCGTCGTATCCGAGTTGGATCGTCTTGTAGTCCATAGCTCCAAAAAATCCCACAAACCTGATCTGTTGCGATGGATCAATTTGATCCGTTTGATCTATCCGTTGTAATCAGGGCAAATCCGCCTCCAACTAATCCGCCGCGTGCGAACTGGAAAACTTTGCGCCGATGCCTGCCGTCGCCTTCAGCAAGGAATCCAACGGCTTCAACGTTGGCAACTCCGCGCCTCGCTGCCTGAGTGCTTCGATCATGTTCTCAGTCGGGATGTTACCAACCAAAGCGTCCTGCGCAAAGGGACACCCGCCCAACCCGCCCAGGGCAGAATCAAAGCGCCGGCAGCCTGCATCGTAGGCGGCGACAATCTTTTCTGCTGCGTGGTCGGGACGGCTGTGCAGATGCACACCAATCTCGAGATAGTCGAACTTCGCCATCACCACTCCAACCAGTTCACTGATCTGCTGCGCACTCGCCATGCCCACCGTGTCAGCCAGCGAGATCATTCGCAGATTATCCACTTCCATCAGCGAGATCGCCTCGATCACTTCTTCGGGATTCCACAGGTCGCCATACGGGTTGCCAAACGCCATCGAGATATAAACCACAACGTCGAGCCCAGCGTCATCGGCTTTGTTCTGAATCTTCTCCAATTGTTCGAGTGCCTCCTCGGCGGACTGATTTTGATTCTTGCGCAGAAACGTTTCCGAAATCGAATAGGGAAATCCCAGCGTCGATACCGCTTTCGTTTCAATCGCCCGCTGCGCACCTTTTTCGTTGACCACGATGCCGATGATTTCGACATCGTCCGGCGGATCAAGCTCTTTCAGCACGTCTTCCGAGTCCGCCATCTGTGGCACTGCCGTGGGCGAAACGAACGATACTGCATCGATGTGCTTGAACCCGACGCTGATCAAGGCCTTGAGATAGTCAACTTTTAACTCGGCCGGAATCAATCCCTTCAGCCCCTGCCAGGCATCGCGCGGACATTCAATCAGTTTGACGGGATTAGCCATAAACTTGTCGGCCAGGATTAGCCCGGATTCTCACAGACAAAAAAGACGAGAGATAAGAAACGCTCGTGTTCGATCCGTGCTCGTCCGCGCAAAATGCGTGGCAATATCAGGTTTGCAGAACTCCCACTTTAAACTCGGGGACATCCGGATTGAGCGCGGCCGCCTCCAGCGCCTGCGTAATTGCATCTCGAGTTTCAATGGGATCGATGATTTTATCGATCCACAGCCGCGCCGCCCCATAGCGCGGATCGGTCTGCTCATCGTAGGTGCGTTTTACCGACTCGTACAGTTCTTTTCGCTCTTCCTCGCTTAGTTTCTTGCCGCCGCGCTCCAGTTGTTTCACTTTTATCTCGACCAGAGTGCCCGCAGCCGAATCCCCGCTCATGACCGCGTAGCGCGCCGTCGGCCAGGCAAACACAAAGCGCGGATCGAATGCCTTCCCGCACATCGCATAATGCCCGGCGCCAAACGATCCGCCCACGATCACAGTAATCTTCGGCACGACGGAATTTGAAACGGCATTAACCAGCTTCGCGCCCGCCTTGATGATGCCGCTCCATTCCGCATCTCGTCCGACCATGAATCCATTCACGTCGTGGAAAAAAATCAGCGGAATCAGGTTCTGATTGCAGTCCATGATGAAGCGCGCTGCCTTTTCGGCAGACTCCGTATAAATCACGCCTCCAAACTCGACTCGCTTGTGGCCTTCATGATCGGTCTGCTGCGCGTGCAGTTTCTGGTTGGCGACAATTCCAACGGCAAAGCCGCCAATGCGTCCGTATCCACAAATAAGCGTCTTCCCGTACTCCGCTTTGTACTCGTCAAATCGGCTGCCGTCGAGCACGCGCGCCAGCACTTCTTTCATGTCATAGGGCCGCGCCGGCGAGGAATCGTAAATGCCGTAGATTTCTTCTGCAGTCAAAGCAGGCTCGACCGGCTTCTTACGGTCCCAGGGAGAAAGCCGCCGGTATCCCCACTTCTCCACAATCGAGCGAATGCGCGCGATGCAAGCCTGGTCGTTCGCCTCGCGAAAGTCGACCGTACCGCTGATGGCCGAGTGCATTGCCGCGCCCCCCAGTTCCTCCGCGGAAACTTTCTGTCCAATCGCGGCCTGCACCAGCGCCGGGCCCGCAAGAAACAAGCCGCTGCCGTCGGTCATCAGGACGTGATCGCACATTACCGGCAGATAGCCTCCGCCGGCCACGCACATGCCCATGATGCCTGCGATCTGCGGAATGCCCATCGCGGACATCACCGCGTTGTTGCGAAACACGCGGCCGAAATCGTCAGTGTCGGGAAACACATCTTCTTGCAGCGGCAAGAAAACTCCAGCGGAATCGACCAGGTAGATCGTCGGAATGCGATTCTCGATGGCAATGTTCTGCGCCCGAATGACTTTCTTCGAAGTCATGGGGAAAAACGCGCCGGCTTTCACAGTGGCATCGTTCGCGATGATCATCACCATCCGCGTCTCAACCCGCGCCATCCCGGTAATCACGCCCGCTGCCGGAGCGCCGCCCCATTCTTCGTACATGCCGTGCGCCGAGTACAGGCCCAGCTCAAAAAATGAATCCGGATCGACCAGAAGCGCAATGCGCTCACGCGCCGTCAATCGCCCCTTGGCATGCTGGTTTTCGATGGCCTTCGCGCCGCCGCCTTCGGAAATCTTCTCTTCCTCATTGCGGACTTGCGACATCAGATCCGCCAGAAAGCGCATGTTCGCTTCAAAGCGTGCGGAAGTGGCATCGATCTTCGTCGTCAGCACATTGGCAGGCGTGGACGAGTTCGATGTTAAAGGTTCGTTACGATCAGGCATGGGTTGAAAATAACGGTTCTAGAAACGAAGACGCGGACTGACTACGGTATACCACGCGGCCAGAACCGCGCAATGCCGCGTGGCCTCTAGGTCTTGTGCTCAACCCACTCCGCCAACCGGCAACCGTCTTCCTCCAGCAGAAACGTCCCCACGCCAAAGCATTCCCCCACGATGCGGTGCGACTCCGGATCGCGGGCGGCGCGCGTGATCCATTGTTGCCCCACCCGATATTGCGCGGCGGTAAACCATTTCTGCGGCAAAACTTCCACGAGTCCCGCCTGCGGATAGAAAACAAAAAGCGCAAAGGCCGGGTCGTCGTTCGACATGGCCTTGTAGCTGGTGGGGACAATCAATTCGTCCACGGTCGCGAATTCTGCGGGTGTTTCGATCTTGTGCATGCCCGGGCCCAGCGTGAGCGGCACTTCGAAATCCGCAGTCGGGGCCGTCCCCGAGTAAATGCGGTCCGCGGACGGTTTGAACCAGCCCGCAACTTCCGCCAGATCAAAAGCTTTCAGTTGGTCTGGATCGAAACAGGCCAGCCGAATATTGCGTCCTTCCGGACACCAGATGCCGATGAAATGCGGCGGCACCAGAAATGGACGGCAGTAGGTGTTGAGTGCAAGGCGAGCCTTGCCTGGTTCCTGCTCGAGGCCCAGAGTAACCAGATGGGCGATGGGGCCCTGATCGCCATGATGGGTCCAGACGAAACGCTGTTCGGCCAGCGAGCGGAAGGTGGGGAAGGTTTTCCAGTACCACGGCACCGGTCCGGCGGTTTGAGAGAGGATCTCCCGAGCACGAGACGCGCTGATACCGGCCATCAGCCGGCCGCCGGCACGCCCGGCCCCTTGACGTGCGTGCGAATGAACTGGACGATGTCGTCCATCGCCGTCCCCGGCTGGAAAATCGCGGCCACGCCGATCTTCTTCATCCCTTCAATATCCTGGTTCGGGATGATCCCTCCCAGCACCACGATCACGTCGTCCATCTTGTTTTGCTTGAGCAGGTCCATCACGCGCGGCACGATGGCGTTGTGCGCTCCCGAAAGAATCGACAACCCGATGACCTGCACATCTTCCTGCAGCGCCGCGCTAACAATCATCTCGGGAGTCTGCCGCAAACCTGTATAGATCACTTCCATGCCCGCATCGCGCAAGGCACGAGCGATTACCTTGGCCCCGCGATCGTGCCCGTCCAGCCCAGGCTTCGCCACCAGCACGCGAATCTTCATGTCAGCCATCGCCAACCATTTAACCACACAGAACGTGGAGGATCACAGAGGCGACAAGAATTAGAGGCGGTCCCGTCAATTCCTCTGTGTCGCCCGTGTCCTCTGTGGTTAGACGGTTTTGATGTCCAGACTCCGCCACATATACCAGCAAGCCACGCTGCGGTACGGTTCCCACGCCCGCGCAATCCTCTCCATATCTTTTGGCTTGGGCAACTTGCGCTTCTTGTAGTGTTTCTTCATCGCGACCTGCACCCCATAGTCGCCGGTGGGCAACACGTTCGGACGCCGCAAGGAAAACATCAGAAACATATGGGCCGTCCACTCGCCGATGCCCTTCACCTGCGTCAGGTGCTTGATCACTTCTTCATCCGATAGTTCGGGCAGCCGCGCAAAATCGAGCAGCCCCGCTGCTGTCTTCACTGACAGATCTTTGAGATACGCCGACTTCTGCTTCGACAACCCCACCCCTCGCAGTTGATCGTCGCTGAGCTTGAGAATTCCTTCCGGCGTGAGCGGATCCCCGACCAGCTCGGCAAAGCGATTGAAGATCGTCGCCGCCGCATTGCCGTTCAATTGTTGATAAACAATTGATTCCGCCAGGCTGCAAAACTCCGGCTCTCCAAACTCCATGCGGCACGCTCCCACGCGTTCAATAATGGCCCGCAGAACCGGATCGGATTTCTTGAGATGATTCACGGCCTTTCGCATGGCTTATAGATTTATCACAAAAAGAAAAGATAGGCGAATAAAAAACGAAGAACGGGTAGCTGCCAATCCCTAGCGAAAAGCCGCCAACAACGGCCCAACCATTCCCCCGATGAACACGACCCACGCCGGACTCACCTTCCACCGCAACAGCACAAGTAGCGCGACCAAAGCGATTATCCAGGAGGACCATCCTCGCAACGCATCGACCGCCAGCCTGAATGTGACTCCAGCCATCAGAGCCACTGCGCACACATTCACCGAATCCAGAAACGCCGCCATCCACGAGGACTGTCGCAACCGAAACAGCACCGGCGCCAGCAGCGCCACATAGAAGAATGACGGCAGAAAAATCGCCAGGGTCGCTACCGCCGCTCCTGGCGCGCCGCCCAGAATGTAGCCGATGAAGGTCGCCGTCGAAAGCACCGGCCCTGGCGTGAACTGTCCGATCGCCACTGCGTCCAGCAACTGCCGCTGGGTCAGCCACGCATGTTGCTGAACCAAGCCCTGCTCCAGAAAAGCCAGCAAGACGTATCCTCCGCCATAAAGCACGGCGCCCACTTTGAGAAAAAACAGGCCGATCTTGTAAATCGACGGCCGTGCCACATTCGCCGCCGCCGAACCCACAGCGATCACGCCCAGCAACCGCAACCATAAAGCCCAGCTTCCTCGTGCCATGCTTGCAAGGAACGGTCGCCGCGAAAGCAGAGGAGAAACCAGCAGATACGCAGAGGCGCGAAGGCTCGTCGCTCGACGCGCCAACATACCGAGCAGCCCACCGCCAAAAAGAATCGCAATCGGATTCAATCCCAGAAAGAACGCCGCGAGTGACAATCCGCCCAGCGTAGCCAATCCCACGCCCTTGACCGCCGTTTTCCCCAGCCGCCAAATCGCGATTGCGATGACTGCAATCACCGCCGCCTTAATTCCCGCGAGCACCGACACAGCCTGCGTCATGGCCCCGAACCGCACGTAGGCCCAGGCAAACGCTCCGGTGATCACCGCGGCAGGAAGTATGAAGCTCGCTCCTGCGACACACATCCCTACCCATCCCGCGCGCACGAAGCCCACGTTGATCGCCATCTCGGTGGAAGTGGGGCCGGGGATCAGATTGGCTGCGCCCAGCAAGTCGAGAAACTGTTGCCGGGTCAGCCACTGTCGCTTGCAGACGACCTCCGTTTCCATCAGTGCGATGTGCGCCGCCGGGCCTCCAAAACTGATTGTTCCGAGCTTAAGGAAAAGGGCCGCCAGTTCCTGCAGTCGCGCCGGGCTTGCTCCGGCGTGAGGGGGGAGTTCCACGACGGGCTTATGCTCGTCGCTCACGCGGCCTTATGTTCACCCTGGCGGAAATTCTCGATCAGATGTTCAGACGTGCGCAACGAAAAGGCCAGAATGCTGATGGTGGTCGTCTTGTCGGTGCAATTCAGAAATACACTGGCGTCGCACACATACAGGTTAGGCACATCGTGGGTCTGCCCAAAACGGTTCGTCACAAAATGTTTGGGATCATTTCCCATGCGGCACGTGCCAGTTTCATGAAGGCTAAAGCCGGGAATCTCCGGGTCGCCGCCGGATCCCTCGAGCTCGCCTCCAGCCGCGCGCAGCACTTCAGCGCAAACCTGCTTCGAATGCTCGAACATCTTCAGCGCATTTTCGTCCCACTCGAAATGCATGCGAGCTACCGGAATCCCGAACGGATCATTAACCTCCGGATCGAGGTCCATGAAATTCGTATCCGAGCGGAGTGACGGCGCCTGAATGCCGAAGCTTACCGGGGATGGATACCGCCGCTTGATCTCGCGCTTGAACGACGATCCAAAACCGTCCATGTTGGTCGCGAAACCGGGAAATTCCTCGCACCCACCGTCGGGATAAACCGAATATCCACGAATAAATTTCTCCTCGTGGGGATCTTTCAGATTCTGCCAGCGCGGCATCCACGCAATCGTGCTGTCGCCCACGTGGTCCGGGAAGCTCGGCTGTCCCAGCAATTGCGGCAGATATCCGCGCGCCGACTCGCCGTAAAGATGGTCGCAAAGATTGCGTCCCAACTGCCCGCTGGAATTCGCAATGCCATTCGGCCAGTACCGCGATTTCGAATTCAGCATGATGCGCGCCGACTCAATGCAAGACGCAGCGACAACTACTGCGCGCCCGTACACCTCGACTTCCTGCTTCGTTTTGCGGTCGATGTAGGCCACTCCCGACGCGTGCCCGTTTTCGTCGACCAAAACATTTTTCGCCAGGGCATTCGTGCGCAGCTCAAGATTCTTAGTAGCCTCCGCCTTGGGCAGCAGGAAATACGGCGTCGAGAAAAATGCCCCCACATCGCAGCCGGTCGTACACTCTCCACAGAAATGGCACGCCGGATGCCCCTCATGCGGCTGCGTAAGCTGCGCGCAGCGATCGGGCAGATACGGCACTCCAACTTTGTTGCATCCGGCCTGCAGAATGAAGTCCAGGCAACGGAAGTTGAATGGCCGCAGGTACGAGCCATCCGGATTGCTTGGCCGGTTCTGCACCGTGCTGGCAACGCCAATCATTTTCTCGACACGCGTGTAGTACGGACTGATCTCGTCATGCGTGATCGGCCAGTCCACGTCGTATCCATCAAGCGACGCCGCGTGAAAATCAATGTCGCCAAAGCGCGCCGAACTGCGCCCCCAGAAATTCGTCTTGCCGCCCACGGCGTTGCAGCGCGGCCACATCCACTTCGTGCCCGGCGCAACCGTGAACGGAATCTCGTGGTCCCAAGCTGCCTTGGTGTACTCGTTGTCCATGTAGCCGAACGATTCCTTCCGCTTGGGATCGTCGAGCCCACGGAATTTCATATCCCAGGGCATGCGGTGGTATCGGAAATCTTTTTCCGGATCGAGCCTGCGCCCCGCATTCAGAGCGCACACTTTCAGTCCTGCCTCGCACAGCGTCTTGATCGTCATGCCGCCGCCGGCCCCGGTTCCAATCACGATCACATCGTAGATTTGTTTGCTCATGGTTTCTGTAATCTGGGTTTCGTTGGGCGGAGCATCCCACTATTTAGGAGTGAGCCTGTGAAAGATGCAAGTGCTCCGGATCGCCCTTGTGCGGACACTCCGGCGACTCGGCATAGAACTTCAGCGCCGGATTATCCAACTCCTTGAATCCAATTTCGCTGGTATAGAAGCCGGTCACCGTGTACTCACGCATCATGGTGAAGAATTGGCGTCCCGGCTCTTCACCCGGTCGCGCCTTGTCCTTGAACCCCAGCGGTTCCAGCAGGGAAGTCTGCTGCTCCGGAGTCAGGTCAATGAATCGTTTTCCATTGGCCTGCTCGCTGTGCGCGTTCAGCCATCCCAGGCCCATGCGAAACGGATACTGTGTCTCGGGATTACTGGCTACCATGAAATCAATGAACTCCGAGACCCCAGCTTCCTTCGCGCCCGGCGTACCGTCGCTGGGAATAATGATCTCCGCTAACCGCTCCACCACCACATATTCTGCCGCCGTAAAAAACTGCGGACGATATTCCGCGGGCTTGATCTGCAGCGCAGCGTTGCCGACATGTCCGCAGGCGAATCCCCACTTGCTAAACCCGGGGAAGTGCGCCGCCGCTGCCGCCGTCCCCAGAATGCGCAACATTTCCCGCCGCTGAATGCCTTGTCCCGCCATCTAGATCTCCCAAACAGTTTGTCATTCCGAGCGAAGCGAGGAATCTGCTGTCCCCCGCTACCGAAAGAAGCTACGGAAGGAAGCTACGAAAGGAATTCCGCCGTTTTCTCCACCAGATCCGCCGTCGCTTTATAAGGATCGCCCGGCGCGTCGTACTCGATCGAACAATAGCCCTTGTATCCATGCTTTTTCAGAATCGCAAAAGTCCGCGCCAAGTCGACATGCGAGGCCTTGCCATCGTCATCAACCTCGCCATCCTTTACGTGGCAGATGCCGTAGGCATGAGCGAACATCGCATCAATCGCGCGATAGGCAAAGTCCTCGTCGTGCGCGGCCAGTGAGTTGCCAAAATCGGGCAGAGCCCTCAGCCACGGGCTGTTGACCTTCTCAATGATCTGCACAATAAAAAATGGATCCTCGCTGACCGGATTATCGTTCTCCAGATGCACGACAACATTCTTCTTGGCCGCGTAATCAGCCACACGCGCGAGCGTGTCCGCCGCCCGTCCTACATCCGGCTTTGAATCCTTTGCGCCGTCAATGTGCGTGCGAATGCTGGGCGAGCCGAGCGCCGCGCCTACGTCAATCCATTGTTTGCTTCCGGTTACCGATTTTTCGCGCTCGTCTGCGTCCATCGCATACTGGCTGTGACCGGCGTCGACGGCGATATCGACTACGGCAGAGTGAGCTTTCTCCACGGCGGTGCGGAGTTGCTTGAGATATTTCGGATCGGTCGAAGGAAAGATGGGGCTCCAGGGCTCGATCTTATGGACGTTGAATCTGTCGGCCACGTGCGCCGCAAAGTCCGTCAGCTCGATTTGCCGCGATGTCGGGACTGGGCTGGGAGTCTTGCCGTTCCACCCATTCCAGCCCACGATGAATTCACGAAAAGGATACGCTGCAACCGCAATTCTTTCCCTGGGAATGGAGGGAAACTTCACCGAAGGTCCAGAACTCCCCGCGGCGCGCGCCAACTCAGGCAGAAGCCAAGCCCCGGCCGCGCCCGCGCATTGTCCAAGAAATTGTCTTCGATTGCTCGCGTTCATGCGCGCCAGTGTACCAGAGAAGGTTTGGTCGTGGCGGCAATGGATATCGACGTCTTCGGATTATCTCGAAGACAAAATCTGGGGATTGATCTCTTTCTGAACCGACCGGCGGATACGTCCTGCTCCACCTCGGTGCAGTCGCCTCGCTTTTCTTTAGGGGTGTCTCGGAACCAGATGAACCAGACGGCCGCCCAAACCACCCCCACCAGAGCGAAGACGTAAAAGGATGCTCGCCATCCGTAGCGTATCTGAATCGGGACGACGATAAGCGGGCTAAGAGCGCCTCCGGTCTGCATGGCCATCGCAAGAACGCCGAAGGCGCGTCCTCGTTCGCTAGCCGGGAACCATGAAGCGATGCTGGCTGCGGCATTCGGATTGGCGCCTGCCTCACCAGCCCCAAACGAGAATCTTGTTAGAAGCAGAAGGGGGTAACTAGAAACCGCACCGGTGAGCGCAGTGAACGCCGACCACCACAGAACTATACGGGTCACGGTGATCCGTGGGCCAAACCGGTCGCCCATCCATCCGCCAGGGATTTCAAAGACGGCATAAGCCATCGCAAAGACACCAACGACCCAGCCCCACTGCTGCGGGCGGGTATGCAGATACTCCTGAATACGAGGGCCGGCAACCGAGATGCAAACGCGATCGAGAAAGGTGATGGCCGCTAGGAGAAAGAGCAGCGCCCCCACTCTGTATCGGTACTTCAAGGATCGCCCTTTTGTCGCGCAAGACTACTACCGAAAGACGTAAAACATCAATGAAGACAAAGGAAGGATTCCCGTCGGATAGTCGGCAACCCTTATCTTACCGGACTACGTAAGGGTTGCCCGTGATCCGAGGGCAATCCATAAACGGCTGCCAAATATTGATTAGGAAACCTTCTCGAACTTTGTGCGATGTGTCGTTCTTTTATGTGTCGCGCCGGAAATCATAGAAGACACGAATCAGGTTGCCATCAAGATCGGCGGCCGTAAACTCGCGCAGCTTCCACGGTTTGTCCTCAGGCTCGGAGACAATCTTCGCTTGCGCGGCCTTCCACTGTGCGAAGAGTTCGTCCACTTCAGCCTTGCTATCGAGATTGAGCCAGAAAAGGATAGGGCCCACGTTGCCGTAGGATTCTCGGAAGGGGCGATTGGTGATAAACAGCCTGCAATTCCCCCTTGAGATGCCTGCAATGCCGCCTTCGTCGTCCCCGAAATCGAGGGTGAAGCCTAGCGTGTTGACATAGTAGGCTGCGGCTTTGTCGACGTCAGCTGTGGGGACCTCCGGGACTGGAGCGGGGAACGTCATGGGGTCGTGGGTTCATCGTAGCACGATCACGCGGTTTGGTCGGCACAAGGAATGTGAGCAGTTGAGTTCAGGCATACGTTTGCTTCAATGGTTCCTGATTCAACGGTACAGTCTAAGAACAATGCTTCAACTCCCGGTTGGTCGGCAAACCTTCCCTAATCGGTAAGGTAAGGTTTGTCCGTCATCCAACAAGAATTCGCCGGGCTGTAGTTTTGAGCGTTATGGCCTGTGGCTGTTGACGCCAACTGACAGGGATCGAGGCGGTGAAACCAAGCCATTTTGCTCAAATTTCGACTGCTTTCGGTTCGGGTCGCATCGGGTCCATCCGTCAGTCTCACGGGCTGCCGCGCGTAGGATTTAGGCCGTCATTCTGCTTTCGTTTCCAATCAGGGCCTTTCACCTAAGAGCGTCTCGATCTTGCTCCGGCAGTCGGCCCTCGAAATTACGCCCGCCCACGATGCCGCGACCTTGCCGTCACGATCAAGCAACAACGTGACGGGCATGGCATTGATACGATACAGCTTACTAAGCTCTGGATTGCCAATCACGATTGTATAGTTCACCTTCTTTTCGTTGACGTAAGGAGTGACCGACTTCCAGCCGTCATCATCAGTGGAAATGCCGATAACCTCAAAACCGCGGCCCTCATATTTTTTCTCGAATTCAATGAACCATGGGATTTCGAGTGTGCATCCGTGACACCAGGTGGCCCAGAAATTCAGCAGCACAACTTTTCCTTTCAGACTGGAGAGCTGCACCGGCATGCCGCCCGCGTCGTTCAGGGTGAAGTCGTGCGCCGTCTTGCGCTTTGTTTCGGATTGCAGCAAAGTGGCAGCACCGGAACTTGAGAGGTTCTGCCAGAACGATACGGTGCAATCCAAGCAGTAGTGAGCGAATACGCGGGGTTGCGGCAGCACGAGCACGATAAGCCCGGCAGCCAACAGCGCAACTTCGGTCCAGATTCGCCGCCTACGATGGGCTTGTCGCGCTTTCAGCAGCACCAGACCCCGGCTTATATCCGGCTGCCACTCCGCCTGGGAATTGAGTGTCGCCAGCCGCTCGTCGAGCCATAGACTGTCCCGTTCTGCACTATTGTTCGCCATATCGCTTGACGTACTCCTTTCGGAAAACCTGCTGTGAGCGCTTCAGAAGAGTACCGATGGAAGCCGGGTTGCGGTTTAGGGCTACAGCCATTTCGCTGTAGCTGAGATCCTGGCTACGCAGGAGCAACAGCTCTGCATGACGCGTCGGGATTGCGCTCAACACTGAGCGAACTCGATCCCGCTCCTCAATCGAGGCATGAATCTCCTCAGGAGTCGGCGTGTCGCGAACAAACGACAAGAGGTGCTGGTATCGCCGCCAGCGCGATTGTCGCCGAAGTTCATCGAGCGCCATTCTTACGGCAACTCGATATAGCCAACCCTCGGTGTTCTCCCCCCGGACTTTGCGATTGCGAGACAGTTTCAAGAACACTTCGACTGCTAGTTCCTCTGCTCGTCCCCGGTCCCGCACTACGCGGGCAATCAGACGCGCAAGACGATCATACTGAGCGCAAAAGACCGTCTCCAAATCGCACGGCAGATCTTCGGCTTTTGCCTCGGCAACAGCTTCTCCTAGGGTGTTCACAACTTAACAACGCCTCCCACATCGGAATTGTGACAGGTCGGCACGGAATATTCCTGAAACATCGTTCCGCTAGGGCATTCGGGGAAAAGGCAGCCTTTGGACGCAGCGGATTTCCGCCCCACGCGTTCGTCACTGCCGATCATCACCAGTTGGCGTAACATCGCCAGCGGCCCGCTACCGAACGGGCGGGGGCGCGGCCAGTGTCATGCCATGACGGCGGAAGACGTCCATCATTTTTGCGCGATCGGGCGGGCCGCCGGCGTCGTCGCGGATTACTTCGGCGGCTTCTCGGAAGTATGCGGGGCCCATTATCGCAGGGGATATGACGGCGAGCTGTTTCACATCCTCGTCGCCGAGATTGTCGAAATGGTGCACCGCGCCTCGGGGGATACATAGTGCTTGCCCGGGACCAACTTCGATTGGCGTGCCGTCAACCGTCCAGGTGAGGACACCCTCGATACCGTAGAGAATCTCCTCGTAGGCATCGTTCTTGTGGCCTGGCGCCGCTAGCTTCTGTCCGACCGGGACGACAACCTCGAACACCGAGACGTTTCCGTTGGAATCATCTCCGGTGAGGAGGAATCGGATCCCCTAGCGGACCAATCTTGATGGTCTCTTCTGAAGCATTGACTCTAGCCGCACGCTGCTGCATGAGCTCCCCTTTGAATGAAGTTATCCCACATTTCTTCCCTTCCGTCGAGGGGGGAGTCCCAGGCTGGGTTGTATCCGGTTGGTCGGCGATCCGGAAGTAATCCAGATCGGGGCCAGGGGGATCATTACAGACAAGTCGGGCTTCTCGACTCCAACTTCCTGCCCGCCAAGCCGAATATCTTCCGCTGCCGCTCACGAATCAAGGCGCATGCGCGCAAGCAGGTCGCGAAAGCGCGGCTCACCTCGCAGCCCATCGAGCCGGGGGTGCACCTTTAGCCACACCAGTGTTCCATCGCGCTCGGAGTAAGCCCTCTCCAGCCAATCGAGCGCGCGGTCATTGTCCCCGATCACAGCGTAGTACGAAGCGATGCCATAGGGCGAGACGAACTGCTTCTGTGCCAGCGCCTGCACTTCTTCCAGGGTGGCGCGAGCATCGTCCAGCCGCCCGGCTCGGGCGTAGAGGATCGCCAGTCCGGACGAGGGCCGCGGCAAGCCATCAGGCCCCGCGGTCCCTCGGACGAACTCTTCGATAGCTTCGTCGGCGCGCCCCACTTGCTCCAGCGAGCGCGCAAGATCAGTGTGGGCCGCTCCAAAGGTCGGGTCCAGTTCGAGGCATTTCCGGTATGACGCAACAGAGCGATCAAAGCGGCGCGCGTAGAAAAGAGTATCTCCCACTACAGTGTAGGTGAGCAGATTCAGCGGATCGAGCTCGTGCGCCCGCTGGGCCTCGGCAATGGCTTCCTCGTGGCGCCCCATCCCCGATAACAGTAGCGCATATCGGCTTCGTCCGAAGGCATAGCCGGGATTGAGTTGCACCGCGCGCATGGACTCGCGCTCGGCGGCCGGCCAATCCCAGTCGAAAAGACGATGAATCCAACCGAGGGAGGTATGGAGCTCGGCTAGCGACTCATCGAGTAAGAGCCCCCGCTCGGCGGCCCTACGCCCCAGCGAGTAGCCTTCACGCGGCGGGAGGATGTGGTGGTTTGCGAGCATGATATAGCTATCGGCGAGACCGGCGTAGGCGGCCGCATAGTCGGGATCGATCGCGAGCGCCTCCTCGTAGCGCCGGATTGCCTCTTTCACTGATTCGCCGGTGAACCGGTTCCAGAGGAACGATCCCTGTAGATAGGCGACGTGCGCCGCAGGGTTGACCGCCCCCTTGGATCGCATTCGCGCTCGTTCGTCGGGTGTCACCTGGATCCGAATCTCGTCGGCGATCGCGTGCGCGACCTCACTCTGGAGGGCAAGGATGTCAGTAAGGCCGCGCTCGTAACTCCTCGCCCACAAGCTACGGTCGCTTGCCACATCAACCAACTGCACTGTGATGCGCACTCGGTCGCCGACCCGCAGCGCCGAGCCCTCGACTACTCCATCCACACGCAGGTCCCGCGCGAGTTCGGACAATGGCGGATGGATCCCCTTGAACCGCATTGCCGAAGTGCGCGAGATGACTCGCAGCGCCGCGATCTGCGCGAGGTCGGCGATCAGCGCGTCGGTCATCCCGTCAGCGAAGAACTCCTGGGCTGGGTCCCCTGAACGATTCTCGAACGGCAGCACCACCAGCGATCGGATGCCCTTTCCCGGGCCGGACTCACGGGCCCCGCCTGCAAACGACGAGGCTTGGGTGGGCAATCCCCGACCATCGTCTGAGGATTCGCCACGCAGCGCGCGAAGCAGGGCGCCCGCATCTGAAAAGCGGCGCAGCGGTGCCTTTTCGAGGCAGCGGGCGACCACTGCCTCGATCTCGACCGAGAGCCCCGGGCGCACAATGCGCAGCAGAGGTGCCGGCTCGTGTGCAATCTGGTAGAGGAGCGAGAGGACGTCCTCGCTGCTGAACGGGCGCCTCCCCGTCGTCATCTCGAACAGGACCGCGCCCAGCGCGTAGAGATCAGTGCGGGCGTCGACCGGGTCATCTCGGACCTGCTCGGGCGACATGTAGGGTACAGTGCCAACTAGCGCAGAAGCACCGCTGATGGGGGCCGACTGCGTGAGGCTCGCGGCTCCGGGCATGACGCGGGCTAGACCGAAGTCGAGCACCTTAGCGCGTCCCCGCGGCGTGATGACGATATTCCCGGGCTTGAGGTCGCGATGGACGATGCCCTTTTCGTGCGCTGACTGGAGGCCCTCGGCGACATCGAGTGCGATCGCGCGGGCTCGGGTCTCGGGGAGCGGCCCGTTCGCCAGCGTGCGGGCCAGCGACTCACCGGGCACGAACTCGAGCACAAGGAAATCGATACCTCGGTCCGAGTCGAAATCAAACAGCGTCGCGATGTTGGGGTGGAGCAGTTGCGAAAGGGCGCGCGCTTCAAGTCTGAACCTGCGCTTCGAATCTTCATCGTGAAGCGCGTCCTGCTTCACTACCTTGAGCGCCACGTCGCGCTCAAGTCGCGGATCCTTGGCGCGGAATACCACGCCCATACCACCCTCGCCCAGGCGTTCGACGATCTGGTACCGGCCGAGCGTTTGACCGATCATAGCGGCTGCGGGATGGGGTGGAGTAACCAATGTTCCCGAAGTTTATTCCGCGCGACGGCACCGGGCAAGTCGGCGGACGTTGAGCCTGACATTTCCGGGGTTGAGATCCCGGTCCACATGCGACAATTCCGGATGGTTTCCGGCAACCATAAACCGGATTGGGGAAGGGTTGCCCGTCACTCGGCCCTCAATCTAAGAAGTGCTTTTCAGCATCCCCGAGAAACGTGGAAACTGCCACTCACCACTGCTTCACGCACATCGTCAAATTCCGGGTTGGGCGAATACGAATTAAGATGCACAGGCGGGAGCGCGGACCCGGGCGGTCCGCGCTTTTGTCTGCGGTGAACTTAGCGGTTGCGCGTGTTGGCAAGCGCCCGAAGAATGATGCGCGTGTTTTCATTGATGGCATGCCGGATATACATCGTGAGGGCGAAAATAACGACAAGGAAGAAGAGATCGACGCGAAGCAACGAATGCAATAGCCCGCCCAGAGTTTCCAGCGGGAACATGTGGAGGTGCATCCAGATGAAGGCGACGATGGCGAGAATGCCAAGCACGCCGACGATGATTCGAGAGAACCGTTCCGACCTGTCTGCGGCTGCAAGGGCCTGTTGGACGAAGGTGATTTCGGCGTTCGTATTTTCAGAGTTGGGCTGTTGGAATTCGGGACTCATGCTGGTTTCCTTTCGAGAGTGAGGTGTTTGCGAAGTGTCGCGACTCCGTAATGGAGACGTGACTTGGCGGTGCCGACAGGGATGTCGAGAATAGCTGCGGTTTCATCGAGCGAAAGATCGTGCTGGTAGTGAAGAAGGAGGACTGCTCGGCTGGCGGGCGAGACGTGGTCGAGAAGCGAGAAGAAGGCGGCATCGGGTGGCCCCCCAAGGTCGGGATCGGGAGTGAAGGTTCCGAGTGGAGAGTCGTCAAGGGGTTGCCAGCGGTGGGCGCGTTTGAGGTGGCTGACAGCGATGCGCGAGGCGATACGGAAAGCCCAGGCATGGAAGACAGCGGGCTCGCGCAAGAACGGGAGCTTACGGAAAATTTGGATTGAAGTTTCCTGAAGAATGTCGTCGGCGAGATCGGCGCCAGCCAAGCGGGTGATGTAGCGGCGCAGCGGCGCATGGCTATCACGGAGGAGCTGTTCCAGGGCAGCCCGGTCGCCAGCCTGGGCGAGGAGGACGAGAAGAGTTGGGATGGACGGCGAAAGCTCCTTCGGATGCGATGGGGCGTGCATGCTTGAAAGAGGGGTTAAAGGGAGTTAAAGTTCGGTTCCGTCGAAAAAATATGCTGGCCGAGGGCAGCACGGGCATCTGCTGTTCGCTGAACGGGTCAGGGGGCCGTCCCGCGGGCAATGCGGATCGTCGACACCATCACCAAAACAACGGCTGTCAAAATCAACGCCACACGAACATAGTTTCCCATTGCCCATTCTGTCACTACCCGATCATAGTATTCTGGCGGTTGCGTGAGCGGAGTGACAAACAGGATGTCGTTCCGGGGATAGTGAAATCGGAATGTGATCACGTCAGTCAAAATCAGACAAGCCAGCGCTCCGACCAGTTTCCATCGCGTAGCAGGAGCCGGCTTCCAGTTGAACACTATCGCCAGCAGAAGGAAAAGTTGCGTGGCAGGCACTAGCCCTCTGAAAAAGTTCCCTGGGTTCGTAGCATGATAGAATCCGCGGGCATGTTCCAAAGAAGTAGGCGCACCCATGTAATTCGGCGCGTCCACGACGTTCTGGTAAACGCCCGTGCCAAGTAACATTGCCGAAAAAACCAACGCGATAGCTGCGGAAACGAGGCGCAGGTTCATTCGTGGTCTCCCTCCAACTAGAATCTCGTCTTGGGACCTTGACCCGGATCGACTATACAGCCAAACCGCTTCGGTGACAGCCCGTTTTGTCATTTTCTCATCAGCCTGATAGACGTGCTCGTAGTAATTGACGGTTCTACTCCCGCACTGTCGGCACCCCCGGAGGCTATGGGTTGTTGACGAAAAATCCCCATTACACTCATGGACCTTCCGGGCCACCGGGAAGCCAATAAAACTATTTACCGCGCCCGGGGGGCCTGGTCTCAGGCGGGCCAGCGATTCGGATGGCCGCATTCCAAATCGTAAGATTCGTCAACGCAGTGTTAGGAACCCCTCTTAGTCTCCTCGACCAGCATCTTCCTAACACCCGCTATCCTTTAGCGGGAAGAAACTCGGTAGGGCCAAATTTCTCCCTTGGGCCGGCTACTGTACACCTGCTTTGACCTTGCCCCTCGGGCTCACCGCCGCTGGGAAGCGCCAAACAAGAACACAGACTTGTTGAAGTGAGAAGGATTAAAAGGGAAAGCGATCTTGGAGTCATAGCGTCTCGCGCTCCCGGCACTGCACCCGGCTCCTTGCCCGAGACCCTACAGCCAGCACTCAGTTAAATCCGGACTTGTAATCCGAGTTTGTGTGACGGATGAGCCCACCGGCGCCCAATTATAGTCGCTTGCAGGACGACGAAGGCCCATCGATTCTTGGTGCATGGTCGGCTGACCTTGCCCTACGGGGTTAGGTAAGAGTTGCCCGTTATCCGCCCGCGACCCCAGATCGCGAAATCTTCAAGTTTCTTCGTGCTAGCTCAGTTACTTCTGGAGCGTCTAACGGAAGCCGCTGAACATGACGACATCGGTATCGTTATATCGGGCACGCGTAACCGCGAACTTCTTGCCGTCTCGTGACCATGCATACGATGCCACAACCGATGGTTCAGAATCGAAGTGGGTCAACTGCACCGGCGCGCCGCCAGCCAGTGGCTGCATGTAGACATTCTGCGTGTTGCCCGTCGTATTGCGTATGTAAGTGAGAGCGCGCCCATCGGGCGTCCACCCGAGTGCGAACCAGTTGCGCGTTGAGGGCACCTCAATCTCCTGCAAGAGTGTTCCACCTTCCAACTTTTGCACTACGATCTTCGACTTTGCGCTGGCTCCCTGTCCGTCGATCCTCCAATAGGCGACCAGGGTACCATCTGGAGACACAACTGGTTCACGCACGTGTCCTTTCGCCAATTCCACCGGTGCTCCGCCATCGATAGAGACCTTGAAGATATGGTCTGCGTGATCGGTGTCAACGGGTCCGTAGTAAACGACCCATTTGCCGTCTAGGGTACAGAAGGAATTTTCCACGTCCTTGAGAAAAGTGAGTTGCTTCAACTCACCGGTTGCGACATTCAGACGCCAGAGGTTGGGTGTATTGCTTTCACCAACTCTCGACACTACAACTAAATCCCCTGAGCCGCAGGCCCGAGGATTGAAACCCATCTCACCATTTTCCAGTAGACGAACACGGTTAGAGCCATCACCGTTGGTAAGATACGGGCGGTACACGGAATCCTGTTGCAGAAGCTTTCCGGCCGCCGTCCAGGAGAGCGAGTATCCTGTCGCTTGCTCGTTCGAGATCGAAGTGAGCTTCCAGTCGATCTTGTCATTCAGCACCGCGGGAGAATCGCCCACGTAAATAGTGGCCTGCTGGCGCTCCTGAGTGCTCACGAACGACTTTCCGTCAGCCGTAACACTGAGCGAGTCGTACTGGCTCAAGTCGTTAGTGATCTTGAACGCATCACCATCGGGATAAGGTTGGAACCAGATTTGCGGCCGAAGGCCAGTCGATTTTTCAGCGGTTATGAAAAACAACCCGGAGGAGTCGGGCAGCCAAGCCACTGACTTGAAGACGCTCGGGAGTGGAAAGCTCTTGACCAGCTTGCCTTCAGGCGTGATGACGAGCATGGTCGTAATTCTGTTCTGTCCCAGGTCAAGACCGCCCACCGCAATCAGGTTTCCGGAAGCCGACCAGGAGGGATCACCAATCAGCTGCTTGAGGCCGGACTCAGAACGGAAGACGACCTGTTCGCCGGTGCCATCCGCATTCGCGCTCAGGAGCTGATCTTCCCCCTTGTCCGGAAGCGTGCGCCGATAGACGATTCGCCTGCCGTCAGGGGAGAACGCCACTGCTGAGATTACATCGCTCACAATCTGCCGAGACGCCCCACCCAAGGCGGGTACGGCGTAGACATTTGTACTGTTAGCATTGGCCGGGTCCGCGTGCGTGTAGTAAAGATAGTTGCCGTCCGGGGTGAAAGTGGCGCCGTAACCGAAGAACCCGGTTTGTGGTGGCACGACGACGACCTCGCTGCCGGTTACTACCTGCTTAACACGCAGGCTGCGTTCGCCTTCCCGTCTGCCGTAAGCTACCAATCTGCCGTCGGCGGATATGCTGGCAAAACTGATGACTTGTCCGTGCTCAGTAAGCGGCCGGATGGTGATGTTGCGCGTGTCGATTGCCTGCGCGGTTCTGTGCACCAGTTTGTAAGCGCCAAAGGCGGCGGCGAGGGTTCCGAGCACAAGCACCACTGCGGCCCCGACCAGCTTGCCCTTATGGCGCTGCGCTTCAGCAATCAGCACGGAACCGGATGACGAGGCACGAGACGAAAGCGCAGCGGCCGCAGATCCTGAGGCTGAAGCTCGCAGCTCACCCGAACCCGAAACACTCGTGGATGCTGACTCGGTGACCACCCTGCCTGATTCGGTCTCGCGCTTCAAACGCTTGAGGTCGGCACGCAGCTCGGAGGCGTGCTGATAACGCAGATCGCGATCCTTTTCCAGGGCTTTGTTGATGATGCGTTCGAGTTCAACCGGAACCTCCGGATTCAGCCGCACCGGCGCCGTTGGAGCCTTGTGCAGGATCGAGTCAAAAATGTCGCCCGACCCCTCTCCACGGAAGGGTACCGTGCCCGTCACCATTTCATAGAGAACTGCTCCAAAGGAGAACAGGTCGGTCCGCGCATCCAATTCCCTCCCTCGCACCTGCTCCGGCGACATGTAAGCCACGGTGCCGAGGGTAGACCCGGGACTGGTGAGATGTTCTTCGCTCGGCAACGTTTCTTGCACCGTCGCAGTCACGCCTTCCGGAAGCCGGCCACCGCGCAGCATCACTTTGGCTAGACCAAAATCCAGAATCTTGGCGTTGCCCCGCTTGGTCACAAAAAGATTTGCCGGCTTGATGTCGCGGTGAACAATTCCGCCTTCATGCGCGGCATCGAGCGCGTCGGCAATCTCAATGGCCAGAGACAGCACCGCCTCAGTTTCCAGCGGGCGTCCGGCGATCTCGTGCTTAAGCGTCACCCCATCCAGAAACTCCATGGCGATGAAAGTCTGGCCATGCTGGTCGTCGATCTCGTGGATGGTGCAGATATTGGGATGACTCAGAGCAGAAGCGGCTTTGGCTTCGCGCTCGAAGCGCGCGAGCGCCTGAGGATCTTTGGCGACCTGATCAGGAAGGAACTTGAGTGCGACAAAGCGGCCGAGTTTGACGTCCTCAGCTTTATAGACGACGCCCATGCCCCCGCCGCCGAGCATCTCGACAATGCGGTAGTGCGAGATGGTTTGGCCAATCACTCGTAGATCCCAAGCCCTCGGGTCGATTCATCTTACGGACGCGGTGTCCGCCAGTCAACGAATGACAGGTCTTGGAGGAGCATTTCGAACGCCGAAACATCTGCTTCATGAACGGTCAACCGCGGAGGTGAGATAACTTCCGATTCGTCGGCTACTCTTCCCTAATCTGATTGTGGAAGAGTAGCCCGTCACTCGGGAGCCATCCGAGTCCGGGACGGACTTCCAGACGAGCGCGGTTGCAAATAGTCGCTCCCTGTTTTTGGAGTGAACCGAGATCCGCACTAGGCTTCCGGTATGGGGGGCAACCTGGAAACTCCTTCAGATAGGTGTTGCCGATATAGCCGAGGTACTTGATTCCGATTTCGCTAGTGAAGAACCCGTCAGCCGTGTATTTGCGCAACGTCAAGAAGAACTCGATACAAGCGCCGAGCCTGGGATATCTATTTGAGTTCTTGCGGAACGCGATGAGATCCAGAATTTCAGCCCGCTGTTCCGGAGCACATTGAAGGTAGCTCTGCCCGTAGCTTTCCCGCCAGGTCGCGTCAAGCCACATGATGCCGCCCCCAAGTCGAAGTTGGAGATCTTTGTTCTCGCTGGTCAGCAGATCAATGAACTCGGGCGCGCCCGCTTCGACCGCGCCGCCGTATTTCTGGGGGAGGAATAATCGCATCGCATAGGGCTCGCAGCGTTTTGTACTGATTCTGAGAGAAAAATTTGGGCGTGTATTCCCCAGACGATGATGCCGCTTTCTGCGCGCTCACCATGTGGTGAGCCTTTTCTGCGGCGCTGGACGGAACCACCCGGAGCATAGACCCGGCCGCTGTAGTAAGGCTGAGCGATTTGATAAGATCACGGCGCGAAATGAACGTTCGTAGTGCTCCTCGCGTTCCTCATCAGGTTTCTGAGACTAGAGATTGCCCCTCTTCGCTTGCTCCAGGAGATTTTCCGATGCCCTCCAGGACAGCGCCAGGATGGAAAGCGTCGGGTTCTTGTCAGGGCAGGTTACGAATGCGGCTGCGTCGGTAACAAACAGATTCTTCACATCATGGGCCTGGGAGTACTTGTTCAGGGCCGAAGTCTTTGGATTGTTTCCCATGCGCACCGTACCTGATTCGTGAATCGCCGTGCCACCATCATAGAGGCCGTAGGGGGATGGGCCGTCGATAGTGACCTCGGTCGAGTAGGTGCCGCCCGCCGCTTCGACGATGGAACGAAAGGTCTGTTGCATATCTTTCGCCATTTTTGTTTCGTTCTCGCCCGCCTTCCAATGGAAACGCAGGACCGGAATGCCCCACTCATCAACAACACTGGGATCGATTTCGCAGTACGTATTCTCATTGGGAATCATCTCTCCTAGCGCTTCCATGCCGATGGTAGCTCCATAAGAGCGACGGCACCTTTCCTTCAGGGAGGCGCCATAGCCCTCGACGCGGTCACATTCGTCGTCGAATTGTTGCACCACCGGCATGAATCGGCCGCCGCCGGGCTCAATGTGATAACCCCGCAGGAATTCGTTCTTGCGATCGAATTTCCACCACGGCATGTAGACGTGAGGCAGATAATTTCCGCCGCTGCCGTCGTGGTTGTGAGGCGGCATTTTCTCCAATTGGGGAAAGTAGCCTGATCCCCAACTCCCTACGCTATCCATCAGGTTTCTCCCTACCACTCCCGAAGAGTTGGCTAATCCTTGTGGGAACAGCGTGGAGCGCGAATTCAACAGCAGACGTGCGGACTCGCACGTACTGGCCGCGACTACAAAACTCCGGGCATACACCTGCTTTTCCTCTCTTGTGTTCCGGTCGATATAGGCGACGGCTTCGGCCTTGCCGTCTTTTCCCACGACGATTTCCCGAGCCATGGCGTTGGTGATCACCCTCAAACGGCCCGTGGCCAGCGCCGGTGGGATCAAGACCTGACTTGAGCTGAAGTTTGAGGCCGACTTGCAACCGCGACTGCATTGACCACAGTAGTGGCAGGCCGGGCGTCCGTTCAGCGGCTGCGTGATAATGGCCATGCGCGCCGGCACGCAAGGAACGTTCACCTTGTCGCAGGCTTTTTTGAGGATCGTTTCTGTGCAACGGGGTTTGGGCGGCGGTTGGAAAGTACCGTTCGGTGAACTCGGAATGTTTTCTTTGCTTCCAAAAACCCCGATATAGGACTCGACTTTGTCATAGTAAGGAGCCAGTTCTTCATAGGAGATCGGCCAGTCATCGCCCATGCCGTCTCTGGACCGGGCATTGAGATCCATCGGAGAGAAGCGCAGGGCCACTCTGCCCCAGTGATTAGTCCGCCCACCCACGATCCGAGAACGGAACCAGCGAAACGTAGACCCTGGCGCGGACACGTAGGGTTCGCCCTCAATTTCCCAGGCGCCGTTTGGTGCCATGAACTCATCGGCCTCCTCGCCCCGCAGCCTACCGCCGACGCCAGCACCGCGGTGGGGAAGGTCATAAGGCCAAAGATGCTCCTTGAAATCCTTGGCCGGGTTGAGCGGCGGCCCGGCTTCCAGCATCACGATACTGACACCGCCCTCCGTGAGCACTTTGGCAGCGGCGCCGCCGGCAGCTCCCGATCCAATGATGCAGACGTCGTAGATCTTCGGCGCGCGAATCACTTGCAACATCGATGACCTCCTGCAACAGGTTGACGATTATATCTTGGTGTTGCAGCCGCAATTCCACTCATGGCACTGAATACTGATTCTGACGGAATCGACAGACGAGATTCTGGGCGTATTGTCGGCAAACCTTCCCTCACCCGGTTAGGTGAGAGTAGCCCGTAAACCACCAGACGTTTGCTTGGAAGTATCAGCTCAATACTCCTGCCATGATTAGCTGCCCCTTGCCCGCCGGTTCGGCCTGCCATTCGAAGGTCTGGGTCACGGCCTTGCCCGTAGAACTGTTGAAGGCCCATGCCAGCTGCGCGAAGGGCTGCGAATTCTTGCCCGCCGGCAGCGGTGGCGGTGCCGGTGTTGGGCAGTTCGAACGTGCCGCGGACAATGCTGCTGCCGGCAACGTCCAGCGTGGTGGCGGGAGTCGCGTTATTAATTCCTATCTTCACCGTGCTGCCCGATCCCGACTGAAACAGCGCGGAGTCGACGATGTCGCTGGTAGCATCCCAAAGCGGAATGTAGCCGACCGTGCCGAGGCCGGTAACTGGGCCGTTCGTTGGCGCAGCCGAAGTCTGCGTCGCGACACCAGCATCCAGCACGGCCTGCTCCGAGCCTGATGCCGATGCCGCCAGCACGAAGGCCGAGGGCGGCAAACCGCCGACGGTGGCCGCCTCCCCAGCCTTTAGTGCATAGGGCACGCTCAGCAGCAGGACGCGCGGCTGGGCGCCTCGTCTCTATTTTGTGGGACCCGGCTAGTTGACCGCATCAAGGGAGGTTATTCCGAAGCTCGACCAGGCGGCTCCGGCTTGGATATAGATGTAGTCGATATCACTGGCTTCGGCTTGGGTAAGGATGTTTCCGGTGCCTCCTTGAGTGAAACTTGTATACGGAAAAGATATGGAGGAAGCGTTGGGGGTAGACGGCACCTCTACCTCGGAAGTGTAATAACCGCCGCTGCTCGGGTCTATCTCTATAATCAAATATAGGGATTCGTCGGTCGAGATGGCTGGAAGGTTCAGTTGGAGACCTGAATAGGCGCCGAGGTTCAGTCCCAATGGAGCGTTTTCCCCGGAGAGAGTCACCCCGTAGACAATCTGCAGGGTAGAATCCTCCAGAAAACCAGCATCCACTATACAAATGCCTTTGCCGATGGAGAGCGTGCTCGATTGCGCCGCATACTGACTTGCCCCGACCGCAAAAACCGTTTCCCGAGCCGCGCCTAAGGGGCTGTTGGCGGCCAATGCTTCATAATGAACGTCAGCTGGTTGTGTGGGTGTCAGGACTTTTGTGTAGCTTCCGTGCTTAAAGTTGTCGAGCGTGAGCGTCTGGGCGGATGCAGTCATGCAGGCGACGCCCAGGATGGACAGTGCGGCCATCGATCGGATGAGCGTGTTGCGAGAGATGTACTTTGCGAAGTGGTTCATGGGACTTCCTCCTTAAAATGGGCCTTGGGGGTGGTTTAAGGCCTTGTCATTGGAATAAAGCGACAGTCCCGTGAGAATGGGGCCAAGGAAAATGAGAAACTTCTTGGCATCTCGCATTGAGCCCATGACAAGCCCTCGGGTCTTCGACGAAATCCGTGCGTTTTCAACGGCTTGACACGGATCATCGCTGAGGCTAACTTGGTCGGCGGGAACTTCGCAGCAGGATCTGGGGGCTCGTTGTCACAGCTTCAGTCTAAGCAGGTTCAGTCCGAGCGGGTTCAGTCCAAAATCGTCACCCAGTTGCTGCAGGACTGGCACGGCGGCGATGACGAGGCCTTGCGCGCCGTGGTTCCGCTGGTTTACGAGGAACTCCTCCGGGTCGCGCACCACTATCTGCGGCAGGAACGCTCGGACCATACACTGCAGAGCACCGCCCTGGTGCACGAGGCTTACTTGCGGCTGGAGAAACAAGGCTCAGCTAAGTTCGAGAACCGCGCTCATTTCCTGGCCATCTGCGCCCAGTTGATGCGGCAGATTCTGGTGGAGTACGCGCGCAGCCGCAATCGAGTCAAGCGGGACGGAGGCGATCGCGTAACCCTGGACGGGCT
>Ga0209274_10000100_pt1 | contig 76874 bp, 65 predicted proteins | sample HubBroMetageREF1_FD_188343 | JGI IMG/M metagenome (GOLD analysis project Ga0209274, IMG submission 188343) | Reference soil microbial communities from the Hubbard Brook experimental Forest, New Hampshire, USA - Hubbard Brook CCASE Soil... | ecosystem: Environmental > Terrestrial > Soil >...
AACAGCAGACCGGGCGAGCGAACCGGCAAGGCGTCGAAATGCTCCACGTCTCGCGCCCACTTCCATGCTCTCTTATCCTTAAGGTACGGATAGATGAACTCGGCTGCCTTGAAGAGCCCGCGGCCGTCTGCAAGATGGAAAGTGGACGGATCGGGAGCAAGCCCTTGGAGCGATTGGCAAAGTCCCGCCATGACGTCGAAGTTGAAGATCGAATAGCTGTATGGCTTGGTGCGCGCCAGTTCCCGAGGGTAGGATCCATTCTCATCCATCTGATTGGGTAAGAGAATCTCCCGGTAACGCTGGTACACCTCTTTGCGCGCGGCATCGTCGCCGGCCAAGCGGGCAAACTCGGCAGCCTGCAAGGCCCAGCAGAAGGCGTGGTTGTTCGTGGTATCACGCTCCTGCATGCCCCGCTCGCTGTGAGAAAGCCAGTCCAGATAGCTGGCGAACCAATTCTTCACCGCGGCGCCGTCTTGCGGACTCAGCATGCCAGACATCAGAAAGCTTGCCGCTCTCGCCACTTCAACCAGATGCAGCGTATCGATGATGCCGTAGGAGCGGCCCGTCGAAGATCCTTGTACCGCTTGAGCATACAGCAGGTTCGGATTCATCCGCGTTTCGGGGGAGACAAACCAGGCGCGCAGGTGTGCGCAGGCCTGCTGTCCGTAACTGCGGTCGCCCGTCAGCAGCCAGGCGGCGGTTAGAGCGGGCATCTGGATGGAGAGCGCCACCATCACCTTGCGATGCTCATCGAAATTCTCCGGATTGCTTTGTCCATCACGATTGAGGTAGGGCCCATTCGGGTCCTTCGGGTTGGGCCAGAAGTAATCCGCTTGGGAATAGAAATCGTGCAATCCACCTGCACTGCGCTTGGCGAGGAACGCCGTGATCGTAAGGGGAGCTTGAGAAATATACTTGGCGCCGGCTTCTAGAATTCGCTTGCGGTCCATTTCGCTGACCAGGCGGAAGGCCTCGGACTTTTCAGGGTGGTCTGACAGACTGAAGGCGAACCTGCCGGCAGTTAGACAACTGGCCGCCGCGGCCGCTTCCAAGAATCTTCTTCTCGAGAGCGTGTTGGGCTGGAGCATCCCGGATTCTCCTGTTCTAGATTCAGGAATATACATTCCCGTACAAACTTGCGTCTGTCGACCGATTCACGTGGCGCAGAATCGATAACGTACATCATTCTTGCTCATGTATTATGGTTCGTCTGGCTTCATCGTGGCTTTCCACGAGTAGAAATGACAGGACGCGGAATGGCAAAGGCTGCACCATTGAATCATCTTGTCCGGCGCGTTTTGCCTGTACTTGCGGTGCTGGCCGGACTCGCTGCGTCGACTGCTCCTGCTCAGGTGGTCCGGCCTAAAGCGCCCGAGAGACAAACCGCGGCCCAAGGATCTGGAGAAGTTGCTTTAGTGGGAGTGAGATGCACACTTCATGGCCCTCGGTACTGCGAAGATGTCTGCCGCGACCGACGACCGGCGCTACCTCGACTCGATGGATCGCGAGTGGTGGCAGACCTCAGCGAGTTTGTATGACCCGGCGGGCCATCTTTACTATGACCGTGGGTAACCGTAAGACTTGTGCGTGAGGACTCAAAAATGGGAATGACTCGCCGACAATTCGCCCTGTCTATTGCAGCGGCCACTACTCTTCGTTCTTCTTTTTTTGAACCCACGCTTTCTCCAGTGGGGGTTGCCCGCGGCGTGGTTCCCGGTCGAGTCATCTGGACGCATGACCCGGCGGCTGTGACCTGGGATGGGACAGGTTCGTGGTGGAAAGATGCCAATAACGACCAGGCGGTGATTGACCGCATGGTCTCGCGCTCTCTCCGGAGTCTAACAGCTCAAAAAAACGATGCCCAGGCATGGAGCGCCATCTTCAAGTATTTCAATCGCACTCATGGTCGCGGTAACGCTGGGTACAAGGCCGGCGAGAAACTGGCGATCAAGGCCAACCTGAACAACACGACGGATCATGGCACGATTGATCGACTGAACTCTTCGCCCCATATGATCCTGTCGCTTGTCCGACAGTTGACTGGGCCGGGACGAGTGCCACAATCATCGATCACCGTCTTCGATTCCAGCCGGTTCATTCCAAGCGATCTCTACGATAAGATTCACCGTGAGTTTCCCGGTGTCGTGTTTGTAGACCATATCGGAGGCGATGGCCGACTAAAGGCCGAGTTCAAACCCAACGCGATCCCTTTCTCAATTGAAAGCAACAACGCTAAAGGCCTCGACACCACAGTCGTCGAAGCGGCCTACTTAATTGATGCTGCAGTCTTGAGAGCGCATGTGAGTTCAGGCGTGACACTTTGCGCGAAGAATCTGTTCGGTGCTACGAGCATCAATCCCGACTGGCACAAGAACGCGCACGATGGTTTCCATCACAACAAAGATGGTTCGGCAAGTTACTCCGCATTCACCGATTTTCTGGGCCATAAGGATCTGGGCGAGAAAACCATCCTTTTCATTATTGACGGGCTCTATGGGAACGATAACGTGGATGGCCCGCCTCACCGCAAATGGAAGATGACGCCGTTCAATGACGCATGGCCAAATAGCATCTTCATGTCGCTCGACAGCGTAGCGATCGATTCAGTGGGCTTCGATTTTCTAACTTCTGAATGGCCCGATCTGCCGGATATCGCGAACGCCGATAATTACTTGCGCGAATCTGCTTTGGCTAACGACCCACCTTCGAAGACGTTCTACGATCCTGAACGCGACGGCATCCGATGCCGCAGCCTCGGTGTACATGAGCATTGGAATAATGGGACGGACAAGAAGTACTCGCGCAATCTCGGAAAAGCGCACGGGATCGAACTTTTCCAGGTCAGCTGAAATAAAGGCAGCTGAAATAAAGCAAATGAAATGAAGGACACATTTGCCGCAGCATAGCGGAGTCGCAGCCAGTGCCGGTCGTCCGTGGGCTTGCCGAGCCGCAAGTCAATTGACTCTTACGCGCGGCACGATCGATGCTGACGGAGTTGGAGAATGAACCAGAGAGTGTTGCCTGTGTGTTTCATGGTGGCGTCGATGTTTCCGACAGCTGCGTTTTCCCAATCATTCGTGAGCCAATATAAAGGCTTGCCTTATCACGACAGCCGCTACAGCGGCGGCCCACAGCAAATACCGGGAAAGGTATTGTGCGCTTACTATGATTTAGGTGGCGAAGGAGTTGCGTATCACGACACCGATCCAAAGAATCATGGAAGCGGAGAGTTGAATCCGGCTGATGGGACCTACCTGAATGAGTTTCGTATCCATGAGGGAGTGGATACTTCGTACACGAAGTTCAACCGAAAACCCGATCCGATTGACGACAACCCCTTCGACAAGGTTGTTCCTCCCGCTGACCTTCCCTATGTTGGCTGGACCGAGCCCGGAGAGTGGTTCAACGTATCCGTAGAGGTGGCAAAGTCGGGAACATACGCGGCCGATTTCCTTTACACATCGAACCGGGGCGGGACAATATCAGTCGACATAAATGGAAAGGACGCGACCGGACCTCTGCAGATCACAACCACGAACGATCCTGCAGACCCTCTTGCCTGGCGTCAATGGCACCATTGGAATCTGGCTTCGCAACTTTTCAAGGTCCGGCTGAGCAAAGGGAGAAATGTTCTCACCGTACACATATTGACGAACGGAAACATGAATCTCGCTTATTTCGACTTAAAACCGGTCCGCAGGTGAAATGGAAGTTCGCGGTCAGTGAGTGATAACGCTGTTTACAACAGCTATCTCCATCTCAGCTTGTTGTAAAACCAGGTTTCGTACGGGGCGAACTGCTTCCGGTTGCCCGTCAACCGGACAAGATCCAGCAAAACTTGCGGTTAGGCGCGCGACCGCGGCTTCTCTTGGTTTTCGAGGATTCGCATCAGTGCTCGCCTTCCCGGCTCGCCATCTCCGGTGACCAAGAACGCCAGAACCGCTCCCTGGAAAGTCTGAAGTACCTCTTCGACGGTCGCACGATCGGGCAAATACCTCGTGAGGAGCTCGATCCACAGCCTCTGCTGCTCGGCATAAAACAGCCTCGCGCGTTTCGAACCCGACCAGGCGCGCTTGGACAGATCCATCACCAGCAAGAGCACACCTCTTGATTGAGGGGCAGTCGTGCGGTCCCAGAGAGCACTCACAACTGCCTCCACGGTCGCTCCCGGCGGAAATGCCTCTGGAAGAAATTGCGCGCGCAGCCGGTTTTCGAGGCGCGAAATCGCCTGCTCCTCGATATTCTCGCGCCCGCCGAAATAATGAACCAGCATGCGCTTGCTGCTCCCGCCTTTGCGCGCCAATTGGTCGAGGCTTAAGTCGAGGCTTCCCGCTTCGACGAACGCCGCCAGGCACCGATCGAGCAGCACGCCTAAATCTGGCTTTTTGCGACGGCGCATCTTGTCTCCTGGTGTACCGCGTGGTACATTATGAACCGCGTGGTACACAATTACGTACCGAGTGGTTCATCTTAGCACGTGAGGGAGGATTCGGTATGAAAGCCCGAGAATGCATGCTGTTGCTTTCGCTCGGTTTCATGATCTGGATTTTAGGTACCATCTACTACGCGTACGCTGGTCACCGCGTTTTAGAGACGACACCGGCACGATACTGGGTGAGCTTTGCAATTTCTCCCGTCATCTCCGGCGCGATTTGCGTCCTCATTCTCCGCTGGCGTCACCTTGCCCCGTCCAACTGGGCCGTCGCCATGAATGGTCGGAGAAGCGGTCGTGCTCTCGAATCTGGGAACGTTCATGCCGAGAATTCAGGAAGCATCTGGCGGCCGCTACGGAGCTTTTCTCTTCGCCACCTATGCCGTTGTTCTCGGCGTCGCCGAATTCGCCACGCTTCGCGCAGGTTAGGAGCGAGCAAAGGGGCAAGCATCGGAAGGTGCGGCGTAAGTTTCTTGCGAACGCCCTGGCCGGAACGGAAACGACTCAACTCACCGTGACGCGTACTCCCGTTGCATGGGGAACAGTAATGGAGCACTTGCCCTGCTTGAGCGAGTCGTTCTTGGTTGCCGTTGTGATGTGCGCTTCGCGGCTGTCTAGTCCCGGTGCATGTAATGTTTCGGTTTGCACCACTCCACTCGCGTCCTGACCAAAGTCGAGTTCGACCTCAAGGTCTGCTGCCGCGTCCTTATTCAGAACGATCACCGATATGTGCCCGCCAGGCAGTTTCGCCGCATACGCCGTTGCATTGACTCCCGTATCCTGCAACTTCGTTGAGAAGTCGGTCTTCAACAGTGTTCCGCCCCTGAACGAGCCCGCAAACTTGAGCCCATACGCGACCGGTTCCAACACATAGTCCGAGCCAAATGTCCCAATAGGTGTATAGAAAGGATGCGGATGCGCTGCAATTTGTTCGGGAGTTTCGCCCTTCGCTTCGAGAAGCGCGTCGCCCGGCAGAGATCCGCCAACGGAATTGGCCACAGACTTGCCCGTGCCACCGTGCAGATTAACGCCGGAATAGTCGTTACTGGCCAGAAGGAGCGAATAGTCGGCAGACCAAAGTGCAGCGCCAAACACGTCAGAAACTTCCGGCTTGCCTCCGCGATAGCACGTGTTCCCTTCGGTCATGCGTACGCGCGCACCCATCTTGCTGGCTGCGGCCGTTGCGACATTCGCCGTGTTCTGCACTTTTTGCATCGTTGCCGGTTTCAGCAGGTTCGGAATGTTGACATCGGGGTTCGTTGCCGGGCCGCCAAAGTAGTAATGATGACTCAGAGTCGTTACGTGCGGCGGGTTCTGGATGGAAGGCCACTCGTCAGCAATCTCAGTCAGCCATGACACGTTGCTCGCAACATCCGGCATGCCGAATTTTGCCGCCGGTACCCGAGCGGCGATTGCCCGCGCCAACGACAGCCATTCTTCCAGATATGTCTTGGGAGACCATGTCTTCGGATCGCGCAGGTGCCGGTCAAATAGATCCGCCTCGTTTCCAATCTGGAAATACTGGAGGCGGTCGCCCAGCGTCTCGGCTACAAAGACCGCTTCCTCGGAGGCGCGTGCCGGTGTATTCGTGCCCATCCCGATGCCGTACACGCAAGTCCAACCAGTCGCTTGGAGGAGGTCGGCCAAATTCCTGACTGCCTGGGGCGTCACTGCGTAGTAATGCGCTTTCGGCTCGCCCACGACCTCACGTACTTGAGGATGCACTGGTTCCGGAGAGTCAGGCTTAGGTTTCCAGTAAGCAAACTCGCTGGTGTTGCCTCCCAAGCGCAGAGCTCCAGTGGAGGAGAGTGCTTTGAAGGCACGAATCAAGCCGCTGTTCTGCGCCGAAAAGAAAGTGGGATCCGCGAGTTGCTGCACCTCATAAGACAGGCCGACAAAATCGATCGGCATATTAGGGCCATCCGCTTCCCTGGGGATGCTGAGCGCGATCCGGGCGTTGCTCTGACCGTGTACGTGAAGAGATGCTGCAGCCACAGTGCAGGCTGTCGTGGCAAGGAATCTCCGTCGTGTAAGCATTTGACCTCTCGATTCTTTTTCCGCCGGCTCAGAGTTCTCACCCTTGCGACAAATCCCAGTAGTTCAATCTGGTTTCTTGTCGCGCGTGCTCGCAATAACTGTAGTCCGGTCGACTTCTGTAATTGGCCCGTGCGGTTGAGATTTTATCGCTGGAAACCGAGAATCACTCTATCAAAGATGCGTTCGGCAAAGCTCCTCTCTAAAAGAGCGTGCCCCTGCAGCCAGCGAAAGAACAGAGGCCCATTCAGAGCGTCAATCAGCAGTTCCGGATCCGTTGCCCGCTTCAATTCGCCCGACGCAATGGCTTCCCGGATGAAGCGGCGTTGCATCTGACGCCTTGGCATCACATAGCGTTCCAAAAACATGCGTTGAAGTTTCGTGTCATCGTGAATGCCGGTGACGAGACGTGCCATCACTGCGCCATCGTCGGAGGCAAGGAATTCAGCCACATACAGCACATAGCGCCGCAGGCGTGCTAAGGCCGAGCCCGAGCCTGAAACGGCGAGCACGGGCTTCATATGTTCAAAGCACGCATGCAACAAGATCTCTTCCTTCGAGTCCCACCATCGATACAAGGTGGCGCTGCTTACGCCGGCAGCGCTTGCGATCTCGTGCGAACCGACTGCGTGAAATCCTTTGGCTTTCAGCAATTTATAAGCCGCTTCCAGTATGTCGCGCCGAGCCCGCTCGCTTCTTGGCCGCCCGGCACGCCGTGACCCTTTCTTGGTTTCTCCCATGGCTAGTTGTGAAATGCGAAAATAAGTGTTTCGTTTCAGTTTGACAAGTAATTTACCAGTAGCGTACAAACGAAACTACTGGTTTCGTAATACTGCATCGGTATTCTCGTGAATCTTGGGTAAACGAACGGACCGAACAAGAGACCACTCATGAGCAAGCATGTCACCATCTCCCCCAATGAGGCCGCCGACCGTCTCGCGATCCGGGAGCTCGTCGAGTCCTACGCGCACTGCGCCGATCGTCGCGATGCAAACGGTCAGATGTCTCTCTTTACCGAGGACACCCACTTCGTGGTTTATATGAACGCCAAGGATCCGACGCCTTCGCAGGAGCTGCACTCGCGCGAGGCTCTCGCTCCCGTGTTTGCAGATCTGAACCAGTATGCCGCGACCATGCACCTCCTTGGACAGACTACGATCCTCACGCTGGCCAACGACCGAGGCACAGCGGAAACTTATTGCATGCCCCATCACCTCACTGTCGACGGCAACAAGCGACAGCTGATGATCGCGGCGCTTCGCTATTACGACACATTCGTGAAGGTAGACGGCACATGGCTCTTTGCGGAGCGCCTGCTGTACGTGGACTGGACTGAAGGGCGCATTCTGTCATGACAGCGACTGACAGAGTGGCCTCGGGTGCGTCGATGAGTATTCCCGAGACCGGCCAAAAGCGCCTCGTCATCGTCGGCGCGAGTGGAATGGTCGGTGGATACGCTCTTCGCTACGCGCTCGAGAACCCTGCCGTCTCAAGTGTGAGTGCCATCGGGCGCAGAAAGCTGGGTGTCTCGCATCCGAAGCTGAAGGAAGTCCTGCATCAAAACTTCGCGGACTGCTCCGCACTTGTGGAGACGCTCTCGGGGCAGGACGCAGCGATCTTTTGCCTGGGCGCGTATACCGGGGCGGTGTCGGACGCGGAGCTTCGCACCATAACCGTGGACTACGCGATCGAGTTCGCACGAGTTCTCCGCCTCAGCAGCACCGATGCGGCATTCTCATTCTTAAGCGGGAGTGGCGCAGACCCGACGGGACGAAGTCGCATTCCCTTCGCACGCTTCAAGGGAGAGGCCGAGAAGGCGCTGCTCGCGGCGAGGTTCCCCCGCGTTTACCTCTTCCGGCCTGCATACATCTACCCGGTGGAGCCGCGGAAGGAACCCAATTTCGGCTACCGGCTTATGCGCGCGATCTACCCCGCGTTTCGGGTGCTGTTCCCGAACCAGATGATTCGGGCCGACGATTTGGCTCGGGCCATGGTCGATGTCGCCGTCCAGGGAGCGGAGAACCACCAAAGCCTGGTTTTCGAGAACCGCGATATCCGAGCCATGGTTGGGTCGTCTCATACGCCCGTGGGGAACCACTTCAACCGCTCGTCATAGACAGGAGATCTGGATTTCCCGTCGAACATTGTATATATTACCCCCCTAGGGTACCTGCCAAGCGGCAATCGCAAGGAAGCTTAAAAACGTGAAGGATAAGCATCCGGAAATATCGAAAGAAAAGCAGAAGCTGCTTTCTCGAATCAAGCGCCTCGCGGGACAGATTACCGCGGTCGAGCACTCGGTGACAGACGGGGACGAATGCGCAGATATCTTGATGCTCCTTGCGGCGATTCGTGGTGGCGTCAACAGCCTGATGGCGGAGATTCTGGAAGATCACATCCGGCTGCATATTACCCATCCGAATACCCGAACAGAAACCCCTGAGGAATTGACCGAAGATCTGATTTCGCTGGTGCGCGCGTATTTGAAGTAAGCCCTGGGGACGAGGACGCGTGAGGGTTCAAGGACAGGCCCAGGTTCCCGAACTGCGTGTCGAAAGGGAGGAAGGGTCGCCTCTAAGGCTGGTGTGTAGCATCAGTCATCGGGGGGAGACGTGGCTTGAATTTTGCTGCTAACTACACTTGGGCACATAACGTCAGCGATGCCCAACTCAGGTGTTAGGTTTGCACGAGGGGACAATTTCTAAACGGCACTACGTTTCGAACTGAGGTCATAACCGACAACGTGCTCGCTTTCAAACACACCGACGCGGCACTAGAATCCTCCGAGGAAACGGGCGGCAGGGCACATTACCTGTTCCGAGAACGTTCGGCGACATCGCAACGACAGCCATTCCGTGACGTCAGGTCGCTAAATCTGGAGACCGGGGAATCTGCTCTTGCGCGGTGGCTGAGTATGGTGATATCGGGCCGTCCATTATTGAGTCTGTTCAGATCCTCATTATTATCGGATTCCAGCGGCAGGAGGCCGCTTACACAATGTCAGAAAGCAAAGTGATCGCCAATCAGAAGACAATCGTCCAGAATCAGAAGACTATCATCGCCAATCAGGCTGCACTTCGGGCGAATCAGACAACGATCAAGAAGAATCAGGCGGTCATTCTGAAAAACCAGGCGGCCATCCTCAAAAACCAAGGTGTACTTACCACGATCATCGAGAATCAGAAGGAGATTTTGGCCCGACTGAATCAGTGATTCGCGCACCAGAGTTGGCTCATCACTTTTGCGAAGAAGCGGGCGTAGAAGACTGTCGGGAGTCGGCCCGGGAGAAAATAATGGGCTGGGCCGAAATAATGCCTTTGCCTTCTTTCACGGTGATGAACTGATTCGGCCCGACGTCAGGAATCGTATCCTTCTGGCCGCTGGGCCAGACGATCTCCAGGCTCACAGTCTTGCCAACTCCGGGTTTTCCCAAGCCGAAGGTGAGCGGCAGCTCGCTTTGGGACAAATAGCTTGAACCGGTCTTCACCATGGCAAACAGGCGCATCCCTGTGTTTGTCTTGACCGTGACCTTCGCACCGATGCCATCGCGGTTCGATCGGGTGCCCACAGTTTTCACGCGCAGCATGTCGTTCTGGTTTCCGTTGTCGTTGCGCAGCAACCGCGCCGGCCCGTTGTTGGCCGTAATCAATAGATCCAGATCACCGTCATTGTCGAAATCTCCGTAGGCCGCGCCGCGGCCCACGATCGGACGCTGCAGCGCGGAACCGAGTTTCGTGGTTACTTCGTCGAACTTGTTCTTGCCCACGTTGCGGAAAAGATGCGGCGGTTGGGCATACTTAACCTGTGGCTGCACGACACTGATGTCGTCGGAGACGTGGCCGTTGACAGCCAGAATATCGGGCAGGCCATCGAGATCGTAGTCAAAAAAGAAAGTGCCGAATGTGAGCGACTTCGTCGAGATCCTGCTGATGCCTGTAGCCGGCGCTTCATCTGTGAACAGCCCCGAGCCGTCATTGTGGTAGAGCGCCATTCCCTCGTTGGTGAAGTTGCCGATCACCAGGCTCTGCCAGCCAGAGCTGTCGTAGTCGGCTGCATCCGTACCCATCCCGGCGCGCACGGTGCCGGCTTCGCTGTAAGCCACGCCAGCCGCGACTGCCACATCCGTGAACGTTCCGTTGTGATTATTGCGGTAGAGTTTGTTTGGTTCGGTGTCGTTGGAAACGAAAAGATCGAGCCAGCCATCGTTGTCGTAATCTAACAGCGCGACGCCGAGTGACTTGCTCGTGGGATCGTACAGGCCGGCGCGGCGCGTGACGTTTTCAAATGTTCCATCGCCCCTGTTGTGGAAGAGCGTGGAGCTTTGGCCTTTATACCTCTGCGGCGTGCAGTAAGACTTGTTCTTGTTGTCAAGCGAGCAGTATTGATCGGTCTCAATGGACCAGTCGATGTAGTGGGTGACGAAAAGGTCCAGCTTCCCGTCGTTGTCATAATCAAACCACACTGCGCTTGCGGAGAATCCAGGATCGGCTACTCCCGCCTCAGCGGTAACGTCAGCAAATTTTCCATTGCCCAGATTATGGAAAAGATGATTGGATCCGACGGTGGTGATGTAAATATCGACATAGCCGTCGTTGTCGTAGTCGCCAACGGCGCAGCCAAGCCCGTACATCTCCACTGCGAGGCCAGCCTGTCGCGTCACATCGGTGAACGTTCCGTCTTGATTATTGTGATAGAGCGCGGGAAAGGAGTTGCCAGACTTATGCCCCGGCCAGTCCATGGAATTGACCAGCAGGATGTCCTGCCATCCGTCGTTGTCGTAATCGAGAAAACAAACGCCGCTGCCCATGGTCTCCGGGAGATACTTTTTTCCGAAAGCGCCACTGTTGTGTTTGAAGTGAATTCCGGTCTGGGCGGTGACATCGGTGAACTCAATGGGACCGGAAGGGCGAGGAGGTTTCGCGCTCGAGTCGACTGCAGCGGCTTGGGCTTGAGATGCCGATGGTATGGGCATCTGTGCCGGGGCCGTCGGAACAACTTTCGGTTCGGTCGATGCCTTCGGCTTGCAACTCGCCAGCATGAACAGAGCAACCAAGAGCAGGGAACAGGCGACACTGCGCAGTAGCCTCCGAGATCGGGGACCCCGTTTACGAACCGTCACTGAGTCACCGTCAGCTTTGCGGCGTTCGCTCGGCGGGAGTCCACCCAAATCTCGATCAGCATGGCCGTTGGACCCACCACGAAGAGGGCATAAAAAGGTGCGTAAACAATCTGGTCTAAGCGCAGCACCATTTCCACCACCGCTACCAGAAACACGACCAGACATTGACCTCGCTTGGACCGAACCGTGGTCTTCGGATCGGTAATCATGAAGAAAATGAACAGTTGGTACATGGGACCGGTAATCGGCGCAATCTCCGATTGCCAGGGGCTTCCGGTCATCCAGCTTCGAATAAAAGCGAAAGCGATGAACGACGCGACATAAATGCCCGTGATGTGAAAGCGCCGCAGTCGCCAGATGATCACCGAGCCCAGCGCCCAGATCACGAGCATGGGCAAGAGGTAATTACCCCACTGGATGCTCAACGTGGCCACCGTCTCCGCAGCCAGAAACAGCATCACGGAAATGCCGAAGTTGGACGGATTCCAGATATGGCGGCCCTTTACCCGTAGCACATACTTGGACGTGATCGAAATCGCGCTGCACAGCGCGTACGGCCAGAACGCCGGCGACCGCACCAGAATGCCGACGCTGATTCCCGTGATATAAGCGCTGGCGGGATGCACCCATTTGTGAAAGAAAACCCGCCCGAGCACAAGTTCGAGCCCAATACTTGTAGCGATGGCTAGTAGCGTCTTCTGATAGCTCTCGAGAATGCCGAACGACAAGTGACCAGCCAGCAGAATGCACGTAATAAAAGCCGGAGCGATGTAGCGGTTGTCGAGGCTGAACCAAGGCGTCTTCTGCGCCTGCACGGGCAGAACTGGCGTGCTAGTCTGTCGGCTCATGCAGGCTCCCTCATTTTGTGCAACTGATTGGCAGCAGGCTTATCGATGGTCTGAACTTTGCCCGATGGCCAGCGAATGACGGCCTTCTCAATGTGCGGATTTGGGCCCAGACCGAAATGCAATCGCCGGTCATTCTGCGCGGCGAAACCACTGCCGCCGGAGACTTCTTGCACCTGCTGCTGCCCATTCCAAAACAGTGTGACCTGGGCCCCGATCGCGCTGCGGTTACTACCGGCGTGATTTGAGCTGGTTCCTTCCAACTCGAATTCGATCCATTGGTTCTCTGGCGCGACCGTATTTTTGTAAAGCAGTAATGGCCCGTTCTGATTAGCCACAACCACGTCGAGCACACCGCGATTCCACAAATCAACCAGCACTACAGAACGTCCGTCATAGGTATCGGTAGCACCAACGGCCTGGGCGACGTCGACGAACTTGCCGGCGCCATCGTTGAGCCACACTCGCTTTGATTGATAGCCCGATAAACTGCGCCCTTCAAACGCCGGCCAGTTCTTGGCGTCGCCAATGATGGTACTGTTTCCGCCGGCAACTTTCGAGAAGTCGTACCAGTAACTTCGATTGCGGTCCAGAGAGATGTACCCATTAGTCAAATACAGGTCCAGCGTTCCATCGTTATTCAAATCGCCGAACTGCGCACCGAAACTCCATCCTCCCAGTTCGACGCCAAAGTCCCGTGCCAAATTCTGATACTTGATGGCATCGCCCGTCGTGCCTTCCTTCGGCACCCACAAGTTATTCCCTTGAATAAGGATGCCGTCTTCGGAAATATTGGAAACGTAAACGGCGTATCTGCCTTGATTGAGAATATCGCCAAAAGCGGTATTCATCCCGCTCTTCGGGGCGAAGCCGACGCCAGTTTGTTCACCGACCTCGTGAAACCCTTTGCCGTCATTGAAGTAAAGCTCCGACACTCCATAATCATTCGCGACAAACAGATCAGGATGACCCGAGCCACGCAGATCTGCCGATGCTGCCGCCAGGGCCCAGCGCCGGCTGCTAATGCCTACTTTCGCGCTGACCTCTTCAAATTTACCGTTGCCAAGATTGTGAAACAAATATTTTCGTCCGCCATTCTTGGCGTACTCAAAGCTCTCCGGCATGATGCGCGTTGTCGTGAGATTCCACAGATCAATGTCTTCGGAATAGTAACCACCAATAAAAAGATCCAGGAGTCCGTCGCCGTCGTAATCGAGCCAGATGGCCGTGTTGGCGTTAATCCACGGCGGCAATCCAGCCTGCTCGGTGACGCGCGTGAAGCCGTGGCCCTGATCATTGTGAAACAGCTCCGGTCGTCCCCATTTGATCAGGAACAAATCTTCATACCCATCATTGTCGTAGTCTCCCCAAACCGCGCCTGTCGAAACCCCGGTGCCGGCCTGGTTCACGTCGGCAATGCCCAATTCACCGGCCGCATCTTTGAACGTTCCGTCATGCATGTTGCGATAGAGAGCGTTCTTGCTCCCAATTGCGCTGTTCGTAACATAGATGTCGGGCCAGCCGTCACGATCGAAATCGACGATCGACACCGACGCTCCCATCGAAGCAACTTCGGGCATGATGGGATCTAATTTAGGATCAAGCTTGGGAGATTGATGCACAAAATTGATACCAGCCGCTTGAGAGACCTCTTCAAGATAGAACCCGTGGCGTGCCAGTGCGGTCTTTGCGTCGGCCTTCGACCTGTCAGCGTCGCGCCCGGAAGAAATCCGCTTAATAACAAAAGGAGTAGCCAATAGCCCTATAAAGAAGAGAACGAGAATGGCCCTTGCGATCCGGTTGCCTGTCATTTGCCGGTTTCATCCCTCAATGCGTACTTGAAAACATCAGGAGTGACATAACGCGTGTGATAGTTTTTCCAGTCGTCGGGATGCTGCTGGTAGACCCATTCATCTTCCAGTCGGCCGGGCCGCGTGGTGTACTCATTCTTGGCGTGATAGGGAAGAGGCAGCACGGTTTTCGAAAATGTGGAATTGTAGTCGCCGTCTTTGATCCAGCCATCGCCGACGATCACGAAGTCGCGCACCCATCCCGCCGGCGGAGGAGGTTGCTCGGGGAAGCGCAGAGACAATTCATCGCCGGAATTCACTATGACATAACGATCGTCGATGTGGTCGACGAGTTCACGCACGTCGCCGTAGCGTGTGTAGTAGCCGATCAGGTCGCGCCAGCGCTGCTTGGTCCCCTCGATCTGGTTGTAATCGGGCACCTCAGGCGCGCGCGCGGCCCCCGGCATGTGCATGACGGAATATCCGCGATAATGCAGATCGGCCACGTTGGGACTAAGAGTCACAGTCTTCAGTTGAGTGTCTGGCGTACCCTGCGCCCAATGAATGGCGTCCCAGTAGATTTCCAGATTAGTTCGTATGCGCACGCGGCGCGGAGTGCCAGGCCGAAAGACGTTGGTCAGATTAAAAAGAACCGTCTTCTTCCGGCCGGCAGGGAAGCCTAGATTGTCCTGCGCCGTGACCCAGCCACCATGGCCATCCGGAACTTCCAGGCTCAACCCATGAGCGCGCCAGCGGCTGCCCTGGGTGATGGCTACATTCACCGATGACTCGGTGTCGTGGATCGATCCCTGCGCGATCAGGTAGAGGGGACCGCTTTTCGGAGCGTCGTCGCCAAGGTCGACTTCAAGATAATGATCCCGCGTGATGCCCTGATACTGGCCGCGCCCAAAGCTGGCAAGAGCTTTTCCGTCGAGCGCGCGAATGATGTCGGTAACGTCCTGGCCGGTGTCGTCGATGGCGCGTGCAATTTCGTGCGGCGTTGCGACGGTCGTAAGGCCCAGCTTCAGCGGAGGAATCACAAAGCGCTCATCGACAAAAATCTCCGTGCCCACCGGATGGTCGACGGCCATGAGCGCCAGATAATCGTAGTAATAAACCTCCCATAACTCCGCCGTGATCCGCAGGTCGTAGTAGCCGTCATGTGGCACGAGTTGGTCGCGGCCAATCTTGTACCATTCTCCGGTCGCCGCGATTTGCGCCGAACCAAGAGTATTGATGCGGAGGCCGATCGCCGAGCCCCAAGGAACCGCGTCTTTCACGAACTCCATCTGCTTTCCGTTATAAGCGAAGAGGAAGGGACACGACGCCTTCAGTCGTTGCTCGGTTACGATTTCCGTATCCGCTTTCACGCCGAATTCGGCACGGACAGTCCCGTTCGGCCATACTACTTGCACGATCTCCGCTTCGGTCTGTTCTCCTAATCCGAAATGAAGTTGCGGACCGGTGATGGGTTGCTTCTGCACCAGCAAGCCAGAGCGAATTTCAATCTCGCCGCCGATACCGAACGGATTGATGCGCTGGTCGCCAACGGCTTGTACGGCATGCGGCCGAACGATCTGCCAGTGATAGTTCTTCGATCCCTGATTCATCGCCTCGATGGGCGCACCGTCGGCGGTAAGGCCGATTAGATCGAGCTTGCCATCGCCCTTCAAGTCTGCGGCATCAAAAACCAAGGCTGGTCCTGCGGGATGGTCCAGCGGTACGAATTTACCGTTGTCATCGCCAAGCCAGATCAGCGCGCCGGCGGCACCAGGCGCGGGCTTTGTCGGAGCTAGAAACAAATCGAGGGCCCCATTGTTGTCGAGGTCAGCGACGTGGAGTCGCACCTCTCCCGCAAGATTATTGGCAGGGTCCGAAACTCTGGCGCTCTCTGCCGTTTCCCAGCTTTCTCCTTCGTTCTTGTCGGAGATTCGAAGGATGACACCGTCTGCCTGCACCGCCAGGAGATCGAGAACTCCATCGTTGTTCGCATCGGCGACCGCAATCGCTTTGACGAGCGGCAATCCCGCTGGGAGCGGACGCTCGCGGAACTGGCCTTGCCGCTCATTCATGAAAATGTGCAGTCGCCCGGCGCCGTCGATGATCGCGGCGTCGGGGTTCCCGTCGCCGTCAAGATCGGCCCAGGCAAATCCGGCCACCCCTATGATTCCGGCGAAAGGATGGATGGCTAAGAATGTGCCATCTCCGTTGTTTCTCAAGACAGTCGGAATCGAATCCTTTGAGCCCAGAACGATATCGAGATCACCGTCCGCTTCAATGTCGACGGCCCACGCGCCCGTGTAGCGGGCGTTGGTCACGGACTTCGCCAGCTTTGTCTGCGTAGTTACGTCAATGAACACGCTCGGACTGTCCTGACGAAATAGGCGCACTCCTCCTGCGCCCGCAAGGACGAGATCGGTTTTGAAATCGTAGTTGAAATCGACCTGCAAGATTCCCTCGGGCGAAGGCGAAACAGAAGACGGTCCACCGGGAAAGGGAAGCGTTGCACCGGTCGACAAATGCACTTCCCGGCCATTGGCCTCGGCGATGACGGGCACGCCGGCGCTGGTCAGTTGGATGGCTCCAATCCAATTCCAATTTTGATGTCCGTTCGTATCCGCGACTGGCTGAATAGGGAATTGGATCGCCGTGTCTGCGGGGGCAGGCTTGAAGACAGGCGATTCCATTCGCACAAAGTGGGTGAAGGGCCGCGCCTCTTCGCCCGCGGGCGCCTTGATGACGGAGAGACTCTGGCGGTACTCGGGAACGCGCATGAGCACGTTGCGCAGAAAGGTGGTCCGCGTGGCGGCCGGACGCAAATCGGTTCCAGCGGCCGCCGCCTGCACGGTTGCAAGTTGTTGTTGCACCTCGGGCGGCCACGCGGAGGAGCGGGCGCTGATCTCGGCTACGGCCGATTTGAGTGTGGCCGCATCGCCGCGCTTAGCGGCTACGCGGCTTAACTCGAGCAAGGCGGCGAGATTGTCCGGCTGCGCCGCGAGAATCTTCTGGATCATCTGCTGAAACTCGGCTTCGCTGTTGATGTCCCCCTGGCGTTCGATTTCTTCCGCAAGTGCATAAGCGGCGCGCAGGTTTTTCGGATTGAGTTCAACGGCTTTCCGCAGATCAGCGATCGCTTCCGCGGAATGGCCGCGATCAGCTTCAAGGACTCCCAGCAGATCGTAGATTTGATCACTCTGCGGCGCGAGATCGCGGGCTCGTTCCAGTCGTTGTGCGGCCAAGTCGTAGTTTCGCTGGCGCAATGCGAGCACTCCCCAGTTCGCCCATCCGGCAGGTTCCGCGGGCACGAGTTGGGTCAGCTCCGAAAGCTTGCTCTCGGCGTGAACGTCATCGCCAACTTGGAGCGCTGCCAATCCGACATAGAACGCCGAAACCACATCGGCATAGGCCTTCGATCCTTTCTCAGGCAGCTTCGGGGCAGAGTGACACCCGGACAGGAACGCTATAAGGCTTCCGAGGAGCAGCGACGACGCCACGCGCTGAAAATTGCCTGCTCGCCTGTCGCGCAGAGCAGAAGCTCGGCTGCAACATCGGATCGAGTCGACGCACATTAGAAACCAGCCTCCCCGAGAATCATCTAGAGAATCGCAGCCTCAATCGGAACGTTTCGCAGAGCCCGCAGTCTGCGCGGCAATTGCCGACTCGGCTCCATCCCGCAATCGCGTGTTCTTGCGGCGCTTCATGCGTGCAATGCCAAGAGCCCACAAGAACGCCACAAACAAAAATGGCAAAAGATACAATAAAAGATCCCATCGGCCAAACCCGGGTGGGGTCACTTCTACATCGGCGGTTGCCTCGCCACCGCCGCTCGAACTCTCAATTACAATACGAACCCGCCATAATTCCTGCCGGTCGAATTCGGCCAGAGCGTTGTATTGCACCGGTCCGCGTGACTTCACGCGCCGGGCCTCATAAAATGTCTCAGGCAGCCGGCCGGTTACGGGCTGAACGCCTATCTTGATTTTTAGATCGTCCGGAACAGTGCCCCCTGGCGCTGGTTCCACGAACACATAAAAGGCCCCGGCGCCAACGTCAGGATGAGTCCAAAGAGCAACTATACAAGGCCCAACTTTCTTGTTCTCAATAATGGGGAACGGCGGGCCGTTGTGTGCGCTGGCTGGCGTATGCGAAACGAGCAAGAGCGCAACCAGAAGGCTAACTGAAAGCTTTCCCGCACTTGTAGGGCGATTCAGCATTGTCAATAATCAACGGCTGCTTATCCGCTCATTAGCATGGCACGCATTTCCATGGGCTGAAACATCAACCATAGCGACGCACACCAAAGAACCAGGCAAACCGCCGCCCAGGGAAGAAACGCCCTCACCGGTTTATCCGGGCAGTCGTCCTCTGCAAGACTGTAGGTCACCACCAGGGAACCGGCAAATCCGAGCACCAGGAATCCGATCTCGACGACTTGCACCAGGTTCGCCGGCAATCCCGTCAAAGTCCAACGGGGCTCGCCTAAGAAGGGCCGGCCAAGACTCGCGATCGCGTTTTGAGTGACGGGAATCAGCGTGTAGAGCCCGGTTAAGAAGTGAAAGCAATAATGAGCCAGCCACATTCCGAAGCCCAAAGGAACCAGCCCATAGGTATATCGCACCGCCAGAGGCAATAGACCGCGTGGACTGCGTGCCCATACGCGGGTCAACCATGCAGCCAGCCCCAGCAGCAGAACCGGCTCGACGATCAAGAAAAACGTGAAGATCAATCCAAGAACAGGGGCTTCGTGACTGACATGCAGCGCTTTTCCCAGACAAGCCTCCACGGCATAAACCGGACTGACCATGCCAAACGCGTTCAGCAGGGCGCCAAAAGTAAACACGATCGCCAGCGCTGCCAGATCCTTCCGCCGCGAGAAGTACCCAATGCCTGAGCGGAGCGGATCCGTCATCAGTTCACTCCCCGGCAGACGACTCAAGATGCCAATGTTGTCGTGCGGGCAGGCATGAACGCAGTCCAGGCAGAACGTGCAATCCATGTTGCCGACTTTGCTGGGTTGAAACAGAGCCAACTCACAGCCGCGGATCGTCACTAGATCCGAAACCGGCTCACGTCTGCCACGGATACAGTCCTTGGTATGACAGCGCGAGCAGACATCCTGCTCACGTACTTTCACTTCGAACGGCGAAAGTGTGGAAGCCACAAAATTGAATTGTCCGATGGGGCAAACAAACTTGCAAAACGAAGCGTGTTTGAAAAATCCATCCACCACGAGCACGGCAAGAAAGTAGGCCACGATCAGCCAGGCCGTCCACCACGGCGAGGACCACAGATCGAACAGCTCGTAAGTAAACAGGATCAGGACGAAAAGGCCGACCGAAAGCCACTTATTACGCAATGGCCGCGGCCAGGTGAACCGGGGCGTGAAGAATCGTCGCGCTGCCTGACGCACCAGCATGAAGGGGCAGGCCAGACAGAAAAAATTTCCCGCGCACAATAACACGAGTACGAGTACGCCGCGAAAATGAAGCCAGCTCAAGGTTGTGGCTAGATTCTTGGGCGCGAGAGTCGGCCCGAACAATCCGTGCGCGATCATTATCAAGCTGAGGACGAGCAGTGGAGCCTGGAGCAGCGGGCGGGCATATCGCCAGCGGAATAAATGACCCAGGCCGGGCACTCGCATCAGGTCGAACGGAAGCGACTCAGGAGGTTCCATGGCCGGGATGGAGGATGGGTTCAACAGCTCGCCTAGTTCGGTTGGACGCCGGATTGAACGCCCCTCACGTCGATCCGTCGTTCCAATTTCTTCCCGTCGGGCAGCGTCACATGAAGGAGGATAACCCAATCCCCCGCCATCGGAAACTCCAAGTGAGCCTGGTAGCGGCCCGGCCCTGCTTCTTTCGCGTCAGCGAATTCGGGACTCATACCGGGTTGCGACATGTCAGCCTCAATCGCTATGTGCGCGCCAGTGAGAGGTATGCTGGCGGCATCGGCCAACTTGAGAATGACGGTGACGGGGCCGACCCGTGCGGGCTGAGGCGAAATTTCGTGTTCAATCGCAACAAAAGGTAGCGGTTCGACCGGTCTGGAACAGCCGACTGTGAGTAAAGTCGCGGCACAGACGAAACGTAAGAGCTGTCTCGACCGCTCCTGCGTTGAAAAGTGGCCAGACACTCCTTGATCAGGCAGCTTTCGCCAACTCGTGGCGGCCCCACTCGCAGGTGCAAGCCGGATTCCCCTGCCCTTCGGGCGGGAACATGTGGTAATACATCGCGATGACCATCGGGATGAACACGATCGAGTTGTAGAAAAGATGCAATTCAACCCGCGGGAAGACCAACTGCAGGACGCTGCAGGGTACCGGCTTACCCCAAAAATTGTGATGAAAAGTCGCCTGCCAGATCAGCAGAAAGTGCTCGATATGATGCCAAAATTGGATCCAGAACGCGACCATCCACCACGTGTATGATCGCCCGGTAAAGCCCTTGCGGAATATCCACAAGCCGATCAGCATCACCAAAGCGTAGCCGTAGTGCAACGTTTCTGTCTGGATCAACCAGGGATACCACAAACCAACCAAGCCCAGAGCCTTCGGGCGAGGCCATCCCATCACGTAAATTTGATAAGCCTGAACCAGGTGCTCAGCCCAATGTGCGAGCACAATAAACATAAAAACCTGCAGTGCACGCTCATGCCAACGGGTATTGAGCTTCTCGTAAAAGCCGGCATTCGCCCCAGGCGCACTATGAATGTTCGGAACCGCAGGATTCGAGACTGCCATTACCGTCCTCCCAACCCCAAGACTCGCTTCAAAATGCGACCACGATCACACCTCAGCCATTGGCGGGTCAATAACGTAATTATATTATCCGCCGAGCGCCATGTGGCGCCTCACGCAACACTTGACCGAGTCGCACATGCCAATCTGAATCTTGGTTCTAGTTGTTTTCAGTTATTGAGGCGCCGCGACTCGCGGTGATATTTTCCCGCGATGTCGAAACCACTAGAAAACAAGGGTCATACCGGTACATCGCAGACAACTTAATCGTGGGGATTAAGTCGCATTCGGCAAAACAACCTAAGCCATGGATAACGATAAGCTGCCCAGCGCCGAACCTGCGCCCGGCCAAATGCCCTCCATAACTTGCGATGTAACCGTGATAGGCGGCGGCTTGGCTGGGAAGGCGGCCTCTTTGCAGCTCGCGAGAGCAGGGCTCAATGTCACCTGCATTGAGCCCGCAGAGGCGATTCGGCAGCCGGTTGGGGAGTCGCTGGATTGGTCGGCTCCCGAACTGTTCGGCGCGTTGGGACTTCCCATGGATGACTTGATCACCGCACAGATGGCGACCTGGAAACGCCATGTCACTGTGAAATTGCGCGATGGAACCTCCGCGCACTATGTCCCGTCCGCGTGGCTGGCTGGAAAGCCGTTCCACATCGAGTTGCGGACTCTGCACGTTGATCGCCTGCGCCTGGACCGTGAACTTCTGAAAATGACGATCGGTAGCGGCGTTGAGGTGGTTCGGGACAAAGTGGTTGGGATCGAAAGGAATGGACGGAACATCTCTTCGGTTCGGACCTCTGGCGGTGCGCGATTCTCTTCGCCCTGGTTTCTCGATGCCTCAGGGTTCGCAACTTGCCTGCTGGCTCGTGAATTCAATCTTCCTGCCATTCACAATGGGCCCGCGAAGGTGGCGATGTGGAACTACTTTCCGGTCTCTGAGTCGCCGGAAGGGACCACTCTTTACTTGGACCCTATGCCCGCCGAATATCTCGACTGGATTTGGGAGATACCCGTCAGTCCAAACATGGTCAGCGTCGGATATATCGCGACCGGCGCGGCGATCAAGGCGAAGCGCGACCGCGGATCTTCCGTGGAAGAGATTTTCCGCCAGCAATTGATGAAGTTTCCGCGGTTTGAGCCGCTGCTGCGAGAAGCAGCTCTTAACCCGACCAACGTGACTTCCTTCCGATCCCGAGTGCAAATCGGAGTAGCCGGGCCGAACTGGCTGATTGCCGGTGAAGCTGCAGCCATGGTCGATCCCATCACCGCCAACGGAGTCACTGCGGCACTGCGCCACGCCGCGGAAGCATCCAGTTTGATTCTGAAGTATCGCAGCCGAGGCACACTGCCGCTCGGCGCAAGGGCGTCGTACAACCGGCGCATTTTGCACATGGCGAAATTTTTTAACGGCGGCATCGAGAAGATCGTCTACGAGGCGCCAGTGCGGAATCGCATCGGCGTAACCACTTCGGGGACGGTTTATACCAGCCCTGCATGGAGCATGAACGTTGTGTACGCGCGCCTGAAACCTCGGGGAATCATTGCTACGTTTGTTCTCGGGTTATTGCTTGGCGTATTCCGGGCAAGTGCGTGGATTCTTTATCAATTCTGCAAATGGCTGACACCCGCGCTCGGAGTGCCAGCTTGAATTGTGGTTGCTGTTGACGAGGGGAGAACTGCATGTACGTGCTTTCTCGCGGATCAGGCTATCCGGTCTTGTTCATACACGGCATCCCGACCAGTAGCCAGCTATGGAGCGGGATTATCGACAAGTTGCTCGGCCGTTTCACTTGCATGGCAGTCGATCTGCCCGGACTCGGGAGAACTCCGAAAGGCAGTTACGGAGATGGTTGCAGTCTCAACCAGTTGGAAATGCTCGCCGATCAGATCGAGAAAATCAGAGTGGAACATGGCGTCGCTAAGTGGCACGTCGTGGGACACGATGCCGGCTCCGCCATCGCAGTGTATTATGCTCACCGGTTTCAGGATCGCGTTGACCATCTGGCGTTGCTTTCGCCCGCAGTTTTTCCCGAACTGAAGCCCTTTCATCTCTTCCGTGTCATCCGACGGCCCGTGATTGGCGAGTTGCTCGCGCCCGTGGTGAACGCAATTTTCTGGAAGATCGCGATGCGCTACGCGACCGAACCACAGCGGCAGGAATTGAATGACGTTGTCGAGGACTTTCACGACCCTTTTTCTGGGCCACTCGGCGCATGGCGTCTGATGTCAGTGCTGCGGTTTGGAGATCCCGCGGAGGTCCTGGCATCCATCCCGGAGATGTTGCCACAGCTTCTGATGCCGACGCTTATTTTTCAGGGCTCGCACGATAAGGCCATACCCGAAGTATTCGCGCGGCGAGCCTCTGCGCTGATTCCTCAGTCCAAAGTCGTCATGGTCGACTCAGGACACTTTATTCCCTTGAATAATCCTGAGGTTGTTGCCGCAGAGTTGCTCCGCTTCTTCGGGGGAGCCGGACTCGCCAACTAGCCACTGCAACTCACGGAATACTAACCAGGGTATTGCGGAGGGCGTATACCACGAGTTCAGCCGTCTTATGAATGCCGAGCCCGTTCATGATATTGGCGCGGTGCACGCTCACGGTATTGTCACTCAGGTTGAGCAGGGCTGCGATTTCCCGGTTTGATTTTCCATCAACGATCAGTTGCAAGACCTCAAGTTCACGCGGAGTCAATCCGCAGTGTCGCCCGTTCTTGAGCACGCGTGGTTCGGGCAACGCCACACCCAGCACGAGTTCTCCGGCGGCGGCTTGCCTGATTGCCGAACCCAGATCCAGGTCTAAAGCATTCTTGAGGATGTAACCGCGAACCCCAGCCTCGATTGCTTGCCGCACCCACGTATCTTCGGAATGCATGCTCAGCATGAGGACGGCGATCTCAGGACGTGCCCGCAGAATCTGTTTCGTTGCCAGCAAACCGTTCACTCCAGGCATCGCGTAGTCCATGAGGACGACTCTTGGCCCTAGATCACAGACCATTTGGACGGCTTCAGCACCATCGCTTGCCTCCCCGACAACCTTGATGTCGGCCTCATCCTCAAGGATGCGCCGAGAACCACGCCGAACCAGAACGTGGTCATCGACAAGTAAGACTGTAATCTTCTTTGTCATGTTTTTCTAATTCGGTTCCTGAGGAAAGTACAGGCGGTGGGACGTCCGGAGCAATACTCGATAAGTACTAGCGGGGCGCTCGGGTTCAAGTTACTGAACTTCAGTTGCGAACGAATCTGAATAGCGTGGAAGCAGAAGGTTCGTCGCGGCTGCCAGTCCCAGCGCTGCTGCAAGAAGAATCAGCAGAGAGGAATAGGAGCCTGTCGCATCGAATGCATTCCCCAGTATTACCGGTCCGATCGCTCCCGCAGCCGCATAGAACGTCCAGGTGAGACCGTAGAGAGTGGAAAACGCGCGCAGCCCAAAATAACGAGTCAGCAGGTACGGTGTAATGGCAGCTTCGCCTCCGGCTCCGACACCAATAAGCGCAGCCGCCAGGCAGCCTGCAGGAAAACTACTCGCGCGAGCGAGAAGAAAAATACCGAGCGCCGTAATCAGGTTTATTACAAGCGCGACGCGTGGCCCGAAAAATCGATCCAGCAGCCAGCCCACGACAATCCTGCCAAGCAGACTTGATCCGCCGAGTATGGACGCGCAGAGTGCCGCATGTGCCGTTGTGAGCCCTCGATCGGTCAGCAAGGCGGACAGGTGAGTGATCGCCCCGTTCATGCTGATCGAACTCACGAAGAGAATGGCGGTGATAATCCAGAAGGCAATAGAGCGCAGGCCTTGCGGCCATGTCACTCCAGAATGGGCGGCCGGAGCGGACTCGCGCCCGATTGATCCGCGCTCGCGGATGTAGCGCCAGCTAAGGGGCAACCCGAGTAACAACGCAAGACCGCCGAGCGAAGCGTACGCCGCACGCCAGCCATACCGGCTGATGATGGATTGGGCGACGACGGGCAAGATCATGGCGCCCAAACCTGCTCCAACCATTACGAACGCCAGCGCCATTCCCAAGCGCCGATGAAACCAGGTGGAAATCGATCGCGAGAAGGCCAGATGAGCTGCCCCGTTCCCAACAACGCCCAACACGAAACAAGTCACATAAAATTGCCACAATCCCGAATGCAACAGCGACAACGAAGCAATGGCGCATCCGTAGATTGTCATACAGGCAAGAATGATGCGGCGAGGCCCGAAGCGATCGATCCACCGGCCCAGCAAGGGGGAGATGATGCCCAGCGTGACGGCGGCGATGGCGAAGCCCGTCGAGATAGCCTCGCGACTCCATCCGAATTGCGCAGCCAGCGGCTTCACAAAAACGGAGAACGTATAGACGAACAGCGAACCGAATCCCGCCATCACTCCGAGACATGCCGCTAACACTACGCGCCAACCGTAATAGCCGAAATCGAATTCAGAAAGGCCGGAATTCACTTCGGCAGGTTGGATTGCATCTGTGGTTTGAGGGTGAGGGGCCAAAATTCACTCTTTCCTTCCAGCGACAAAATATCAGCGACAGCGTCGGCAGGGAATCGTACACGGATCGTCCGGCGACTATCTCTAGTCCTTTTCTAGTATTGCCGCGATTCAGCGATCGCAAATAAGGTTTCTCGCATAAAGAACCGCGTCGTAGACGAAGGAAACCTGTCTCCAAGGCAAGAGGGCCGCAAGTTAACCTTGCGTTGTGATTGAATTTTAGCGGGAGGGTCAGAACCGTTAACACTATGCCGATTCCAACCGAACCCATTGGCAGCCTACCCCGTACTCCTGAGTTGTTGACGGCGATGCACGCTCATGCTGCGCGGCGGATCTCGGACGATCAATTCCATGCGGCAGAAGAAGCGGCACTACGGGATACGATCGGCCGTTTCGAAGCGACCGGATCGCCCGTCATCACGGACGGTGAGCAGACCAAGCCGAGTTTCGCAACTTATCCTCTTAGCGGTCTGGAGAATCTCGCTGCGGATGGCGTCACCATCCCTTTTGCAGACGGTCACACGAGACAGTTGCCGCGGCTCACAAAGGGCCCCTTCCGCTATGGAGTCCATGCTGTTAGGTATCTGAAGGCTGCTCTGCGGCACGCACACCGGCCAGTGAAACAGGCCGTGATCTCCGCGTCGGCGCTGAGTCTGCTCTATCCGCAAAGCGGCGTGGCCGGATATTCGCACGAGACGTTCCTGAAGGATCTTATTGAAGAATCGGAACGGGACATCCGTGAATGCCTCCAGGCCGGTGCCGCGTGCGTGCAGATCGATTTCACCGAAGGACGCCTGGCGCTGAAGCTCGACCCTTCCGGCGGATTGCTGAATTCATTCATTGAACTGAACAACCGTGTACTCGACAGGTTTTCGGATGCTGAGAGGAAGAAGATTGGAGTGCACACTTGTCCCGGCGGTGACCGTGACTCCACGCACAGCGCGGATGTGGACTATGCGGGTCTACTGCCGGAGTTGTTTCGTTTGAAGGTTGGCCGTTTCTATGTTCAATTGGCCAGCGAAGCGGATCGCCGTCGTGTGCTGACCACGATCCGAGACCTGCTCAAGCCTGGTCAGATGCTCTTTGTGGGCGTCACAGACCCCATTAATCCAAAGATCGAAAGTGCGGAGGCTGTGCGGGACCGCGTGCTCGAAGCGGCAGAATTCGTTCCCCTGGAGTCGCTGGGAACGACCGACGATTGCGGCTTCTCGCCATTCGCCGATGACACATCCACTTCTCGGGAGACGGCTTTCGCAAAGATAAAGCACCGCGTTGAGGGAACAGCGATGGCAGATAAGGTTCTTAGGGCTTAGGCCTTAGCGCGAGTTCACTAAGCGGAACTTTTTCTGTTCCATCTCAGTGTCAGCAGGGATGAGGCGATTTGCCCGGCTTGCTTTGACGCCGTCCCTTCAGTGCGATGCATCGCCTCCGATGTTTCCCGAGTAATATCCGGTGCGGGTTGCGACGTGCAGTCGAGCGGATCGGTCGAGTGCCTGAACCTGAATGGAGTGGTAGGTGCCCGCCGCGTGCGAATTCGACGAGTGGTAGCCGATTACGTACTGACTTCGGATGTCCCGCGCAATCGTACTCGCGATCGCTTGGACCTCGTCGAGACTAGAAGGAAAGAACGCCGTGCCTCCAGTTTGTTCGGAGAGGGCACGTATCGATTGACGCTCGCCCTCGTCCCGGCGCTCGTTCTGTTCGAGCGCGATGGTGTACAGGACGGGTCCATTCTTCGATTGCAACTTGCGGAGAACCTCCTGAAACGTAGCCTGGCTTGCATTATCCCGCCCGTCGGTTACAACCAGCAGAACTTTCTTCTGCAGGGGGGAAGTCTGGTTGAGATGATCGACGGCGGCGATCACCGCATCGTAGAGAGCAGTGCTGCCCCGCGTCTCTACGTGATCGAGAGCCGCCCTCAGTTTGTTAGCGTCCTCGGTATAGTCTTGGTCAAGAAACGCATCTTCGCCGAAGTTGACGACGAACACGCGATCCTCCTGCTGGCTTGCATCCACTAGTCGCAGGGCCGCCTCGTTCACCTTAGCCCGCTTGGGCAACATTGAGCCCGAGTTATCGATCAAAATTCCCAGCGCGACTGGGACGCGCTCCTTGCGGAACGAAGTCAGTTCCTGCAGCTTGCCATCTTCGAGCACTTTAAAGTTGTCGCGAGCCAGACCGGTGATCAGGTGATTCTGATCGTCCACCACAGTCGCGTGCAAAATAACCTCTTCTACTTGTTTCTTGAAGACGAAGCCGCCAGATTCATCATCCTGCGGCGGCGTTGCCTGCGGTTGCTGCGGGCTGGTCGACACTGGCGGCGCAGAAGGAGGGCTTGAGCTCTGGGCTGAACTCACGCAAGCAAGAGCTAACTGGCAGAATAAGAGACGCGCGATCACTCTGGGTGCCTTGCCGCGTCGACCTGCATCCATTGCTAGTGCCTCCAAACCCACATCAGATGAATTGCCGGGTGGTAGGGTTGTTTCGGATTATCACTGTGCGAGAGATGAGCTCAGGCAAGTTGATTGCAAATAGTGAATGAAAACCCCTTGCCCCGTCTTCTGTATCTAAAGCGCGGAGGTCCAGATCAACTGGCCTGCAAGACCTTGAGGGTTTATGTATTCCAGACTTGCCCCACGCGTAACTTTCTTTGCTGTGCTCGTGTTTGTCAGCATGGCTGCATTCGCCACCACCCCCGTTGTCATCGTCGTCAGCCCCGCAAATAATTCTCAAACCACCAGCCCGGTAAATTTCGTCGCTACCGCGACCAGCCCAGATTGTGCAGATGGAATTTCCGCCATGCGCATCTACTCCGCTCCTTACGTCAACGCTTACACGGTCGCCGGCGGCCAAATGAATACCTTCATCAACCTCACTCCGGGAAAGTACAACACGGTAGTCGTAGCGTGGGATGCTTGCGGAGGCGTAGCCACGGCCGACGTCACGATCACCACTACAGCAGAAGCGCAGCCAGGAGGATTTGTCTACACGGCGAACACCGACTATTGGAGCGGGGACACGACCAACTTTGTGCAAGGCTTTTCGATTGTGGCCGGTAATGGCGCGCTGGCGCCCATTTTGCAAGGTCCGGTAAAGGCGAATGTGGCACCGTATTCGGTCGCGTCCGATGAGGGAGGATATCGCCTTTACGTTGGTGACTACGTTTCTGGAGATGTGTTTGCGTACTTCATTAATCGCAGTAACGGCGACCTCACGCCGGTTCCCGGAAGCCCCTTTCCGGTGGACCGGTCAGTATCGGCGGTCGCCGTACATCCCAGCGGCAAATTGATTTTTGCTGCGCGCGACGAGCAGGCTGCGGGAGACGGAGTGGCAGTGTTTCAGCTGCAGAGCAATGGATCGCTCACGCCTGCCGCCGGCTCCCCTTATGCTACCCAGATTGGACCCAAGGCTCTAGTGGTGGACCCAAGCGGGAAGTATCTCTACGTCGCCGACTTCGCTGAGTACGTCGATAGCGTCAATCGAGACTACATCGATGCGTTCGAGATCAACGAAAGTTCCGGCACGCTGACTCCGGTGGCTGGGTCGCCGTTTCCTATACCCGTTGCCAGCAACTGTACGTATGGCGCAGCGAACGCGACCGACATCATCGACCTTGCCGGAACCAATGTTTACACGGCGGATTCGTGGATGGATTCGATTTCGGGCTTTGCCATCGCTGGCAGCAGTGGAACGCTGACAGACATGGCTGGCTCTCCGTGGGCGGATGAGGGCGGTTGCGTCAACCCACCGGACTGCAGTTCTTGCAATTTGAATCCCAGTTCGCTGGCCATCGATGGGACAGGGAAATTTCTGTATGGGCTTAACAGCGCGGCAAGTGTCTGGAACATCGCCATCTACTCCATCGGGACCAACGGAGCGTTGACCTTCGTGAAGTATGCCGCCAATCAGGAGGCGGGATGTTTTGGTGGTCCGATTCGCATGGATTCGACGGGAAATTACCTTTACACATCGGCGTGCGCTGGCGTTCCCGATGGGTATGTGGGTCTGGCGGGATTCTCCATCAATCACATAACCGGCGATCTGACAGAGCTGCCAACCTCGCCCTACACCTACGTGATGAATCAGCCGACACCCGTGCCGGTTTTGCAAAGCTTTACGGTGACTCCATAGCCGGTTCAAAAGGCCGCCTCAAGTGCGGGGGCGGCCCTTTTTAAGATCGTTTGGGATCCGTTTCTACCAGTAGGTGAAGGTGAGCTTGTCGAGCCAGACCGAGTAGGGCGTCTGCAAATAGTTCCCGTCTTGCTGGTAGTTAACGGTCACGCCGTACCAGGTCGTCGTCGTGGGATTTTCGTAGTAGTTGAGAGTCGAAGTCACTCCGTTGAGCGTAATCGACTGGAAGAGGAGTTGATTGTCCGTGGTACGCTGCACCTGAAGAGTGAGATGGTTCCAAGCATTCGCCACCGGATTACAGGCAACGCCGGTCGGGATCCAGGTTTGACCGGGATCGTTCCAGATGTCCCATTCGTTGCCCCCGGCGATCCGGCATTCATGCCCCCAAATGTAGGAATAGCCACCAACGAACTCGTTGATATCGAACTCCAGCGCCTGAGAAATGCCGGGATCTTCGACGTAAAAATAAACGTCGTAGGTGAAATTGTAGAGGTTGGGCACGATCGTCTGGTTGTTGTCAGGCATGCCCTGCGAAGAGAAGTTGCCGATCAGATGGTTGTTCCACAGGATATCGGTGTAGACGGTCTCTCCGCCAATGCTCATGAGCGAAGAGTCTCCACTGAGAGAAGGCGACGAGATACCCTGGGTCATCGACCAGGTGGCCTGCGGACCCGTGGGTAAACAGGAAGTGCAGATTTCGTAGAGCGAGGGCAACAGGGCATATCCGTTCCATCCTGCCCCTGACTGAAGGTCGGTAAAGGCGCCCGAAGTCGAGCTGCCACCTACTGTGATCTTGACCGGGGTCGTCGCGGCTCCGCCGCAGTTATCCCACTCCTCGACTACCGTGTCGTAAGTTCCAGGGCTGAACGTAAGCAGTGTGTTGATCTGCGCACCTGAGGTCGTGTAGACAAGCTGGCCGGGCGTTGCATAAATTCCCATGGCGGAGACGCCCTTTGCACAAGAGGTAGTTGCCGACGCCACGTACTGTACCGTGGGACTTACCGTGCTGTTGGCCTTCGGCTCGGTCACGGTGACTCCACTACCGCTTCCACCGCTTCCCACCGTGATCGCGACCGGAGTCACCGAAGCTCCGCCGCAGTTGTCCCATTCCTCCACGACCGTGTCGTAGACGCCAGGATTCAGGGTAAGGAGCGTATTGAGCTGAGCGCCCGACGTTGTGTAGACGAGCTCATTGGGCGCCGTATAGATTCCCATGGCGGAGACGCCCTTGGTGCAAGACGTAGTGGCCGATGCCACATACTGCACCGTCGAACTGACCGTGCTTCCATTGGCGGGCGCGGAAACCGACACGCTCGCGAAGGCTAAGGTTCCTGGGAATAGTGCTAGCAGGAGGGTGAACTTCTTCATGTAAACAAACTCCGGTCCTAAGATTAGAACTCGAAAGTCCTACAGGATTTAGCGGATGGATTATTGGGATTTTACCGAGACCGGGCATTTCACTCAAGCAGATTTACGTGAGAAGAAAAATCAGAGGTTCATAGACCGGCGAGTCGCCGCTCAAGTTTTGCCATCGACGAGTCCGCTCCCCTAGGGGTTTTCACTGATACGTCGCACCGTGATCCTGCATTTTCATTCCTTTAGACATCTTCACGCCATCTCCTCGTCATCTCAACGACACCTCAATCGCGAATAGTCGCGAGGAGAAGTCAGGGGAGATGCCTTTAGCCTTTCCCGCCTGGACGATCTCGGAAAGGGAGTAAGCCCGTGGAGTTGGGTGCAGTGGTTGTGGTTCCGGCGAGGGACGAGGCTCAAACCCTTGGCTTGGCGGCTCGTGAAAGCCAGCGATCGCGTTACTCCTCACGGGTGCCGATACTGGGCAATGACGTCCTGCATTCGTGGATGGATCTGGTCCGCAAACTGGGGGTGGGAAGCCTGTGGCTTACCTCTTGTTCTAGCGATGAAGGCCTGCCATGTTCTGAGCTCGCCGGGCTAGCCCGACAGGGACTCGATCGACTCCTGGTGATCAAGCTAAAGTCCTACGCGGAGATGGATCTCGCTGACTTAGTTCGCTTTCATTGCGAGAGCCGAAATCCGGTGACCGAGGCTCAGGATGCCCGAGGTCATTTGGGGGTCTGGCTGCTGGATCATCTCGCTCTGCACGCTGCCGGCGAGAGATACAAAGTTTCCTGCACCTCACCTGGGAGTGGGCGGCTGCCTTATCAGTTTCGCGGCTATGCAAAACGCATTTTGTCGGCCCGGGAAAGGCAGGAGTTGGTTGGAGACGCATTGACCAAGGCGTGCGCCATGCGGCCGGTGGGCACCGAGATTCGCAAGCAGGTGTGGGTGGGAGAAGGGGTGAAACTCGCGGCATCGGTGCGGGTCATCGGCCCAACCTATATCGGAGATCGCGCCGTGGTGCGTGCCGGCGCAACCATCGGTCCCTTCGCGTCGGTGGAGCACGATTGTGTGGTGGACTGCGGAACCACGGTGGAGCGAGCCACCGTTCTGCCAGATACCTACCTGGCGCCGGGCCTGCTGATTCGGCATCAATTGGTCGACGGCGGATATTTGGAAGACTTGAGGTGGGGGGCAGTCGCCGATCTGCATCCAGCAGCCCTTGGAAGCAGGATCCAGGGGAGCGAATCGCGCCGACGGCCATTCCGCGAGACCGATGTTTTCTCCGAGGCAGACAGCGCCTCCGCGTTGGACTTTGCCCGGTCTTCCACCGCGTCGCGATCGTGGCTGCAGGTGAAGCTGTGAAGGCCTCTGGCGAGACCATACTGCCGTTTCCCTGCTCGTCGAGGTCTGGGGGCCGCGGCGCACTGCGGAAAGACTTGCTGCGCTCCTTGCGGGCTTCCGCATCTCCAGTGATTGTGGATTTCTCGCACTGTGGGATATTGAACCAGGACGACGTTGACTTGCTGCTAGAGTGTGTGGCCCAGGTAGCGGGTCGGGACACGCAGGTCCTTTTCGTCGCGGGTTCTCGCGTCAACCGGGTGCTGCTTGAAGTGACCCGAATCTCTTCGCTCGTGCCGGTTTTCAATTCGGTCGAAGAGGCGCTGGCCTATCCGCAGACCGCGATAGCGAGCAACGCTGAAGATCTCCGTCCGAGCCAATCTCAAAACCAATCTCAAAACTCAGGAGCGCGTAAATGAATCCAATCTGCCGCGGATATTCAAAATGCGTCTTGACCGCCATGTTAGCGAGTACGTTTCTCATCTCAAGCGAGACGGCTCTTTGGGCGAGCCCTCAACAGTCCAGCCCTCAACAATCCAGCCAGTCCGACAGCGCTGGCCAGAAGCAGGACGACTCACTGCCGGATGCGCCGCAGTCCCAGTCTGCGCAGACGCCGGGCCAGCAGCCCGCGTCCACACCCTCAGGAGCTGCCGGAGCGAAGGCCGCCAATGTGAAAGGAGCTCCCGTGGCTCAGCCGGCGGGGGCGGCTGTGGCTCCTGTCCGTCAGCACGGTCATCGCTCATTTTTGATCAAGCTTGGTTTGGTGGCAGGGGCTGGAATCGCCGCCGGTACGGCTGTCGCCTTGTCGGAGAGAAGTCCGGCGCGGCCACCGGGCGCTTCAGCCGCCGCTCGTTAGTGAGCAATGGCGGGCAATGGAGCATGAATCAGAAGCGTGAACCACGGAGTTTCTTGAATCGATCGCTCTCGACAGAACCGGTGCGCAAGCCATGGCTATTCGTCCTTTCATAATTACCTTCTCGGGAATCGACGGAGCAGGGAAGACCACGCAAATCGAGTCCCTTTCGTCGTGCCTGCACCAACAGGGCCTGCGCGTGGTACGACTCAGCTTCTGGGATCACGTTGCGGTCTGGCCGAATCTGCGCGCCGGAGTCGGACACCGGTCATTGGACTCGACCGACGCCGATTCGATGGTTGAACGCTCAATCGCTCCCAAGAATAATAAACATATCCGGAAGTGGTATTTGAGCGGAGCACGGGCGGTATTGTACGTGCTGGATGCTGCCCGACTGCAACGCTTGCTGGCCAGTCAACTCGTTAGAAACTCCGACGTCGTAATTTTTGATCGCTACATTTACGACCAAATCGCGAATATCTATTCACCATCGATTGCGGCACGCAGCTACGCGAAGATGCTCCTGCGGAGGACGCCCGCTCCAGACCTGGCCTTCGTCCTCGATGCGTCGCCCACAGCGGCGTTTGCGAGAAAGCCGGAATACCCTTTGGATTTCGTGCATCGGAATCGCCAGAGTTTTCTGCGCCTCTGCGATCTGGTTCCACAGCTGATCGTCATTTCTGACGCCACGGCCGAGGACGTGAGAAGTGAAATCTGCAGTCATATCCGCCGATCGCGACTGGGGGAAAGCACTTGCTCTGTGGAAAAGGCCGAGCTTCCGGTGATGACTGTAGTCGGTGGAAAGAGTTCCTGTAGGGTGCGAAACGACCCAACAGCAAACGTCTAGGTTCCATCCAAGGCTTGAGCGTTATCGAAAGCGAGGCCTTGAATGATTCCTGGGTTTTCTGAGAATAGTCTTGCCCTGGTCGTACCGACGCTGAATGAAGCGGGAAATGTCAACCAACTGCTCAGAGAGCTCACCGACGCATTGAGCGGGACGCACTTTGAATACGAGATTGTTGTAGTCGATGACGGAAGCGCCGACGGAACGGTGGAACAGGTCCGTGATTGGACAAAACGAGATTCGCGGGTTCGCCTCCTCTCGCGCGCAGGAGAACGGGGCTTGGCAGGGGCGGTGTTGTACGGTTGGAGTCATTCCCGGGCGAACCTGCTCGGTGTGATCGATGCCGACCTGCAACATCCCCCCGAATTGCTGCCGAAACTGCTGAAAGCGGCTGAACAAGCCGACATCGCCATCGCCAGCCGCTACGCCCGGAATAACGGAACCAAAGGTTGGAATGTGTTGCGTGCTGCTGTTTCCCGGCTGAGCACGCTCGCCGCGTCGCCGCTGATTTCCAAGAAAAAGCTTGGGGTCACTGACCCGATGTCGGGCTTCTTCGTGATCCGGCGCCGCTGCATCGAGGGGCTGACTTTCCAGACTACGGGCTTCAAGCTCCTGCTCGAAATCCTGGTGCGCGGGCGGATCCGCACGGCAAAGGAGGTCGCCTACAATTTTGGTCTTCGGCACGCAGGCAGAAGCAAGGCCAGTGCGACGGTCGCTTGGCACTATTTGCATCTTCTGGGCCGGCTGTCTCGCGATCTGGTGTTACGTAGTGAGCCGTGAAGATCGCGCTCATCACCGCGTTTCCGCCCAGTCGCCATGCGCTCAATGAGTATGGTTTCCACGTGGCCGAGCAACTTCGGCAGGAGCGGTGCGTTGATCTGACGGTGTTGGGAGATTACCTCCCAACACCGGCGGATGAACTACCCGGCTTCAAAGTTGTTCGCTGTTGGGGTTTCGAAAAACATGGCACCCTGGCCACTCTCCTGCGCGCCCTCCGGAGGGTCAAGCCGGACGTGGCCTGGTTCAATCTTGGTTTCGCCAGCTTCGGCGCCCGTCCGCTTTCGGCTGTGCTGGGTCTGCTGACGCCTGCCGCGGCACGGCTGACTGGAGCATACTCGCACGTTACGCTGCATCAGCTGTTCGAGACGGTCGACTTGGAGGACGCCGCTGTCAGCTCGCCCATGCTGTACCGCGCCGGAGGCTGGCTCGCTACACATCTGCTGTTGAGCGCGAACTCGCTCTCCGTTCTGATGCCCGCCTATCGTCGCACGCTGGAAGAGAAGTACCGGCGCGGCCGGGTTAGCGTGCGGTCGCATGGGATTTTTGCTGCGAGGCCGGACCCTCCAGACTTTACACGGCGGGGAAACCCGACCCACAACATACTGGCGTTTGGAAAGTGGGGGACCTATAAGCGTCTCGAGTTGCTGATCGAGGCGTTCAATCGGGTGGCAAAAACGTTTCCCGATGTCCGACTGATAATCGGTGGTGGCGATCATCCCAAAACTCCTGGCTATGTGCAGTCGATGGCACAGCGCCATGCGCGCGACCGCATTCGCTTTCTGGGCTACGTGCCCGAGGATTCAATTGCGGACCTGTTTCGTGAGGCCAGCTTGGCGGTAATGCCCTACACTTCCTCGGCTGGCTCCAGTGGCGTGGCGCATCTCGCGGCGCAGTACGGAGTCCCGGTCATCGCCTCCGGCATCCAGGACTTTCGCGATCTCGCGGAGCATGAAAGGATTGCCATGCGGTTCTTCACGCCAGGCGATGTGGAAAGCCTGGTCGAGCAACTGCTGCTTGCCCTGAATTCTCCGGATGAGCTGAAAGCGATGGCCTGGCGGAGTTACGCAGCCGGGGTGGCCATGAGCATGCCGCAAGTGGTGCGGGAATACATTCGCACATTCCAGCAGCACGAGCGCGTCAAGACCTTGCAACTGGTCGCCGGCCTCCGTCGCGGCGGTCAATCTCAAGCCGGTCCTTCTCAAGCCGGTCAATCCCAAAGGACCGACGAACTGGCTCGCATTGTGGGAGAGAGAATTCAGCGATGGCAGGACGAGGATGAGATGAGATCACATGCGTGAAGTCCACTCTCACATAAGTAAACTCCATTGAACTCGGTGCAAACCGTCACGTGGACCGCCCCAGTAGTCGGCACGGGCGCGAGGGATGCCTGACTGCATGAAGCGCAGGTTCTGCAGGGTCCGCAACTGCGAGTCTTGGATTGGCGCTTTGCAGCGATGAACCTGGCGGCTATGGGTTCGGCGTCGTACTTCGTTCTGGTTCGGAGGTCGGAGGCGGCAGGGCTGGGAGAGTGGGCGCCTGCACTCCGATCGGAGGCACGGGCGTCGCATCTCGCTTGTCTTGTTCGCTGTTCGCGGAGGAAACGCTGCTTCCAGAGACGCCGCCACGGCGCTTGAGTTCGATCGGCCTGTGTTCGCGGCGTTTCGCCTGTTGAACCGCTCTTAGTGTTGACTCCACATCGGACTGGTTATCGTCGGCCAGGCTGTCGATCTTCTGGCCCTCGGCCTCACGACGCGTGGCATAGCTCACTCGGTCATTTGCGTTTCGCCCAGAGCGTGCGGCCTCGTAATACATTTGCGCGCTTTCCCGGTCGCCCGCCAACTCAGCGGTGTAGCCCAGATTGTTCAGGGTGAACGCATTCTGTGCGTCGCGCTGGTATGCCTGCAGGAAAAACTCCCGCGCGGCCGAGGGGTTGTTGTCGTTGAGCGCCGCCACTCCACGCAGATTAAGGCGGGCGGTGGCTGCTTCAACGCCTTCGCCACGTGCGATCTCCTGGCTGACCGCCAGCGCGTTTCCCGCGGCCACTTCGCTGATCGGCCGGCCGCGCCACTTTGCGCGCGGAGTCACCACGACGCGCTGCGTCGAATGCAGGCTGGCTGCCGCGGAGTAACATCGCAGCGCCCCGTCGTTATCCCCGACAGCTTCCAGCGCATAGCCGAGATTGTTCAACAGAAACGGATCTCGCGGATGCTGCGGCAGGGCGGACTGCAGCAGGTTCCTGGCTTCAAACACGCGACCTTGTTGAAGCAGCACAATTGCTCGCTCACTGAGCTTGCTAATCGCCTGATCAGAACTCTGCACCCGCCGAAATGCATCGTCCAAAGGCTTGCCTTTGAGGGCTGCTTCGCTGGACTCGTCGATAACCGCATCCGTATGGTCCCGCTCCGCCAGGGCGTAGTAGCGGAGGGCGCGATCGGCATCGCCCTCCAATTCGGCGACATAACCGAGATTATTCAAAGTGAAAGGATCGTCCGGATCCAGCAGGTAGGCGCGGAAGAACAGTTGCTTGGCCTTGTCCTGGTGCCCGCGTTTGAGCTCAGCAACACCCTCACGGTTCAGCTTCTGGGTTGGGGTGGAGACGCCGCGCTGCGGGATAGGAATCTTCAGATCGCCCGCGAACCCCGGGCTCGTCCCAGCCAAAAGCTGCATGGCCAGCAAGCCCGGAATCGCAACGAGTTTTCCTACTGTGCGTAAATTCATTTCTTCGCTGGCAATACCTAGCCGACACTTGGATGACTGAAAACACTGTTCGGTTGGTCTACAGTAAATACCCGATGCCGACGGCCCCATCCGGGACCACATTCTTTGGCATCAAAGCTCTAGCATCCAAGCTCTAGCATCCAAGGACCGATGGAAAAGGACCGATGGCAAAATTTCTCAGGGCAGTGATCTTAGCGGCGATGGGTTTCATGGTCGGCTGCGCAATATGCGGCGCGCAGGTTGCGGCGCCTGCCGTATCCCCGGCCACATCTCCATCCAAATCTGACGACGCCGGCCAACCCCCAGCCGCCTTGAGCGTAGATAGTCCGCGCTCGGAGCTCACGTCCGGCAAGGTGGGTCTGGTGCGCGGCGTACTGAAGCGACTGGATCCGATCCACGATCAGCTTTTGATTCATTCCTTCGGTGGGGGCGACATCCGAATCGCATTCGACCCCCGAACTCAGCTTCTTGCTGAGAATACAGGCGCGCGTTTGATCACCCTTCCCGTCGGATCCGTGGTATCCGTTGACACGGTGATCGACGACGGGAAGCTATTTGCGCGTTCGGTTCGGAGTGGGAGTGCGTCCAATGCGGTGGAGTTGAATGGGCAGGTCGTGCGGTACGATGCTGCCAAGTCCCAACTCATCCTTCGCGATCCCACGAGCCCGAAAAGCGTTGCACTGCGTGTTACTCCCAGCACGGTGGTCGTCAACCGCGGCCAGGCCGCCGCGCCGCAGGCCTTGTCTCCTGGCATGCTGGTGCAGGTATGGTTCTCAGCCACACAGAATGTGTCGAAGCACGGAGCCGACAACCTTGCGAGCAGCGTAGCGAACCGCGTCGAGATTCTGGCCGAACGGGGAAATTCGTTTGCGTTTGCGGGTCGAATTGTCGCCGTGGACCTGCGCTCGCGTATTCTGGCCCTGTCCAACGATTCTGACCAGAGCGTTCGCGAGCTTGCCATCGGTTCGCTGGATGCCGACAGTCTCCGTCTTTTGCGCGAAGGGGCCGAAGTCAGTATTCAGGCCGAGTTTGATGGAGAACACTACAACGTTCGCACCGTCACAGCCGTATCGCGGAATCCATAGGTTTCTCGCCATCAGTCTCTTAACAGTGCTCTCGCGAGGCTTAGGAAGTCTCGATCTCGGCGAGTTTCTCCCGCAGGGTCCGCGCGACGAAGAAATCTCCGCCGCGGAACATGTAACGGAGCGTATGCCGGGCGTAGCGCGTCAGGCTGCGCAGGTCGGTCCGGTGCCAGCAACACAGATTCATGTTGGGCGAGAAACCGCAATAGAAGCGGAAGCGGCGGTGCGCGGATTCGGGCATCGCCAGCAGCGCGGCTGCCATGCGGTGATTGCCCTCGATAATCGTCAGCGGATGATACTCGTCGATGCCGATCAGCAGCACCGCATTCGGCACCTGAGTCCCACGGAGATCGTCGGCGATCGCCTCGATCTTGGTCAGGAACCGGCTGCGCTGGCCTCGAGCCAGTTCCGCTTTGATGCGGTCGACCATTTCCGTCAGGTAGAATCCGCCACCTGTAAAGCGCCTCCACTCGTTGCGCGGAAATGACCGCAGGCGCGCTACGTCGCGGGCAGTCAGTTCAATCTCCCACCACTCCGTATCGGGGACCAGTTCGCGCCACAAGCGCCCGCGCCGGCGGAACAGGAGCGCGCGTCGAATGAAGTTTTCATGAGGATGGTCAAGATCGGCCTGTTCCACAAGATGCTTGAAGTCTCGGCGATAGGAATCAAACTCGGGATGATAGAACTCGCCCCGCAGAAATTCGGCGATAATCTCCTCCTCCGCTACAGGCCGGAGTCGCTGCAAAGGTCCCGAAGTTTCCGGAGAAGAGTCGGCTAGAGAAGGTTCAATTGGAGAAGGCTCGACTGCTTCGTCCCGCTCGAGCAAGAGTGGGATGGTGACCACCACCAGCAGTCCGCACATCACGAACACTTGTACCAGAATGACCGTGGACAAGGACGTGTGATAACGCCAGATCGCTCCGGTCAGCAAGACGCTCGCTCCCAACTGCATCCACTTCGCTGTGCCGATGCGACGCGAGATCTCATACATCATGACCACGACGGCAATGCAATAGACGCCAGTCATGACCGCATACTCCGTTAAGAGTGGGGAGAAGGACGCGGCCGTGTCCAGGAGGAACGCCTTACCCAGAAGCGCGGTCCACAGGGCCTGCGGCGCCAGTGCCACCGCCGCGATGAATGCGGAGGTGAGAGTTCCCACAAGCAGCAACGCGGTGTACAGCACCGGGTGCCCGCCCTGACTATGAGTACGACTGGCTGAGATGGGAAACATGCTGCTCACCACCGACCACGACAGCATGAAGACCACGCGCCCTACCAGAGCCACGGCAGCGTAAATTCCCGCTTCCGCCGGCGGAAAGAAATGTTTCACCAGCAGGATGTCGAGATTACTCAGAATCACCTGCCCGACAAAGTACAGCACGGCCTGCATGCCCTCGCCGAAAGGTGCGATCTTGATCGCTCCCGGCTTCACCCGGTACGCAGTCCCCGGCTCCCCGGCGATGTAGGCGGCAACAATGGATGCCAGCACCGCTGTCATCACCCCGCTTACGCCCATCCCGAAATGCAAGAGCAGCAGAGCTCCGCACAGCTTGACCGCTACCTCGACCCCCACGTTGATGGCTAGACCGCCAAAGTTGCAGCAGCCCTGCATCCTTCCACGCTGCACTCCCAGCGGGATATAGATTCCAGCCGCGATGGCCAGCAATACAAGGTCATGTTGCGCCGGCAGGTTGAAATACGATTTGAGGTAGGCGCTACTGGCAGCGATCAGGACGGCGATTACCAGGCCCGCCTGCCAGGCCCGGTGCAACATGCGGGTGTAGATTTGCGCCTGGACTCGAGTTTCAGAATTCCGGGCGATAAACTTTGACGTTACGATCTGAAACGACAACGTAATGGCCGTCACCATCATTAGCAGCGTATATAGAGCCGAGGCGTGGCCGAAGCTGGAAGCGCCCAACATCCGCGCGATCAGGATGTTGTAGAGCAGGTTAGTTGCGGCTACCAGTCCAGTGCTTAACAACAGGATGGCGCTGCCCTGCACCACGCGTCTACGCGAGACTTCGTGGTGAACCGGCCCTGCCATCAGTTGCGTTTCTGGAGATATTGTCATGACGGGCTTGCGGTCCTCAGGCAGATGGCGCATGCCGAATCCCAGTGCGTCAAAAAGTAAACTGCGCCTCCGGAACGACCTGGGTATGCCCGTTTCCGGGAAAGTCGTAAAAGCTCTGCTCTTGCAGACCGAAAGAAAACCTCAGGGGATAAGCAACTGACGCCGACTCCGAGCCAGATTTGCCACTCCAGCCGTGTTCGCGCGTGTACGAGAGCAACACACTCGTACTTACATTGTCGTAAGCGTGAAAGCTGCGCCCGGAAGACCACGCGCCTGCAGCCGACAGAGTCCAGCGCTCCTTGATCTTGGCGTCCACTCCAAAGCGCGGACGCAGGGTTTGAGCAATCGCGTAATCGCTGCCTTCGACGCGCCAAGCGCGCAGAAACTCCGCCACCGCAGACACGCGGATGCGTGAGCCGAACCCACGCTCAAGGCCAGCATAGGAAATCGTCTGGTAGTACTCAGCGACCGATGGTCCGAAAAGCAGATCAAGCGCGTTGTACCCGGTTAGCAACGCAGTCTTGCCCCAGGGCCGGCCTACGCGAAAGTCGATAGCGCCGGAAAACTGCCGCGAGTGCAAATCCTGATCCGTGAATGGACCCGCTTCTCGAATTAAATTGCCGGAAAACGAGAGCCAATTGCCGATCGAACTGCTAGTCAAATAAAGGAACTGACGAAACAGATTCTGATTCATCGCCGCCGGCGCCAGCGTGTCACGCCGGACGGTGTACTGCAGGCCGGGAATGATATTCAGCTTCACGTTTCCAAGTTGCAGAGTTGGCGCCACGGAAATGTTGAAGATAGTGTCGAACGTATTGCGATCCTGAATGAGGAGCTCACTCGGAAATGAGAAGGCGCCCTCAGCATTGCGCTCGGCGACAAACCCTTGAATCGGAGGAAACGAACCCGTATGGAACTGAAAGCGCGAATCGGCAAAGGTCTCGATCGAACGCCGTGGCGGAGGCAGCAACAATCCATTGTTTTGCACGCCTAGTAGCCGAGCGTCCAGTTGATAGATATTTTCATCTTCAAACAACGCGTTTACGCGTACGCCGGAGCCCATGCCAACCCGATCGGTGATGGGACGCCCTTCTTCTTCGGCAAGTTCGGTTTCCGCGGTGCGGATCCCAAGGTCCTGCGGATCCTGCTGGCTGGCGAGACTGAAGGTGGCGAGGGCGCGATCGTCCTCGCCGCGCTGCCGGTAGACGTTGCCCTGGGCGACCAGAAAGTCGTAGTTGTGATTGCTGTCTGGGTCGTCGCGTAGACTGGCCAATTGCAATTCCGCGCTGCGTGTATCCCCGAGAGCCAGCGACGCATTCGCCATACCGACTGCCACTGCAGCGTCGTCGGCTCCCAGCGCGTGTGCGCGGCCATACATCTGCTGTGCCAGCGGATACTCGTGGATGCTCATCAGGATGTCGGCTGCGTTCAAGTAGTCTTCCGCGGAGGTTACATCGGTCGGAGCGACTCTCGCCTCGGCAAAGCCCAGCGCTACTTGTTGTTGTGCATCAGCCGTTTTGCCTTCGTCCGCAAACAGACGGCCCAGGGCAAGCCGCACCTGGAGACGATCTTCGTCGGAACCTTCCACAGCCTGCGCGTACCTGGTCATAGCCTGGTCGCGATGGCCGAGGATGCGGAGAACGTCCGCAGTCACCAGCAGGATTTTGTAATCCTTTCCACCCACGCGTTCGGCCGACTCAATCGCCTGCATGGCTTCGGATTGCCGGCCGAGCTGGGCATAGCATCTTGCCAGCTGCGCCAAAATCACCGCGTCCTCCGGCGTGACCGAGAGCGCGCTGTGTAAGGTGTCCGCAGCGCTGGCATACTTATGTCCCCGGTACTGCACGTCAGCGAGTGCGATGTAGGAAGTCGAAGTATTCGGATTCAGCTTCAGCGCTTTCCGGTACTCGCTTTCCGCAGGAGCCAGCATGGCGCGCTGGCGGTAGCCCTCGGCTTTGACCAGATGGAGACTCTCCGACTCGGGAAGCAAACCGCTGGCCACATCCGCTTCTTTCAGCGCCGCCGTGGAACGCCGCAACTGAAGCAGGGCGTACGCTAGTCCGAGGTGCGCTTCGCCATACTGTGGATTCAGCGCCAGGGCCTTGCGGAAATCTTGCTCGGCCTTGGTGGCCAGGCGCATGTCGTTGTACACATAGCCCCGGTTCATGTAACCCACCGCCATGTTGGGCTCGATCGTCAGGGCGTGAGTGAATTCACGGACGGCGTCCTCGTATTCCTTGTGGTCGGCGTGAACATAGCCTGCAATCAGGGGCAAGTCGCGATCGTTTTCAAGGACGGGTTGAAAGCGGTCTACGATCGTCATCGCGTCATCGAGACGCTTGAGAAAGAGAAGGTCATAAGCGAGATAGTCGATCGCTTCGCGATCCTTCGGCAGCTTCTCGATCACCCGATAACCCAGATCCGCTGACTCAGCGTAGTTCCCGGTCATGGTCAAGTACCGCTCCTGCTCGCGCATGACTTGTGGGTCTTGTTGCACGTTCTTCGACGCGCGCGCTAGCCACTCCTTGGCTTGGGCGGGTTGGTGGGCTTCGAGCGCAGCATTCATGGCACCCGAAACAATCAGCGGATGATTCGGCGACTTCTGGAAGGCCTGCAGGTAACTGGCTTGAGCCTCCGGAAATTGACGGTCCGCGCTATACAAATCCCCCAGGGCCAGATACGGCACGTAGTCGTCAGGATGTTTTTTCGCGAATTCCAGGAAATAGCCGCGGGCGGCCTCGGAGTCGCCCATTTCGCGCGACAGGAAGCCGAGCGCGCCCAACGCGCCCGCATTCGCTGAATCGATAGCCAGTGCCTCGCGATACGTCTTGCGAGCTTCTTCCTTTCGATCCGTCTTCCAGAGAAGATTCGCGTAGTTAAGCAGCAATACACCGTTGCGCGGCTCGAGGTGAAGAGCTTCCTTTAAGTCTTTTTCGGCTGCATCGACATTGCCTGCAGCCACTTCGGTTGCTGCTCTGAGCCGCAGAAACTCAGGCCGTTCAGTGGGCGCCACATCGACTGCAGCGATCGCATTTGCCGCGTCTTTTGTGACGCGATCCGCGTTCGCGTTATCATCTGCATCGCGGTACACCTGGGCAAGATCCACGCGCAACGCGATGGGATAAAGAACTCCCTCCGGCACACTTTCGGGCAGGTGCTTTAGCGCTGCCTCGTATTCGTGGATCGCATCCTCGTTCCGATGCAAGGCCGCATCCAGCCGTCCCCGCAAGGCATACACGCGGTAGTGTTCGGGATTCAGGGTTGCGGCCTGGTTCAGAAGGGCTGTGGCTTTGTCGAACTCGCCGGCATTTAGCATGGCTTGCGCGGCATTGAGCTGGATGTCAATGTCGCGCGGCGCTCGGCTAGCCGCCGCGCCATAACTGCGCGCTGCCGCTTGTGGGTTGCCGGCCAGAGCGTAGGAGTATCCCAGTTCCGCGAGCGAGCCCACGTCTTTATTATGTAAGTCTTCGAGGGTGTGGATCGCAATATCGTACTGGCCCGTATCGCGGTAATACGATGCAACCGCTCGCAGCACTTCGGGATTCGTGGGAGCAGAATGGCGCGCCCGCTCCAGCATCTTGTGTGCGGACTCGGCATCTCCGCTTCGCTGGTAGGCGCGGGCCAGCAGAAGTTCCGTGCGTGGCGAAGCCTTTACTGCTTCCGAGCGTTGTAGATAGTCAATGGCTCGTTTCGGATCGGTGGGCAGCAGCAGTTCGCCCGCGAGCTGAAGGTCGGCATCGCTTTTTGGATTTGTAGCCAGCACCTGCTCCAGCGCTTGCCGCGCCTCCGCGTTGCGCCCCATCCGGGCATAGGTTTGCGCCAGACCGGAAAGGCCCTGCACTGAAGATGGCTTCAGAGCGAGACCGCGGCGATACGCATCAACGGAAAGGGAATACTGTCCGCTCAATCGCGCGGCATAAGCCAGCGTAAACCATAGGTCGGAATTCTGTGGAGCGGCGTTTACCGCTCGTTGGGCATGCGCGGTTGCGCCCGCGGCGTCTCCGTGTTGCAGCGCGGTCTGCGCGGCGCGTGCCTCGCGAGCCACTTCGATGCTCGCGCCCCAACCCATCCCGGTGTCACTGCTTGGGGTCTGCGCCGTTTGTTTTTTCGATGGCGCGGTTGCAGAAGAAGGAGAAGAAGAGGTTTGGCCGTTCACGTCAAAAGTTTGGGCAGCGCTGGCTGTGGCCACCATCAGGACTGCAAGCCGCACCGATGCCCTGAACGACGATTGCACCATTCGTCCTCTGCGACCTCCTGGCTGATATCCGGCTGGCGGCGTAAGGGCTACACGCCTCCCTGCGTCGTGCCTCAGATGCAGGAAACTCAAGATGTGGTTGCGCACTTTCGCGCGCCCTCACGTTTGAACGCCCGCAGATACCTGCCAACCTTTTTCGGGGGCCGGGAATCGAACGCTCCGATGCAAACACTGCAGCTCGACTCGACGAGATCTCGTGAAAGAACATTTGTGCTGCCCGCTGGGAGCAGCCTGTGGCAGCGCCCTATTCCCGTTGCTGCCATCATTTTGCTGGCGCTCGCGATTCACGGGCCGTTGCTGGTAATGGAGTTGCCGGCGACTACGTCCTATGACGCAAATTTGCACATCTTTTTTGCGTCCCACTATGCCCATCACTGGTTCAATCCCTGGAACGAGAAGTGGTTTGCCGGATTTTCCCAAACCACCTACCCTCCGCTGACCCACCAATGGATTGCGCTGCTGTCCTATGTCGTCGGGCTCACCGAGGGCTTCATGCTGGTGCAGTTGGCCGCCGTCGTCCTGCTGGCGGTGGGCGCGTACCGGTTCGCACGGCTCTGGGTGGATGACCGTGCCGCCAGCTATGCCGGAGTGCTGGCCGTGTTCGCCGGCAGCATTGCATTTCTTGTCTATTCGGCAGGCCAGTTGCCGACCACAATGTCAGCGTCGCTGTATTTCCTCGCGCTTCCATACTTCTATTCGTGGTGCTTATCAGCCAGCTGGCGATCGCTGCTGAAGGGGATTGCACTAGCTCTGGCCGCCGCATCGGCGCATCACGTTACGCTCATCTTTGGCTCGGTCCTGTTTGCGGCGCCAGTATTGTGGCTGGCCTGGTATGACAGGCGGGATGGCGAACAAAACGGTGCAGCAATCCTCGGTCGCGGGTTCGTCTTCGCTGCGGTTGCTGCTGTTGGTGTTGGGGTCGTGCTGTTGCCTTACTGGATTGCGATCATCCGGCATCCCATCGAGCAGATGCCTATTCCGCACGCCAGCCGTTCGAACTTCTTGATGAACTGGGTCTATGGCATGAATTACTTTATCGTGCCGTATGGCGCTTTGATCCTCGCATTGCCGTTCATCGTGATCAAGGGAGCCTCGAACCCTCGTTTGCGCATGCTGCTGCTTGCGTTCTGGGTCACGTTCCTGATTGCTTTGGGTGGCACCACGCCGGTTCCGCGCTGGATCTTTGGCCGGGCTTTCGAGATTCTCACTTACGAGCGCTTCACGCTGTGGGCGACTGTGCTGGCCCTTCCGATTGTGGGATTGTTGGTGGAGCAGGTTATCGACCGTTACGCGCGCCGAGGCGCGATCGGCGTCAGTGCTGCCGCCGTTGCCAGCCTCGCGCTGGCACTGGGTTGGTTGACGTGGAGCCCCTTCCGTACTTTTAGTTCGCTGAATGTAGATTCCGTTGTGGCATTTATGAATCGTGATGGCCACGATCAGTACCGCTATCTGACTCTTGGGTTCGGCAATGCCCTCTCCAAGGTATCAACGTATGCCAGCGCGAACAGCGTAGATGGCGAGTACAACTCAGCCCGCCTGCTGCCCGAGATGACACGTTACGGCGCGGCGCAATTGACGAGCGCGAAGTTCTTCGGCGTTGCAGGAATGGATTCGCTCCGTGCCATGCTCCAGCATGCCAACCACTATGGTCTGAAATTCGTCTTCGTGCACGATCCGTTCTATGAGCCGTTGCTGGTGTTCGGCGGCTGGCGCCAGGTGGAGAGCTACGACTCCGGCGCAATCACCGTATGGTCCAAAGATGATGCGCCCCCGGCTCGGACGATCCCGTCCGATGCCATGCCAGCCCCGTGGGAGGGATGGATCTGGGGCATCCTGCCGATCGGCAGCAGCTTTCTTGCAATTCTGTTGGCCTGGTTGCTGGTCGAGCCGCGCCGCGTACAGGAAGAGGAACCGATCGCGTTTCCCCAGGAAGCGCCCGAACGCATGTATGCGAGTGGGGTGCGCTCATGAAGTGGGTACTGGTTTGGTTTCTTGCCGCTGCTACTGCAGTGCTGCTTGCCGTTGCCTGGCTGCAATCCGGAGGGCTGAAGCAGCATGCCATGTTCTCCGCGGGAACCCCTGAAGAAGCCGTACAGGCTCTGATGAGTCAGATTCAGGCTCGCAATTACGAGCAGGCCTTCGCTTCGCTCGATCCCAGCAGCGGCACGGATCTTGCATCCTTCACTCGTGAGATGGCGGGAACCGACAGCAGCTTGCGCACGTATTCCTCGCTGCAGACCGCGGATGTTTCCCCTTTGCGGGCCGATGGTGACCAAGCGGTAGTCCGCCTGCGGATGAATTGGTCGAGCGCGCTGGGTTCGCTGGATGACGTTCGGGACGTGCGTGTGCGCCGCGATGGTTCGGTCTGGCGCGTGGTCTGGCCGAAGCCGGCGTTTCCCACCGTGCCTCCGCAGGTGGTTTCGGTGAACTACTTGAGCTGGGACGTCATCGGCCGCAACAGTTCGCAGAACTGGGGAGCCCAGGATGTCGACTCGCCGAAGGTTCGCATCACGTCCATGAATGCAATCTCGCGCCCCGGCCGCGTCGTGATTCTCGGGGAGGTCGAGAATGAAGACACGGTTCCTGCGTATTTGAACGTAAATGCGACGCTGTTGAAAGCAGATGGCTCCGCCCTCGAGGAAGAAGGCAGTTTCGATCTGATTTCGCACGTGCTGTTGCCCAAGCAGGTTTCGCCTTATCGCATCGACTTTCCGGGTGAGCGCATCGACGCGGTGAAGAGTGTGCGCATGGATGCGCGAGCCCTGCTGGTCCCGGCCAGCGCGGATCCGGTGATTGCCGTGAGCAACCAAGCGGTGAGCAAAGATGGATTGGACCGAAACGTATTGAAGGGTCAATTGGTAAATCAGAGCGGCCGCCCCGTCAACATCGCACAGGTTCTCGCGGCCTACTACGACGATTCCGGGAAAGTGATCTGGGTGTCGGACGGTTATGTGGATCAGGCGCTCATGCCGCAAGTGCCAGTACCGTTCGCGGTCGACATCCCGGATGACATCGCGGCGCGGCTGAAGAATTATCGCGTCATCGTCAATCACTACTCGCGGTCGGGCAGCTAGGTCTGGCAATCAACATGAAGCGCACCCTCGGCAGCAAATTCGAATTATGCAAAAGCATGGCCCGAACGGCACTGTTGTGCATGTTGCCATTGTGCGTGTTGCCCGTTCGGGCAAGCGCTGCTGAACTGCATGTGCCCGCCATTGTGGAGGCTGGCCATGGTTTCTCGATTCCGGTCGCGGACTCCGGTCAAGCCAGTTTTTATCTCGTAGGTCCTGACCATGTAGTAAAGCGCACAGTGAATCTCGCGAGCAGCCTGCAGATTCAACCAAGCGATGTGCGCGCCGCGGGCCACTACCAAGTCATCCTCTGCGACTCATCGTCACCCTGCACTTCCGCGACGTTCGAGGTGAAGGCCGCGGCGCCCGCACACCTGAGTTTCTTCCTGCATCCTTCGCGGGTGCCAGTTTCCACCCCCGGCTCGATTGATGCCACTGCGTTTGTGTTTGACCAGTACTTCAACCTGGTCTTAACTCCGGCGGCAGTGGATTTCCGCATCACCCCGGCCAGCGGAGCTGGTTTCTCGCGGCAGGCCTCAGCGCGGGACGGTGTGGCCTGGATGCACATGGATTCGACGCCCCATGAGGGGCGGGTTCAGGTGACTGCGGCTTTAGGGGGCGTGGAAGAAGCGCGGGTGATTCAGCAGGTTGCGGCGGAAGCCTGCGGATTGCGCATGAAAGCCGTGGCGAGCGGAAATAGCGTGACCCTCGAAACCGATCCCGTGCGCGATTGCAGTGGCAATGCGCTTCCCGACGGCACGGTCGTCTCGTTCACCAAGATTGACAAAGCGGGCAAGAGCACGGTCGATACGCCAATCAAAAAAGGCATCGCGCGCGTGCAGTTGAGCGTACAGGGACCGGCTCAAGTCAGCGTCGCATGCGGCGTTGTGTTGGGCAACGAAGTTGCTTTGAACGGAAAACTATGAAGAGCGTAGCCGACATGACACTAGCGCTCAGGAAAATGTCGCCCGAGCTGGTTAAGCTCGCGTGGGTCAAAGCTGCGAGCTTCGTGCTTGCGGCTTGTGTTCTGGCGATCGCTCAATCGTCGCCTCAGCTCCCCGAAGTCCATCTCGATGCGGCCGGACTTGCCCCGCGGCCTATCGAGGAGCTTACCGGATCAACCATCGCGCGCCACTACGCACTGGCATGGCGCGACCTGGCGGGCGCACTGGAATCCAGTCAGGGCGGGGCACTCGGCGAAGAGTTCGTCGGATTCGCAAGGGACCACCTGCTGCAGAGAGTTGGCGAGCAACTACAGACGGGCGTGCACGTTCGGATCGTGGATCATGGCCACCATCTGAAGGCGGTGTTTTATTCCTCCGATGGGGCTGCCATGCAGCTTCTCGACCAGGCGCAGTTGGAGATCCAGACCTTCGACGGGAACAAGCTGCTCGATACCCAGAGTGCGCCCCACGAATACATGGTCCTGATGACGCCGGGTGCCGATCGCTGGTACGTTCGCGATCTGGAGGAAGTCTCCGGCAAATCCTTCTGAGGCCGGCCACGTACGCCTGCTTCGAGCCAACTCTTGGCAGCGTCCCTTCATCGTAACCAGAGCAGGAAATAGCGGATGAAACTTTACCAGCACGTGTTGTTAGCGTACGCCTTGATCGCGAGTGTCATTCCGAGCGGATGCACTCATGCGAATTCGCGCAACGTTGCGCTTAAGGATATCCCTGCCACGCCCGGCAATCCCAAGGTTCTCGCCGATTACCAGCCTTGGTTCGGCGACCCGGACCACATCAACGTCGGCTACAACAGTCAGGACCCGAATGTCCTGCGCAAGCAAATTGAGAATGCGCGCAACCTTGGCATCTACGCCTTCGTGGTGGATTGGTATGGTTCGCGGCGTCCATTTCTCGACCGCAGTACCGCGCTCCTCCAGCGAATTGCCAGCGAGCAGCACTTTCATATCGCGCTCATGTACGACGAAACCCAGGATGATAACGGTCACGCAACCGAAGACGCCATGGAGGCGATGGAGTTGGCTTACCAAAAATACATCGGGCCCAGCGCTCCGGGACGCGATGCGTACCTGCAGTACCGGGGGCGCCCCGTCGTGTTTGTATTTCCCAAGCGTGGCCACACGGATTGGAACCAGGTACGTCAGCAGGTGAATCAATGGGAAGCGCCGCCCATCTTCCTCTATGAGGACGACCCTCCGCCGCAGTTCGCCAAAGCTTTCGACGGCGAGTACGCGTGGGTGTATCCCGGAGGCAAGGGTTGGACTCCCGACGGACAGGCGTGGGGCGAAGATTACTTGCGCGATTTCTACACTAAGATGCGCACCAAGCATCCGGACGAGGTTACGGTGGGCGGAGTGTGGCCGGGCTTCAACGACGTAAAGGCTTCCTGGAGCTTGAACCGGCACATTGATGCACGCTGCGGAAAGACGTTCGAAGACACCCTGCGCCTGTTCGACGAGAACAACGAGCCCTCGCACCCCATTCCGTTTGTCTTGATTGCCACCTGGAACGATTACGAGGAAGGAACGGCGATCGAGCGTGGCCTGCCGCACTGTGACGAATCGAAAACAGATTCCGCGCACGGAGGAAGTCGATGACAAGCGTGAGAGAACGCGCAGCGGCGATGATCGAGATGCTTACGTTATTGCATCTTCCTGGGTCCACTTCCCAGGGGCAGAGCGGCGAAACTAGCCCGCAAAATGAACGAGTGCCCGCGGAATTGCAACATATGTCCAGCGAGGAGTGGCGTGACTTTCTGCGCTTTGCGGAACTTCAGCGCGTATACCTTCGCACATTGAAGCTCTTGCAGAAATCGCCGGCGGCCTACGGCATCACGCCGCGATTTGTAGAACCTGACGGTCTTGAGCGGCTCATGCAAGCTGAGGAACGGCAGATCGCACACGCTCTCGCGTCTCTAGACAGGGTTGTCCGCGCACTCGAAATGACTGGGCACCCGCCCATTGTGATTAAGACCCTCGATCACTGGCCCGATATAGGCAGCGATCTCGATCTGTTTATTTCAGCCACCGAAAACGACACCGTGCGCGTGATGCGCAGTGAACTACAGGCCGAGGTGCAACAGCAGAGCTGGGGCGATCGACTGGCGCATAAATGGAACTTCCGCATTCCGGGACTGCCGCGGTTAGTGGAAATCCATGTGGGCTGCCTCGGACAAACCGGGGAGCAGGACGCGCTACCGGCCCTCTTGGAAGAAACCAGCGTGATCCGTGCCATAGGTACGTTTCGCTTTCGCGTTCCAGCACCAGAGGAACAGGTCACGCTCTCGACTCTGCAAAGGATGTATCGGCATTTCTACATCCGCTTCACCGACCTGCTAAACCTTACGGGACTCGTCCGAACAGGGCGCCTGGACTTTGCGCGACTGCGCGCTTCCGCCCAGCGCTGGTCAATCTGGCCGGGGGTAGCGACCCTGCTTAAGATCACTTCCGACTATAACGAGCGCGCAGGTGTTGGCCCGCTCCTTCTGCCGGAGTATGTGGTCGGCTCGGCAAGCTTCGGAGCCGAAGTCACGTACGTAGGCGAGCAGTTCTTGCGCCTGCCCATGGTGCCGCAGGGTTCGCAACTGTTCCTGCAGCAACTCTTCGGAACGGGAGTCGCACGAAATTTTCGCGCGGCGGCTCGCCTGTCTTTACTGCCGGTGCTGGCTGCTGCGGCCTTCGTCAATCTGCGGATTACCGGAGACGACAAGGGGATTTGGTAAAAAGAGAACTCCGCGGCTACGACTCCCAACCTTCCGGCAACACCTTCCTATTGACCTTCAATCGAATCAAGCCAACTTCCGCATCCAGAAGCTCGAGGGCCAGGTGTGGTCGCCATCGCGCGTGGGTAGGAAGCGCCGCTTTTTTGAGGGCATATTGCGATAGCTGTGCTGCCAGTGCGGGAAAGCGTTTTCAAGTTCGGGGGTTGCCCGGCTTTGCATGCAACTGCTGCCCCACAGCACTTCGAACCGCGGATTGAACATCAGCAGGGCCTGCAGCAGATACTGCTCTGACCAGAACGCGAGATTGTGCAAGACGGCCTCGCGCGGATAGTCAGCGGGAATAAAAATGTCATGGGCGTGGATCAGGACGCCGCTGGCGACGCGAGGAACGATTTCGAGATACTCCCGCACTACGTCGCTGCCGATGCCCACCACGTGACTTGAATCCAGAAATAGAAAATCCCCACTTTGCAGGCTGAGAAATACGTCGAGGTCCACATTCTGAATGTTTTGGGTGATGAGATGAACGCGATCACTGAGCGCCCTCTGGGGGAACCGATCGGGGTAGGGATCAATGGTGACCAACTCGCCGCGCACTCCATCGAGCTTTAGATTTAGATCCAGGGCAGCTGCCATGACACGGCTGCTGTAGCCGCCTCCCACCTCCACGATCCGTCGCGGCTTGTAATGGCGAACCAGGCAATAGGCGATCTCGGCATCGACGGTCTCGAAGAAGCCATTGCCGCGGTTGTAGCCCACGCTGAAGAACGGCGACGAGTTCGACGCCCATTCGCTTTCATATTGCGGAACGACCGTTTGGAGGAAGTCCAACTGGCGGTCAAAGGCGAGGTCCAGTCCGACGGGCTCTTCCTCGGTTCGCCATTCCCGGGACTCCAGTTCGCGGAAATCGGGAACCGGCCAGTAGTAGTGGTTCGGACTCACCGTGATCCCGATGCGCTGGAACATGCGGAAGGCATTTCGCATGAAGGCAAGTGCAGTCTCATTGTCATGGAGCTTGCGAGCCAGACCGAGCAGCGGTTTTTGAACAGGAGCCATCTCCGGGTGGCCATCTTTGAGAGCGACTCTGGGAAAGGACGGGATTTGAGTTGGACATCGGACAGGCGACTGCTCATTTGACGACATAGGCCTCCAGGGAGCGCTCAATGCGAGCGTGCGAAACTCTGATGCAAAACTCCGTAGGCGCGCCGTAAGAATTTCATGAAAAACGCGGCCGAATGCCAATTGTGATAGGTGAAAATCCTTATATCCGAACGGAAAACACCTTAGATTCTCACAAACAACCATCCCGGTACTCACATTCATCCAAGGGCGGACTCGGTTCAGAGGAGCTCTCGCTAATGAAGTCTCGCTACAGTTTGGGGTTAGCCCTGTTGTGCGGCGTGAATCTGGTGGGATGCGTGGGTTTGCGATCCGACGCGCCAGCATCTTCCACCGGAAGCTTGCAGAGCATCAACCACATTATTATCTTCGCCCAGGAGAATCGTTCGTTCGATCACTATTTCGGCGCGCTGCGCGGGTACTGGGCGCAGAATGGCATCCCGGATCAGTCCTTCGACGGCTTGCCGCAGTTTAACCCAGCTACCGGGATTGCTCCGCTGCAAGGGCCCGTTCCCGCAATCCCAGGCTGCGATCCTACCCAGTCCTATCCGCAGTCAGATGTTTGCGTTCCGGACTCAACCAATCTGATTAGCTCCTTTCATTTCGCATCCGAGTGTCAGGAAGAACAGAGTCCTTTCTGGAACGAGAGTCATGTGGATTGGGACTATAACGACCCGCAGGGCAATAATTCGGCAGCCCTGAATGGATTCGTAATCTCGGCCGCGAATGACGCTCGTCAGCAGTCGCCGACTTTAATGGATACAAACGGCATACGGGCTATGGGTTACTTTGACGGGAGCGATCTGAACTACTACTACTTTATGGCCTCGAATTTCGCGACCTCGGACCGGTGGTTCTCCCCCGTGATGGACCGCACTCAGATCAACCGCATGTACCTTTTAGCTGCCACTTCCGCCGGACACGCTTACCCTTTGGTCGCTCCGGAAACTCCGCTCTCCGTGACCACTATCTTTGAGGAACTGCAGAACGCGGGCATCACATGGAAGATTTATGTCGATCCCGCGGGCACAAGTTGCCCAACCGATCCCACCCCGGCATGCCTGTACAACTATTCGTACATCAATCAGTTCGCCTACGGAGAGACCATCTTAAACAACTCGACCCTGTCGCAAAATCTGGTGCCCGTAGCGCAATTTACGACCGATGTGCAGAATGGAACGCTGCCCCAGGTTGCGCTGATTGAGCCCGCTTCCTCCGACGGACTGGATGAGCATCCCTCGGATTACGACACCTCTTCGCCGACTAACGTGCAGCCCGGCGCACAGTTCGCCGCGAGCCTGATCAATGCTTTGATGACGAGTTCGAGCTGGCAGGATTCGGCCTTGATCTTTACCTATGACGAAGCCGGAGGTTTTTACGATCACGTTTCGCCGCAACCCATGCCCAGCCCGGACGGCATTGCGCCGATGGACTTGGAGGCGGGCGACATTTGTGACTCGACCGGCACGACCGGGGGCGCGACCTGTAATTTCACCTGGACCGGATATCGTTTGCCGCTGATCGTGATCTCGCCTTTCGCCAAGAAAAACTATGTTTCACACACAGTGTACGACTACACCGCCGTGCTGAAGCTGATTGAGACGCGGTTCAACGTGCCCGCATTGACCAAGCGCGACGCTGCCCAGGCCGACATGAGCACAGATTTCTTTGATTTTGTGAACGTGCCATGGGCTACGCCTCCCACGCCGCCCGCTCAGGTCATGACGGGGCAGTGTACTCTGACGCCCCCGACTCCGTGATTGCAGAAGCGGAAGCCGGAAGATCACAGAACATCCTCGAAATGGGATAATGGCTCTCGTGAGCATCCAACGAGCAGTCGGACTGTTGTTTGTCTTCTTTCTTGTTCCTTCCTGCTTTGCGGCCACCCGGCATTACTACATCGCGGCCGAAGATGTTACCTGGGATTACGCTCCTAGCGGACGCAATCTGTTGAATGGCAGCCCCATTCCGCAGCCGTGGTCGTTGCAGTTGCGCTGGCCGAAGAGCCGTTTCATCGAATACACAGACGATACCTTCGCCACCCCCAAGCGGCAACCGGAGTGGCTGGGAATTCTCGGTCCGCTGATTCGCGCCGAAGTTGGGGACGAAATCGTAGTAGATTTTCTGAATCGCGGGCGTGGCCGCCACAGCATTCATCCGCACGGCTTGCGTTACGACAAGAACAACGAGGGCTCTCTCTACTTACCCGTGGCCAAAGGAGGCCAGGTCGCTCCGGGAGGCCGCTATACGTATCACTGGTTTGCCAACGCGGCCAGCGGCCCGGGCCCAGGGCAGCCGAGTTCGGTGGTGTGGTGGTATCACTCCCACGTCGACGCGGGAGTTGAAATCAACGCGGGTCTGCTGGGACCGATCGTTGTTACAGCGAGAGGCAAAGCGAAACCCGACGGATCACCAACTGACGTCGACCGCGAATTTGTTGCTTCGTTCATGATCTTCAATGAATTGGGAAGTAAACCCGCCGGCCAGTTTTACGCCATGAACGGTTTTATCTTCGGCAATCTTCCCGGCTTGACGATGAAGCAGGGAGAGAGAGTGCGCTGGTACTTGTTAGGTATGGGAAACGAGATCGACCTGCACACTCCTCACTGGCACGGCGAAACCGTCACCGACGGAAGACGAAACACTGACGTGATTGAGCTTCTTCCGGGAAGCATGACGACGGTGGACATGCTCGCCGACAATCCCGGTACCTGGATGTTTCACTGCCATGTGGAAGATCACATGGAGGCTGGAATGATGGCGGTGTACACAGTCTACGCGCAGCCTGCCCGCGCCTGCCCTGTGGCCTTCACTGGAGGGGATTTCTGGAAGCGTCCGGAAACCTTTACCTTGACGGTCAAGAACATGAGCGCCAAGCCAATTGCGAGCCTGGCGCTCACATCCGAAATGCTATTGGCGCCGCAGGACTTGCGGCGACCGTTCAACGCCGAGTGGTCCTCGACCAAGTCTATTTTGGCCGGCCAGGAGCAAATTCTTGAAAGACCGGGCGTTCAAGCCGCCAGCGCCCAGGGTATCCTGGCCTGGGTCTTCTTCCCTCATTCGGTGAAATACGAAGATGGAACCACCTGGCACGCTGAAAGCGAGGGCGAATGCTTTGACGTGATATGGCGGGACCAGCAGCATCCCGATATGCCGGCTTTACCTGCCCGGCAGATCGAAATGAACCCCGACTAGCAATCTAGAAACACTGAAAGTTAACGTTGACCTGCCCGGCCATCAACTGGTTAGAAGTTGACGTATTCGACAATACCCAGACGGCGGGGAGATCCGGATTTCCTAGTGTTGAGTTGATGTAGTAGCTCCAGCGAACCCATCCATAACTGTGTTTGATGTTGTCCACCGGATTGACGCCCGTATCCACACCATAGTCAAAAACTTCGCGAAACTGACAGGAGTCGGCCTTTCCCGAAATACTGCAGCTGTAGGTATATTGCACAGGCAAGGTTGTAATAGAAAACGACTGCGGCGGATTTGCACGATTGTCGGTAATGGTCATGGTGCCGGTTTTTTGCACCTTGAGCCAGGCATAGCCGAGATTCTGGGCTTCAGTCTGGAGTGCCTGCTCTACGTAGGTGAAGTAGTTCGTATTGTTCGACTGGGTGGGCGGCGGCGGATTCCAGAACGAGCTGTTGGCTCCTCCCGGAGCCGCGCACCGGGCAGCCCAGCGCATGGAGAAATCCGCCGTGCTGGTCTGACTGCCATTGTTCAATTTTCTGCAGCTCGTGGGATCGTTCCAGTAGTTGACCCCATTCCAGACATCCAGTTCCGTGACCCACTGGTAGATATACTTTGAATCGTAGAGATTGATGTCCCAGGGATTACCCTGCGGATTCTTCACGTAATACACTTTAGTCTGACTTGGATCCCACACGGTGTAGACGTACGACGATGGCAGGCCGTTGGTGATCCCTTCCATGTGGTAGCCGGAAGCCAATCCCGGGTCCATCATCATTACGCTCAAGATGTCCCAATAGCCGTGACCTGCCGGACAAGAGATGGTTGATTGAATCTGCCCAAAAGCGCTGGGTGCTTGTGACAAGCAAACCGCTACGGCTAGGAGGCCAAAAACTGAGACAGAGACAAGAGCATGTCTCCCTCTGCTCGTTCGGTTCTTCCGTTGCTCCTCCATCTCGCGATGGCCGATGAATTTGTCACACACGAGGAGCGCAAACGCCAAGGGGGACTTCATGAATTGGATCCTTCTTGAAACTGGGTTGGGGGGAGCGACCGGCTACAATGTAACTTAGGGTTTGTCAATCCGGTAGAGCACCGAAGTGTTATAGGGGGATCCTGTAGGACCTATCCCAGAGTTCTAGGGTAAATGCCTGAGCCAAATCCCGTGGTTTGGCACGGCATGACCGCGCCGCCCGATTTCGCTATGAGTGAGGACGATCCCATCGACGAGGTCATTCGTTATTACGGCGACCAGGACGAATCCTCCCGCCTGGATAGCGGCTGGTTTCGACTAGAGCAGGCTCGTACGCAGGAACTGATTCTGCGTCACCTGTCTCCCCCTCCCGCTAGGGTCGTTGACGCCGGCGGAGGCGCCGGGGCTTATGCTTGCTGGCTCGCTGCCCGCGGCTATCAGGTGCACTTGATCGACCCGGTGTCCAAACATGTGGAACAGGCGCAGGCATCATCCTCGCGGCAACCGGCGCATCCGCTGGAGTCCGCCGAGATTGGCGACGCGCGCCGCCTGGCGCATGGCGATGCCACCGCGGACGCGGTGCTCCTGCTGGGCCCGCTTTATCATCTGGTTGAGAGGGAAGAACGGCTTGTTTGCCTAAGGGAGGCACATCGCATTCTTCGACCGGGAGGGCTGGTATGGGGCGCGGGCATCAGCCGCTTCGCGTCGCTATTCGATTCGATTGCGCACGGATTCTTCGATGATGCCGCTTTCGCGCCTATCCTCGATCGCGACCTGCAAGAAGGCCAGCATCGCAACTCCACCGGCAATTCGCTTTACTTCACCGATGCCTTCTTTCATCGACCCGGCGAATTGTCGCGGGATTTCCTGGCAGCTGGATTCCAAATTGTCGAGGTAGTGGCCATCGAAGGCCCGGGCTGGCTGGCCCGCGACTTCGATGGCTTGTGGAACGATCCAGTGCAGCGCGAGCGCCTGCTGGCCGCCGTTCGTAAGGTCGAGCGCGAGCCTTCAGTGCTGGGCGCAAGCGCGCACGTCATGGCCATCGGAAGGAAATAGGAGGGGAGATCGCGCGCCGGCTCAGTCCTTTACACCAGCATCTCGTTTCAGTACTTCACCTCAATACTTGACCAGCGCCGCAAACGATTTCGGATCAAGCGAAGCTCCGCCGACCAGGGCGCCGTCAATTTCTTCTTGCGCCATAAGCGCGGAAGCGTTGTCCGGTTTCACCGACCCACCGTAGAGAATGCGCAGCTGTGCGGCGAACTCTTCGCCGAATACTTCACTCGCCTCGCGCCGGATCACCGCATGAGCCTCGGCCGCGAGTTCCGGCGTGGCGGTCTTGCCCGTCCCGATCGCCCAGACCGGCTCGTAGGCGACAATCATCTTCGCTGCTTTTTTCGCCGAGATGGCGTGGAATGCGCGTACACACTGGCGGCGCAAAACATCGTCGGTGAGTCCGGCCTCGCGTTCTTCCAGCACTTCGCCCACGCAGCAGATCGGCGTGAGTCCAGACTCCAGCGCGGCTTTCAGGCGCAGGTTGACCGTGTCGTCAGTCTCGCCGAAATATTGCCGGCGCTCGGAGTGCCCGACGATGACGTGCGTGACTCCCAGGGCTAGCAGCATGGGCGCGGAAATCTCGCCGGTATAGGCTCCGTCCGCCTTCCAGTGGACATTTTGTACGCCGATGGCGATGTTCGAACCCGCGGCCGCCTTGATCGCAGCGTCCACATCCGTATAGGGCGGGCAGACCACGATTTCGTCGCGGTCGTGGCCCGCCACCAAAGGCAGGAACTCGCGAAAATAATTCCGCGTCTCGTCCGGGGTCTTGTTCATTTTCCAGTTCGCTGCCATTACTTTTTTTCTCATAAGTGCGCCTTTTCGATTCGGAAAGGGGAAGTGGTGTTCGAGCGGTGAAGCTTTTCAGCGGCGCGCTGATACGCGCGCATGGTTGAGATATCAAAAAGCACGAATCGGCACTTTTTCACGTGCTTCGCCGACGCCAGCGCCTCGATCGCGGCAGCAATGGCGATCGGCGCCGCTTCGGTCACAGGGTAACCGTACGCTCCTGTCGAGATAGCAGGAAATGCGAGGGAAGCGAGTTGATGTTCGTCCGCGATTCGCAGCGACTCCCGGTGAGAGCTTGCCAAAGTTTCCGCCTCGCTTTCTTCGCCGCCGCGATAGACGGGGCCGACCGTATGGATGACGTGTCTTGCGGCGAGTCGTCCGCCCGTAGTGATGACTGCCTGCCCGGCTGGCAGGGTTCCGATCTTGCTCACGATTTGGCGGCACTCGGCGAGGATGGCAGGACCGCCGGCGTCGTGAATCGCACCATCAACTCCACCTCCGCCCAGAAGGTAGGAATTCGCGGCGTTCACAATCGCGTCAGTGGTTTCGGCGGTGATGTCGGCCGGGCCGTAGATCTCAATCGTTCTGCCGCCATCGAGCACAAGCCGAACTGTAAGGGTTTGCACGCCGGTGTCCAGAGCGGTCACTTCTTGTCCGTCATTTCTTATCCGTAAGCGCCTCGACTCCGGGCAGCTTCTTTCCTTCGAGGAATTCCAGCGACGCGCCGCCTCCGGTGGAGATGTGAGTGATTTTGTCGGCGACGCCCGCAGCGTGCACGGCCGCGACCGAGTCGCCGCCGCCTACGATCGAAATGGCTCCGCCGTTCTCCGCCACGGCATGTGCAATCTTGTAGGTTCCGCGCGAGAATCCCGGAACCTCGAATACACCCATGGGCCCGTTCCACACGATGGTCCGCGCCGTCGAGATTTCCTCGGAGAACAATTCAATCGTCTTCGGTCCAATGTCGAGCGCCATCTTGTCCGCCGGGATCGGCTGGCCTTCGCCAATCTGCTGGATAACCGCGTTGGCCTCGGGCTTCATCGCGACCACGTGATCGATCGGCAACAGGAACTTCAAATTGCGCTTCTTTGCTTCCGCGAGCAGTTGCTTGGCGAGATCGATCTTGTCGGCTTCGAGCAACGACTTACCAATTTCCTGTCCCTGGGCCTTGAGGAACGTGTAGGCCATGCCGCCGCCGATGATCAGCGCCTGCACTTTATCCATCAGGTTCCGAATCACGTCGATCTTGTCGCTCACCTTGGCGCCGCCTAGGATCGCAACGAATGGTTCCTCGGGATGCTCCAGCGCCTTGCCCATGTATTTCAGTTCTTTTTCCATGAGCAACCCGGCGGCGGATTGTTTCACGAACTTCGTCATCCCGACCGTCGATGCGTGTGCGCGATGTGCCGTGCCGAATGCGTCGTTGACGTAGTACTCCGCCAGTTTCGCCAGCTGTTTGGAAAACTTTTCGTCGTTGGCTTCTTCTTCGGCGTGGAAGCGCAGGTTCTCGAGCAGTAGCGTCTGGCCCATTTCCAGCTGAGTCGCGACTTCCTCGGCTTCCGGTCCAACACACTCTGGACAAAAGCCTACGTTCTCGCCGCGCGCCAGTTCCTTGTCGAGCAGCATGCGCAGGCGCTCGGCCACCGGCTTCAGGCTCATCTTTGGATTTGGCTTGCCCTTGGGCCGGCCGAGGTGCGAGGCCAGAATCAGGCGCGCGCCGTGGCGCAGCGCGTATTCGATAGTGGGCAGGGTTTCGCGGATGCGGGTGTCGTCCATCACGCGCCCGTCTTCCAGAGGCACGTTGAAATCCACGCGCATGAAAATGCGGTTGCCATTGAGCGGGAGATCACGAATGGAAAGCTTGGACATGGCTGGTTGTCCTTAGGTGCAGGTCACTGTAATGTGGCGCGGGCGCCCTCGCCCCCGTGCAAGCAGCACAAATAAAGGCTGCGCGGGCGAGGGCGCCCGCGCCACACAAAACAAGAAAACCTTACAGGCCCTTGCTGGCCATGTAGTTGATCAGGTCGCGGACGCGGCAGGAGTATCCCCACTCGTTGTCGTACCAGGAGATCACCTTGACGCAATTTCCACCGACCACCAGGGTCATGGGCGCATCCACGATGGACGAAAACGAGTTACCTTTGAAGTCCGACGACACCAGTTCCTGCTCTTCATAGGCCAGGTAACCCTTCAACGGCCCTGCCTCGGATGCTTTTTTCAGCGCCGCGTTCACTTCTTCCTTCGTCGTTTTCTTTTCCACCCAGACCACCAAATCAACCACCGAAACGTTCGGCGTGGGCACGCGCATGGCGAATCCGTCGAGCTTGCCGGACAGCTCCGGAATTACCAGCTTCAGCGCTTTGGCCGCGCCCGTCGAGGTGGGAATCATATTAATCGCAGCCGCCCGCGCCCGCCGCAAATCTTTGTGTGGGAAATCGAGAATGACTTGATCGTTGGTATAAGAGTGAATCGTCGTCATGGTGCCGCTGACGATCTTGAATTCATCCTGCAGAACCTTGGCTACCGGCGCCAGACAGTTCGTGGTGCAAGAAGCGTTCGAAATAATGTGGTGCTTCGCGCCGTCGTACTTCTCGTGGTTGACGCCCAGCACCAGCGTGATGTCCTCATTCTTCGCCGGAGCCGAGATAATCACTTTCTTCACCGTCCCGCGCAGATGCTTCTTGGCGTCGTTGGCGTCGGTGAAGTGGCCGGTCGACTCGACCACCACCTGCGCGCCTACCGATTCCCAGGGCAGCGCTCCCGGATCCCTCTCCTTGAACACCTTGATGGTCTTGCCGTCGACTGTAATGCCGTCGGGACCGGCGGAAATCTGATTGGGAAGGTTGCCAAGAATCGAGTCGTACTTCAGAAGATGAGCCAGAGTCTTCGGATCCGTCAGATCATTGACCGCGACGAACTCCAGGTTTGGATCCTTGAGGGAAGCGCGAAACACGTTGCGGCCAATGCGTCCGAAGCCGTTGATGCCAACTTTGATTGCCATGTTTCCTCCTTAAAGTCTATGAAGGCGATATCAGGTTTGGTTGACGGTTGCTGTGTAAACACATGATGTTAGCAGGGAAGGGGAAGCGACGTAAATGACGGACGTTTGACTTTTGGGCCCTCAAGGCTCAGAACAAGTCGACACTGGGCCTTGATGCAAACGCCACAGATTCAGGGATTGCTGCTTGCGGGAGTCGTGCTTCCGGGTTCGACTTTCCTCTTGTGCGACATTTTGCGGCGGATGTCGGGCCAGAATTCCTTGATGAAGATGGTCATAGTGTCGAGGCTGACCTGCGTTCCCCAGGTACTGGCGAAATTCAGAAAGGTTCGGTCGGAACCAACAAATTTGTGCGGGTTGGTAGGCGTGCTGATGAAGGCACTTCTCGGATGGTAGCTGTAGGTGGAGATGGCGGCCGCGAAGCCGGAGCCAAAAATCTCGGAGTAATTGAACTGCCTGTGTCCGGAATCGCCGCGTGTGATCACGATTCGGGTGATCGAATAACCCGACCGGTGTACAAAACTGCCCTGGCTGGTTTGGAAGAACCGCGGGTCCTGGCGCAGAATCGACGGAAAGACCGCCTGGGTCATGAAGTTTTCGATGATGCCGTCTCCGGCGACCAATCCGTAGCGCTCGGCATAACCCTTCCACCCCTGCCCAAGCTGGGCGTCGCTGTTTGCTGCTTGGTCCAAAGACGCCAGAAAAGCCCACCAGGGATATTGCACTGGATCAAACGTGCCCCGGGCCACGGCCTCATACTTTTGCTTCCAGGTCAGCGGGGGAGGCGTTCCGCCATTTTCCAGGGTCAGGAAATTCGGCAGAATATAGCCCAACCGGTCGCTCGACGTGCCGGGGACCTTGCCTTGGGTGGTGCTGGCATCCTGGCCCTTCTTGTCAGTGCCTGTCGGCTTGTCCTTATCCGCCGGCGCCTGCTGCGCTGCGGGCGAAGTCTGGCTCTGGGCTGGAGCCTGGGTCTGCGGTTGTGCTGTTGAATCCGGGGACGGCGGTGTGGTCTGCTGGGCAGCGCTCAATAATGAAAAAAGCCCGGCGAAGGCGATCCAGGCGGTAAGTCTTGCGGCGAACTTAATGACCAATGATTTCTCCCAGTGCCGATAGATGCATGGTTCGTGAATGGAGATTTCTTTTATTCTACCAACCCGTAGCATCCCTCCGCGCCCCAGACACCCTCGTTTACATTCGTTTACAAGCCGGGAACCGGTCAGAGGTTAAGAAAACAGGCGGCCCAGACTGAGCCGCCTGTTCGTCCGAGATGGCCATCCAGCGCTAGAACGAGCGCTAGAAGTGAAACGCCAGTTGAGCGGTAATCGCCCTCGGGGTGACGTAATGTGTTCCGCTGAAGGTCGAGAGGAAGTTATAGAGAGCGTACTTATTGGTCACGTTAATGACCGTGAGTTGCGCACTCCATTTGTGCTTTTCGCCGTGAAACAGGTTGTCGTGGCCGAGCGACGCATCGAATAGACTGCGGGACGCGATGCGGGGCGGATTATGGTCATCATTCTCCGCTCCGATCGCTGGCACCTGGATCAGACTCGTCCCGAACTGCGACGCCAGGCACGCGGAAGGCAGCGCGGTGGTCGGCGTAGCGCGCACGCCATTGCACGTAAACCCGGCCTGATACTCCTGATCGGCGCTCAGGGGATTTCCGAACACATCTTGCAACAACACTGCCGGTTGGCCGCCGATGGTGGTGGACTGCGGGCAATCATTGCTCGGACCAACTCCGTAACATGGCGCGTTGCCGGCCACCAGACCGCTGTCGTAACGCCAGTTGAAGCCAGTCCATGGCCCGCGCTTCCAGGGTTGATATTGGAAGTGGGTGGTCTGGTTAAACCTTTCGTCGTGGTCGATGCGGAAGGGAAGTCCCGCGGCGGTTGCCACCGTCGCTCCCGCTCCGCCTATCTGGGGCTGGAAAAATCGCGCGGCCACGCTGGAGAACACCATGAGCGCCGAGAATCCATGGATCTCGGGGACGCTCAGGCGCCCGGCATATCCGGGAATCTTCGAGTTGTGCCATTCAATGGGGAAGGTGATCGGCGTGTTGCCGAGCACACTGAAGTCGTACCCGTTGTGTGTGTACTTCGTGATCCACTCACCGGAAAAGACCAGGTATCGTCCGAACGCCTGCTCGATCCCGGCGTGAAATTCATTGCGAAACCCGGGATTCAACGCCCCACTCGCTCCCGGCGAACAGAGAAGCAGCGGAGACAAGACCGCGTTGCTGCATCCCGTGCTGGAAAGGATCAGATTCTCGTTGAAGGGCGATTCCAGCGTGCGTGCATAGGAAACGCGAAGAACCGTGCTGGTCTTCTTGATGTTGTAAGCAGCGCCAACCCGAGGCTCAGCCTGCCGCGCGACCGAGAGACCGTTGTACAGATCACCGCGCAGGCCCAGATTTAACGACCAGTTTCCCTTGGTGATGCTGTCCCGCACGTACAGACCAAGCTCCTTCACGTCGGTGTGCCCGTTGAAGCCGTACAGGACTCCACCGCGCGTCAAGTCGTAAGGCAAGAGGGTTGGATTGAAATTCGGATAGAGCGCCGAGCCGGGCGCGTTGGGATTAGCCGCAGTGTTCGCCTGAAACGCGCCGGCGCATTGCGAAGGATTTGTGATCCCCGGCGCGGGCGCGGCGACGTACTGCTGCTGGTCGTTGGAAAAAGTTATACAGGGTGCATTGTAGGTTGGATCGACGATTCCCAGCGTGTCGTTTTCATTGAGAAAAGTCTGTTCGTACGTGACTCCGGCCTTAATGTTGTTGATGCCTTTGACGTAGGAAATGTCAGACCGAATCCCTGCGTTGGTAAGCGTCCGGTTCTGGCCCACCGACTGTCTCTGTAGCCCTGGCGGTCCAAGATCGGCGAAAGGGTCACTGCTGGGATAGTAATTGTAGTCATCGCGCCGCACGAATGTGCCTAAAGTGAATACCGCGTTTGAACTCAGCAAACGCGTCCATGAAGGAGCGATGTTGAAGGTGCCAATCTTGGAGCGCTGGTCGGTCGCTCCAACAACAAGCCCGTTCGGAGCCACACCTCCATAGTTGTTCACATCCTGTGCATCCACTCCGTCCAGTCCGCTCCACGGTGTCGCGTTCTGTCCATCGAAGGAGTTCGGCGTCTGGAACCAGCTCCGGCTGTAACCGAAGTTCAGGTGAATCGAGTCGGCAGTCGAGAGTTGATAGTCCACCCGGTCGAACAGGTTCTGTTCGTTGCCCTTGTCGTGCAGCACCGTGAATTCCGGCGGATCGAGGAAGCGCCCCGTATTCAGTCCGCTAGCAGAGATGAAGTTCCCCCAATTCTTGCCCCCATACGCAAGCTCCGCTGCCAGGGTCGACGTTCCAAACGTCCCGTAGGAACTGGTTACGCTGCCGTGCGGTGTGGTGACTCCCTGGCCCGAGCGCGTGGTCGCCACAATCACGACGCTGGTTTTTCCTCCGTACTCGGCGGGAGGCGCGCCCGAGATCACCTCCAGGGATTGAATCGAATCGAGCGGAACCTGGTTGGAGAACACCTTGCTCTGCTGGTCCGTGATGGGCTGTCCATCGACGGAAAACGAGTTCTCCGCATGATCACCGAGCCCGTGGAAAAGGCCGTTGGAATCGGCGGCGATACCCGGGGTTGAAAGAGTGACCAGCGAACTCAGCGACGAAGAAGCGCTCTCCAGAGGAAGTTTGTCGAACAGGCTCTTGTCGATGTCGGAGTGGAAAGTGGAGTCATTCTCTACCAGGTCTCCGCCTTCGGCCTCGACCGTCAGTTGCGTAGTCGAGGTTGCCAATTGCAGCTTGATGGTAAGGTTGACCGGCACAGACGAACGCGGCTCGACATCCTGCACGACGGCCGCAAAGCCGTCCGCGGTGACCACCAGGTGGTAAGGATTGAAGGGAATATTTGTCAAGGCAAACTTCCCGGAATCGTCCGTGGTGGTGGAGCGGTCAAATCCGCTCACCGGGTTGCGGATTTCGACCCTGGCTTTGGCCACGACGGCACCCGTAGGATCAACCACACTGCCATTGATGGAACCGGAATTACTCACAGATTGCGCGCCCGCGACCGTAACTGCAAGCCAAAGCGCTGCCCATACGGCAAAGCGCCTCGTATGAAAAGTAGGCATGAGCCCTCCTGTATGAAAGAAGAAAATGAATAGGGAATCGGGCCGGCCGGGACGCTAAGAATCAACGTCCAGTCGGATCATTCGATCTGTGGGAATCCCTAGAGGGCAGGAGGACCGCGAATACCCAGGTCCGAGAAATCGAACCGGGTCTTGGCAACAACGGCTTCTTCACGCAGCAGACCGATCGCGGTAAATACCGGGGCTGACGGGCCGGAACTTATGGTGGGGCTGGCGCTGTGGGCCGCTACGCAGATCGAGCAGGAAGAGGATTCTGTCTGCGTCGGGTGATTGTGGGTAGACTCCGCCGCCGCCGCCCACAACATCAGGGATAGACAGAGCCAAGACGACCATCTCACCCACGCCCGCATCGATCACCCCGACAATACTTTCCTGCTTTGAATTGGACTCTCTTGAGCTTATAACGGTTATCCATCACAAGGCAATGGCTGGCAAGTTACTATAGGAAGGGGCGCTTATCCTGTCCGTCCGGCAGGTGAATCGCCCGGCAACGCACTCTTTCAAAACGCGAGGAAAGCATGTCCGAACCAACCTACGAGGAACTCAAAGCCAAACTGTCTCAGCTCGAAAAAGAGGTTGAAACCAAGAAACGCAGTGGCGACCTGATCTTCAAAGTCGGAGAAAAGGGCGGCGTCAGCGTATACGGCCTGGGCCGTTTCCCGGTCACTCTTTATTACGAGCAATGGAACCGCCTGCTCGGCGCCGCCAACGAAATCAAAGCTTTCATGGAAGAAAGCAAGTCCAAGCTAAAACTTAAGGAGCAGGGATAGAACGGCCGCTGATTTCAAAGCGCAAAAAGGTAAACCATGAGCGACTGTGGGCCGGAACGAGATGCGCCAACAGACTGGGAGAGGCATGGCTTGCGCATCATTCGCAGCGGCGAACTGGACGCCAACACGCCACAGACGCCGGGCATGACTCGTGCTGAAGCCATCTCGCGGGCCCGAGTCGGCGCACAGAAACTGTGGGCGGGAACCGTGGTCGTGCAGCCCAACGCCAAGACCGGTCCTCATCATCATGGGGAACTGGAAACGGTCATCTACGTCGTTCGCGGCCGCGCCCGCTTTCGCTGGGGAAATCACCTGGAGTTCGTCGATGAAGCGGGTCCGGGAGACTTCGTCTACGTTCCTCCCTATGTTCCTCATCAAGAACTGAACGCGCGCAAGGACGAGCCGGTGGAGGCCGTGATCGTGCGCAGCGGTCAGGAGCCTGTGGTCGTCAATTTGCAAATTCCGAGCCCCGAGGACGCCGCCGATCCGCAACAGGACGACCCGTTCCACTCCGCACCCGGAAAGCGCTGAGTCGCCAATCTCAGGAGATCTGGCCCCTCATTTGCGCCAGGTTACTGCGGAGAATCGCGTTTGTGAAGTTGACGGTACAAGGCCCGCCGTTCGGTCTATAATGAAAGGACCGTGCCCCGATACTCCATCGTCGTCCCGTTGCACAACGAGCAGGAGAACGTCACCGATCTCTACGACCGCCTGAAAGCGGTAATGGAGGCTCACGGCGAGACCTTCGAAATCGTTCTAGTGGACGATGGCTCGAGCGACCATACCTTTGCTATGCTGCGCGAGATCGCAGCCGTCGATAGTCGCGTGACCGTAGTTAAGTTGCGCCGCAACTTCGGCCAGACCGCAGGACTGGCGGCCGGTTTCGACCATGCCCGCGGAGAGTACATCATCGCCATGGACGGCGATCTGCAGCACGATCCCAACGACATCCCGTTATTCCTCGAAAAAATCGCCGCCGGCTACGACATTGTCAGCGGCTGGCGTAAGGTGCGCGTCGACAATTTCTGGATGCGCCGCATCCCGTCGCGCATCGCCAATTGGACGATGGCGAAGATCAGCGGCGTCGACATTCACGACTTCGGCACCACTTTTAAAGCCTACCGCCGCGACATTCTTGAGCAGGTTCCGCTCTACGGCGAACTGCACCGCTTCATTCCGGCGCTGGCTTCGTGGCATGGCGCGTCGATTTGTGAAGTGGCCATCCGCAACGTGAACCGCGAGCGCGGGGTTTCGCACTACGGCATCACGCGCACCTTCCGCGTCTTTTTTGACCTGCTGACCATTCGCTTCCTGCTGCGATATCTCTCGCGCCCGCTGCATTTTTTTGGCGGCTTCGGCATGATGAGCATTTTCGGCGGCAGCGGCATCGTTCTCTGGCTGGGCGTGGAAAAATTCCTGCGCCACGTCCCGGTGATGGCCGAGCATGGCCCGCTGATGATGGCATCACTCGGCCTGTTGCTGGGCGGCATGAATCTTCTGGCCATCGGACTGCTCGGCGAAATGCAAGTGCGTCACTATCACGAACCCAGCCGTCGCGCGCCCTACTCCGTTGACCGTGTCCTCCGCTCGCAGAACGAAGAACACAGCGTCTCGGAGTAAATCTTTCTCACCACTTTGCCGCCGGTTGCCCGTCGCGCAGCCAGATGATGAAGTCCGTCGTTGGCGGCGTGCCACCAAGTTCCCTCAGGCGTGTCGCGTTTTGTCCGCGATGATAATGGCTGTGCATGGCTGCCTGGATCAGGGCGTGGCGACGGCTAAGCTTTACCGGAGGTTTGAACCAGGGAGCCTCGACCAGTTCCTCGAGTTTGCCCGAGTCCAATCTCTTGAGTAGTTCGCAGGCCGACAGGTGATAGCGCTGCGCATATTGCTTTAAGTCCGCCATGCTGGGGAAGTCTTCCAGCTTTTTGAATTCGAACCCGCATGTCCGCGGGCCCGTGATCCACAAAAATCCATACTGCACCTGATGAATGTGAAGCAGGCGTTCGCGGATCGCCTTGTCGGCCAGCGCCGCTGGATGCGCCTCAAACGCACGCCAGTGTTCGGCATCGGCCCACTCCTGGTGGGCATAGAGTTCGTCAAGATAGGAGCTCATGAATCCTCCCGTTGATGCGGTCCTTGAGAGTTTACTCCGCCTGGCCGCGGCATTCATGCCCCCGCCCACGGGCGTATAATCGCTCGTTTGCCGTTTCCAGATGTTTTCCAGCCGGAGTTCTGAAATATGGAGAGATCCAGTCAAACCCAGCACGAATTGCAGTTGGCCCGCCGCATGTCGCGGCTGGGCACTGAGACTGCTTTTGAAGTTCTGAACAAAGCGCGAGCGTTGGAGCGGCAGGGCAAGAGCATCATTCACCTGGAAATCGGCGAACCGGATTTCGATACGCCCGCCAACGTGATCGAAGCCGGCATTGACGCCCTGCGCCAGGGCTGGACGCATTACGGTCCGTCGGCGGGCCTGCCGGATTTGCGTCAGGCCTTAGCCGAATATGTCAGCCGCACCCGCGGCGTGAAAGTTACGAGCGACGAAGTGGTCGTTGTTCCCGGCGGTAAGCCGATTATTTTCTTCACGATTCTGGCGTTGATTGATGACGGGGATGAAGTCATCTATCCCAATCCCGGCTTTCCGATTTACGAGTCGATGATTCACTATGTCGGCGGGCGCGCCGTTCCCATTCACCTGAAAGAGGAGCGCGATTTTTCGCTCGACGTCGGCGAACTGGCTGCGCTCATCAGCGACCGTACCAAGCTGATCATATTGAATTCGCCCCAAAACCCTACGGGCGGAATCATGGAACGCCGCGACGTTGAGCAGGTTGCGAAGCTGATCGGCGACCGTAACATTATGGTTCTGTCGGACGAGATTTATAGCCGGCTGTTATTCGACGGTGGCCAGCACTTCTCGATCATGTCGGTGCCAGGCATGCAGGAACGCACCATCCTGCTCGACGGCTTTTCGAAGACTTACGCCATGACCGGATGGCGCTTGGGCTACGGCGTGATGCGCGCCGACCTGGCCGCACACATGACCCGCTTGATGACTAACTCCAACTCCTGCACGGCAAGTTTTACGCAGGTTGCGGGGATTGAAGCCATCCGTGGCGATCAGACCTCGGTCGACCACATGCGCGACGAATTCCAGCGCCGCCGCAACGTCTTCGTGGCAGGGCTTAATAAAATCAAGGGTTTCTCGTCCCGCATGCCCAAGGGCGCGTTTTATGCCTTCCCCAACATCACGAAAACCGGATGGAAGTCGAAACCGCTGGCCGATGCTCTGCTGGAGCAGGCCGGAGTCGCTGCACTCTCCGGCACAGCATTCGGAGAATTCGGCGAAGGCTATTTGCGCTTCAGCGTCGCGAATTCGCTAGAGAACCTGCAACTGGCGCTCGACCGGCTCGACCAATGGACGAAAAAGAACCTTTAAGCAGGCTCACGAAAAATCCTGGTCGATGCTGGCGTTTTGAAAGCGTGCGGCTTTACTCCGCGCCGCAAGCGTTGAGAAAATCAACTGCGGCTTTAGCCGCCGGAGGATTTGACGTTGGCAAAGAAAATCATCCGACCTCCGACGAGCCTCAAACCCAAACCCAGCCGTCCACATGCTCCCGGCTACGGCTTCCCCAAAACCAGCAAGGGCCTTCTCCAGTGGTCGTGGGCTGAGCAGCGCCTGAGAAAATCGCATAATTACTGGATCACTACCGTCAAGCCCGACGGTTCTCCTCACACCATGGTCGTCTGGGGCTTGTGGCAGCATGGACAATTCCTGTTCAGCACCGGAAGCCAGTCGCGCAAAGCTCGCAACCTGCAGCGAAACAAGAATTGCGTCGTGTGCACGGAACATGCGCACGAGGCGGTGATTTGTGACGGAGTCGCGGAAGTCGCCGACGTCGCGGCACGGCGCAAGTTCCTTCCGGCGTGCGAGAAGAAGTACAAGTTCGATATGTCGAAGATGAAGGAGGATATCCTGTCGATGAATGAGCCCGTGTTTGCCGTGCGCCCGCGGGTTGTGTTCGGCCTGTGGGAGAAGTACTTTCAGAGCAAATCGACCCGCTGGAAGTTTGAATAACGAGACCGCGCTTGTTACCTTCGTTACCCCTGTCGCATCCTCTGAGTTACGCTTCGTTGCGATTCTCCCGCCTATAATTTGTTTGCACCGGACAAATAGAAGCAGTCGTATCAATCCTTTTCATGGGCAAAGTCAGTGGCTCCCAGGGCCAAAGCCCGCGTTCCTTTGGATGTTGTTCGGCACGGCGGGAAGCCGCGCCCTTTCAAAGCTCATCAGGCGAGTGGTCGTTAGATAGTCCTTGCCGAGCAGAATTGTCATAGGTGGGTGATGGGGAAATCGAGACTTAATTCGAATCAGCCGGTAGCGCCCTGGATTTACAATCCCTGGCTCGACTTGATCGTCGGTTGTGGAGCATGGTCGGCGCCGCTTCTGCTGCTGTCGTACCTTTCGGCGGCTTCGAATGCGCGGACGTGGTCGATTGCGTTCTACGTGCTAGCTCTCTTTTTCAATTATCCGCACTATATGGCGACGATTTATCGCGCCTACCATCGCTCCGAAGACTTCCAGAAATACCGCATCTTCACGGTGCATACCACGGGACTGATCCTGCTGACACTGCTGCTGTCGCACTACTGGCTGCGCCTTCTGCCATGGATATTCACGATCTATTTGACCTGGAGCCCGTGGCACTACAGCGGCCAGAACTACGGCTTGTTTATGATGTTCGCCCGGCGGGCAGGAGCCGATCCCGACAAGAGTGCGCGGCGCGCGTTATATGGCGCGTTCGTGGTTTCGTATCTGGTTCTGTTTCTCGGCTTCCACACCGGGCCATCGACGGACCCGCTATTTCTCTCGCTGGGAATTCCGGCGGTCGTAAGCCGCTGGGAGCAGATCATACTGATGGTGGCATTTGTCGGGCTCTCGACCTTTGGACTCTCACGGCTAGCGAGCGCGACGGGATGGCGAAAACTGATTCCGTCACTCACCCTGCTCTCGTCGCAGTTTTTGTGGTTCCTGCTGCCGGCAGCGATTTCGCTGATCAAGGGCCTGGAGATTCCGCAGAACCGCTACAGTTCGGGCGTTCTGGCCGTCATGCACTCGGCGCAGTACCTGTGGATCACGAGTTACTATGCCCGCCGCGAGGCTCTGGGCGAACGCGCGGGCGGAGTTACCGGGAAGGAACCGCGCAACTGGCGTCCACTGGCCTATTTCGGGGTGTTGGTGGTTGGGGGAATCGCATTATTCGTGCCGGGGCCGTGGGTGGCGAGCCGCGCGTTTCATCACGACTTCACTTCCAGCTTCCTGATCTTCACGGCTCTGGTGAACATTCACCATTTCATTCTGGATGGCGCCATCTGGAAGCTGCGCGACGGGCGGATCGCCTCGCTGCTGCTCAATTCGCGGGAACGAATCGCGGACGCCGCTGGTGAAGCAAGCGGACAATTAGCTGCAGCATGCCGCTGGCTGGTTGGCGGCAGCACCCGCGCACACTGGCTGCGCGTGGGCACAGCGCTGGTCCTGCTGGTGTGGGGCACGGTTGATCAGGCTCGCTATTATCTGTCGCTGCACGCCGACGACATGCACGATCTACAGCGTGCGGAAGCCCTGAACTCTTTCGACAGCCCATTGCAGATGCGGCTGGCGCAGCGCGCGATGGAAGATGGGCAGCCGCAACAGGCCGAAGCTGCCTGGAGGCGGGCGATGCACGCCAACCCCGCCGATCCAGCCCCGCGGCAAGGCTTGCTGCGATTTCTGATCGATCAGAACCGGTTTGACGAAGCCTTCGCTCTGATCGAGGCTTCGCTCAAGTACACGCCTAAGGATGCCAACCTGCTAGTCAACCGTGGTTTGCTCGCGCTTCAGCGCGGCCATGCCGACCAGGCTGTGGCCAACTGGGATGCGGCCTTGGCCGTGGACCCGGGACAAAGACTCGTTCACCTGTATCTCGCGGACGAATTGGATCGCGAAGGCAAGGCGCGGGCTGCGGCATTGCACTACAACTCTTTCCTCGAACAGATTGCCCGGCAGTCGGCACAGGATCGTCCAACAGAAGATCGTCCAAGCGAAGATCGTCCAGCGCCGGATAAGGTCATCGCCATCGCTTTGCGCATGGCGGATTGCCAGTCGCGCTCATCGCAGACCGAACTGGCGCTGAAGTCGTATCACCTTGCTGAGAAACTGGCCGCGCAAACCCGCCAGGCAAAACTGGAGAGCTTGGCCGACGTGAATGAGGCGGCACTGCAGTCGAAGACCGGCAGACTGGACGACGCCCTGCGACTCTACCAACAGGCTCTGCGGCTCGACGACTCGATTGCTGACGCGAGCGCCAGCGCCCAGGACTGGTTCGTTTACGGCCGTTTTCTTGATGATGCTGGGTTCCCGGAGCGGCTGGCATACGCGTGCATGGTAAAGTCGGAAACCGTGATCCAATCGCAGCATGCTACGGCAATTCCAGCCTCGCAAGCGGCCGCTCGGCTGCAAATCGAGAAGCGCCTTGGCGGGGCGGCGGCCGCTGTTCGCCGAGATCCTCAGCCGCTCCTGCAGGAGGCGTTGACGCTTCGCCGCTAACGGCTTCGGACTTCAACGAGTCACTCCGCAGCGCCTTTGGCATCCCGTGCCCATTGACGCTATGATGATCCTGGTCAACAATTAAAAGATATCCCTGCAATCTATAGCTTAGCTTCCTGAGGAGGAAGAACGCATGGCCGACGAAGGCGATCAGATACAGATGGAAAGTCAGTCGAACGCTGGCAAATGGATTCTGATACTGCTGGCCATTCTGGTGGTAGCGGGTTTTGGATACGCGCACTGGGCCCAGCACGAGGCTATCGATAAGGTGGCCAACGACTTGAGCGCCAGCCAGGCGCAGGTCAAGGAACTGCAGAATCGGGTGCAGACACAGGAAGCGCAGCAGGAAACGCTGGCCCGCCAGGCCGGTATGACCAAGAAGGAACTGGTGCAGCGCACCGCCGAGTTACAGGCAGAACAAAAAGCCGCGGAAGCGCGCCTCGAGCAGGAACAGAAGGCGCAGATCAACGCAGTGACCGGACAATTCTCGGGCGAAATCTCGGGCGTGAAGACCGACGTGGGCGGAGTGAAAACCGACGTCGCTTCCACCAAGGCGGATCTGGAAGCCACGAAAGCCAAGCTGCTGAGTGCGGTCGGCGATTTGGGTGTGCAGAGCGGGCTGATCGCCAACACGCGCTCTGACCTGGAAGTACTCAAGCACAAGGGCGACCGCAATTACTATGAGTTCACCTTGCTCCGCGGTGCCAAGCCGCAGCCGGTGTCGACGGTGAGCCTGCAACTCAGGAAGACCGACCCCAAGAAGGGCAAGTTCACGGTAGACGTCACGTCCGACGACAAGACGATCGAGAAGAGAGATCGCAACGTCGCCGAGCCCATTCAGTTCTACTCCGGTCGCGACCACAATCTGTTTGAGCTGGTCGTGTGGACGGTGGACAAGAACAAAGCTACGGGATATTTGAGCACGCCGAAAGGTGCTCCGGTACCGGTCACGGCGAACTAGGCTGAAAGTCCAACTGCGAGGCAGAGGCAGATAATGACCGGAGCGTTCTTCCCCGGAAGCTACGTGCTGCTGCAGATCGTGCTGCGCACGGGCGTGATCTACCTGCTGGTGTTGATTGGTGTGCGCCTAAGCGGCAAGCGTGAAGTCGGTCAGATGACTCCGTTTGACCTTACGTTGCTGCTCCTGCTGTCGAACTCCGTACAGAACGCGATGACTGGTCCCGACACTTCGCTGCTGGGCGGCGCGGTCGCGGCCAGCACGCTGCTAATTTTGAATTACTTCGTCGCGAACGTTTCAGGCGGAAACCGGCACCTCCGGCGCCTGATCGAAGGTGAGCCTTCGCTGCTGGTTCATGACGGGAAGGTCATCGACTCGCACATGGCGCGGGAGCGCGTCAGCATGGATGAGTTGCACCGCGCCCTGCGGGAACACGGCATCAATGGCTGTGATCAAGTTGCGCTGGCTGTGCTCGAGGTCGATGGTTCGATCTCGTGCCTGAAATACGACGAGATCAAACCGGACGCGAACACGCATCTCGTGCGGCGGAAGGGCATTCAGAGGAAGCAATAGCTCGAGCGCCCGTGTAAGTGTGCGACAGAGCAAGTGTGGGGGTGGGCGCCTTCGCCCGTCCCGCCGAGCGCAGCGAGACGAGCCGCGACCACAGCTCCGAAAGTTCACCTTTGCCCTGCGCTAGACGCAAACAGCTCCCGCGCTGCGACAAGCCTTCCTCTTAGTCCACCGCGACAAACTTCAAACACACCGGTGAGCCTACTTCGAGCACTTGTGCCGTCGGCGTCAGTTGGCCGGTTCTCTGGTCGATGCGAAAGACAACAATGTTGTCTGACTTCTGGTTCTCCGCGAAGAGCAATGAGCCCGTCGGATCAATTTCGAAGCTGCGCGGTTCCTTGCCTCCGGTAGGAACCCTTCCGACCTGTGCCAGCGTTCCCTTACTTTGGTCGATCGAATAGATGGCGATGCTGTCGTCGCCGCGGTTGGAGGCGTAGAGAAACTTGCCGGAGGGATGCACCACAATCTCCGCATCGTCGTTGCGGCCCGTGAAATCCTTGGGCAGAGTCGTAATCGTTTGCAAGACTTTCAGCTTTCCGCGGGCCGCATCGTTCGAGAACACCGTGACGGTGTGTCCCATTTCGCTGATCACGTAGGCAAATTTGCCATCGGGGCGAAGCGCGAAGTGGCGCGGGCCGGAGCCGGCATCGATCTTGGTGAACGGAGGATCGTTCGGAGCAAGCGAACCCTTGGCGGCGTCGAACTTATAGACCAGCAGCTCATCGAGGCCGAGATCGTCAACCATGGCGAAGCGATTGTCGGGCGAGAGATCGATCGAGTGTGCGTGCGGCCCCTCCTGCCGCTCGGGATTCGTGCCGTGGCCGGTGTGCTGCACGAAAGCTGAAGCCTCGCCCAGCTTGCCATCAGCGAGGACGGGAAATACGGCGACGCTGCCGCCAGTGTAGTTCGCGACCAACACATATTTTCCGGTCTTGTCGACGGTGATGTAGCAGGGGTCGGCGCCCCGGGAAGCCACTTCATTCAGGAAGGTCAGCTTGCCCGTGGCACGATCGATAGAAAACGCACTGACGCCTCCGCTGTTCGGGCCCTTATAGTTGCCAACTTCATTCACCGCATAGAGGAAGCGGCCGTTCGGGTGCAACGCCACGAACGATGGATTTGTAGTTTCCGCTGCGAGGCCGAGCGACGTGATCTGGTTCGTTTTGCCGTCATACTGATAGGCATAAATGCCCTTGCTCTTGCTGCCGTCTTCGGTGTAGGTGCCGACGTAGAAAAGGTATTTGCTAGGCTTCTCGGCGGCTGCAACAAACATCGCCACGAGGCCGAGCGCGACCAGCAGTCCGATGGAGCGGAGAGAATGCGGAAAATGAGTCATGCCGATATAGAAACTCATTCGGAAGCATTTGCGCAAGCGGTTCCAGGAAAGGTTATGTGGGGACAGCGCGCAGCTCGACCATATTTTATTTCGTCAGCGTTACCGGCACGGTCTCGTTATAAGGCCAGATCACCACACTCGTGGATGTGCGCTGATTGAACGCGTCCAAAGCAACGGGAAAGGCGACGATGACGGTGCGCACGACTGTTTCTCCGGGCTGCACCTTGACCTCCGGTGCAAGAGCTGGCTGCGCGCCGTTCTTCAACACAGGGAAGGCTTGAAAATAGCGGTCGAAATCGACCGCGGAGACGGCGTCGACGACCGACTCTCCGCTGGGCGCCTTGAGGGAGCCCTGAACACTGCGGACATAAAGCATCTTCTCGCTGGTATTGCGCAGCGTAAAGGTCAACGCGACCATGGTGGAAGTTTGCCCGGGAATTTCCACGGCGACCACGTTGTCGAGTGAACCCGAGGCCTGTGGCTTGGCGCGCTTCAGGAAGGAAGCGATTAACACGACGACCAGCACCCCGGCGACGGCGAGCAGCACAATCTTGGCCGGCGGGAGATTCTTTTTCGCCGTGCCGAATTCTTCGCCGATGTGGATAGTCGGACCAGTGGGGATGGCTGGCGGTTTCGGCGGAATGACGGGTTTCTGATCAGGCATGGGAGTTTGGACTACCCGTTGATTTTAACGCTTCGGGCGAGGAAGTAGCGCGGTCGCTGCCGATCAGTGCTGGA